>Ga0302325_10011523_pt1 | contig 19039 bp, 14 predicted proteins | sample Palsa_T0_2_FD_201948 | JGI IMG/M metagenome (GOLD analysis project Ga0302325, IMG submission 201948) | Peat permafrost microbial communities from Stordalen Mire near Abisko, Sweden - Palsa_T0_2 | ecosystem: Environmental > Terrestrial > Soil > Palsa > Peat permafrost | place: Sweden: Abisko...
GGCCTCCAAGGGTCCGTGATCACCAACAACATGCTCGCCGGCAAGTATCAGATGGGGTACGTCGGCGACATGCCCGCGGTCGTCGCGACGACGAAGCGCGCCCAGGGTGACATCCGCATCATCTCGGTCACCAGCTTCAACAACCAGCAGTGCGACCTGTTCGTGGTTCGCCCGGACGCCCCGCAGTTCAAGACGCCGCTGGAAGCGATCAAGTGGATGGACGGCAAGCGCGTCGCGGTCCCCAAGGGCACGTGCACCGACCGCTTCGCGCAGGAAGTGTTCAAGCGGACGAACGTCAAGCCCGCGGAGTATCTCAACGAAAACATCGAGGTCATCACGACCAACCTGCGCGCCGGAAACCTCGATGCCGCCGCTATCTGGGAGCCCAACGTGGCGCACGTTGGGGAGATCGTAGGAAACAAGTCCGCGCGCCTCGTCTCGACCGGCGCCGACTGGGACCAGCACGACACCGGCCTCGTGATCGTGAACAAGGACTTCCTCGATAAGAACCACGACGCGGTGGTCGGAATGCTCAAAGCCGACATCGACGCGCAGCGCTTCATCCTGAGCGACTACCCGAAGAACGCATGCACGATCGCCGATTGGGCGACGAGCAACACGACCGGATACGACAAGAAGGTGATGTGGTACGCGCTGTACGGCCGCCCGCCGGTCGGGGACCCGAAGGCGCACGCCGTCCGCTTCAAGGCGGAACTCGCGTTCGACGACCCCGTCCGCGCGTTCCTGAAGTCGGCGTCCGACTTCTTGCTGAGCACGAACGTGATCAGCGAGCCGATGCCCGCCGATGCGATCGTCGACGATCCACTCAAACAAGCGATGCGCGAATTGAAGGTCAAGGCCCCGCTCGGCGAAGCCGCGACGTACCCCGCGTCCGCCTATCCGTGTGGATGACGTGCGCGCCACCGGGCGCCTGAAAGCGGGCGTCGCGACTCCATTCATGCTCGGCGCCGCGGGCTTCGTCGCGTTCGTCGCCGTCTGGTACGTGCTGGTGCACTTCGAGGTGTGGCGGTTCGCCAAGCTGCCCGCCCCCGGGGCGATACTTCGCGAGTGGGTCAGCCGCAAGCCCGAGTTCGGCACCTCGCTCTTCACGCGCACCTACTACGACGACATCTGGGCGAGCGTCACGCGCGTGCTAGCGGCGTTCGCGCTCGCCACGGTGCTCGGCGTCCCGCTCGGCATCCTGCTCGGCTGGAACCGCATCGCCCGCGACTTCCTCTTCCCGCTCCTGGAGCTGATCCGCCCGATCCCGCCGCTGGCGTGGGTGCCGCTCGCGATCCTCATGCTGTCGAGCCAGACGGCGGCGATCGTGTTCCTCACGTGGATCGCCGCGTTCTTCGCCACGGTGCTCAACACGATGCTCGGCGTCGCGTCGATCGACGAAGCGTACATCCGCGCTGCGTACTGTCTCGGCTCGCGGCGCTGGGACGTCCTGTGGAACGTGATCGTGCCCGGCGCGCTGCCGTACGTCTTCACCGGGCTGCAGATCGGCATGGGCGTCGCGTGGTTCTCGCTCGTCGCGGGCGAGATGATCGCGGGCGACGCCGGTCTCGGCTATCTCATCCTCAACGCATACGATCAATTGCAGGTCTCCACGATCGTCATCGGCATGGCGACGCTCGGGTTCGTCGGATTCCTCTCGAGCGCCGCCGTGCGCTGGGCCGGCAGCAGATTGATGGCATGGCAGCCGCGCTGAGCCCGGCAGCCGCGCCGAAGGGCGCGGTCTCGCTGCGCAGCGTCGGGAAGGTGTACGCGGCCCCAGGGGGCGACGTCGTCGCCGTCGAGGACTGGACGCTCGAGATCGGAGCGGGCGAATTCGTCGCCGTCGTCGGGCCGTCGGGGTGCGGGAAGACGACGCTGCTCAACGGCATCGCCGGCTTCGACCCGATCACGAGCGGCGAGATCGTGCTCGATGGCAAGCGCATCGCGAGCGCTGCCGTGCCGGCGAAGCCCGGCGCGGATCGCGTGGTCGTCTTCCAGAACGGCGCGCTGTTCCCGTGGAAGACCGTCGTCGACAACGTTGCGTACGGCCCGATCGTCCAGCGGCGCAGCTCGCGCGCCGAGGCGCTCCGCGAGGCGCGCACGCTGCTCGCTCGCGTGGGGCTGCGCGACGTCGCCGACGCGTACCCCAGCCGCCTGTCGTCCGGCGTGCAGCGCCGCGTCGAGATGGTGCGCGCGCTGATCAACGAGCCGAAGATCCTGCTGCTGGACGAGCCGTTTCGCGCGCTCGACGCAACGAGCAAGGCCGTGATGCACGAGGAACTGCTCAAGCTGTACGACGCGTCGCATACGACCGTCTTCTTCATCACGCACGATCTCGACGAGGCCATCTTCCTCGCCGACCGCGTGGTCGTGAGCACCACGCGGCCCGCGCGCGTGAAGGCGATCCTGCGCGTGGACCTCCCGCGGCCGCGCGACTTTCGTATGACGGCAAGCAGCGACTTCCTGGCCCTCAAGGCGCAGGTCGCCGACGTCGTGCACCAGGAAGCGGAGAAAGCCTTTCGGCGCGGGGAGCGCGAGCTCGCATGAGCACGCAGGCCGTGCCCGGCACCGCGCCCGTCGGGGCGCGCGCCGCGAGGCGCGCTCGGTGGCGCGGACTCGCGAACGTCCACGCGATCCGGGGCGCCGCGGGCATCCTGGCGTTCCTCGCGCTGTGGCAGATCGGGGTGCTCCTCCACCTGCCCGTGGTCGCCAAGGTGCCCGCACCGCTCGAGGTCGCGCGCGCCGCCGCCGGCCTGCTGCACGACCCGCGCTACTACGTCGACTGGGCCGTCAGCTTCCGCCGCGTCGCGATTGGGTTCGTCATCGCGCAGGTGCTCGGCGTCCCACTGGGGCTCGTGATGGGGTGGAAGACCACGTTCCGCTACGTCACGTTCCCCATCTTCGAGGTGCTGCGTCCCATCCCGCCGCTCGCCTGGGTGCCGCTCTCGATCGTGTTCTGGCCGACCACCGAGCAGAGCATCATCTTCGTGATCTTCCTCGGCGCGTTTTTCACGACCGTCATCAACACGATGAGCGGCGTGCGCGCGCTGGACGATCGCTACGTTCGCGCGGCGATCTCGCTGGGCGCCAGCCCCGCGACCATTTTTCGCCGCATTATCTTTCCCGGCGCGCTGCCCTCGATCTTTACCGGCATGGCGGTGGGGATGGGGATTACGTGGTCGGTGCTCGTGGCCGCCGAGATCATCGCGGGCCGCAGCGGCCTCGGCTTCTTCACCTGGGAGGCGTACGTCGGCGGCGCGTTTCCCACGATCATCGTCGGCATGGTCAGCATCGGCGTCGCGGGCTACCTCGCGAGCTCCTCGATCCGGCTCGTCGCCAAGCGCGTCATGCCCTGGACGTCGCGCCTGTGAGCGCGGGGGAGGGCCGCCTCGAGCTGCGCGACGTGTGCGTGGCGTTCCCGTCGGAGAACGGCGACACGCGAGTGGTCGACGGCTGTTCGTTCACCCTCGAGCCCGGGAAGCTCAGCGTGATGCTCGGCCCCTCGGGATGCGGCAAGACGACGCTCATCAACCTCATCGCCGGCTACCAGGCGCCCACGTCCGGAACGATCGCACTGGACGGGCGCGCCGTCACCGGACCGGGCGCCGACCGTCTCGTCGTGTTCCAAGAGACCGCGCTCTTTCCGTGGATGCGGGTGATCGACAACGTGACGTTCGGGCCCCTCTCGCGCGGCACGCTCGATGCGGCCGGGGCGCGCGAGCGCGCGGCGACGCTTCTGCGCAAGGTCGGGCTCGACGGCTTCGCCGACCGCTACCCGAACCAGCTGTCGGGCGGCATGCAGCGCCGCGCCGAGCTCGCCCGCGCGATCATCAACGAGCCGCACCTCATGCTGATGGACGAACCGTTTCGCGGGCTGGACGCGATGACGCGCGAGCTCATGCAGGAGCATTACCTGCGGCTGTTCGAGGAGCAGCCGCGCACGAATCTCTTCGTCACGTCCGAGCTCGGCGAGGCCATCTTCCTTGCGGATCATCTGCTCGTCATGACGCACAAGCCCACGCGGGTCAAGCGCGTCATCGACGTCGACCTGCCACGCCCGCGGGAATTCCGCATGCTCACATCGCCGCGCTTCCGCGAGATCTACGAGGACGCGCTGATCTCGCTCCACGAGGAGGGCGCCAAAGCTTTCGCCGGCATGTGAGCGGGCGCACAGGCGCCGCCAGCGGAGCGGGCGCACAGGCGCCGCCGGCGAGCGAGGGCGACCCGTGGCATGCCCGAAGCGCGGACAGGCAGAAGCAGGCAACCGGGAGCCGCTCCACCGACGCCACGGAGGTCCCTCCATGCACCGCACGCTCTCGATCGCCGGCGCGTTCGCGCTTCTGTTCGCGGCGGCACGCGTCGCCGGCGCGCAGCCGGCGCCCGCCGCGCGGCCGGCCGTGCCGGTGGCGGCGGCCGCCGACAGCCCGTTCGTTGCGTTCTATACGGCGACGCGGGCAGGGGCCGACGCGACACAGTTGCTCACGCTGCGCCTGCGAGCGGACGGCCGCGCCTCGCTGCGCACGGAGACGCCCGGCTACACGCAAACCGCCGCCGGCACGGCGGTGACGCCGACGTTCGAAACGGGGACGTGGTCGCAGCTGGACGGGCACGCCCTCGTGCACTTCGAGCGCATCAGCGGCATCGTCGACCGCATCCCGACGGACATTCAACCGGAGAGCGTCGACCTGTCGTTCGCGCTGAGCGGATGCGCGCTTCGCCTCGACGGCGACCCCGCGAAGGCATACGGATCCGGCGGCATCACGTTCACCAGGACTGGCTGCGCTCCGTAGTCCGTCGCGAGCGCTCGACGCATGCATGACGTGATTCTCGGGCTGGCGCTCGTCGTCGCGCTGTTCTGCGCGTTTCTCCTGTGCATCGAATCCGGCTTCCGGTTCGGGCACGCGGGCGGCCGTGCGCAGCGATCGGTGCCCAGCACGATCGAGAACGGCGTCTTCGCGCTGCTCGCACTGCTGCTCGCGTTCGCATTCGGCGGCGGCATCGATCGCCTCAACGCGCGCCGCGAGCTGGTGTTGCGCGAGGCGAATGCGATCGAAACCGCGTACCGCCGCGTCGACCTCCTGCCGGCGCGGGAGCAGCCCGCGATGCGCGCCATCTTCGCGCGCTACCTCGATGCGCGGCTCGCTGCCTACGACAACGTCGCAGACCGGCCGGCGACCGCCGCGAAGTTCGCGGCAGCCGAACGGATCCAGGACGAGATCTGGACAGTCGCGGTGCGCGCGAGTCGCGACCCGTCGCGCCAGTCGGTCCCGATCCTCGTGCTGCCGGCGCTCAACGAGATGTTCGACGTGACGACCAATCGCGCGATCGCCCTGTACGTGCAGACGCCGCCGTTCATCATGGCCGTACTCGTCGGCGTCGCCCTGCTCGCCTGCGCGCTCGCCGGCTATTCGATGGCGGCACAGCCGGCGCGGTCCGGCGTCCACTCGTTCGCGTTCGCGGCGATCCTGGCGCTGACCGTGTACGGCGTCGTCGATCTCGACTACGCCCGCTACGGCGCGATTCGAGTCAACGCTGCCGACCAGGTGCTGACGCGCCTGCGCGACTCCATCCACTGATCGGGCGCGAGCGGACGCCCGATCGCGCGCGAGCGGACGCCGCGCTTAGGCTTCCAATAACGCCGCCTTAACATGGGCTTCGTACGATGCCGGTGGCGGCGCCGCCCACTTCTCGACCAACCCTCGATCGGAGAAGCAATGCACAAGCCTTCGGGCCGCCGCCTCGCCGCGGCGGCGCTCACCTTTGCGCTCTTCGCGGGGGCGGTTCTCCCCGCGGCGGCTTCCGGGCGCTCGCCGGGCCTCGTCGGAGGGCCGCCGTGGGGACCCGCGCTCTTGCCCACGGGGCAGCTGATCACCGCGCTCGCCGCTCCCGGCTCCCGGTTCCAGCGGATCCGGACGGGCCTGCGTCCCGACTTCAACGCCGACGCCAACGGCGCGATCGCCTCGTCGCTCAGTCCGGACGGCGCGACGCTGCTCGTGCTCACGAGCGGCTACAACGGCTATTTCTACACGACCAGCGGCGCACCGATCACCGCACCGTATATCGACCCGACGACGGGCCAAGGCTCGGGCAGCCTGACGACGCCGCAGTTCCAATGGGTCTTCGTCTACGACGTCACCGGCAGCCAGCCGAAGATGCAGCAAGAGATCCAGTTGCCCAATGCATATAACGGCCTCGCCTGGGATCCCTCGGGACAGCGCTTCTACGTGTCGGGCGGCCAGGACGACCGCATCTATATCTTCGCAAAGGCTGGGTCGGGGCAATGGGCCATCGACGCACCGCTTCCAGTGCTCGGGCACAACGACAACGATAACTCGCCCGAGCCGACGTACGACGGCGGCATCCTGAAGTTCACGGCGGCCGGATCGTCCCAACTCGTGCAGTCGCTCGGGCTCAACTTCGGTGCGATGACTGCGGGCGTCGGCGTCGCGGAAGACGGCTCGGCGCTCTACGCGGCCAATCTGCAGGACGACTCGGTCTCGATCGTCGACCCGGTCGCACGGACCGTGACGCAGGAGATCCACCTGTACACGCCCAGCGCCAAGGCTCGCGCCGTCGGCGAGTTCCCCTACTGGGTCACGCCGCACAGCACGCGGCTCGGGGGCCCGACCGACAAGCTCTACGTGACGAGCCTGCGCGACGGCCAGATCCTCGTCCTACGGCCACCGTCGAACCGCTTCAAGGTGATCACAGTCGGCGGCGAACCGGGGCGCATGCTGCTGTCGCCCGATCAGCAGCGGCTCTACGTCGCGAACCCGGACCTCGACGAGGTGGAGGTCATCGACGCCGCACACGACCAGGTGATCGGGCGGATCTCGCTGATTCGCCCCGGCTACCGGTACCGCGGATCGAGCCCGAACTCGCTCGCGCTCAGCCCGGACGGCCTGCGCCTGTACGTCACGTGCGGCAACGAGAATTCGATCGCCGTCATCGACGTGTCGTCGGGCACCGTGCTCGGCCGCATCCCGACGGGCTGGCAGCCCAGTTCGGTCACGGTGAGCGCAGACAACACGCGGCTGTACGTGCTCAACACGAAGGCGGAGTCCGGCCCCTCGCCCACGCTCAAGGGCTACTACAAGCCGCCCGACTATCCGAACCCGACGTACCTCGACCAGTACGTCTACGACACCGAGAAGGCCGGTCTCGAAACCATTCCGATCCCGACCCGCTCGGAGCTCACGCAGCTCTCGGGCATCGTCGACGCGGACAACGGCTTCCCCGGGCAGGGCCGCGACGCGATGATGGATTTCCTACACCGGCACATCAAACACATCATCTACATCCAAAAAGAAAACCGCACGTACGACCAGATGCTCGGCGATCTCGGCGTCGGCAACGGCGACCCGCGGCTCACCGAGTTCCCGCAGAAGATCACGCCGAACCTGCACCAGCTCGCGCTCCAGTTCGAGGACTTGGATAACTGGTACATGTCGAGCGACGTCAGCGGCGACGGCTGGAACTGGGCCGAGCAAGGGCGGGCGAACGATTATACGAACAAATCGGTGCCCGTCTCGTACGCGGGCGGCGGCTTCGACTTCGAGTGGAACGGGACGGTGCGCAATCAGAACGCGAACCTCCCGGTGTTCCACGCGAACCCGAGTGAAACGAACGAGCGCATGACGACGCTTGCCGATCCGTCGGGCAACTCCAACATCGAGCCCGGCGGCAAGGACATCGCCGCCACCTGGGGCGCCGACGACGACCGGCCGGGACAGACCGGCGGGTACATCTGGGACTCGGTGCTGCGCGCCGGCCTGAGCTACCGGCACTATGGGCTGTACCTCGACGAGACGTTCTACGACAGCCCAAAGAGCCCGTACACGATCCCAATCGTGCGCGATGCGTGGAAGTCGCACACGGTCCAGGGCGCGCCCGTGCGTCCCGCGATCACCCCGTATACCGATCCCTACTACCGCGGCTGGGACCTCAACACGCCCGACGAGTACCGCTTCGAGGAATGGAACCACGAGTTCCAGGGTTACGTGCACAACCGCAACCTGCCGGCGTTCGAGACCGTGCTCTTCATGATGGACCATATGGGCGACTTCAGCTCGAACGTCGAGGGCTTAGCCAATCCCGACACCCAGCAGGCCAGCGACGATCACGCGGTCGGCGAGCTCGTCGACGCGGTGTCGCATTCGCCCTACTGGTCCAGCACCGCGATCTTCGTGCTGGAGGACGACTCGCAGGACGGTCCCGATCACGTCGACTCACACCGCTCGACCGCATACGTCATCTCGCCGTGGGTGCGCCACGGCTCGATCGTGAACACGATGTACACCGACGGGAACATGCTGGCGACGATGGAGGACATCCTCGGCATCGATCACCTCGGCATGAACGACGCGAATGCCGCGCCGATGGACGACGTGTTCGGTACGACACCCAACCTGCAGCCCTACGACGTGATCATCCCGGGCGTGCTCTGCCGGCCGCCGGTCCATCCGGATCTCGTGCCGGAGTGCAAGAACCCGCGGGCGCGCAAGACGCAGTACGTCGCGCCGGAACGGGGCGGCGCGTGGTGGGCGGGGCACACCCATCGCTGGGCATGGTCGGGCCCCGACATGAACGATTCGAGCGCGTTCAACCGCCTCGTCTGGGAAGGCACAGTCGGCCCGCACGTCCCCTATCCCGAGGATCGGTCGGGTGAGGACCTGAGCGCCAATCGCGCACGCGTCCTCGCGACCCTCGGCGTCCCGGGACCGGGACGCCAGTAGCCGGGACGCAGGGTCCCCGGGGGAGGCGCTCAACCCCACCGAGCGCCTCCCTCGTCCCCCTGCCCCCGATCGGGAGCGCGCGGGTCGCTGCGCTGGCTGAAAGCGAACGGCCGATGCGGAATGACCGGGACATGGCATCGAACAATCGGGACGGACACACGCAGGCGCGATCCTTCCAACTCGCCGACGGGGAAACGGCCGTCGCGCAGCTTCCCCTTTTCGAGGCGACCCTCGGCCCGAGCGCGATCGACGTGCGATCGCTGCTTTCCACCACCGGGATGTGCACGTTCGACCCGTCGTTCAGCAGCACGGCGAGCTGCCGGTCGGCGATCACGTACGTCGACGGCGACAACGGCATCCTGCTCTATCGTGGGTACCCGATCGAAGAGCTGGCAGAGCGCAGCTCGTTTCTCGAAGTCGCCTACCTGCTACTCTTCGGCGATCTGCCGACGGCGGCCGAGCACGCGCAGTTCCGCAACGACATCACGCGGCACACGATGGTGCACGAACAGATCCGCGAATTTTACAGCGGATTTCGCAGAGGCGCGCACCCGATGGCGATTCTGCTCGGCGTCGCGGGCGCGCTCTCGGCCTTCTACCCCGACTCCACCGACGTGTTCGATCCGCGCCAGCGCCTCGTCTCCATTCACCGGCTGATCGCGAAGCTGCCGACGATCGCGGCGATGGCGCACAAGTACGCCGTCGGCCAGCCGTTCGTGTACCCGCGCAACGACCTGGGCTACGCCGCGAACTTCCTCAACATGATGTTCGCCGTCCCGGCCGAGACGTACGTGGTGAACGCCGTGTTCGCGAAGGCGGTGAACCTGCTGCTCATCGTGCAGGCCGACCACGAGCAGAACGCGTCGACGTCGACGGTGCGCACGGTCGGCTCCAGCCGCGCGAACCCGTTCGCCTGCGTGGCCGCGGGCATCGCCTCGCTGTGGGGTCCGCTACACGGCGGCGCCAATGAAGCGGTCGTCGAGATGCTGGAGCAGATCGGTACTCCGGACCGCATCCACGAAGCGATCCGGCGCGCGAAAGACAAGGACGATCCGTTCCGGCTGATGGGCTTCGGCCACCGGATCTACAAGAGCTACGACCCGCGCGCGAAGGTGATGCGGGCCATCTGTAACGAGGTCCTCGCCGAGGTCGGCCACAGCAGCGACCCGCTCTTCGCCCTAGCGCTGGAGCTCGAGCGGATCGCGCTCGAAGACAAGTATTTCGTCGAGCGCAAGCTCTACCCGAACGTCGACTTTTACTCGGGCCTCATCATGCGCGCGATCGGCATTCCGAACCACATGTTCACGGCGCTCTTCGCGATTTCGCGCACCGCGGGCTGGCTCGCGCAGTGGAAAGAGATGATCGAGGACCCGGATCAGCGCATCGCGCGGCCGCGCCAGCTCTACGTCGGCCCCACGCGCCGCTCGTACGTCGACGAGAGCCGCCGCGAGTCGACCACCGACTCGAGCCCCGGTTCGACGCGGCCGATGCCGAGCGAACCGATGAACGTCGGCATGTGAGACGCGACCGAACCCGCCCCGTCGTTGCGGCAGCTCGCGCGAGCCCGCGCGGCGCAGCCTAGCGCTGGCGCAGGCCCCCAACCGAAAGGACCGCGCGCACGTGCGCTCCGCCGCCGCTGCGCAGCGACGCGTTCACGTCGTCCGCGAGCGACCACACCAGGAAGAGGCCGCGGCCGCGCTCGCTCAGTGCGTCGCTCGGGAGCCGGGCCGTGAGCGTAAACCCGGGCCCACGGTCGAGCACGTGGAACACGGGCGCCGGCCCGCTCCAATCGAGCACGATATCGATCGTTCCCGGCGCGTAGCGCACCGCGTTGGCGAGCAGCTCGCCCGCAACGAGTTCGCCGCTCGAGCGTTCATCGAGCGACGCGCCATGCTCGGCGAGCAGCGTGCCGATCGTGCAGCGCAGAGCGGATACCGCTCCCGCATCACCCGTCGAGAACGACCATTCCCAACGGCGAGACGCCGACTCCGTGGTCACCGCATCGTTGTCTTCATGGGAGAACGTAACCGTCATGATGGCGACGTCGTCCTGCACTTCTTCGAGCATCGTGTCGAAGAGCACGTGGGCGGCGTCGGAGGGGGTGGCCGTACTCTCTAGCGTTGCACGGCGAAGTTCCTCCATGCCGGCAAGGATGTCGCGCGTCGACTCGACGAGCCCGTCCGTGTAGAGCACGAGCATCATGCCTTCCACGAGCTCCACGACGCTCGCGCTCGTGTCGCCGTGCACGCGCGTCCCGAGCGGAAGGTCGGCCGCGGAGAGTTCGGTGACGGTTCCGTCCGGATGCCGAACGAGCGGAGGTGGATGCCCGGCCGATGCATAGGAGAGCGTCCGCTCGATCGGGTCGATCACGCCGACGAATGCCGTCGCCAGCGCATCGGGCGACGATGCCTTCTGCGCCTTGTCGGCAGCGTCGAGCGCGGCCACGGGGTCCGCATAGGTTTGCACGATGCTGCGGATCGCCTCGCGCAGCGACACCATGCGCACCGCGGCAGCGAGCCCGTTGCCGCTCACGTCGCCGATCGAGACCGCAACGCGTCCGTCCGGCAAGAGAAATCCGTCGTACCAGTCGCCGCCGACCAGCGCTTCGTCGCGCGCCGGCTCGTACACCGCATCGAACACGAGCCACGGAACGACCGGCAGCCGCGCCGGGAGTGCGGCGCGCTGAAAGGTGCTCGCGACCAGACGCTCGCGCTCGTAGAGCTGTGCGTTTTCGATAGCAACGCTCGCTCGTCGCCCGAGCTCTTCGAACAGCGGGACGTCCTCTTCGGTGTAGGTGCGGTCCGACTCGGCCCAGTACGCGACGAGAGAGCCGAGCGTTCGTCCGCGGGCGCGCAGTGGGATGCTCACGGTCGAGCGCGGCTGCAGCGCGCGGATCACCGGCAGCACGCGCGGCGAGGCGGCGGTGAACACCATATCGTCGGTCACGTGCGCGATCACGCGCGCCTCGCTCGTGCGCAGCGCTTCCGATACGCGCCGCTCGAACTGCGGGGTGTGGGTGTAGCGGTTGCGCAACTGATCGACGAGCGGCTGCTTTTCGGGATCCGCGTGGATCACGGCGACGGTGCGGACGCGGTCGTGCTCCTCGAGCAGGTCGATCGCCGCCCAGTCGGCGAGCTCCGGCACGACGATGTCGAGCAGCCGCTCGAGCGTCTCGGCGAGATCGAGGGATTCCGAGAGCACGGCGCTCGCCTTCGAGGCGAACTGCAAGGCCCGCACGGCACGCCGCTGTTCGTCGACGTCGACGATCGTTCCGAACCAGCATGCGACCCGGCCGCCTGCGTCGCGAACCGCAGTGGCCCGAGCACGATGCCACCGGTAGGCGCCGTCGGCGGCGTGCCGCAACCGGAACACGAACTCCTCGGCGCGCCCCTGTGCCACCGTCGCGGTCCACAGCGCCCGCAGGCCGGCAGCGTCGTCGGGATGCACCACCCCCGCGATGCCCTCGCCGGCGAGGTCACTCCCAAGGTAGTCGCGCCACGGTTGGTTGACGTGGAGCACGGTCCCGGCAGCGTCGCTCAGCCAGGCGATGTCGGACGTCGCGTCGACGAGACGGCGCAGCGCATCGACGTCGTCCGAGACGACGGCGCGCGTCGGGGGCCCCCCGCCCGATTGTCCCTCCACCAAAGCGCCTTCTCGCCTCCCTCGGCCCGCGACTCTTCCCGGCCGCACCCCACGAGTTCTGCCGGAAGCGAGGGCGAGGGGCCAAATTCACGATCACAATCGCGCGGGGAAAGAAGCAGAGCCGGCTGCGGGAGCCCCCACCCACAGCCGGCTCGTCGAGGGACGTCGTGTCGGTCAGCGGCTGTCGTAGCCGCCGTACGCGTAGCCCGTGTTGTTCGGACCCGCCCCGTTGATCGTGCAGGCCCCGCCGTTACAGGCGATCGTCTGGCCCACGTTGTTCGGATAGTAGCTGTAGCCGTTTGGAAGGACCACGTGGTTGTCTGCATAGACCGCCGCGCCGTACGGCGTGTACCCGACGATCGTATTTGCCAGCCGCGCCTTGCGCGCCACGTTGGCCTCGATCGCCACGCCGGTCACGACCGCTGCCGCGCCGAGGATGATCGTCTGCGTGGTCTGCTCGTCCGCCGTCGCCGGTCGCGCCGCGCCGACGGCGATCACGGCTGCCATCGCGCCCGCTCCGAGGATCGTCGTCAGTCTCATCGTCGCCACTCCTCCGCCCAAGCGTAGCAACGTACCCTGGGACGACCCATAGAGAACGATGAGGAATCCGTGAGGGGCCGCGAGCGTGCGCTCAGGTTCCCTTCTGCGCGCCGACGTACCGGATCCACTTCAGGAAGAGTGCGGGCGTGGTCGCGAGGCTGTTCGGGTCGCCGTAGACGATGTAGAACTCGTTCTTCGCGGCGAGGAGGTGAAAGGCGACGGTCACGTTGCTCGCATTCACGGGCGTGAAGACCGGGGTCGAGTACGCGTTGGGGAGATTCTGGCCGATGATGCGGCGGAGCCCGACATCGAACGACGCATCCCGGTTGAGCTGCCAATCGAGCGTGGCCCGCTGCAGCCACTGCGCGCCGGCGACCTCGCCCGGCCAGGTGGTCAGATACTTGTTCTCGTCGGCCTCGAGACGCAGGCGCACCTTCCGATGAATCGGGAGCGTCGATACGTAGGACCACCCGTCGAGCGTGCCGTGGTAGTACGGTCCGCCGAAATACTGCACGTAACTCGGGGTGTTGGTCGCGATCTTGTATCCGAGCTCGACGGAGTTCCCTTCGAACGGCAGGAACTCGCCGTCGAGGACCTTCGCCGCGAAGTAGCTCCCGAAGAGCCGGAGCGTCACGAGGTTGCGGAAGTCGAAGTAGAGGTTCTCGTTCGCGTCGATCTGGGCGGGCCGTCCGGCGGCGTCGTGGTACCACGCGTAGAACGTCTGGGCCTGGATGTCGTGGAGTGGCGCACCGGGCGCGAAGTTGAAGAGGTGCTTCGCGAAAAACTCGTATCCGGTGATGCCGCTCTGCGGAACGAAGCTGTCGACCGGATCGAACTGCTGGCCGATCGTCTGATAGTTCGCAACCACCACCGTGGTGGCGCTCGCATATCCGCCGCCCGCCTCCAGGTACTTCGCGTCCTGGGGAACGCTCACGTTCGTGCCGGTTTCCATCGCGGCGTTACCGTACACGAAGAAGTGCGTGTGCTGATTGTTGAATCCCGTGGTGAGCGACGTGAGATCGTCGTGCAGGTCGTTGCTCGCGTCCACGGCGATCCGCTGGAGATTGATGCCGTACGAGATCTTCTTGGTCTCGACGTTGTAGTCGAGGGCGGTCGCGTCGTCCGAGCGCCCGTCGCCCACGGCGTCGAACCCCGAGAACGTGAGCGGCCCCTGCGTCCCCTCGAGTGCGTAGCCTTCACGGAACGTCGGGATCGCCGGCGTGTAGAGGAGCTGGGGGCAGTCGGAGCACGAGAACGCATAGTTGAACGGCTGCGCCGCCTGCGTGAAGAACGGCCGTACCTCCTGATATTGATAGGCGAACGCGTTGGGCGCGATCGTCTGCTGGTCGATCTCGACGTTCGAGAAGTCCGGATGCCAGGTACCGACGAAGGATGCCGTCGGGGTGATGGGCAGCGAGAGGTCGGCGCCCACGCGCGAGGTGCTGCCGCCGTTGGCCGGTGTCGTGGCCTCGCCCAGTGCATAGAACTGCGCGCGCGGCTTCGGGCGAAGCGCCGCGCCGGCCGCGGATCCGACTCCGCGCAGCGTACCCGCGAAAGCCGGGTCGTTTGCGTTCTGCTCGCTCTGCGAGAACGTCCACACAGCGAGGCCGTTGGTCGCGACCGTCGCTCGTGCGAACTGGGCGCGCCACTGCTTCGCGCCGCCGCTGCGGATCGCGCCGAGCGGGATGCGCATGGTCACGACGTAGCCGTCCGGCGTCGTGTGGCCGATGGCGCTCCACTGCGGCGTGTACGCGCTGTTTTCGCTGGAGGTTTGGTACCGCGCGCCGCGCGGATTCGCCGCGAACGAGTACGCGAAGCCCTGCGTGCCTTGGGGCCACAGGTATACCATCACGTAGTCGTCGCTCGTCACGCTGGACCCGTTGGCCTCTTGCGATGCAAGGACAGACTCGTGCTGCGTCACCACGAAGGCAACGTCGAGCGAACTCGAGTCCTGCGCCACGTAGACGGTCGTCGGCTCCTGGACGGGCCGCCGGTACGTGAAGTCGGTGTCGAGGGTGAGCTTCGTGGCCGCGGTCCACGACGCGTCCACCGCGCCGCCGACTTGCGGGGCGGTGATGACCGGGACATCGAGCGTGTCGGCGCCGATCGTCTCGGCGGACGCTGTCGTGTGCGGGCACGACAAGAACCAGAGCGTGGCGCAGATCGCGCCCGCGAAACGGGCAAACATCGGCAGGTGCTGAACCTCAGGAGGGCTTGCGCCCATCCTAGAACAGGGCGCTGCCCGTTGTCAACTAAGAAATTAAGAAATGGCAGGATCGAGGCCGACTATGCTGCTGGATGGGGATGCGATCGTCGTCGCCGGTGGGACCGGGCGCGTCGGGGGCGCAACGCTCGCGGCGTTGCTGCGCGAAGGGGCCGCGCACGTCGCCGTGCTCTCGCGCTCCGAGGGGGGCGCGCGCGACGCCATCGCGGCCCACGTTCGCGCCGAGGACCGCGACCGCACGGTGGCGCTCGCGGCCGACCTGGTCGACGCCGAGTCCGCGCAGGCCGCTCTCTTCGAAGCGGTCCGGCGCTTCGGCCGCATCGACGCGGTCGTCAGCCTGGCCGGAGGGGGGAGCGAGTTCGTACCCCTCGTCGATGCATCGCCCGAACAGCTCGCCGTCAGCGTGCGGAACAACCTGACCGTCGCCGCCAACCTGATGCTGCCGGCGCTGCGCGCGATGCTCGCGCAGCCGCCGCGCGCGGGCGCGCGCTCGCGCGGCCGCCTGGTAGCGGTCACGGCCGGCAGCTCGCTCGACCCGCAGCCGAGCTTCGGCGTGATGGGCATGGGAAAGGCTGGGGTCAACGTGCTCATGCGTGCGATCGCGCGCGAGCACAAGGCCGACGGCATCGTGGCCAACGCGATCGTACTCGGCACGGTCGCGACCGCGGCCGCGCGGTCCTACCTCGACGCCGGCGAATTCGCTGCTGCGGCGTCGCCGGAGGAGGTCGCCGACGTCCTGGCGTTTCATGCCAGCGATCGGTCGACCGGCGTCAACGGCGAGCTCGTGCACCTCAACGCCCGCGAGACGGACTGAAACCGGCGTCGGCGACGGCGGGTCGTACTTTCGTGCAGCAACTCACCCTGTCGCTCGGCCTCGAACGCACGCCGTTCACGATCGTCGACGACGAGACGGGCCGGATCGTGTACACGCCCGACGTCGTCGACGAGCCGACGTCAACGGCGTGGTTCCCAGCGCTGCGCGATACGATGCCGTGGCAGCACGAGCGCCGCCCAATGTACGATCGCATCGTCGACGTGCCGCGCCTGATCGCGTGGTTCGGGCCCGACGACGCGCTGCCGGCCGAGCTGCACGCGCCGAAGCGTGCGATCGAGCGCTTCGTGCGCGCACGCTTCAATTCGGTCGGGTTGAACTTCTATCGCGACGGGCGCGATAGCGTGGCGATGCATAGCGACCACACGGAAGAACTCGTGCCGCGTTCGCCCGTCGCGCTGCTGAGCCTCGGATCGGCGCGCCGCATGCGGATTCATTCGAAGGTGCGGCCGCGCCGATCGTTCGACGTCCTGCTCGAACCCGGCAGCGTGCTCCTGATGGCGGGCGCCGCCCAAGAGCACTGGGAGCACGGGATTCCGAAGACGCGCGAGCACGGCGCTCCGCGCATTTCGCTCGCGTTTCGCCAGAAGCCGACCTGACGCCGGCGCGAGTCTCCTAGTGGCCGCTAGGGCGAGACGAGCACCTTCGTCGCCGTGCGGCCGTCCATCGCCCGGTACCCGTCGGGGACGCCGTCGAGCCCGACCTCCAGGTCGAACACCGCAGACGCATCCAACTTCCCGGCGAGCACGTCGGCCAGCAGGTCGGGGATGTAGGCGCGGACCGGAGCCACTCCGCCGCGCAGCGCGATGTTCTCCCCGAACATGCGGTTGAGGTCGATCCCGTCCTTGGCCCCGCCGCGCGGGACGCCGACGTATCCGATCGTGCCGCCGGGGCGCGCAATCCCCATCGCGACGCGCATCGAACTATCGGTCCCGACGCACTCGAGCACGCACGGCGCGCCGCCGCCCGTGGCCTCCTGCACGGCGTGGATCGCTGCATCGTCGTCGCGCTCGCTCACCACGTCCGTCGCGCCGAACCCGCGCGCGATCGCGATGCGCGCGGGATGCCGTGCGAGCACGAAGATGCGTTCCGCCCCGAGCCGCCTCGCTGCGAGCACGCCGCACAGGCCAACGGCCCCGTCGCCCACGACGGCGACCGTCGCACCGGGGCCGACGCGGGCCGCCACGGCGGCGTGGTGCCCGGTCCCGAGCACGTCGGTCAGTGGCGCGAGGCATCGCAGCATGTGCGCGTCGCTCGCCGCCTCGCGCGGCGCCGCGACGAGCGTTCCGTCGGCGAGCGGCACTCGCACGGCCTCCGCCTGGCCGGCGTCATCGTCGCTTCCGCCCCAGAAGCCGCCGCGCACGCACGACGTCTGCACGCCGGCGCGGCAGAACTCGCACTCGCCGCAGCTGTAGGCGAACGGTGCGATCACCAAGTCTCCGCGCCGTACGGTACGGACGTCCGCTCCGACGTCTTCGACGATGCCGAGGAACTCGTGGCCGGTGCGCCAGCCCCGTTCCCAGGGGTTGATCCCGCGATAGAACCACAGGTCCGAGCCGCAAATGCACGCGCGCAGCACGCGCACGATTGCATCTCCGGCTTCGCGGATCTGCGGGTCCGGAACGGTGGTGACGCGCACCTCGCCGGGCGCCTCGAAGACGGTCGCTCGCATACGCCACTATGACCCCGCGGCCGACCCTCGGTATGCATGCGGTGGATTCCGCGGCAAAGGGGCGCAACTCGCGGACGAGAAACCGCGCCCATGACGCCGGTGCATACCCGTATCGTCTTCTTTCGCGCTTCGCTTGGCCTCGCGCTCGGCGCGTCGCTCGGGCTTGCAGCCTGCTCCTCGAGCGCGACCGCGCCGTACACACCGATCACCAACGATCCGTTCGGCGCGAAGGTTCAGCTCGCGGTCGGCACGGCAAATATATTCGGCGACGACCCGGCGCCCGGTCGCGCTACGCGCGGGCTCAACGTCGTCGTGACGTCGCGCCAGCCGGCGGGATACCAGCACGAAGGCGACACGCTGCCGCTCGTCGATACGCCGTCGCTGCACGGGCCGATGACGCTGCCCGGTGCGGCGGGCGTGCCCGACCAGTACGGCGCGACGGTCGAGACGGGACCGGGGCCGGGCGACGCCGGCGGCAGCACGATGTCTGCCACGCGGCAGCAGAACTCCGGAGCGCCGACGATTCCCCCGTCGACGTTCGGCGTGAGCGGGGGCGCGACGGGCTGGGGCATCGAGCCCTTCAACTACACGAACGCCGGCGGCAACGGCTTCGGCCAGCCGGCATCGTGGGCGCCGTGGACGGCGCCCTTCTTCGACCGGCGCCAGCTCGCGGGACGCGTCGATGCCAACGCGTTCGTCCCATGGGGTGGACCGCCCGCGTTCGACCCGTTCCACGACGGAAAGGGCACGCGCGACGGGAACGGGGAGCCGCCCGGCGTGCTCGGTGTCGAACTCGGGCTCGACGTCTTCAGCGGCGTCGCCGTGCACGCCGGTACGTACGCGGTGAGCGAGTTCATCCAGACGAACACCACGAGCGGAACCCTGCACGCAGCGGCGACCATGCATTCGACCGCGCTGCTGCCGAACGTCGCCGCGCCGACAGGCGCGACGCTCGACGGAGCCGGTGGCGGCACGTTCGCCGTCGCGCTGCCGCCCGGCGTGTCCGAGGCGTACCTGCAAGTGGTCGACATGGGGCCGGCGCTCGAGCCCTCATCGAGCGGAAGCGCGGCACAGCCGGCGTCGTGCAACACGGCCGCGCTCGCGCAGCCCGTGTACTACTCCTTCGTCGCACACGGCAGCGGCACGCACGTATTCGCGCTTCCCGACGGCGCCGGGCCTGGCGCGCCGAAATCGGACGTTCCGTCCCTCTGCACGCAGGCACAAAACGTCGCGGCGAACCCGTCGAGCTCGTTCCCGCAGGTGACTGCGGACGAGTTCACGCTCCAGGTCATCGGGTACGACTACCCGGCGTTCGAGGCAAACTATCCGCAGAGCCTGGGCAACCCGCTGCCGGTACTCGCAAGGCCAGGCGGTCAATCCGACGTGACGATCTC
>Ga0302325_10011524_pt1 | contig 19035 bp, 15 predicted proteins | sample Palsa_T0_2_FD_201948 | JGI IMG/M metagenome (GOLD analysis project Ga0302325, IMG submission 201948) | Peat permafrost microbial communities from Stordalen Mire near Abisko, Sweden - Palsa_T0_2 | ecosystem: Environmental > Terrestrial > Soil > Palsa > Peat permafrost | place: Sweden: Abisko...
GAGGCGTTCGGGGCCCCGGGGTACTTCCGGATGTCCTATGCGCTGGGGGACGAGGATCTCGCCGAGGGGGTCAGGCGGTTGGCCGAATTGTTCGGCCAGGCCAAGTCGTAACAACCGAGACGAGGAGCGTGTAGTGGCCCGAGTACTGGTGACCGAAACCATCGCAGACAGCGGCCTCGACCTCTTGCGCGACGCCGGACACGACGTCGACGTGCAGGAGGGGCTTGACCCGGCGGCGTTGCTCGAGGCGATCGCGGGCGCGCACGGCCTCATCATCCGATCCGCCACCAAGGTGACTGCCGAGGTCATCGAGGCCGGCTCGGATCTGGTGGTGGTCGGCCGGGCCGGCGTCGGCCTCGACAACGTGGACGTGGACGCAGCCACCGCCCAGGGCGTGATGGTGGTCAACGCACCCGAGTCGAACATCCTGTCGGCGGCCGAGCAGGCGATGGCGCTGCTGTTGGCCCAGGCCCGCAACATCCCCCAGGCCCACGCGGCCCTGGTCGCCGGGCGCTGGGAGCGCTCCAAGTGGGAGGGCGTCGAGCTGCACGGCAAGACGCTCGGCATCGTGGGACTCGGCCGGGTGGGCACGCTGGTGGCCCAGCGGTCCTTGGCCTTCGGGATGCGCCTGCTCGCGTACGACCCCTATGTCTCGGTTGAGCGGGCCCGCCATCTCGGCGTCGAGCTCCGCGAGCTCGACGAGCTGGTGGCCGAGGCCGACTTTCTGACCGTCCACCTGCCCAAGAACGCCGAGACGGTCGGGCTGATCGGGGCCGACCTGCTGGCCAAGGCGAAGCCGGGCATACGGATCATCAACACCGCCCGGGGCGGCATCATCGACGAGGCGGCCCTGGCCGATGCCATCTCGCGGGGTCATGTCGGCGGGGCGGGGCTCGATGTCTTCGAGAAGGAGCCGACGACCGAGTCGCCTCTGTTCGGCCTGCCGTCGGTCGTGGTGGCGCCGCACCTCGGGGCCTCCACGGCGGAGGCCCAGGACAAGGCCGGGGTGACCATCGCCGAACAGGTGCTGCTCGCGCTGGCCGGCGACTTCGTGCCGTTTGCGGTGAACGTCGCCGCCAGCGGCGTGACCGAGCCGGTCCGGCCGTTCATGGGCCTGGTCGAGCAGCTCGGGCGGTTCTTCGGCTCGCTGCACGACCGGGTCCCCGACCGCATCGAGGTCGAGGTCCAGGGGGCGTTGGCCGCCGAGCGGACCGACATCTTGACCCTGTGCGCGTTGAAGGGGCTCTTCGCCACGAGCACCGAGGAGCCGGTGTCGTATGTGAACGTCCCCCAGATGGCCGCCCGGCGCGGCCTGGAGATCCGGGAGACCTCGACGTCCAGTCCGAGCGAGTACGTGAACCTGATCACGCTGCGCTCGGGGTCACACTCGGTCGCCGGCACGCTGACCGGCTCGCACAACGAGCCCCGAGTGGTGATGGTCGACGACCACGCGGTCGAGGTGGCGCCGTCGCCCAACATGCTGGTGATCCGCAACGACGACCGGCCCGGGATGATCGGGGTGGTCGGCACGGCGCTCGGCGAGGCCGGGATCTCGATCCACTCCATGGCCCTCGAGCCGACCAGCCAGGGCAACACCGCCCTGATGGTCCTCTCGGTCAGCTCGGCCGTCCCCGACGAGGTGGTGGCCTCGCTGGCTCAGAACTCGGGGATCCTCGGGGTCGACCGCATCAGTCTCTGACTGGGGCGCCAGGCGCTCTGGTGACGGGCGGCCACAGCTCGCCAATGTCGCCGTTGGTGGGACTTCGCCTGATCAAGGCGACCACGCCGGCGATCAGCACCAGCACCACCCACCTCGACCTGCGATGTGACCGTCGCCTGCTCACGGGCGCTCACCGTAGCGGGTGGGCCGGCGGCGGGGGATACGGCGGTTGGGGATACGGCGGTTGGGCGTACGGCGGTTGGGGATACTGCGGTTGGGCGTGTGGCGGTTGGGGATACGGCGCCGTGCCCACCGGGGACGGATACCGGGCCGAGAAAGTGGGCTCGACGGGATATGCCGTGCGCCGATCGGGGAGCGTCATGGCCGGCACCGACTCGAGACGCAGTCGGTGAAGCCGGTTCCAGCAGAGACGGACCAGGAGGCCGAGCATCGGCAGGAGTACCACCATCGCCACAATCGCCCACTGCCAGCTCGAGAACGACGCCTGCTGGCGCAGCGATACGAGGCGGCTGGCCCCGCCCGATGCGGCAATGGTCACGACCTGGCCCGGCGCCACATGGCTGACCGCCGCGGCCTCGGTCACCTTGAACTGGGCAGGCAAGAGGCCGTCGTTCACCACCGTCATCACCACGGCGCCGTGGCTCACGTGCCACGCGATGACCGCCGCGCGGATGAGAGGGCGCATGACCAGGATCGGCGCCACGAGCAGCACGGTTGCGAACAGCAGGTCACCCTGTCTGCGGAACCGGATGGGGATCGATCGTCGGGCGATGACCATGCAGGCCAGTGCGGCGGCCATCCAGGGTAGGGATCGCCACAACCAGCCGAGCCCGCGGACGTTGAAGACGACGTGCCCGATGACATTCTTGGGCGGCACCGTCCACGGGTCGACCGTGCCGAGGGCGTCGCCGGCAGTCTTGAAGGACCCGTCGGCCAAGACCTTGACGACTCGGTGGGTGTACACCGTGGTCGTGCCCGGTGGGCGGAACGTCACCACCTCGCCCACCTGGATCGGCCCGTGCACCGGTTGGTCGAGGACGAGCGTGCCGACGCAGAGGTCCGGGCACATCGAGGGGGTGGCGATGGTGAAGAGCGAACCGCCGGTGAAACGCCAGCCCACCGACCCTAAGACGAACACTGTCACCAGCACCCCCACGATGGCGATCAGGATCGGCCGGGGTGATCGCTCCAACATCGTGGGGACCGCTCGCGGCCGGTCGAATGGGGCCCGGTCGAGGTCGAGCTCGTAGGGGGTCTGCGGGCTCCGTTCGATGAACGCCGTCGAGGGTCTCACATCTCGAGGGTGGTTGTGGACGGATAGGTGACCTCGGCCGACCATTTGACCGTGACGGTGAACCCCAGGTCCGGCAGGAGGTGCAGACCCAGTACGCCCGCGGCCGACGCGCTGGCCAGCACCATGCGGATGAGGAGCGTCACTGCTCCCGCAGACGAGGTGGGGGCGGCCATCGTGCTCGAGGTCAGCGAGCTGAGAAGGTCCGTGCTGACCGGGGTGGCCGCGCAAGCCCCAGTGCCCGAAGGGTAGGCGCATGCGACGGTGGTGCCCTGAGTGGTCTGGATGTCGACGAGCACCCGTTGACACAGCTGGTTGTTGCCCAGCGCGGGGATCGTCCCGGTGTAGGGCACCGTGCCGCTGTCGGACAGCAGCCAGTCGCCGGTCGGAGTATCCGAGGTCACGTCGCTCGCGTACGCGGACGCGGACGCGGCGTCCTCCAAGGTAGTGACGGCCGTGGAGCTGAGGACGGTGCCGTAGACCGACACGCCAAACAGCGAGCCGGCCAGGTACTCGTCGGTCCCTGGATTGGTCCACCCGCTATCTCCCGCCCAACCCAGGTGCCAATAGCCGGTGTAACTGGTGGCAGAAGTGATGGCTGTGCTGGTCACCGTGGTCCCGTCGACGTCGAGGCTGAGTCCGGCCGACGAGAACGAGGCGGCTACGAAGTGCCAGTTCCCGTTGTTCACGGTGACCGTGCTGGCCAGCTCGGCCTTGGTTGTCGAGTTCTGGACCCCGAAGGCGACCACCCCCGAAGGTTCGACCCACAGCATCCGGTCCTGGCTCGTCGATCCGGTGTCCGGTTGGACGTTGGAGAACCCGATGAGCCCCCCACCCGTGGTCGAGGTCGTCTTGACCCAGGCGACCAGTGTGAAGGTCGCTGGCGAGGTCAGAGAGGTGATGGTCCCGACATACGAGGTCGTGGCCCCGCTGTCGGTGATGCCCGTCGAGGTGAACGCCGAGTGGACCGGCGAGGTGAACGTCGTGCCGTAGGTGATGCCACCGTAGATGAGCCCGGTGTTGGCCGACTTAGACGAGTCGGCCACCTCGGCGACACCACAAGAGACCAACGAGACGGTCGCCCCGGTCGCGTTCGCCGTCCCCACCGAGGTGAGGGTCGTGGTGGCCGACTGCACGGTCCCGGTGGTGAGCTCCCCGGTCGGCAGGGGCGTGCCCGAGCAGGTGGCGTCGTTGGTGCCCACCGTGCCGCCGCTCCCGGTGCCGGTGGAATAGCAGTTCACGCTGCCCGAGGTCTGCCCTTGAAGTTGCAACGTGCCGGCGGAGAAGTGGTTGGCGTTGTTGATGGTCTGGGACGAGAAGGACCCCCACGCATCACCGGAGGGGACCGTCACCACTACGAGAGCGCACAGCGCCGCGCCGGCGAACGGCCCGAGAGGCCCTCGGCGACGTGGCCCGTGCTCAAATCGGTCGCGGCGCCCGTGGTTGGCGAACATGGCTGCGGGGTTCCCGTGGCGAGATGTCCTCGGTCGGGGGGCCCCAGTTCGTCTCTTATGACTGGTTCCAGGTCATCGTCATGCTCGCGGCCAATCCCTGATCGGCGTTCGTCGCGGTCGAGTCGAGCATCGCCGTGAACGTATAGGCCTGCGACGAGCCCGCATTCAGCAAGGTGAGCGGCGGTGTCGAAGAATTGGTGAAGGTGGTGCCCGCGACCGCACTCAGGTTGCCGGAATTGGTTGGCGTGGCCGGACAGGCAGCCGAGGCGTTGGCCGGATAAATGCACTTGCCACTGATCCCGATCGAGAAGTCCACCTTCCCGCAGAAGCCGCTGGTGTCACTGCCCACGTACCCGTTGGCATTGGAGGCCGCCGCCGCGCTGCAGGTGCCCATGACCAGGCTCTCGAGGGTCGCGTTGATCGTTCCGACGTTGGTGATCGTGATCGACGTCGTCAGCGGCGTGCCCGCCGGGACCTGGGTCAAGGTGCCGACAAGCTTGTTGATCGCACAGTTCGCACTGTTGGTCGAGCTAACTGTTCCACCGCTTCCGGTGCCGGTCGAGTAACAGGTGATTGATCCGTTGCTCTCTTCCAGCTGCATGGTGCCCGACGAGAAGGTGTTGGCGTTGTTCACCACCTGCGCACTGAATCCGGCGACCGAGATCGCGGCGGTCGATCCGAGTGCAACTACCGCGAGCGCTGCGGCGGCAAATGCGTGCCACGTATGTGGCTTGGTCGGTACATGTCGCATCAGTCTGGGCTCCCTGGGCCTCGCGAACTCTCGAACGCGCAACGGTTGTTTACACGCCCGCGAAAGTTGGTTGGTGGATGCACGCGACGTTGGGTCGACTGTCCACAGTTTGGGGCGCGAAACGGCCCACTTTCTCTCACACAGTGGTTGAAATCGGACGTTGCATCACTCACCGTGTTCGCCGTGATGGACAACCGACTCACCCGTCGACAGGTGTTGACGGGCCGCGCGTGCGCGACACGCGGCACCAGTCGGCGAACTGTCGCGTCCCCCATCGCCTTCCGGGCCGGTTGGCCGACGACGTGGTGCATCGTGGTTGGCCACCGTCACGAGCCGCCCGGCCGGTGCCTTGACTTGGGATCCACCGCCTGCGACCATTGTGACGATGTCTGGAGCCCTTATTTCGGTCCTGCTGCTGACCTGACGGCGAACGCCACATCGCGTTCGCCCACCGCCTCCTGCGCCTCTGGCCAGGAGGTTTTTTGTTGCTCGGGGTCGACCCGGAGCGACCAGTTGCAGGAACCACGAACGAGGAATCCAGAACGACAGCCCAGAAAGGACAGCGAGGACACGGACATGAGCGGAGCCCACGAGAACCAGGAGACGACCAACGGCACCCCCGGCCGCCTGGCCCTGCCGTGCGACCCCTCACCGATGCCGTTCGACAAGTACTCCTCGCACATCCCGATCCAACTGGCCGACCGCACGTGGCCGGACCGGGTCTTCGAGCGGGCGCCCCGGTGGGCCAGCGTCGACCTGCGTGACGGCAATCAGGCCCTCATCGACCCCATGGACCCGGAGCGCAAGCGCAGGCTGTTCGACACCCTGGTCGGGATCGGGTTCAAGGAGATCGAGGTCGGCTTCCCGGCCGCTTCTCAGCCCGACTTCGACTTCCAGCGTTCCCTGATCGACGAGGACGTGGTGCCCGACGATGTCGAGATGCAGGTGCTGGTCCAGTGCCGCGATGAGCTGATCGAGCGGACCTATGAATCGCTCATCGGGGCCAAGCGGGCCATCGTGCACTTCTACAACTCGACGTCTGAGCTCCAAAGAAGGGTCGTGTTCGGCCTCGACAGGTCCGGCATCATCGACATCGCCACCAGCGCGGCCCGGTTGTGCAAGAAGCTCGAGCCGTCTCTGGTCGGAACCGAGATTCGCTATGAGTACTCGCCGGAGAGCTTCACCGGGACCGAGCCCGACTTCGCCGTCGAGATCTGCGAGGCGGTGATGGAGGTGATCGAGCCGACCCCGGAGCGCCCGATCATCTTGAACCTTCCGGCGACGGTCGAGGCCTACAGCCCGAACGTCTACGCGGACGTCATCGAGTGGTTCGGCCGGACGATCTCGAACCGAGACTCGGTCGTGCTCAGCCTGCACCCCCACAACGACCGTGGCACCGCGGTGGCGGCGGCCGAGCTGGCCGTGTTGGCCGGGGCCGATCGCATCGAGGGGACCCTGTTTGGCAACGGCGAGCGGACCGGGAACGTCGACATCGTCACGCTGGCGATGAACCTGTTCTCACAGGGCATCGACCCAGCCCTCGATTTCGGCGACATCGAACGGATTCGCCGGGTCGCCGAGTACGCGACCCGGTTGCCCGTGCACCCGCGCCATCCCTACGTGGGCGACCTCGTGTACACGGCCTTCTCGGGATCGCACCAGGACGCGATCAAAAAGGGCATGGCGGCGATCGGCGACGACTACGACAAGTGGGAGGTCCCCTATCTGCCCATCGACCCCAAGCACCTGGGGCGGACCTATGAGGCCATCATCCGGGTGAACAGCCAGTCGGGCAAGGGAGGGGTGGCCTACCTGATGGACACCGAGCACGGCCTCGACCTGCCGCGGCGCCTCCAGATCGAGTTCTCCAAGGCCGTCCAGTCGGTCACCGAGGCCAGCGGAACCGAGATCCGCCCAGGCGAGATGTGGGAGGTGTTCGCCAACACCTACCTTCCCGACGACGCGGGGATCCGGCTGTTGTCGAGCGAGATCACCTCGGGAGCCGAGGGCACCTCGGTGGTCGCCCAAGTGGTCGTCGACGGTCACCACCAGACGATCCGGGGAACCGGGAACGGCCCCATCGACGCCCTCGTGGCCGGCCTGGGTGAACTCGGGGTGACTTTGGAGGTCGTGGACTACAGCGAGCACGCGCTCACCGAGGGCAGCGGTGCCTCGGCGGTCGCCTACGTCGAGGTCGATGTCGACGGGACCAAGCTGTGGGGGGTGGGCATGGACTCGAGCATTCTCGAGGCCTCCCTCCATGCGGTGGTCAGCGCGGCTAACCGGGCCCGCCAGGAGTCGCCGCAGCCCTGAAGCGGGTGCTAGCGGCTCCTCAGAGCGCGGCCGAAGGCCGCCAGGCCGGCCGGGTGGCCTCGTACGCGGTGATCCGGTCCTCGTGGCGCAGGGTCAGCCCGATGTCGTCCCACCCGTTGAGCAGCCTGGTGCGGGTGAACTCATCCAGGGGGAAGGTGCCCTCGATCCCCACCGCCGGTGCCTCGACCGTTCCCCGTTCGACGTCGACGGTGATCTCGAGCTTCGGGTCGGCCACGACGGCGTCCAGGAGCGACCGGGCCACCTCGGGGCTCACCCTCACCGGCAGGAGGCCCTGCTTGGTGCAGTTGTTGGCGAAGATGTCGCCGAAGCGCGTGGAGATGACCGCCTCGAACCCGTAGTCGAGCAGGGCCCACACGGCGTGCTCGCGGGAGGACCCGGTGCCGAAGTTGGGCCCGGCCACCAAGATGGTGGCCCCGACGTACTCGTCCTTGTTGAGCACGAAGTCCCGGTCGTCGCGCCATTCCCCGAACAGCCCCGCGCCGAACCCGGTCCGCTCGACCCGCTTCAGCCAGTCCGACGGGATGATCTGGTCGGTGTCGACGTCGGAGCGGTCAAGCGGAAGGGCGGTGCCGCTGACGATCCGGACCGGCTTCATCGGACCAACTCTTCGGGGGACCCGAATCGGCCCAGGACGGCGGTCGCCGCGGCCACGGCCGGGGAGACCAGGTGGGTGCGGCCACCCCGGCCCTGCCGGCCCTCGAAGTTGCGATTGGAGGTGGACGCACAGCGTTCTCCGGGCGAGAGCTTGTCCGGGTTCATGGCCAGGCACATCGAGCAGCCCGGCTCCCGCCACTCGAAGCCGGCCGCACGGAACACGCCGTCGAGCCCCTCGGCCTCGGCCTGGGCCTTGACCCGGTGCGAGCCGGGCACCACCAATGCTCGCAGCCCCGGGCGCACCCGCTGACCCCGCAGCACCGCCGCGGCGGCGCGGAGATCCTCGATCCGCGAGTTGGTGCACGAGCCGATGAACACGGTGTCGACCGGGATCTCACGGATCGGGGTGCCGGCGTCGATGCCCATGTAGACGAGCGCCCGCGCCGCCGCCTCCCGCTCGGCCGGCTCGGCGAAGGAGTCGGGGTCGGGGACCGAGCTGTCGATGGACACGACCTGGGCGGGATTCGTCCCCCAGGTCACATGCGGTGTCAGGGTCGCCGCCTCGAGGCCGACCTCCTTATCGAAGGAGGCGCCGGGGTCGGTGGGCAGGGATCGCCAGTTGTCGAGGGCCTCCTCCCACGCCTTTCCCTTCGGCGCGTGCTCACGCCCCTCGAGGTAGGCGAAGGTGGTGTCGTCGGGGGCCACCATCCCGGCCCGGGCCCCGCCCTCGATGCTCATGTTGCAGACCGTCATCCGGCCCTCCATGGAGAGCGCCCGGATCGCCGAGCCGCGGTATTCGATCACGTGGCCCATCCCGCCGCCGGTCCCGATGCGTCCGATGACCGCCAGCACGATGTCCTTCGCGGTGACTCCCGCCGGGAGCGCGCCGTCGACGGTGACGGCCATCGTGGCCGGCCGGATCTGGGGAAGGGTCTGGGTGGCCAACACGTGCTCGACCTCGCTGGTGCCGATGCCGAAGGCCAGGGCGCCCAGCGCACCGTGGGTGGAGGTGTGGCTGTCCCCGCACACGATGGTCATCCCCGGCTGGCTCAGGCCGAGCTCGGGCCCGATGATGTGCACGATGCCCTGGTTGGCGTTGCCCATGGGGTAGCAGACGATCCCGAACTCCGCGCAGTTGGCCGTCAGCACCTCGAGCTGCCTTCTCGAGATGGGATCGGCGATCGGCTTGTCGACGTCGGTCGTCGGGACGTTGTGGTCGGCGGTGGCCACGGTGAGGTCGGGACGGCGCACCCCCCGCCCGGCCAGCCGCAACCCGTCGAAGGCCTGCGGCGAGGTGACCTCGTGGATCAGGTGCAGGTCGATGAAGAGGAGGTCGGGCTCCCCCTCGGCCGAGCGGACCAGGTGGGACTCCCAGACCTTGTCGGCGAGGGTCTGGGGGCGTCCGGCCATCAGGCGTCTACCTCGACGATCGTCACCTTCAGGGCCCCGCCCGGGGCCTCGTACTCGACGGTGTCGCCGGCCCGCTTGCCGAGCAGGGCCTTGCCCAGCGGCGCGCTGGGCGAGACGACCGACATGTCGCCACGGCGCTCCTCGATCGAGCCGACGAAGAACCGCTGCACGTCGTCCTCGTCGTCGCCGTCGTAGCGCAGGGTCACGATCGCCCCCGCGCTGACCGACCCGTCACCACCCTGGCTCTCCACGATGGTGGCGTGCTTGAGCAGCGCCTGGAGCTGCCGGATCCGGGACTCCATCTTTCCCTGGGAGTCCTTGGCCGCGTGGTAGTCCCCGTTCTCGGAGAGGTCACCGAGGGCCCGGGCCGCCTCGATGGTGGTGGCGATCTCGTTGCGGCCCCGGGTGGTCAGGTCCTCGAGCTCGGCCACCAGCCGGGCGTGGGTCTCCGGGGTGAGTTGGGTGCCGGGAGCTTGTTCGGTCGTTTCTTTGGGAGTCATGTTCTCCGTCCCCTGGACTGGCCGTTCGGGCCGGCGCGGGATACTTCGAGCCGCGGGATACATCGGGCGCCAACTCGCGAGGCTAATGGGGGCCGAGCAGGGGCTGCGCCGAACCGGTCTCGGTCCGGTCCCTGGTGCCCTGTTCAGGCCCGGTCGAGCACCCCGGCCGCCCGGGTGGCCGCGATCAGCCCCTCGAACAGCGACGGGTTGTCGCCCATCTCGGGGTGCCACTGCACGGCTATGAGAAAGGGCAGGGCCGGATCCTCGAGCGCCTCGACGGTGCCGTCGTCGGCCCACGCTGACGCCACCAGACCCTCGCCGATCCGGTCGACCGCCTGGTGGTGGTGGGTCGGCACGACCTCCTCGGTGTGCCCGAGGATGGCGCCGACCTGGCTGGCCGGGTCGATTCGCACCCGATGCTGGCCGAAGGTGCCCGGGGCCGCCATGTGGTCGTGGTTGGCCACCACGTCGGGCAGGTGCTGATGGAGGGTGCCGCCCCGCGCCACGTTGAGCACCTGGATGCCCCGGCAGATGGCCAGCACCGGGAGGGCGCTGGCCACGGCCGCGTCCAGCAACGCGAGCTCGAATTGGTCGCGAACCGGGTCCGGTTCCTGGGCCTTGGGGTGCCGTTCGGCGCCGAACAGGCTGGCGTCGACGTCGACCCCCCCGGTCAGCACCACACCATCGATCCGTTCGATGAGGGCCTCGGCGATCCCGGTCACGGGGGAGAGGACGACCGGGATGCCACCGGCGGCGGCGATCACGTGGACGTAGTTGGCCGTGACGAGGGACACCTCCTCCTCCCACACCCCGTATCTCGCCACCAGCTCGCCGGCCGTGATGCCGATGACCGGCCCGAAGCGGGGCTTGTCCCTTGTCGGTGGCTCAGGGTGCAGCGACATCAGAGTGCGGCGACATCAGAGTGCGGTGGCATCAGAGTGCGGTGGCATCAGAGTGCGGTGACATAGGCACCGGAGATCCCGCCGTCGACGAGGAACGTGTTGGCGGTGATGAACGAGGCGTCGTCCGAGGCTAGGAACGCCGCCGCCGCCGCGATCTCCTCGGGCTCGGCGAATCGACCCATCGGCACGTGGACGAGCCTACGCGCGGCTCGCTCGGGGTCTTTGGCAAAGAGCTCTTGGAGCAGGGGGGTGTTGACGGGTCCCGGGCACAACGCGTTGACCCGAACCCCTTGGCGGGCGAACTGCACGCCGAGCTCGCGGGACATCGCGAGCACCCCGCCCTTGGACGCGGTGTAGGAGATCTGTGACGTCGCCGAGCCCATGACGGCCACGAAGGACGCCGTGTTGATCACCGAGCCGCCGCCCCGGGTCAGAAGATGGGGGATGCCGAACCGGCAGCAGAGGTACACACTGGTCAGGTTGACCGCCTGGACCCGGGCCCACGCGTCGGCGTCCGTGGTCAGGATCGAATCGTCCTCCGGCGGGGAGATCCCGGCGTTGTTGAACAAGATGTCGATTCCACCGAACGCCTCCGACGCCCGCTCGTACATGGCCTGGACGCCGTCGGCGTCGGTGACGTCGACCCGCACCCCAATTCCCCCGACCAGCTTCGCCACCTCGTCGGCCGCGTCACCGGCCAGATCGGCCGCCAGCACATGGGCACCCTCGGCGGCGAACCGGACCGCGCTGGCCCGGCCGATCCCGCCGGCCGCTCCGGTGATGACGGCCACCTTCCCATCGAGTCTTCCGGGCATCGTCACTCCGAGGAGATGAACACGTTTTTGGTGTCGGTGAACGAGTCGAGGGCGTCGGGTCCGAGCTCGCGCCCCAGTCCAGACTGCTTGAATCCGCCGAACGGGGTCGAGTAGCGCACCGAGGAATGGGAGTTGACCGACAGGTTCCCGGATTCGACCCCCCGGGCGACCCGCAGCGCACGCCCGACGTCGCGGGTCCAGACGGAGCCCGACAGCCCGTAGGAGGTGTCGTTGGCCATCCGGATCGCGTCGGCCTCGTCGTCGAAGGGAACCACGACGACCACCGGTCCGAAGATCTCCACGCGGAACTGCACCGAGTCCTCGGCGACCGGCGCCAGCACGGTCGGCGGGAACCAGAACCCCGGGCCCTCGGGCACGTCCCCCCGGAACGCGACCGGTGCGTCGTCGGGCACGAAGCTGGCCACCCTGTTCCGGTGGTCCTCGCTGATGAGCGGTCCCATCTCGCTCTCCTCGCGGGCCGGGTCGAGCACCCGCAATCGGGCCACCGCCGGCTCGAGCAGCGTCATGAACCGGTCGAAGACCGTGCGCTCGACGAGGATCCGCGACCGGGCGCAGCAGTCCTGCCCCGCATTGTCGAAGACGCCGTAGGGGGCGGTGGCGGCGGCCCGCTCGAGGTCGGAGTCGGCGAAGACGATGTTGGCGCTCTTGCCCCCGAGCTCGAGGGTGACCCGCTTCACCTGATCGGCACAGCCGGCCATGACCTGCTTGCCCACCTCGGTCGAGCCGGTGAAGCAGATCTTGCGCACGCCCGGATGGGTGACCAACCGCCGGCCGACCACCGGACCGTCCCCCGCGACGACCTGGAACACCCCCTCGGGTATCCCGGCCGAGGCGGCCAGCTCGGCCAGCCTCAGGGCGGTCAGCGGGGTCAGGCCGGCCGGCTTCAGCACGACCGAGTTGCCCGCCGCCAGCGCCGGGGCGAGACCCCAGCCGGCGATCGGCATGGGGAAGTTCCACGGGACGATCAGACCGACGACGCCGAGCGGCTCCTTGAACGTCACGTCGATCCCGCCATGCACCGGGATCTGGCGCCCGAACTGACGTTCCGGGGCCCCCGCGTAGTAGTCGAGCACGTCGCGGACGTTGCCGGCCTCCCAGCGGGCGTTGGTCACGGTGTGCCCGGCGTTGGTCACCTCGAGCTGGGCCAGTTCCTCGATCGCCCCGTCGACGGCCTGGGCGAAACGACGAAGGAGGCGGGCCCGGTCGGCCGGGGCGGTGCGCGCCCAGTCGACCTGAGCGAGGATGGCTCGTTCGATCGCCCGGTCCACCTCGGCCTCGTCGGCCTGGTGCACCTGAGCGAAGGGCTGCCCGGTGGTCGGGTTGACGACCGCGAGGTCGAGCGTCACAGTCGCTCGAAGCCTCTGAAGCGCTCCCAGTCGGTCACCGACGACTCGAACGCGGCCAACTCCACCGTCGCCATGTGGGCGTAGTGGTCGACCACCTCGTCGCCGAAGGCCGATCGGGCCACCTCGCTGTGCTCGAACAGCGCCCTGGCCTCGGCGAGGGTGCCGGGCACCCGAGGCCGGTCGGAGGCGGCATAGGCGTTGCCCGTGCACTCGGGCTCGAGCGTCAGTCCCTGGTCGATCCCGTGCAGCCCGCCGGCCACCAGTGCCGCCAGGGCCAGGTAGGGGTTGACGTCGCCACCCGGCACCCGATTCTCCACGCGGAGCGACTCGCCGTGGCCGATCACCCGAAGCGAGCAGGTCCGGTTGTCGCGGCCCCACGCGACCGCGGTCGGGGCGAAGCTCCCCTCGGTGTAGCGCTTGTAGCTGTTGATGTTCGGGGCGAACAAGAGCGTCATCTCGCGCAGCGTTGCCAGCAGGCCGGCCATGAACTGCCCGAAGACGCCCACCGGTTTGCCACCGTCGTCGGAGGTGAAGACCGGCTGTCCTTGCCCGTCGCGCACCGAGATGTGGATGTGACACGAGTTGCCCTCGCGCTCGTCGAACTTGGCCATGAACGTGAGGCTCATGCCCTCCTGCGCCGCGATCTCCTTGGCCCCGGTCTTGTAGATGGAGTGGCCGTCGGCCGTGGTGAGGACGTCGGCATACCTGAAGGCGATCTCGTGCTGGCCCAGGTTGCACTCGCCCTTGGCCGACTCGGGATGGAGCCCGGCCCCGGCCATCTCGTTGCGGATCCGGCGGAGCAGGGGTTCCACCCGGGCGGTGCCGAGCAGCGAGTAGTCGACGTTGTAGAGATTCGCCGGGGTGAGGTCACGGTAGGCCTTGGCCCAGGCCTCCTCGTAGCTGTCCTTGAAGACGATGAACTCGAGCTCGGTTGCCCCCAACGCCGTCCAGCCCCGTTCGGCCAACCGGTCGACCTGGCGCCGCAGGATCTGGCGGGGCGACGCGACCACCGGTGTGCTGTCCGTCCATTCGAGGTCGGCGACGCAGAGTGCGGTGGCCGGGTGCCACGGGACCAGGCGCAGGGTGGTCAGATCCGGGCGCATGACGAAGTCGCCGTAGCCGCGTTCCCACGATGACATCGCATACCCACCAACGGTGTGCATGTCGACGTCGACCGCCAGCAGGTAGTTGCACGCCTCGGCCGCGTTGGCGACCACCTGCTCGAGAAAGTAACCGCCGTGGCAGCGCTTCCCCTGGAGTCGTCCCTGCATGTCGGTGATCGCGAGCAGGACGGTGTCCACTTCCTCCCGCTCGACCAGGTGCCGCAGCTCTTCGAGGGGGATCGTCAACCCCGTCTCCTCATGGATCTCTCGCACCGCGGCCGACTCATGAATCCCGCCGTCCTCGGCGCCACCGGTGACCGGCACATGAAGGAGTAGCACGCGCCGCTGGTCTGCGCCCATCCGGCACCGCTGGGACGGTCCAACGTGAGGGGTCACCTGGCACGGCGAGCGGAGGATGACGGCGAGTTCCGGGGCCGAACGGACCGCCTGGGTCCGGGATGGTTGACGTTCCCCGGGAGTTGCGGGAGACTGGGTCCTCTTATGGCACCCCCCAGCAACCTCGTAATTATCGCCATGTAGGCACGTACCCCCTGGTACGTGCCTGCTTGACCGTCCACTTGGTGGGCGGTTTTTCATTTTCCGGCAGACTTCGCTCCACCTATGGACGACACCCAAGAGAGGCGATCCTGAGACCGACCACCCCAGCGCAAGAGGCGGCCCGGGCCATCCGGCCCCGCCTGGACCACGGCCCCCGATGACCGGCGACCGTCACAACGTCGCGGTCATCGGCGGGGATGGGATCGGGCCGGAGGTCCTGGCCGAGGCGCTCAAGGTCGTCGAGGCGGCCGGCGTCTCGCTACAGACCACCGAATACGATCTCGGGGCGGCCCGCTACGTCCGCACCGGCGAGGTGCTGAGCGACTCGGTGCTCGACGAGCTGCGGAGTCAAGACGCGATCCTGTTGGGTGCGATCGGCCCTCCGGTGGGGGACACAACGGTGCCCCCCGGGACCCTCGAGCGGGGCCTGCTGCTTCGGCTCCGCTTCGAGCTCGACCTCTTCATCAACCTGCGCCCGTTCACCGGGGTTCCGGGCTCCATCGCCGAGGGGGCCGACTTTGTGGTGATCCGCGAGAACACCGAGGGGACCTACGCCGGCGAGGGAGGGTTTCTCCGCAAGGGCACACCGCACGAGGTGGCCACCCAGGGATCGGTGAACACCCGCATGGGTGCCGAACGTTGCGCCCGCTTCGCCTTCGAGCTGGCCGATCGGCGTGACGCCCACAAGCTCACCCTCGTGCACAAGACCAACGTGCTCACCTTCGCCGGCGATCTTTGGCAGCGAACGGTGAACGAGGTCGCGCCCGAGTTCCCCGAGGTCGCCCACGACTACAACCACGTGGACGCGGCCTGCATCTACCTGGTCGAGCGACCCAGCGCCTACGACGTCATCGTCACCGACAACCTCTTCGGCGACATCCTGACCGATCTCGCCGGGGCGGTGTCCGGGGGGATCGGCTTTGCGGCCTCGGCCAACCTGAACGCGGCGCGCACCGGCCCCTCGATGTTCGAGCCGGTGCACGGCGCGGCCCACGACATCGCCGGCAAGAACGTCGCCAACCCTCTGGCCGCGATTCGCTCGGCCGGCCTTATGCTGGATTTCCTCGGTGAGTCGGATGCCGCCGCCCGTGTCGACAAGGCGGTTGCCGACTTCATGGCGACCGACCAGCTCTCCCGTCCCCCGGCTGGCGCCGACGGCTGGTCAACGACCGCCATCGGCACAGCCATCGCAGAAAGGCTTTGAGATGCCCATCACTCCTACCGACAAGATCTGGATGGACGGCGAGCTGGTCGACTGGGCCGACGCCAAGGTGCACGTGCTCAACCACACCATGCACTATGGCTCGGGCGTCTTCGAAGGCATCCGCGCCTACGGCACCTCCAACGGCGTGGCCGTCTTCCGACTGCGCGAGCACATCGAACGGCTCTTCGCCTCGGCCAAGGTGTTCTTGATCGACGTTCCCTTCACCGTCGACGAGTTGATCGAGGCCACCCGGGAGGTGGTGCGGGTCAACGGGTTGAACGACGGCTGCTATCTGCGTCCGCTCGTCTACCTCGGGTACGGCGAGATGGGGCTCAACCCGCTGCCCTGCCCGGTCAACGTATCGATCGCCGCGTGGCCATGGGGCAGCTATCTCGGCGACGACGGTGTGGCCAACGGCGTTCGGGTCAAGGTCAGCTCGTGGCGGCGCCACGACGCCAACGCCGTGCCGACCGCGGCCAAGGGGACCGGCATGTACGTGAACTCGTCCCTGGCCAAGGTCGAGGCGCTCAACGCAGGCTACGACGAGGCGATTCTGCTCGCCCCCGATGGTCGGGTGAGCGAGTGCACCGGGGAGAACATCTTCATCGTCCGCGGCGGGACGGTCATCACCCCGCACACCTCGGATGCCGGGGCGCTGGCCGGCATCACCCAGAACTCGGTCGAGACCATCGCGTCCGACCTCGGATTCCCGGTGGTTCACGAACCCCTGATCCGCACCGACCTGTACACGGCCGACGAGGCCTTCTTGACCGGGACCGCGGCCGAGGTCGTGCCCATCCGTTCGGTGGACGATCGGGAGGTCGGAAGCGGGAAGCCGGGCCCGGTGACCACAGAGATACAGCGCACCTATTTCGCCACCGTGCGGGGCGAGATGGATCGGTACAAGGACTGGTTGGACTATGTCGAGTGACCACGGGTCGAATAATCACGGGTCGAGTGACCATGGCCGGCCCGGTCATCAACATCGGACCGGCTCTCACGACTTCTCGATGCCGGCGTGGCCCGAGGCGGTCGACGTCTTCGACACCACGCTGCGCGACGGAAGCCAGCAAGAGGGGCTCTCACTCACCGTCGACGACAAGTTGAGGGTGGCCGAGCAGCTCGACCATCTGGGCGTCGGCTACATCGAGGGGGGTTGGCCCGGCGCCAATCCCAAGGACGACGAGTTCTTCCGTCGGGCCCCGAGCGAGCTCCGCCTGTCCACCTCGACCCTGGTCGCGTTCGGCTCGACCAGACGGGCCGGGGCTAAGCCCGACGACGACGAGGTCCTACGCAAGCTGGTCGAGGCCGACACCTCGACCGTGTGCATCGTGGCCAAGTCGTGGGACCGGCACGTGATCGACGCCCTGCGCACCGACCTCGACGAGGCGGTGGCGATGGTGGCGGACTCGGTCGACTTCCTTCACCGGCACGACAAGCGGGTCTTCCTCGACGCAGAGCACTTCTTCGACGGCTATCTCCACAACGCCGACTTCGCGATGCGCGTGCTCCGAGCGGCCGAGGAATCGGGGGCCGAGACGCTCGTACTCTGTGACACCAACGGGGGCACGCTTCCCCACGATGTCGCGGCGATCGTCCTGGACGTGGCCGAGCATGCCGAGGCCCAGATCGGCATCCACTGCCACAACGACGCTGGCTGTGCGGTGGCCAACTCACTGGCCGCGGTCGGGGCTGGGGCCACCCAGGTGCAGGGATGCGTAAACGGCTACGGCGAGCGGGCCGGCAACACCGACCTCGCGGCAGCCATCCCGGACCTGTCCCTCAAGTTGTCGGTGCGGACGATCCCGCCCGAACGCCTCGAGCGGCTGACCGCGGTGTCGCACCACATCGCCGAGTTGGTCAACATCACCCCCAGTCCCCAGCAGCCCTACGTGGGTTCGGCAGCGTTCGCCCACAAGGGGGGACTGCATGCCAGCGCCATCGCGCGCCGTCAAGACCTGTACGAGCACGTGTCGCCGGAGCTGGTCGGCAACGGGACGCGGATCGTGGTCTCGGAGATGGCCGGCCGGTCGACGCTCGCCATGAAGGCCAACGAGCTCGGGCTCGAGCTCGACGGCGAGGTGCTGGGACGGGTGCTCGACGAGTTGAAGCAGCTGGAGCACGCCGGTTACCACTTCGAGGTGGCCGACGGCTCGCTCGAGCTGCTCTTGCGGCGGGCGACCGGGTGGGAGCCCGACTTCTTCACCCTGGAGTCGTTTCGGGTGATCACCGACCACGGTTCACTACCGGGGTCCCGACGCGACGAGCCCGGACCGGTCACCACCGAGGCAACGATCAAGGTCCACGTCGGCGAGGACCGGATGGTGGCCACCGCGGAGGGCAACGGGCCGGTCAACGCCCTCGACGCGGCTCTGCGCAGCGCGATCGGGTCACACTTCCCCGCCCTGGCCGGGATCCACCTGACCGACTTCCGGGTCCGGGTGCTCGACACCGGACTCGGGACCGGGGCGGTGACCCGGGTGCTCGTCGACACGAGCGACGCCGAGCGGACCTGGACGACCATCGGTGTCTCCGAGAACATCATCGAGGCGAGCTGGCAGGCGCTCTACGACTCGATCGTGCTCGGCTTGCTGCGCGCCTCGGGCGTCTAGGAGATCCCGCCGATTCGTACCGAGAGCGAGGGTCGCCCCTCGGGTGACGCCCCGAGGGGCGGGCTGGTGGTCGCCGGTCGACACGTCAATCCGGTCCTGCCGGCCCTTCTTGGTGCGACGTGCATCTCGACGTCGGCGATCGTGGTCCGACTGGCCGACGTGGGGGCCGGCACCACCGCCTTCTATCGCTGCGTCCTCGCGCTCCCGATCCTGATCGCCCTCGGGTTCCTCGAACAGCGCCGTCGGGGTGCCCGTTCGTTACGGGTCCGGTTCCAGGCCGGGGTGGCGGGGCTGTTCCTCGGCGTCGACCTGGTGCTCTGGACCCACGCCATCTACGACGTGGGGGCGGGCATCGCGACGGTGCTCGGCAATCTCCAGGTCCTCTTCGTGACCTTTATCGCCTGGGTGTGGCTTCGTGAGCGACCCCGGACCCAGTTCCTGGTCGCGTTGCCGGTCGTG
>Ga0302325_10011526_pt1 | contig 19035 bp, 19 predicted proteins | sample Palsa_T0_2_FD_201948 | JGI IMG/M metagenome (GOLD analysis project Ga0302325, IMG submission 201948) | Peat permafrost microbial communities from Stordalen Mire near Abisko, Sweden - Palsa_T0_2 | ecosystem: Environmental > Terrestrial > Soil > Palsa > Peat permafrost | place: Sweden: Abisko...
GCCCAACACCAGCCATGCGACAGGGGTGAAAGCCGCCCTGAGCGACATTCGCGTGTGGCTTTTCGGACTAACCAATCTGCTCATGCTGGGCGTGAACTACGCCTACTCGTTCTCACTGCCCTCGATCGTAAAGAACCTGACAGCGCTCGATGTGACAGTCGTGGGCTACATCATCTCCGGCATGGGCCTGCTGGGAGCCTTCGGCATGGTTCTCAACGCCTGGCTTTCGGACCGCAACCGCAAGCCTTACCGGCACATGATCGTCCCCAGTCTGCTCGAAGCGGCTTGCCTGATGACCATCGCTTTCACGGTCAACCCGTGGATCGCAATTCCCGTGCTGGCAATCATGTATTGTGCCCATAACGCCATTCAAGGGCCGCTGCTGGCTCTGCCGACAACATTTCTCAAGGCCAAGGGCGCAGCCGCCGGCCTCGCGACGATCAACATGGTCGGCATTCTGGGCGGTGTCATCGGCCCGCCGCTGATGGGCTGGGCGCGCGACCTCACGGGCAGCTACCAGAGCGGACTCGCCGTGCTGAGCGTCACCATGGTCGCAGCCGCGGGCGTAGTCGCGCTGCTGCGTTCGCTCAATCGTGGACGTATGCTGAGGGAAGCCTGAAATGTATCTTTCCGAAGACCAGATCCGCCCGCTGCTGAGCTATGATTCGCTCATTCCGGCCATCCGCCAGGCGCTCATCGACTACTCATCCGGCAAAGTCGAGCAGCCGCTGCGGCAGGTTCTGCGCGCAAAAGACTCGGCGGGCGCGCCCATCGGCTGGTTCGCCACCATGCCCGTCATCTCCGGCGAATTCATGGCCGTAAAGACCGTCACCTTCTACCCCGGAAACGCAGCTCTGGCGGAACGGAGCCTGCCCACGCATCTCGCCATCATTGAACTGCTGGACCGCGCCACCGGCCAGCCCCTTGCGGTGATGGATGGCCGCCTGATCACCGAGATGCGCACCGCCGCCGTCTCCGCCGTAGCCGTGCAGTCGCTCGCGCCCAGCGCCAAAACACTGGGGATTCTCGGCAGCGGCGTGCAGGCGCGTTCGCATATCGAGGCGCTGCGGGCGGCGCACCCGGCGTTCCGCGAGCCGGGCGCGGTGAAAGTCTGGTCCCGCAACCCGGCAAAATCCGCCCAGCTTGCCGCCGAAACCGGCGCAATCGCGGTCGAAATTGAGCAAGCCGCCGCCTGCGACGTAGTAGTCACGGTCACTTCGGCCACCACCCCCGTTCTACTCGGCAAATGGCTCCAGACGGCGTCGCTGGTAGTCGCGGTCGGCGCGGTAGGGCCGCAGCTACGCGAGCTGGACGACGAAGCAATGCGCGGCACGCTCATCGCCGAGTCGCGCCAGGGCGCGGAGAACGAGTCGGGAGACGTGATCCTCTCGGGTGCAAAAGTCTACGCCGAGCTGGGCGAAATTCTCGCCGGCGCAGCAGCCCCACCCCCGCCCGGCCGCCGCGTTTTCAAGTCGCTGGGCATGGCCATCGAAGACCTGACCGGAGCCGCTCTGGTCTGGCACGCGCTCGCCCGGTAGCTCTAATCAGACAGAAAGCGCAGCTAGTTCCGGCCATGCCGCCGCAAAGCCGATTTCTGTCCTTGCGCGAAAGCATTTATCCTATCCATAAGTGAAGACTCGCGCTTTTTTCTTATTTTTCCTGTCTTCTACCGCGCAGGGGATTCTCGCCCTGCCCGCCTGTCTCACGTATTCCAACTCATAAAGGAGTCATTCTCATGCTTACTGTCGGCGAACAATTCCCGTCGTTCAACCTCACCGCCGTGGTCGATCTGGACCCCCAAAAAGCCTTTGAAGAGATCGGCAACGAGAGCTATCCCGGCAAGTGGAAGGTCGTCTTCTTCTGGCCCAAGGACTTCACCTTCGTCTGCCCCACCGAGATTGCCGCATTCGGCAAACTGAACCAGGAGTTCCTCGACCGCGACGCGCAGCTTCTCGGCGCCAGCATCGATTCGGAGTTCGTCCATCTCGCCTGGCGCAACAACCACGCCGACCTCAAAGACCTGCCCTTCCCCATGCTCTCGGACATCAAGCGCGACCTTTCCGAACAGCTTGGCATCCTGGACCTGAAAGCCGGCGTCAGCCAGCGCGCCACCTTCATCGTCGATCCGCAGAACGTGATCCGCTTCGTCTACGTCACCGATCTCTCGGTCGGCCGCAACCCGCAGGAAGTGCTGCGCGTTCTCGATGCCTTGCAGACCGACGAACTCTGCCCCTGCAACTGGAAGAAGGGCGAAGAGACCCTCAGCGTCTAGTCCTCAACACAAAAGAACAATCCGGGTACCCATCCCCGAACCGAAACCTGGGTGCCCCACCCTCGCGACGTTTTTGTTTTTGTCGCTAGGGTGGGACTCGCCCATTCCCGCGCCATTAACCCATCGGAGCACCCTCATGTCCTTAGACGCCCTCATCGATACCCTCCCCGAATACGCCAAAGACCTCAAGCTGAACTACTCCTCGCTGGTCCGCAACAACACGGAACTCACGCCGCAGCAGCTCTGGGGCACGGTCGTAGCTACAGCTATCGCCACGCGCAACAACGCGCTGACCGCAGCCGCCCTGGCACACGCCGCCACGCAGCTCACGCCTACCGCGCTGGAAGCAGCCAAAGCCGCTGCCGCCATCATGGGCATGAACAACATCTACTACCGCTTCCACCACCTCACCGGCAACGAGAAATACGCCACGCTGCCGGCCCGCCTGCGCATGAACGTACTCCGCACCCACGGCGCCGACCCCGTCGACTTCGAGCTATGGTCGCTGGCCGTCTCCGCTATCAACGGCTGCGGCAAATGCGTAGACGCGCATGAAAAGATCGTTCGCGAAAAAGGCGCAACAGAAGAGCTGGTCGCAGCCATCATCCGCGTAGCCTCGGTAATCCACGCCATAGGCCCGGTCCTCGAAGCCGTCTCCGCGCAGGCCGAAATCCCCGTCGTCGCCTGATTCCCTGTGCCCGATCCAGCCCCTTCGTAGCCATTCAGAGCCGGATCGGGCTCTTCCTAATCCCTAATCCCTAATCCCTGTTCCCTGATCCCTGTTCCCTCGTTCACGGCTTTCCCCCAGCAACCCACTCCGGCTTGAACCCGGAATCCGCCAGCCAGCGCACCGGCTCGATCATCGACTGAATCGAGTGCGTCAAAAAGTCGAAGTCGATCTTGGAAATCTCGTCCGACGGCTGGTGGTAATCCTTGTGCAATCCAAAGCTTGAGACGGTCTGCGCGACGATGCCTTGCTTGGCCAGCGCATAGTTGTCCGAGCGCTGGAAGAAGTGCTCAGTCGGGTGAGGATCGGCGGAAATCGCCGCGCCATGCTGGGCCAGCGTCGGCCCCAGGTTCGATCGTTCGTAGCCGGTGAGCCACAGCGTCCTGGTGGTCAGCGCAGGGTCGGGGCGGCCAATCATCTCAAACTCCAGATTGCAGGCAATCGTAGTCAGCGGCACCGGCGGATGTTCCAGGAAATACTTGTTCCCATAGCCGCCCAACTCTTCCGAGCCGAAGAGCACAAAGAGGATGGTCCGCTTGGGTTTGGGACCGTGGCTCAGCGAGCGCGCCAGCTCCAGCACGGCCGTCGTCCCGGAGGCGTCATCGTCGGCGCCGTTGTAGATTGCGTCGCCGTTGACCGGGTTTCCGATCCCGAGATGGTCCAGATGCGCGGTGAGCAGAATCACCCCAGCCGCCGGATCGGTGCCGCGAAGCATGGCAAGCGCGTTCCACGTATCCACGCGGCCCGCAGGGTCGAAGCCCTGCCGCTTCAGCATGGCTGCGACGCGATCCGGAAATGGATTGGGCAGCGGAGCGCGCTGAATGTAGCCGCCATACTCGCCAGTGGGAGCGAGAGCCGGTTCCAGGCCGAAGGATTGAAACAGCGAAGCGGCAAAAAGCGCCGCCAGATGCTCGTCCCGCGTGCCCGAGCCGCGGCCATGCAACTCGTCGCTGGCCAGAAAATCCACGTCCGCGCGAACGCAATCGACGCATATTTCGGCAACGTCTTTCGCCGGTTCTTTCGGTCGGCCAAAGGCGAAGGAACTTGAGGCAATCAGGAGAAGAAAAACGAGAGTAGAGAGTTTGAGGCGCATTTCGGAATTTTATATCGCCGCCAAAGTCCCATTTTGGTGTGGATCGCATAAACGATCCAAAGCTTTCCCGCGTCAGTTCATTGAGCGTAGCTCTGCCGGCACAATTGCGCCAGACACGCTAACCTAAAACTACGTCCGCAAGCGGACAGCCATCATTCGGCGTCAAAACCAGACCCAAGCCAACACCGCCCCAAGAGCGCGGAGATATACAGAGGAGTTCGATCGATGAAGCAGGGAATTGCGTTGAGGAGTGCCTTGGTTCTTGGTTTTAGCCGCGGTTTGAGGTTGGTTTCAGCGCTTGGTTTGGGCTCCAGGAGCATGGCGGCGCTCTCCGCTGCCCTGGTTGCGATGCTCAGCCTGACCGGATGCAGCGGCTTCTTCACGGCACTGACCACAGGGACCACCGCGCCGGGGTCCACGACCTACGCCTATGTCACCAATGTCGGTACCGGCGGCGCGGGAGGCACGCTTACCTGCTATACGCTCACCAGCGGAGTGTTGGCCGCGGTTTCCGGCAGCCCCATCACGCTGCCGGCCACGCCGACTTCCGTCTACGTTGCGCCAAACGACACGTTTCTATACGTCGCCACCCAGGCTGGCCTCTTTCTCTACAACATCGCCGCGGGCGGCGTGCTCACGGAAGGCAACAACAACACCGTCGTCTATCTCGGGCCGACCTTTCCCCAAAGCATCACCATAGACGCCACCAGCTCCTGGCTCATCATCGCCAACAACAACTCGACCGAACTGGACGCTCTGCCGTTGGATCCCACTACAGGCCTTCCCACCACTGGGACGCCGGTTTCGGTCACGCTCACCTCGGGGACTCCCGCGCAGGTGGCCATTTCGCCGGCCAACAGCAGCGTGGCCATCGCCCTCGGCACCGGCGGAACAAACGTCTTCGCCTTTTCCGCTTCCAGCGCCACGCCCTGGGGCGCCACTCCCAAGGCCAACGCCATCGATCTGCTCAAGAACAGCACTACCGACAACGCTGTCTCTTTCGACACCACTTCCACATATCTCTTCATCGCCGAGTCCACTTCAAGCACCACCGCCGATACCTTGCGCAAGCTCACCCTTGCCACGTTGAACGGCGAAGTCGATTACCCAACTGGAAAAGGGCCCACCGGCATCCTCGCCGACGCTTCCGGCGCCTACGTTTACGTCACCAATGAGACGGACAATACCATCTCCGGCTTCTCCCTCGCCGCCGGAGCGCTCACCGCGCTGACCGATTCACCGTTTGCAACGGCCAAGGCTCCGACGGCCATCGCCGAAGACAGCACCAAGACTTACGTCGTAACCGTTGGATACGGCAACAATCCCAATCTGTGGCTCTACACCTTCGACGCGCTCAACCTGGGCACGCTCGACGTAGGCGCCACCACCACCACCGGCACCGTCGATCCGTCGCTCGCCAACGGCCTCGCGCTCTCGCATTGAGGTGCGAGGGAACAGGGAATAGAGAACAGCGAATAGGGATTAAGGACGCGCCGAAGGCCGGCCCTTTGCACTTGACTTTGTTGTTTCTATTCCCTATTCCCTAATCTCCATTCCCTGTCCCACCGATGCTAAACTTGACCTAGATTGCGATCTCATGTGCCTACGCATCGCCGATTGCTGAACACTTCCCCATCGCGCAACCCTTCCCTTGCCGCCAACGCGACGTTTTCCCTGACGATTGCGCTGTCTGCACTCTTGCTGGCCGGGCTCGCAGGCTGTTCCCGCTTCCATAGCATCACCCGCGAATACGTGTACGTCTCGGCGCGGCAGGTCTACCTGCATGACCGCGTGGCGGCCGTCTCCAACCGCGTCGCCCTCGTCTCGAACGGCGATGCGCTGGAGGTGGTCGAGCACGGCAAGCGCTTCGTCAAAGTGCGTACAGCCAAAGGCGAAGTTGGCTGGCTGGAAGAACACGCCGTCATCGACGACAAGCTCTATGCCCAGTTCCAGGATCTCCAAAAGAAGCACGCGCAGGACCCGGTCGTAGCCAACGGAGAACTGCGCGACGATCTCTATCTGCATGTGCAGCCAGGCCGCGAGACGCCGCATTTTCTGCTGGAAGCTGGAAACTCGAAAGTGCAGATGCTGGCTCGCGGCACGGTAGAAAAGGCTCCGCCTCCGGGCGCTTTGCCGGCTCCCAAGCCAAGCACCGTGCAGCCCGGCGCGACGAGCGCGGCGAAACCTGACCAAGCCGCCGCAGCTTCAGTAAAACGCGCCTCAATCGCTGCTCCAACCGCCGCGCCCACGGCTCCGGTCGCCATGGAAGACTGGTGGCTGGTACGCGACGCTGCGGGGCACACCGGATGGCTGCTCGCCAACCGCGTGGACGTGGATGTGCCCGACGAGGTGGGCCAGTACGCCGAGGGCCAGCGCATGATCGCCGCTTACCCCATCGCCAAAGTCCTCGACGACGGCACCGGCCGCGAACACAAACATGAAAAGAAAGACGGCAAGAGCGCAAAGCCTCAAGACGCCGAGGACGCCGCCGCCGCTCCGGCAGCGCCCAAAGAAGAGACCGAGTACGTCACGGTGCTGTCCCCGCAGAAGAACGGCCTGCCCTACGATTTCGATCAGGTGCGCGTCTTCACCTGGAGCCTCAACCACCATCGCTATGAGACCGGCTACCGGCTGCACGGCTTTCAAGGCTACCTGCCCGTAAAGATCGGCCAGGAGACGGACAAGGGTGGAACTTACCCAACCTTCAGCTTCCAGATCGCCACCAGCCCGGACGTGAGCATCGACCCGGACAACGGCGTCACCCGCCCAGTCCATCCCCGCACGCTGGAGTTTCGCCTCGAAGGCAATCTCGTCCGCCGCACCGGCGCCGATCAGGCTCCCATCATCCTGACCCACGATCCAGCAGACTCGGAAAAAGCCAAAGCCGCAGCCAAAAAGAAGAAGCGGTAGGATTACCGGTCTGCCCTCAAGCAAAACAGTCTATACTGCAGTCTATATTGCGTGAATGTGAGGTGACCCATGACGCAAACCAATACGGCAAAGCTCTTCCGCAACGGCGCCAGCCAGGCCGTCCGTCTGCCTGCCGAGTTCCGCTTCAAAGGAACCGAGGTCTTTATCTCGCGTGACGAGGCTACCGGCAATGTCGTACTTTCGGAGTTTCCTGGAAAATCGGCGTGGGAGGAATTTTTCAAAGAGTTACGAGAGATCCCTGATACGCCAGAGTTTATGGCGGACCGCCCGATGAATCGGATACCCGAGGAGAGAGACATTTTCGGTTTGGAAGATGAGCGGTAGACATGCTCTATCTTTTGGATACGGACATCGTAAGCTACGCGCTGAAAGCCAGGACGCCGGCGGTTGAAAATAAGCTGAAATCTGTCCCGACCTCTCAGCTTGCGGTCTCCGTGGTCACGCAAGCGGAACTGTTGTACGGACTGAAGATTCTGCCGGCAAATCATCCATTCCACTCCGCAGTGCGGAAGTGGCTGCGCATCCTCCCTGTTCTCTCTTGGGATCCGGAAGCGAGTGAATTTTACGCCGAGATTCGCCACCAACTCACATCGAGCGGTCAGCCGATCGGTGAGTTGGACATGATGATCGCGGCGCACGCTCTCGCCCTGGGAGCGACACTGGTGACCAACAACACGCGCCACTACGAGAGGATTCAGGCTCCCCTGCTCCTGGAAGACTGGGCAAAATAATGTCTTTTACCGCGCTTTGTTAAAGATCTGCCAACGAATATTACCAATCTCCCGGATAGTATTAAAAATCCGCCGCGCAGTATAACGTGTTTGCCATTTTATATAACGCGTACACTGCCAAATTTGGCGCAGAACGGATTCTAGCTGAGAAATTCGGCGATGGCAGCGACCACCCGCTCCTGCTCGTCGACGCGGATTTCCGGGAAAATCGGCAGCGCCAGCACTTCCTTCGCCGCGCGTTCCGCCTCCGGAAAACTGCCTTCCGCGTAGCCCAGAAATTCAAGCGCCTTTTGCCGGTGCAGTGGCACGGGGTAATAGATTTCGCTGCCGATCTGCTGCGCCGCGAGGTGGTCGCGCAGAGCGTCCCGGCGCGTTGTGCGGATGACGTACTGATGCCAGACGTGGTGGCTTCCAGCTATTTCTTTGGGCACAATCACGCCCTTTTCCGGATAGATGCCGGATTCGGCAAGTCCCGCCGATTCAAAGAGTTGAGTATATCGCTCGGCAGCCTGGCGCCGCTGCGCGTTGCGCTCGGAGATGTAGCGCAGGTTCACGCTGAGAACCGCTCCCTGGAAGCCGTCCATGCGCGCATTCCAGCCGATTTCGTCGTGGTGATAGCGCTGCCGCATGCCGTGCTGACGCAGCATTCGGGCGCGCTCAGCCAGCTCCGGATCGTTGGTCGTGACCATTCCGGCATCGCCGGCAGCGCTCAAATTCTTCGTCGGATAGAAGCTGAAAGCGGCAATGGCGCCCAGCCCGCCGGCGGGATGCCCGTCCCATTTTGCGCCCCAAGCCTGCGCCGCGTCCTCGACGAGCGTGACCGAATACTCCTGGCCGAGCCGCGCAAACTCCGTCCATGGTACGCACTGGCCGTAAAGATGCACCGGCAGAAGTGCTTTGATTGGAATGGCTTGCGGCGATTCGAGCAGTCGTCCCACAGCCACCGGATCGAGATTGAAGGTGACTGGATCAATATCGCACAGTAACGGATGCGCTCCCGAGCGCACTATGGAGCTGACGGAGGCAAAGAAGCTGAATGGTGTTGTCACTACCGCGGAGCCGGGGCTGATGCCGGCAGCGGCGAGAGCCAGCCACAGTGCGTCCGTGCCGGAGGAGCAGCCGATGGCTTCGGCCACGCCCAATTGTTCAGCGGCAGCCTGCTCGAAGGCAGCGACAGGGCCACCGAGAATGAACTGTCTGCGATCCAGAACGTCGGCGAGGGCGGCAAGGATTTCTTCGCGGATTGGGGTATACTGGCGCGCCAGGTCAAGCATTGGTACGGGCATGGGAATTGGCGTATTTGCCGTGAGTTCAGCCGGGTTGGCGAGAGAAACTTCTGGGTTTGCCACGCATTTAGTTTATCAATGTGTGAAAGCGGCCTTGCAGGATGTCTCTTTCGTGCCCGATTTGCGAGGGTCGTAGGGATACGAGCAAGTTGAGGGCCTGGAAGAAGTTAAGGTCAAATTGGAGTTGCAGGGATTGTTGATTTGGGGCCGCAAAGCCTATAGTGAGATTGGGTAGATTGCGGAACCCGTTCACCACTGCCAGAGAGTTTGAATCGCAACGGTGGCGGGCTACCGGTTTGAGCAACAATGGTGGGTTTACCGCGGGCAGGAAGTGGTTTGAGCAAGAATTGGGCTTTTGAGCGGATGCCGGACGTTTTTTCGATCCCGGTAGAGCAGGACGCTTGGAAGCAATTTCTGCCGGGTGGATCTCGGACGGCATGAACACAATTTGAGAACAAGAAAGCTGGAGATCGGCACATGGATAACAAGCCGGCACAAAACATTCAGGACACATTCCTGAACACGGTCCGCAAGGACAAGACCCCCATTACGATCTATCTGGTCAGCGGAGTGAAGTTAACTGGCAAGATCCGGTCGTTCGACAAGTATTCGGTGCTGCTGGAGAACAATAGCCAGGAGCAGTTGATCTTCAAGCACGCCATCTCGACGGTGGTGAGCAACCGGAGCGTGATGCACACGCCGGATTACCGGCCGGGTGCGCCGGCTGCTGGCGGGCCGTTGACGCCGGCTGCTCCGGGAATCGGGCAAGCCGTTCCTCCGTCGAGTCATTCGTAGGCACGATATTCGGGAAAAGCGGAACCACGGCGACAGGGAATCCTTTGGGGACCAGACAGTAGTCGGTTTTGGGCCTCAAGGGATTCCTGCGTCTGGATATAGCCAGTCGCGCGGGCGGCAAGAACGGGCCGTGTTGGTTGGCGTGGATATTTCCAGCCGAACGGCAGTGCGCCATCCGGGGGCCGAGGCGGCTCGATCCGCGGCGCTGGCCAGTGCTTCCAGCGCCGGGAATGATGGCCAGCCGCTGTTGACGGCTGGGGAGCATTCCGGTGGTTCGACGGCTCTTAGCGCCGATGCTTCTCTGGTGGAGTTTCGAGAACTGGTGGAGAGCGCCGGGGCGCTGGTTGTTGCGCAGGTGATGCAGCGGCGCAGCCGTCCGGACCCGGCAACGCTGATTGGCGCTGGAAAAGTGGAGGAGATCGCTGGAATTGCGGAGGCAAACGCTGCCGATCTGGTGGTTTTCGATCACGATTTGACGGCGACGCAGTTGCGCAATCTCGAAGGACAAATGCCCTGCACGGTTTTGGACCGGACGCAGTTGATTCTGGATATTTTTGCGCGCCACGCGCGGACTCGCGAAGGCCAGTTGCAGGTGGAGCTGGCGCAACTGGAGTACATGCTGCCTCGGCTGACCGGGCGGGGCAAGGCGATGAGCCAGTTGGGCGGCGGCATCGGCACGCGTGGACCTGGCGAAACGCAGCTTGAAACCGACCGGCGCGGGATTCAGCGGCGGCTGGTACACTTGCGCGGCGAGCTGGATTCGGTGAAGAAGATTCGCCGCCAGCAGCGGCAGCGGCGTGAGGCGGTTCCTGTGCCGACGGTCGCGCTGGTGGGTTATACGAATGCCGGTAAAAGCACACTTTTCAACAAGTTGACGGGCGCAGGCGTGCTGGCTTCCTCACGCATGTTTGCCACGCTGGACCCCAAGCTGAGGGCGCTGGAACTGCCCAGCCGGCGACGGATTTTGCTTTCGGATACGGTAGGATTCATTCGCAATCTGCCGCATACGCTGGTGACCAGCTTCCGGGCGACGCTTGAAGAAGTGGAGCGCGCGGAGGTGCTGCTGCATGTGCGCGACGCTTCTTCCGGGTACGGCGAGGAGCAGAAGTCGCAGGTGGAAAAGGTGCTGGGCGAACTGGAGGTTCTGGACAAGCCGCGCATCGAGGTGCTGAACAAGATCGATCTGCTGACGGCGGAGGAGCGCGCTGGGCTGGGTTCGCGTGGACTGGTGACGGTTTCAGCAAAATCGGGCGAGGGGATTGAGGGGCTGCTGAAGGCGATCGACGAAGCGCTGACGGCCGATCCGCTGGTGGATGCGGATTTGGTGGTGCCGCAGTCTGAGGGTGCGATACTCGCGGCGATCGAGGCGGGGATGGTGATCCACTCGCGGGCGTTTGAGGGGGAGTTGGTGCATCTCTCGGTGCGTGGACCGGCTTCGCTGGTAGGGCGGGTGAGGCAGGGATTAGGGATTAGGGAATAGGAGCGCATTTTGCGCGGAGATATACCCACAAAGCCGCGAGGGCAAGGGCGTCATCGCGGTTTGCATCCAGATTGGCGAATATTTTGGCTGAAAACTTAAGGTGGGCTGCAAACCATGGGAGTGGAGATACTTCCCGAGGCTTGCAGCCCGCTGGACCCTGGCTTGGGTCGAGGTGGTATTCTTAGGTTAAGCCTGTTTTGGACATTTGCAACACAAATCTTTCTCAAAATTTTCTCAGGGGCTGACGCCCGAGTTGGGCTAAGTTTGCGCGGCTTACTTTGGTCTCTGGGTCGGCCTCTCGCCATATGGCACAACTCCCGCGGATGCGTTGACATAGGGTTTTGACCCTGTTACAAAAGAGTGTTCCTGCACAAACGCACGAACCCAACCCGGTCATATCCGGACGACCCCCTGGCAGGCGAATCAAACAGACATGCAAGAACTCCTCCAAAAAGTCGGCGAACTACTGCTTGGTTCCATCCCGACGCTGATCCTATTCATTGTTCTGGTGGTGGCCTACCAGATTCTGGTTCAGGGGCCGCTTTCGCGGACCTTGAAAGAGCGCCGCGCGCGCACGGCTGGCGCGGTGGAAGAAGCGCAAAAGGCGATTGCCGCGGCTGAGGCCAAGGCGACCGATTATGCGGCACGGCTGCGCCACGCGCGGGCTGAGATTTTCAAGGTGCGCGAGTCGCGGCTGAAGCAGTGGGCTCAGGAGCGCGATGCGCAACTGGATGTGGCGCGCAAGTCGGCGGGCGCCCGCGTGACCGATGCAAAGGCTGCCTTGCAGGCTGAGGGCGGAGCCGCTCGCAAGACGTTGATGGCCAGTTCGAGCGAGTTGGTTGAGCAGGTGGTGCGTGCGGTGATGCCGGCGGCTGCCGGGGGTACGCGTTGATTTCTAGAAAGCTACGTTGTTTTCGCTCGCTGTTTCCGATTCTGGTTGCAGTAGTGCTCTTGGGAACTGCCTTGACGCCGGGAATGCTGGCCGCTCAGGCTGCCGACGCCACTTCCGCCGCGCAGACTCAGGGCAAGACGGACAATCCTTTCAAGGAAGCGCACCAGGCCGAGAAAAAGTCGGATGAAGAGATGACGCTGGAGTACCGTCATTCGGCGACGGTGCAGTGGTTCGCGAATCTGCTTCACGTCAATGTGGAGACGGCGGCGCTGAGCTTTGAATACATCAATTTTGCCGTGATCGTGCTGGCGATTGGGATTCCACTCTTCAAGTTCCTGCCCAGGTTGCTGCGCAAGCGCACGGAGACGCTGAGCCAGGAGTTGCAGTCGGCGCGCAAGGCGACTGAGGACGCGAATTCGCGGCTCTCCGCGGTCGAGGCCAAACTGGCTGGGTTGGACGCCGAGATTGAGGCAATTCGCAAGCAGGTGGAAGTGGATATGCGCGACGATGAGGCGCGTATCAAGGCTTCGATCGGCGAAGAGTCGGCGCGCATTGTGGCTGCGGCCGAGCAGGAGATTCAGGTGACGGCCAGCATGATTCAGCGAGAGCTGAAGGAGTTTGCGGCGGATTTGGCGATAGACGGCGCTCTGAGCCGGTTGACGCTGAATGCGGAGACGGATCGGGCGCTGTTTGCTGAGTTTGCCGCTGGGAATGCTGGAAAGGCTGGGCAGAACTGATGGCGATCTTTGAAGCGCGGTACGCCAAAGCCTTTGCCGATGAAGTGGCGCATTTTCATCTGCCTGTCGAGGCTGTTTCGGCGCAGTTGAGGGATTTTCTGGCTACCTGGGATGGCAGCGCTGATTTGCGCGAGGTATTTGAGGATCCTTCCGTGCCAGTGACGCAGAAGATTGCTGTGCTGGACGGGATGAAGGGCAAGCTGGGGTTGGCGCCGCAGGTGCGGAATTTGCTGGCGGTGCTGATTCAGAACGACCGGATTGGGGCCGTCCATGATGTTGTTGCGGCCTATCGCACGGAGTTGCAGGAACGGCTCGGCGTCCATCGGGCCGAGGTTACGACGGCGCGGGAGCTTTCGGCTGCGGATAAAGAACGGTTACTGGTGCATGTGGCCGAGTTGGCCAAAGGCCCGGTGGAAGCGACGTTCAAGCTGGACGCTACGATTCTTGGCGGCGTGGTGGTTCGGATTGGTTCTACGGTATATGACGGTTCGGTTTTGGGACGGGTGGAGCGGTTGCGGGAAGAGTTGACCCGGTAGATTGAACGGTCGAGATTTGCAGGCGAAGCAGATCCTTCGCTTCGCTCAGGATGACAAGCATTTATCAAGTTTTGGAATTACGGAAAGAACAGGAAGCGCAGGCATGGCTCAGATAAAGGCAGACGAGATTTCGCAGATCCTCCGCGAGCAAATCGCGAATTACGACTCGAAGGTTCGCGTCGATGAGGTAGGCACGATCATTTCTTTGGGCGACGGCATTGCTCGCATTCATGGTCTGGACAAGGCCATGGCGGGCGAGTTGCTGGCGTTTCCGCATGGCATTGCGGGTCTCGCAATGAGCCTCGAAGAGGACCAGGTAGGCGCGGTGTTGCTGGGCGACTACACGGAGCTCTCCGAAGGCAACGAGGTCAAGCGCACCGGGAAAATTCTCAGCGTGCCGGTGGGCGAGGCGATGATTGGCCGCGTGGTGAACGCGCTCGGCGCGCCGATCGACGGCAAGGGGCCGATTGCAACAACGCAGACGCTGCCGGTGGAGCGGCTTGCTCCTGGCATCATCGACCGTCAGCCGGTCAAGCAGCCCATGGCCACGGGTATCAAGGCCATCGATTCGATGATTCCGATTGGCCGCGGACAGCGCGAGCTGATCATTGGCGACCGCCAGACGGGCAAGACGGCCGTGGCGCTCGACACCATCATCAACAACGCCAAGAACGACCTGATCTGCATCTATTGCGCGATCGGTCAGAAGCGTTCCTCAATTGCACAGGTCGTCCAAACGCTGACCGAAGCCGGCGCGATGGGACACACGATCATTGTGGCTGCATCGGCTTCCGAACCCGCTCCGCTGCTCTATCTTGCGCCATACACGGCGACCGCGCTGGGCGAGTTCTTCCGCGATTCGGGCCGTCATGCGCTGGTGATCTACGACGATTTGTCGAAGCACGCGATGGCGTACCGCGAAATTTCGCTGCTGCTGCGCAGGCCGCCAGGGCGCGAGGCGTATCCGGGCGATGTTTTCTATCTCCACTCGCGTCTGCTGGAGCGCTCGTCCAAGGTGAGCGAGAAGCGGGGCGGCGGATCGCTGACCGCGCTGCCGATTGTCGAGACGCAGGCCGGCGACGTTTCGGCGTACATTCCAACCAACGTGATTTCGATTACCGACGGGCAGATCTTCCTTGAAACCGACTTGTTCAACTCGGGCATTCGCCCCGCGGTGAACGTGGGTCTGTCGGTGAGCCGCGTAGGATTCTCGGCGGCGATCAAGGCGACCAAGCAAGTAGGTTCTACGCTGAAGCTCGATCTCGCGCAATATCGCGAACTGGCGGCCTTTGCTCAGTTCGGTTCCGATCTCGACCCGGCGACGCAGAAGCAGTTGAGCCGCGGACAGCGTTTGACGGAGCTGTTGAAGCAGCCGCAGTTCCAGCCACTCACGTGGCAGCAGCAGGTGGTGATTTTGTTCGCCGGAACGCAGGGGTATCTGGATCAGTTTCAGGTCGGGCAGATTCGGGCGTTTGAGGATGGGCTGTATCCGTACATGGAGTCGGCGCAGAAGGCGCTGATGGAAGACCTGACCAAGAAGAAGCAGTTGGACGATGCGGTAAAGAATGGACTTCATGCGGCTTTGAAGGAGTATTCGGAAAACTTCAAGGCTGGGTTGTCCGACGCAAAATAACAACCTAGGGAGTTGTCATCCTGAACGAAGTGAAGGATCTGCTTCTCAACGATTTCAAAGGTACGGACTAAGCAATGGCGAGTGTACTCGATCTAAGACGGCGCATCCGCAGCGTGAAGAGCACGCGGCAGATCACCAAGGCCATGAAGATGGTCTCGGCGGCGCGTCTGCGAAGGGCGCAGGCCCGGGCGATGGCGGCGCGGCCGTATGCGCAGATGATCACGGCAGTCTTGGGTTCGCTGATCCGGCGTATTGAGATCATCGATCCGGAGACGGGGAATGTGCGGCATCCGCTGTTTTTGGCGCGGCCTGAGAAGCGCGTGTTGCTGATGGTGGTGAGCGGCGACCGCGGCTTTGCTGGCGCGTTTAACAGCAATATTTTGAAGGCGGGCTTCCAGTTCCTCGGCCACAACGGCGATAAAGAGATCGATGTCGAGTCGATCGGGCGCAAGGCTACGGAGGCCTTCCGGCGGCGCTATCCGGCTGCGGTTTACAACGAAAAACAGGTCGAGAATCCGGCGGACGGCGGCGAGATCACCGAGAAGACCCGTGAGCGCAAAGCGGCGATTGAAGTGGTCGGCGATCACGTTGGGATGCTCGAAAAGCTGAGCGTCGAGAGCGTCTTTGAAGTGGCGAAGGATGTGATCCGGCGCTACGTGCATGAAGAGATCGACGCTTGCTACATCGTCTACAACGAGTTCAAGTCGGTGATTCAGCAGCGGGTAGTGGTGGAGCGTTTGCTGCCGCTGATTGAGATTGGCAAGCACGATATTGCCGACTCGATTGAGCCGACCAAGGAAGAGAAGGAAGCAGCGGCGCAGGCGGCGATGACTTCGGGCATTCTGCTGAGCGAGGCGGACACGCACGAGGCGGATGAAGAAGCGAAAAAGTTCGGCACGGCGGATGTGGACTATATCTACGACAGTTCGCCCGAAGAGCTCTTCAATGGGCTTTTGCCGCAGTATGTGGCTTCGATTTTGTTTCATGCCATGGCAGAGAGCGTGGCGGCCGAACATGCGGCGCGTATGACGGCGATGGATTCGGCGACGAACAATGCTTCGGACATGATCGACAGCTACACCTTGCAGATGAATCGGTTGCGGCAGGCTGCGATTACCAAGGAGATCATCGAGATTGTGAGCGGGGCGGCTGCGGTATGACCCACACCGTTTTATCCTCTCTGATCGTTGTCTTGGGTGGCATTGGAGCCGCATTTGCAAACGCGCAAGTGTCGGCTGCCGTTTCCTCTACATCGATGAGCGTTTGCGGGAAAGACATTGAGCTAGGGGCGGGGCCGAAGGTAGTCTTCGACAAATTCGAGGGCTCTGAATGCAAGGTCTACAAGGTTGCTGGTGACCCGGATCTCTTCGCTGTCGCGAAGGGCGACGCACAAATGGCCACGGTGAAGTTTTCAAAAGGTCTTGTTGCAACGATTACCAGAGAGTGGGCGGCCAGCATCAAGAGCCCAGAAGAATTTGCGAGAGCTGTTGTCAACGCTCTTGAAGAGGTCCGAGCTCATGGATCCTCTGAATGTGTATTGAGCACATTCAATCAGGCCAACCCTTCGTTTGAAGCAAGGGGATCCGTGATGAAGTGCGGCCGAAGAACGCTCGTAATTTCAGTCGAATCGAGCCAAGAGAAATTTCAGATTGAAGAGATATTGGGTGACTAAACATGGCAGAAAACATTGGCAAAGTAATTCAAGTTTCCGGTCCCGCGGTGGACGTGCAGTTTGAAGAAGTCTCGATGCCGCCGATTTATCAGGCGTTGCGGGTGACAAGCGAGGGGTTCACCGTTCCCGAGCCGATCGACGTGATCCTCGAGGTGCAGCAGCATCTGGGCGAAGGCCGCGTGCGCACGGTGGCTATGACGGCGACTGACGGCATGGTGCGCGGGATGAACGCGCTCGATCTGGGATCGCAGATCACCGCTCCCGTAGGCCGCGAAACGCTGGGCCGCGTGCTCAACGTGATTGGCGAGCCGGTGGATGAGCTTGGTCCGATTGGCGAGAAGAAGCGCATGCCGATTCATCGGGCAGCTCCAGCGTTCGACGAGCAGTCGACGCGCGAAGAGATGTTTGAAACCGGCATAAAGGTCATCGACCTGATCCAGCCGTTTTTGAAGGGCGGCAAGATCGGTCTCTTTGGCGGCGCGGGCGTGGGCAAGACCGTGGTCATCATGGAGCTGATCAACAATGTGGCCAAGAATCACGGCGGCTTCTCGGTATTTGCCGGCGTTGGCGAGCGTACCCGCGAGGGCAACGATCTTTGGCTCGAAATGTCGGAGTCGGGCGTCATCACGCCGGGCGATCCTTCGAAGTCGAAGGCCGCTTTGATCTACGGCCAGATGACCGAGCCGCCAGGAGCGCGTTTGCGCGTGGCGCTGACCGCCTTGACCGTCGCCGAGCACTTCCGCGACGAAGAGGGCGCCGACACGCTGCTCTTCATCGACAACATCTTCCGGTTTACGCAGGCTGGTTCTGAGGTTTCCACGCTGCTGGGCCGTATGCCTTCCGCCGTGGGATACCAGCCGAACCTGGCGACGGAAATGGGCGAGTTGCAGGAGCGCATTACCTCGACCAAGAAGGGTTCCGTCACTTCGGTGCAGGCTGTTTACGTGCCCGCCGACGATTTGACCGACCCCGCGCCGGCAACGACCTTTGCCCATCTGGACGCGACGACCGTTCTTAGCCGTCCGCTCTCCGAGTTGGGTATCTATCCCGCCGTCGATCCGCTGGGTTCAAGCTCGCGTATTCTTTCGGCGCGCATCGTTGGGCAGGAGCACTACGACGTGGCGCAGGGCGTGAAGCGCATCTTGCAGCGATACAAGGATCTGCAGGACATCATTGCGATTCTCGGCATCGACGAGTTGAGCGATGAGGATAAGATCACCGTCAACCGGGCGCGTAAGGTGCAGAAGTTCTTGTCGCAGCCCTTTCATGTGGCCGAGCAGTTTACCGGTATCCCAGGCCGTTACTGCAAGATCGAAGATACGGTTCGCTCTTTCAAGGAAGTGATCGAAGGCAAGCACGACGACGTTCCCGAGCAGGCCTTCTACATGAAGGGCACCATCGACGAAGTGCTGGAAACGGCTGAGAAGATGAAGGCAACGGCGTAAAAGCGAGGGAACAGGGAATAGGGAACAGGGAATAGAAACAACGCGCGGTCGGCTATTCCCTACTCCCTATTCCCTAATCCCTGAAGGGACTGCATGGCTGACGGAAACAAATTACGAGTACGGCTGGTAACGCCGGAGAAGATCCTGGTGGAAGACACGGCGGAAGCTGTTGAGTTGCCGGCGAAGAATGGCTATATGGAAGTGCTGTACGGGCACGCTCCCCTGATGGCCGAGCTGGGCGCGGGCGATGTGACGCTGCATGGCATTGGCGGTTCTGAACCCACGCGCTACAACGTGAGCTGGGGATTCGTAGAAGTGCTGCCCGACCGGGTGACGATTCTGGCCAACGACGCCATTGAGCCTTCGGCGATTGATGTGCCGCGCGCGCAGAAGCAGCTTGAGCATGGGCAGGAGCTTTGGAATCAGGCTGGCGATAGCGCCGAGAAGTACGAAGAGGCCGAGCAGGTGATCAACGAGGCTGAGGCGAAGCTGGCCAGCGCGGCGAATAAGGCAAGCTAGATCAACAGAAAACCAGAAATGGAAATGACGCCTCGCTCGGATCAAGAGCAAGGCGTTTTTTCGTGCCCACTTCGAATGTAGTAACATATTTGTATGGTAGTTCGGTTCGTATGGGACCCGAACAAGGCGGAGAGCAACCTTCGCAAACACGGGCTGAGCTTTCCTGTCGCGTCTCGCGTCTTTGCCGACCCGCTTCGGTGGACCGGGTTGGATCGCGTTGTCGATGGCGAAGAGCGCTGGCTGACAATCGGCGAGCTTGCCAGCAATCGGATTCTAGTGGTCGCGC
>Ga0302325_10011527_pt1 | contig 19035 bp, 20 predicted proteins | sample Palsa_T0_2_FD_201948 | JGI IMG/M metagenome (GOLD analysis project Ga0302325, IMG submission 201948) | Peat permafrost microbial communities from Stordalen Mire near Abisko, Sweden - Palsa_T0_2 | ecosystem: Environmental > Terrestrial > Soil > Palsa > Peat permafrost | place: Sweden: Abisko...
AAAGCTTCGTCTTCTTTCTAGCCGATGCAGCTGGTGATGGTTTGGCTGGCTGTGCCGTTGGAGTAGCTGGGCCCGCTTGCTGATTGTCAGGCTTCTTGAGGAGGATCACAGGAGTCGTAGCTGCTGGGGCAGAACTAGAAGACGAAGCTTTGTTGGTCTCAGACTCGGTAGAGCCTCCTTTACCTCGGGATTTTCTATCCTTCGCTTGGTTCGTGCTTGCTTTCGGTGCAGTCGGGACTGCCTGACTTTGAGATGTCTGGGGTGCAGTATTTGCAGTATTTTCCTTGGATTCTGTGGTAGCTTTCTCCGCGGCAGCGGCTCGTTCAGCCTTCTGAGCATCTGCATTATCACGTCTGATTTGGCGATGAGCCTGAGCTGGACTCAAACCAAGATCACGTTGCAACATCCGTATATGAGCAGCAATAACTGCGCCTCTCTGCCGACCAGGAACTTTGCTAATATCAAGTTTGGGCGTATTAACGCTTTCAGAGCCAGAAGTTTCTGAAGCAGAGGTCGATGCTGCCGAGTTTGCCTTCGTGGTGGCTTCTCTGTTGAGAATTTTGACAGCTTCTCTCGCAGCTTTCTCCACCAGCTTGTCTGACTTCCCTTCCTTCCCCTTCTTCTTGACATCTTCAGGCGAAATAGACGAATCCTTGCCAGACTTGCCCTTCGAAAGGTGGGCTTCTTGCTTCTTTGCCGCTTTCGCTGCCGCTTCCTTATTCTTATTGGCCTTCTTGTCCTTCAAATACTGAACCAATGGCGTAGTAGTGACCTTCTCCTGCTTCGTTGATGTACCATCCAGAAGAGAGTCTACGTTGATCTCCTTCGACGTCATTGGATTTGCGAGACCCTCGAGGAATGCCATAAACTCAGAATCCTGATCAATTGTCCCAGCGCGTGCATCAATTCGACGTCTTCCTCCAGGTGAACGACCGTACGGCGCGAATTCGACGGTGGGGGGCCCAATAAGACACGAGCTTGTAAAGGTATTCTGAGCATCTTCGAAGACTGACTGTCGAACAACATCGGACAGGCTGAGTAGATGGGCTTCATTTGTTAGATGCAGGTACGCTCGTGAGGGTCTAGATGGCTTGGATGGGCTTCAACAGCGTCAGTAAGAGAACACAATCAATCAGAAGAACGCATACTCTTTTGAATCCTTTCCTGGCTTGTATAGAAACCAGTCAACCTTTCCCTGGCCCAGTTTCCAGTCCTCTCCAAGGATCGATGTGAACTCCGCCTCCGTAAGACCTGGGGCCAGCCTTCTCAAAATGACTTTCAATTTCGGTGATGGAGGCTTGGCTACTGCTGGGCGGGGGCCATTTCCAGAGGTTTGAGATGCTGTGACGGCGAGGACACCGTTCGTATGGCTACGACTTCCACCATGCGTGGTAGGGGTCGTCATTTCGAGTGTTTTCAGGTGAATTGAAGAGCGAGCGCTAGCGTAGCCCTAAATCCGCTCGTAAATCTCAAGGTGAAATCGGTAGCGCTAATGCGCTTTCAAAAGATCTCGTAGTTAATCACATCAAGTCTTGACGCCAACAAACTTCTAAGCTGCGGTTGCTCCTGTTCTGGCCTCGAGCAATCACCGCTTCGAGATCTCTAGCTTCGGCGCTCGGGACACTTTTCTCCGCTACGATAACGATAATCCCTCTTTCCACTCATTGGCTAATTAGTCGAAGACGCTCGGACCTGTCATTATGGCATCCGCAGAAAGTCTTAACCAAGATGTCGAGGTCAAAGGCGAAGTTGATCAATCTACTCCTGCGCGCATCGTCGAGCAAACTCAACAACTCAGTCTCGACGACTTTCTCTCTGTTGCACCTGCCGCATCCCCCGATTCCCCTGAACGCACCTACGACGATCTACGCGAGTACGAGCTTGACGACCAGGAGTACACCATTGAACAAGGCTCAGGACCTGGCTCAGACTCATCTGGAAGCGGCGATCTCTCAGAGGAAGCAGAAGAAGAAGACCTTGAGGAGGTCCTAATCCGTCTAGGACGCCCTCTATCCGACACCTGGGTCACCACGACTTTCGGCGTTGAGAGCACTTCCCTCTATCAGCAATCACTTCAACATCCGCTCCCTCCACTTCCTCCACTCCCACTGCCTCCTACTTTCAAGATGCCCAATCCCAACGTCCCCAAGCCCGGCCCAGCAAAGCTACCTCCTAAGGCTGGTCTCGCTGAATGGCTCTCAGAAGCTAAGCAATGTCATTATCTCCCCGAGACTGTGATGAAGCAACTCTGTGAGATGGTAAAGGAGTGCTTGATGGAAGGTGAATATTGCATCGTCGCGATCGTGTCCGATCTACTGCTGACATCATTCTACAGAGTCGAATATCCAACCCGTTTGCACACCAGTCACGATTTGCGGTGACATTCACGGTCAATTCTACGACTTGCTCGAGCTCTTCCGAATTGCTGGTGGCATGCCAGGTGAAACCAATGTCCAGAAGCCGACTACACAAACCACTGTTATCAGCTCGGATGATATTGAGCCCCCAACCGAGATCACTGATCCTAAGTTGAGAAAGAAGATTCGTAGCTCTGACAGCGGCATTGAGAGCGCGAGTGGTGAGGACGATGATGATGAAGAGGAGACGCGAGGTCGCCCACGTACGGCCGGTCAATCTAGTCGCGGTGGCAGTTCGGGTGGTGATTCAGCTATTGGCGTCAATGAGGTTTCTGGAAGCGGCAATCAAAACTTCATCTTCCTTGGTGATTTCGTCGATCGCGGCTATTTCAGCTTGGAGACTTTCACCTTGTTGATGTGCCTCAAGGCAATGTAAACATCCACAATTTGTCATATCTGTATCTTACTGATTGCGTCAAGGTACCCCGACAAGATTACTCTAGTCCGAGGTAATCACGAATCCCGCCAGATCACTCAGGTTTACGGCTTCTACGAGGAGTGTCAACAAAAGTACGGCAATGCTTCCGTTTGGAAGTCCTGCTGCCAAGTTTTCGACTTCCTGGTCCTTGCTGCTATCGTTGACGGTGAGGTTCTATGCGTTCACGGTGGTCTCAGCCCTGAAATCCGCACCGTTGACCAAATTCGTGTCGTTGCACGTGCTCAGGAGATCCCTCATGAGGGTGCTTTCTGTGATCTCGTCTGGAGTGACCCGGAGGATGTTGAAACTTGGGCCGTTTCTCCACGCGGCGCCGGCTGGCTCTTTGGTGATAAGGTTGCAACTGAGTTCAACCACGTAAATGGATTGAAGCTCATTGCTCGCGCTCATCAGTTGGTCAATGAGGGTTACAAGGTATGAGGATCTCCTTCTCGAAGAGAGCCCGATACTAACTTCCTCCAGTATCACTTCTCTCAGAAGTCTGTGGTTACCGTCTGGTCGGCTCCGAACTACTGCTATCGCTGTGGCAATGTTGCATCCATCATGAATGTCGGCGAAGACCTGAACCCCAAGTTCAGCATCTTCAGCGCCGTTCCGGAGGATCAACGTGCTGTTCCCGCTGGTCGCCGAGGCGCTGGCGAATACTTCTTGTAAAACCCCTTGACACCATCTTTGCTTTCTCTATTTCTTGGTAGAGCTCGCAGGATATCACAATGGCGTTTAGCGGAATTGCATTTAAAGGCGGCGTTTTAATGATTACCTTGTACAATTACGACGAATGATTACACGAAGGTTACGTTTCATTTGAGCTTCTGCGTTTTACATCAGAAGTCATATTGAGGAAGCATGGAGATAAGTAAATGGGGAATAGCTTTCGGTCAATCGATGGAAGGCTTTCTCTCTCATAATGCATATGGTCTCGTCCCATCTTCTGGGTGGAATTGTAGTCATCAGATCTAGTATTCATCAGAACTAATCCTACAAATGTACACTATTATAACAGCGTGGGAGATTACAATAAATTCATAAAATAATTCTTCTGGTCTCGTTGGGCTCCATTCTAAAACAAGCGACCAAAGCTTTGTTTCGGAGAATACTGGAGTGGTTACATCTCACTTTATTTTTGGAACATCGGTGACAGTGAGTTGAGGCGATTCAATGTACTTTTTATTCGTATAATTATGAGTGGAGACGTCCTTAGAGAGGACTTTTCTCGGGCGAAATTCCCAATTCGTGGAGAACCTTAACGAAGTAACATCACTTTTCCCTGATCCCAATCGAAACAGCGACCCGATCCCAAGAAAGACAATCCTCAAGCTTCCTCCCACGCCAAAACTTTCTTCAATCTGAATCTTCTGAGGTTTCACCTTGAAAACTTCACTCCGTTCAATCTAGCTGAACTCCTCAGATCCGGTTCCACCGACCAGCAATCTGGCTACGGCATCTTTCCAATCTCGTTAACCCAACGTCTAGTGAACCTCGACTATGGCAAGGGCAGTCTAAGACTTGGTGCGGGTAGCTGGTGGAGGGATGGATCTTGTTGCTATCAGAGACATGTTCAGGTGGTCCGGATAGCAGAGAGCCTACCATCACAACATCTTTCTTCCACCCTCAGGCAATTAAAAGTGATAGACAATCAATTAATTGAGAAGTAATGCTTCATCTTGAAAAGGCAAGACATCGAAAGCTATTGATCCAATGATAAGATTGTACGGGAGGTGGAGTGTTGATCTCCCGCTCATGATAGAGAAAGAGGCGTTCGTCAACGCGGGCAGTGGACCCCTCCATTGGGGCCTCAAAATGCATCGACCACACAGTCATCACACTTCACAACGGAGTGAGATGATATCTGCCATCGTTGTAGCGTTCTCGAATTGGTGAAGGTTGATGACCAAAGGTTGGGCCAGGCGCATAGGATAGACTCGTCGTGGCATAAGCTACTGGACCCGGCGCAGGATAGGTGGCTGCAGGCAGAGGAGCTCCTCGCGGGGCGAAGGGATTAGGGGTTGTGTTTGGTGGTGGTTGCGGGGCGAGCGGCGGCGAGTGCCTGCTGTCATACAGCGGCACAGGCATCCCTCGCCAACTGGAACGACGGCCGCTTGATCTCTTCTCATCGCGATGCTTCTCTTCGCGATGACTTGATCGAGTCGATGTTGAGGAGGGCTTCTCGCTGGTGCGCTTCGGTGATGCTTCTCTTACCAGCTTCTCAATGATTTTCTCCTTGTCGCCGAGATCGTCCATCGCGTCGTCGAGCTTGTTCAACAGCTCCCCTTTCTCTCGCTTCAATAAGCGATTCTCCTTGTTGCTTTCAGTAAGTGCAGAGTTGAGCTTTGCATTAGCAGCCTCAAGCTGTCTGATCTTCTCGTTGGCGGCATCGAGCGCTTCTCGCACGGCGCCAAGAATGTGTCTTTGGTCCTCGACTTGTTGGTAGGTGAATGGTGAGTCGGGTGCTGTTCCTAGTGATGCGCGATCAGAGGCAGAGCTGCTGCCAACGCCTGAGTCTCTGCTGCTTCGGTAGTGATGGTTTGCTGGTTTGGTGCCACGCTCAAACCCGACGTTTTTCTTTGGTTTGGAAGAAGACATCGTGATAGGATACTTTTGGGGCTCTTGCGATGAGGCTGGTGATGTGTTGTCCACTGTGCAGTGAGCTGGTACCAATAGGTGATAGACTGGTAGGGCGTAATAGCGGTCAGGTGAAAGGATTGGGTCCCAATAGATGTTGATGCAAGGCTGTGGGAATGGAGTGCTGGGCGTGAACAGGTATATAAAGGATGAAGAGTCCACACCACGATTTTAGATTGATGAAGGATGAAGATCGAGACGCAAACTAGCCCGACCTGCTGCCTACATACTTTTCCGTATGGAAATGCTCTTTGCTAGAGGGCGTGGTTGGAAGCCATACCACACCTCACCTGCCTGCTGGTGAACCTCCCGTCCAGAATTGCTCACCGAGTAATCGCCAAGCCGCTCCGCCCAACCCACCCATATCAGGAGAGAACACTCCAGAACTGGCCAAGCAGGAGTCATCGCCCCCTTCACGGCCGGCACACCATTCGACGGCCATGCTTCGATCGCGGAGGGAGAAGTGCGTGCCCATTGGGCAGCAACGGGATGTGCTGCCTGGGTTGTGAGCACTGCCTGGTTGCCTTGCTCGTTTTATGATCATGCGGAGCGCCCAGCGGCGCAGCAGCAGCAAAATCCGCCTTGCGGCCTGCAGAAGAGCCGCCTCACACCCTTCCTCCCGCTCCCACCACCAGGGAACGAAGTGGGATTCCGGGTGCTGCCTATTGGCTTACTCTGCCCGTCGGTTTTTCGTGGGACTTTGAATTGTGGTCACTTTGTGTTGTTCTGGGATGCAAGCGTGCTGATGACTCTCACGTGCATGCAAGCTTGCATCTGGATCACGAGATCGTTCGTGCATCATTTGTGATCAAAGCAGTCATCATACCTTATTTGATCGCAGAATTACAGTATGCAAGCTTGCTATTTCAACGGTGTTGCCTATCCCGGACTAACGATCAGATCGTGGAAGAGTCCTGAGCGATGTCGGCATGTCGTGTTTTGGGGGCCAGGACTCTACACCGACAAGGCCGATTGATTACACTTCCAAGATTCCGAGGATGAAATATCCCTTTCGAGCCCTTGAAGAGTTTTACGTCAAGCATCGTCAATTCTGGAACCAAGCCCTGTCAGCTGAAGCCTAAACCCGTTGGAAATAGCTACTCACTCTCTGCTATCCATCAGAATTCGTGACGCGTGTTGATGATCGAAGATTCAAAGGCTTTCGGTCTAAGAAGTTGCTTGGCATGGTTGTCATTTGAGGTCCTAGGACTTTGTATTCGATGCATGTGACGGTTCGGGTTTGGAAATATCGATTCATGAGTTGGGGACTTGGCTGCTTGGTGAGCACTCGATGTCGAATGGATCAGTTTCGCGGCCGCCGTAGTAGCAATCGTTCAGTCCGCAACGTGGAATCCGTGGGTCCGCAGATAATTCTTCAGGTAGGCAATCGTCCGATTTCTCTCGGTGATTCTTGTCTCTTGCAATCTCGCCAGATCAACTTGGTCGGCAAGTCGACGCCTCAGGACCTCCACTTCTGCAACCTTCTCAGTGCATAGTAACCTGTACTCTTCTTCTTTGCTCTTCGTGACTCGATATTTCTCCTTAAGATCCTCGTACTTTCTCCTCAGTCTTCCAGTGTCTTCGTCCTCGTCGGCAAGCAAATCCTCAAGTCGTCCGACTTCTCTGACTTGGGCATCCAACTGTGCTCGAATGTGTCTGCATTGTTGATGCTCGTTGACTATGGTCTGGAGTTGCCAATTGTCTCGTTGTGCGTAGCTAAGTCGTGTTTGGAGGGAGAGAACTTCGCCGTTCAAAACTTGTTCCCGTTCTTCGGCTTCGTTAAGGAGTTCACGGGTGGTTTTGCCCCGCCCATGGAATCCTCCCTCGCGGTGGGAGGACGAGCGCACAAGACGCTCGCGTCCCCGACTATCCCGCTCGATCCTATAGTCCCTATTCGCCATTTGATTGAGTGTGTTCTCTATCTTTGATTGTATGAAGTCTTTGAAGAAGAACCAGTAACCAATGAAGTTTACCAGGTTTTTGAAGAGTTGAAGATGGTATGAATTGTCCAAGTGATTGGTTAAGTGTGTATCTGCAACTATGATCTGCAGGATATGTATTGGATATGAATGCAAAAGTTTCGATCAATAGGATGGACAAATGAAGGAGATATATCCTGCGCGGGTGCCTAACAATCCTTAAGAGCCTTGCTGCACATGATGAGGACCTATGACCTTGGCCTCCTGGCCGGTCTTCTCGGTGAAGAGCTTACACAAGGCTATGTTCCATGGCAACAGAGACAGAGAGAGCCTCACCTGAGGCCAAACCTAGTCAACCGAGTGGCAACATGCCATGTGAAGCTTCTTTTTTTGAAAGTGTGACACCTGAGACAATATAGCATCCATCCCAACAAAAAGATTTGCAAGAATTTTCTCGGCGGCCATGGTAGAAACGGCCCCCAAATTACAAACCTGCATACTGTGCCGTAGCTCTGTGACTGAAAAGGGAACGAGTGCTTATGCCACTCCGCAGAGTCTCAGCTCTTCATGGATCTCGGGAGCCGCCAGCCTTGCCCTTCAATCATGCAGAACCGATATTTTAAGGATTGACCAATCAGCATCTAAACAAAAGAAGATTTAGAATCCGGTGGTCAGGGCAGTGCTTTGCTACGTGACATTGGCTCAATTGTGATGGTGGGGAGAAGAGGAGACCAGCGCCTTCAGCCTCAGGAGTTTGGGGGCCAAAAGGCACGGCACAGCCCTGGCGGCAGCAGGGGCTGAACGGATTAGGAGACGACTCGAATCAGCACTTGCTGTTAGCTCGATCGTGTCTCGCATTTAGAACATAAGCAGTCATATTCATGTGGCTGTGTACCATAGTCCATTGTGGCGCACAGCCCAAGGCCAACACTTTTGTGAGGTTGATTCGCTGTGCTGTTATGCAGAAGTGCGTGGTGAGTGGTGTTGGTGGTGGGTGATCGTGGTTGTGGTTGTGGTCGTGGTCGTGGGCGTGGCAGCAGTGAAGATTCAGACTGGTGAGACTGGTGAGAGGACACAAAGGGTTAGGTAAGCGCGGGGATTGCGCCATTGGATTCTTTTTCGTCTCTTTTGCTGCAGTCACTTGTTTCTGGGACTGGATAATGACTCAAAGACCCACCGTTTCGATCAACGGCTACGTAGGTACACGCTCACTCTCCCAATCGCCCTTTAGACAGGCAACGACTTTTCTTGTGCCAGTCCGGAACAACTCAATGGCGCTTTGTTTGCTCGAGCTCATGTTTAAACAAAACCCGCAAGACCGCTCGAGTTAAAAGCGGCTTCTCCTGGCTTCTCCTGGCTTCTCCTGGCTTCTCCTGACTTCTCCGGCTTCCTTCTATACAACGTACGCCTTCTAGTTCTTCGCCCCGCTCTCACGCTCACGACCCCTCCTTTGCTCCCGACAACCGGCACCAGCCCCTGGACATAGTGGGAATATTACGGAGTAACTCCAAAAGTGGAATACCCTCAACACGGCAGGCCTCGCTCCTCTTTTTTCTGCAGAGACTTCTGCTGTATTCACATTCCCTTGCAAACAAGAAGTCGCAGTCATTCATAAGCTGGCGCAACCTGGCCACCCGCTACCCTCCGCGACAATTCCATGCAAAACTATCTCTCTCCCACCGCGGAATCGAGCGCCGGAAACTCTCACCCCGTACCAACGCAACTTTCTCAAATGGCTTCCAATCTGCCCGTGCAGTCTGCATCTGCGCAGACCGCACAGAACTACTCATTTCCCCGCCACCGCCTCCGGCTGTCTCAAACCGATCCTACGAAGCAGCCATTGGTGCTGATAGCATGCGGCTCCTTCAGCCCAATAACCTACCTCCACCTCCGCATGTTCGAGATGGCAGCCGATTACGTGAAATTCAATAAGACAGAGTTCGAGGTCATGGGCGGGTACCTCTCGCCGGTAGGTGTTGGGGGGAGAAATCCCTTTCCTATTCTATACAGTCTCATGATCTTCTCCCGAAATAATCTTAAGTGAGCAATTGCTGACTCCCCTGTTACCATAGGTGTCAGACTTGTACAAGAAGGCTGGCCTGGCAAGTTCGCAACATAGGTATGATGGCATCATCCTGGTTTTGGCTTATTGCTAACAGACATACAGACTTCGAATGTGCGAGCTTGCGGCAGACCAAACTTCGAATTGGCTGATGGTGGATCCTTGGGAAGCCATACAACCCGAATACATGCCCACTGCCTTAGTGTTAGATCACTTCGAACACGAGATCAATGAGGTGCTCGGAGGAGCAGAGCGGCCTGATGGGAGTCGGGTACCTGTGCGGATCTCTCTTCTAGCAGGCGCTGATCTGATTCAGACCATGTCTACGCCCGGCGTCTGGAGCCAGGAAGATTTGAATCACATTCTAGGACGATTTGGAACATTCATTGTCGAGCGATCAGGCACCGATATCGACGACGCACTGGCAAATCTACAGGCTTGGAAAGACAAGATCTATGTGATTCAGCAATTAATCCTAAACAATGTCAGCAGCACAAAGATCAGGCTATTCTTAAGAAGGGAGATGAGTGTGCAGTATTTGATCCCGGCGCCGGTAATCGAATACATCGAGCAGAATGGGCTTTATGAAGAGGACGGAGCTTCTTCTGTCGATGGGAAGAGGAAGTCAAAGGGGGAGAATTCAGGGAGGGCCTCACCAGCCGTTGGAGCTAGCAGCTCTTCCAATAGCTGAGCAAAACAACGAGGTTCTTAAAGCCAAAACATCTCCACGAATTTACGGGCCTATAGGATTATGATTCAGACGCCTGGGCCGGTCACACGCACCCATTTCACATAATCTTTGACGGACTATTCAGTCAAGAGCACGATGCACGGGTTGGAGACCTTGCACATTCCTCCCCTTCGCGGAAGATATTTCAAGCCAGACCCATGTTCTGGATTTCCTATCTCGGGTCAGGTTTGCATTGGGTTGGAGGCGGTTTGCATTGAAGGTGGTCAGGTTTCAGGAGGGATATCTGCTTTGCTTAGACAATACAGCTTCATGACCTTGGATAATACCTAAGACAAGACTGTGATCTTGATCAGACTGCAGGATAGAAATCTTTGCGCGACATGTTTTGTTTCTGTTCTCGAGCTATTGCAGTATAAAATCTTGAAAGTGATCCTTGAGGCCATTTCACAATATTTGCAAGCCCTGGAAGCGCTCCCCTAGCATAACTGTGCGAAAGAAAGTTCGTCAAATTTAGCCGGTGAACTGGCAGTTTCCAACACAATCCCCCCTTTTTACTTTTGGAGCACGCCACATTGGACCATGCGGTAACAATTAAACTGGTCTCAGTGACTGATTGAGGCTTCCTCGATACCACAAATACCGCGTTAATTGGGATATACGCGCCTGGGACTTATATTTCGGGGACAGGATAGAGAGATGAAATGAAAGTTAATTGAGCATGTAAAGAGCAAGAACGCCCCAACGATGAAAAGTAAACCAGAGGAAGGAGCAAGCGCCACGTCACACGTCATATGAAATCCCACACGGCCGCCACGGTTCAAGCGGGTTGATATTTCGACTCCTGCCCATGATCAAGACAGCCGAATGGCGGAAAAGGCGGGTCAAAACCTTTATAAATACACGACACTCAGTCATTCTCTCACGAGTGCGGTCAACGCGGCGCATCGGCTGCATGCAAACGGACGCACAAGGAACTCTCCGACCATTCTACCAAACAGGGACGGAAGCACCGAATTTCCACAAACGTGCCCAGTAATCGAAATACAAGGACGTTCAAGATGCTGTGCCAAATCGTATATAAAGGAATGAGTCTACCACCAGAAATCCAGTTGTTCATTCCACATTCAGACCATCATCTATGAATTAACCTCTTAAGTCTTCCCCTCAGCAAACTCACTACAGCAGTTCAAGTCTAATAGAACTTTAAAAATTTTGAGATATATCCTTGATATAAAATCACGTCAAAGATGTCAGAGTTTAAGCCGTCCGATCTCCAAGACCTCACTGGCAGAGTTTACCTCGTCACAGGAGGCAATGCCGGGATTGGCCTTGAAACCGTCCGCTTCCTAGCCCTCAAAAACGCAACGGTGTACATAGGCAGTCGTTCTGCAGCAAAAGGAAACGCCGCAATAGCTTCCGTCAAAGCTACCGTCCCCAATGCAAACATCAACCTCCTCATCCTCGATCACATGAACCTCTCCTCCGTCGTGTCCGCAGCAAAAGAACTCACTACCAAAGAGAAAGAACTCCACGGCCTCATCAACAACGCCGGAATCATGGCCGTCCCCTTCGAGAAATCCCAAGACGGCTACGAATCCCAATGGCAAACCAACTACCTCGCCCACGCCCTCCTCACCCACCACCTGCTGCCACGCCTGCTCTCCACAGCAAGAGTTTCTCAACCAGGAGATGTGAGAATTGCCAACGTAACAAGCATGGGCCACAACTTCGCTCCCAAGAAAGGTATAGATTTCGCCGATATCGACCAAGAGAAAGGCTCCATCTGGACGCGCTACGGGCAATCAAAACTCGGGAATATCTTGAATGCCAAGGAACTCAACCGTTTGTACGGTCCTAATGGGATCAAGAAACAGGGGGGTGAGATTTGGAGTATGGCGTTGCATCCGGGGAATATGTATACGGATTTGAACAAGAATGCCAGGTTTGCAGGGCCGTTGAGTGGGGTTGTTGTGAAGATGTTGAATGCGTTTGGGGCGTACATTCCCATTGATAAGGGGGCATATACGAGTGTGTATTGTGTGGCGGGTGAGAATGTCAAGCGGGAAATGTCGGGAGAGTATTTCGTGCCGATTGCGAAGGTGGGGAAGGCGAGTAAGTTTGCGAGGAATGGGGAGTTGGCGGAGAAGTTGTGGAGTTGGACTGAGAAGGAGTTTGAGCGGAAGAAGTTGCTTTGAATGAGAAGTGGGCTTTTATGGCGAAATGAGCTTTTGCTTTTGTTTTAGCGCTGTTTTGGAAGTATACTGGAATGCAGGCGTTGCCTATAATATACAATGATGAAAGTTTGCACACCTTTTACACCGCCTATTACTCCATACGCCACTGAAACACCGTGGCTGAGCACTTCGCTTTTGAATTTGAAGGGAACAGAGTACACTTGTATGTTATAGGTATTGTGGTAAGCTAAACCATCCTGGCGGTACCAACAAGGTTTCCACCGCTCCTATGAGCCCCAGAATTTGCATTCGAGGCCATAAGTGATTGGGCGAGGTGTTCATCTGCTGTTTGATGAGGAGGTGTTGGTGTCCGAGATTGACTCGCTGGCTCAACGACATGCAGTGGACTGTGATCACCAGGAGGTGATTGGGAATGCGTTGAACTACCAGGGCTGTGGTCTTGTAGGCCATTGGCTAGCGTCAATATCCCATTGATGCGATCTTTTTCTTCGCTGCTAGCGAGTTTTCGCCTTGCTTCAGCTTCCTTGCGGGCTGCTTGACTCGGCGCTCGGGTCTTAAGCTCGCCAGTGACGGTTTGTAGATAGTACGGAACCTCACAGCTGCTCTTCAAGAAGAACAACTTGAGATTCCTAGCCTTGTCCTTCAACTGGACTTGGTTTCTATCCTTCAGAGTTTCGTTGATAGACCCCCCTGGTCCGTAGAGAGCTAAGATCTGACTCCAATGGGGCCCCTTAACTTGATCAAGTCCAGCCATCAAGGAAGCCTCCTCTTCCGGCGTCCAAGGTCGTCTCTGACTAGGCAGTCCGGGTCGGCGGGCGTTACCCGTGTTTGCTTTGGAAGCAGCGGCCAGGCGTGCTCGTTCGTACAGAACGTAAGTAGGTGCCGATTGGCGCTGGTGAGGTGGATTGCCGGGATAAGTAACGTTCCCTCCCGCGCTGTTTTGAATCATTTTATGCTGAGGCAGCTCAGGGTATTGTATTTGCGAAGGACCTGTTTCTGGATGAGCACGCCATTTCAGAATGATACGGGTGTACGTACCTTCATTCTGCTGCGATTGATTGTTGGCAGGTATAGGTTCAAATGCAACTTTCAGTGCAGCTTGAGCAGCTAGCTCCACTTCTTGCGCGAACGAAAGTGTTGCATTATCCGTGGTCTGATAAGCATGGTGGGATGGTCCTCGAACGGGAGAAGTAGGAGCTGTAAGAGCATGACGCTTCATATAAGGAGTGAGCAACGGCTCATAAGTCTTGCTGAGATGTGAACTGAGACTTTCTAAGAAGGCTTCCCAAGCATACTGCGTCGAAATAGCCTCTGCCTGGTGTTAGATTCAGTCCGCACAATTTAAAGCCCACACTTACGTATCGAGTCTAGATCATTTGCTTCGCGCATTAGAAAATCCCGACGGTTTTGGGAAGCTTCGAGAAATTCGCGTTCGCTATCAGCCAACGGGGTAGCAGGATGTCGGCTCTGGAGCAAGTCGCCAAGAACTGCCGGGAAGAAATCCTCAAGAATGTCCTCCTTTGTCCTCTCTTGCTCTTCTTGAGTCACAGCAGACAAAAACATCTGCGTCTTAAGGCTCAAGAAGAGATCACCAGCTTCCTTCGACATTGGAGTGCCATCTGGAGTAAACGTCTCGATAAAATGATCGTTGAGCTCATAGAATCCGATAGTTCCGCCTCCGAAAACTGCAGAAACAAATGTAGCCAGGTTTGTGATTCGAATTGTAGCACGATGCTCGGATTCTTGAATGTTTAGTTCCTTTGCAGAAAGAAATTGCGCCCTTTGGGAGTAAATCTTCCTGGTCTGATCAAAGAGTGACTTCAAAGTAGCATAGGCTTGGCCGAGCTCTGATTCTGGTGATTGGACGACTTTAATTGTCTGATACCAAGGCCCTTGCGCGAGCGTTGACAAGATCTGGGTAGACTGTTCATCGATTAGAAGAATTCGTGTATAAATAAACGGCAGAGATCGAAGTCTAGAGGATCTTTGCATACCAGACTTTCCAAGATCGGGAGGCTCAAAATCCGCATATAAAGATGAGGATCAGACGTGAAGCCGCTACTATGACCTTCGTGCCTGTTTCGCTCCTTCTGGCCAACGAAAGCAGTGGAGGCTGCAGCTTGCTCCTCACTAATGTGCAATCCATTGCCGTATGGTGCATGCTGTTGCATTACAGTGCTCGTAGCCTGAGCAAGCATATCAGCAAACTCAGCACTGGGAAAGGCTTCCGTGTATGCATTCGATGAAGACCCAGAATCGACCCTTTGGCGCTTCTCTCCTAAACCTTGAGATTGGTCCGATCGACGACGTTTCAGGGATGGAGATTCTGGGGAGACCAGAACCTGGTTCGATATTGCTTCGCCATTGTAGGAAGATTCGTGTTTAATGGGAACATCTGTGAAGGTACGGTACCACCAATTAGCCACTGTGCTTGCGTTCTGCTCTCCTTCTAGATCCATTTGAATCGATCTTCGCGAGGAGCTTTCTTACCTGTTCCTTGGTTTGAGAAAGCCATATTGACTTTCGGAGACTCACCGCCTTCTGATCCACCCCAAAATTTTGAGACGAAGGTGAATTTCCTTGGATTAGTGAATATGGATGTCGTGTGAAAGGAAAGGCAGACTGCGACGAGTTTTCTTTGGGCTGCGAAGTCGTCCCGGAGATCACCGTTGAGCCCTCATCAAAAGACCCTAACCTTACCCTAATTGCGCCGATACACAAATCCAAGACTCAGAAATTATTTAGCAACAACTTTTAGTCTCACTTTAAACAATAGACCCACGGAAGCTGGTCGCAATCAAATTTATATCTGCATTACTTAATAGTGCTCTACGGAACTGCCTGCAAGCCGTTGCAGCATATGCAGCATTTAATTTAAGGTTACTCGCTCTTGACATGTATCAAAGGAAATTGTCTGCGAGATGACTGAACACAATAACGGACATATTGTTATAATCTCCAAACGAAATGGCCAGTGTCTGATCTAGAGCTGTGCATGAATTGCTCTCTTCCCCTTTTTCGCAGATATTCAGCAGTGGATGGGCTACATCATGTTTCTGGATTAATCAATTCATTTATTGGATCTGTATATGGCCTCGAAAATTATCCGACTCTTCTTGCTTCTCTCCGATCTTTCATGCGACAATTTGATGATGTTAAGGATGGTTGGGCCGGAAGTTGATCCTTTCATTTTACGGAAAGATTGTAGTTGAAGGTTTTGCGGAAACAAACGTGCTTTCATCCGATGTTTTCTGAACCTGAATTCCATTCCAGAAAAGTCCAAGTGGTTTATTGTCTATTATTCGATATGCTGCCGCTTGAGAACGATTGAAGAGGCCTATCTCACTCTTGGCCTCACCTCATCCGTGCATCTAGGAAGGTAATCGGAGGGAGCCTATCAACCTCCTCCCGTGATCACCTTCGGCTTTGGTGCATAGGTAGGACCAGTTCAGGAGAGTGAACCTCTCACTAGTCCAGTAGCTCGAGAATATTAAGTAGGGATCCCCCTTTTTTTCTCTTCGTCGTCTTCGATTCGCTAACCTCGACTTAGAAGCCATTATTCAATCTCAACCCAGGACACAACGTACGAAGTACCACAACAGCGTCTTTGATCTTTCCATTTCATCCCAGCGCACCATGAAGATACCAGCCAGTAACGTTGTAATAGCTTGAATTCCCCCACTCGTCCCAACACAACATAAGTCAGATCAGCGAAAAATACTGCGGTAATCTCAATTTCAACATACCCGGTAGCAATGAGCCGCGATTTCGAAACCTTCTATCTCATGTCGTCTTGCAGAAACATAGGCCTTTCAGCTTAGATGGCAATCTTTACAAGAGCCCAGGTCAACTTGTAGACAAACACTATCCTTGTCCATGAGGACTTGAAACATCGAAAGGGGAATCTCCGCTTTCGATTAGGCAACGTTGACTATAGAGAGCTATACGAAAATTGCAAGCGGTTAGCCATAAGAAAGCATAATTTGGGTACATTCGACGACAGCTCGGCTTTATCTCTTCAACGGGGTATCATTTGTATGTCTTGAAGAATTGGAGGAGATTCTCGTGGTATCTAATTGTCAAAGTCCGAAAGCTAACGGTACATTCACATTCACGAAAATCACCAGAGATGCTACTACGTAGGTACTTACGGTTCACGGACTTGGGGGATTCAGGGATACAACTCGAGGCGAAAATTTTACATCGCTTGACGAACATTGAACCATGTACTCGAGATAGACCAGAAGATTAAGCGATGAGGTTTCCAAGTCTCTTTAATTCAACTTCAGCTATCAGTGAGACCATTCAACCTGCGAATACCGAACAAAATCCGAGACGTGATAAGACTGGCTGACACTTGACAAGTTTATAAAATCGGATGTCTGCACTATCGTAGCGTTTCTGGACCTCGTTAATTCTCTTATTTCTATAGTTCTGGGCTCCTTGCTGTATAAGCATCCACTGAGCCAGAACAAGGACCAAGTTACCCTCACAGCTAGTCACGTGCAACTAGACCCCTTTTTAAAGCGAGAGGGCAAGTCCAGACGAGTAGGGCATGCCAAGCACATCGCTGCTTTTCCATCTCTTCCTCCGCAAAATTCCCAGAATACTTGAGCTTTCCTCTCTAACAACTACTTGACTCGCGTTGACAGATTATCCCGTTTGTCCATCCCCCGACCACGGCTACCTCAGTTCTTAGCTCAATTCTTCCCCACACAGGCCGGAATCTCGCGTCTCGGTGATGCGGAGCCCGACATGGATGCCGCCACCATCTCTCTCTACTGTAATGTCAAGGCAGGCCCTGTTCGACTGCGGGGAAGGTGATTGGATTGGAGGAGAGGAACAGAGCATGACATCCGAGTTTCGATAAATGCTCCCAGATCAGATCAGATTGGCGTCTGGATGCGTGGAAAAGTGGTCTTATTTTTATTTTGGTGGATCTACAGCAGATGGAGGAACGGAAGGCGTCGCGCTGCCGAATAGGAGGTTAGCCACAAGAACTTTCGTCCGCAAAAAGTCGTTGAGATAGATGCATGGAGGCAAGCCCTCAGTAGGATCAGTTTCTCTGATCCCAGCTTACCACGTACCATTTACTCCTTTGGACCAGGCCCGAGATTGTTTCTAAGGCAATGTGGCGTTTCTTTTTCACCTGTTTCTGGCAAGGAAGAGCGTATTTACGACGGCATTGGCAGCAGTTGGTGACGATTTTGCCCCTCGCGGGAAAGGCTAGCGAATTGCGGGGCTGGGGCTGGCCGCGGGGTCTGCTAGGCCGAGGCAGCTGTCACTGCGCAGAGTCCTCAGTACTCTCGTACGGTACGGTACTGTGGTGATATTAGTGAAAAGTCCAAAAGCCCGCCTGAGTCCTAATACAGGGGACCAATTCGGGACCAAGAAACCGGCCGTTGGTCCTTGTGCCAACCAACCCTGGGAGTTAGCTACTGGGTCTGCGGACGCAAGAGAACTTTCGCATACGAGTATAGTACCACCTTCCCTGTCCATGATCTACCGAAGCTGTTCCACAATAACATCGCCAGTTCACCACGGCCTTACTAATTATTGAACGTTGCTATTTGCTCCATCAGCTCCCTCCCTCCCGGGCCGGGTACTGTAGCTTCATGTCGTGACTCTGGACCATAAAACTCAACCCCCTCCCCAACTGATTCGCCTTCTGCATTCTTCCTTCCTCCTTCCTCCTTCTCTCATACAACGCCCCCGCGCAGCAACAACTCCAAAATAATACCCACTGCATCCGGATCATCTCCCCCAAACATACATCACACATCACAATGAGTCTCACAGCTTCAGTTCACACGCCATCGACTGGCAAGTACGAGCAGCCCACTGGCCTGTAAGTAGAGTTCTTCACCCGTCTACCCCACGTTTCGGTACAAGTGCGGCCCCCAACTAATCGATCAACTCCCACAGGTTCATCAACAACGAGTGGGTTAAGGGCGTCGACGGCAAGACCTTCGAGACCATCAATCCCAGCACCGAGGAGGTTATCTGCTCAGTCCACGAGGCCACTGAGAAGGATGTCGATATCGCCGTAGCTGCTGCCCGCAAGGCATTCGAAGGCTCATGGCGAAGGGAGACACCAGAGAACCGCGGCAGGTTGCTGGTCAAACTCGCTGACCTGATCGAGAAGAACGTCGACCTGTTGGCTGCCGTCGAGTCTCTTGACAATGGCAAGGCCATCGGAATGGCAAAGGGCGATGTTGGTATGGTCGCTGGTTGCTTAAGATACTACGGAGGCTGGGCAGACAAGATTGAGGGCAAGGTTATCGACACTAATACAGATACCTTTGCATACACCCGACAAGAACCAGTAAGTGCCTCCCCTTTTAGCAATTGATTGCACCTTCTAACGGATGCAGATTGGTGTCTGCGGCCAAATTATCCCGTGGAACTTCCCATTGCTCATGTGGGCATGGAAGATTGGTCCCGCTGTCGCAACGGGTAACACTGTTGTTCTCAAGACTGCTGAGCAGACCCCTCTTTCAGCTCTCGTTGCCGCCAACTTGATTAAGGAGGCTGGCTTCCCACCAGGAGTTATCAACATCATCTCTGGTTTCGGAAAGATTGCTGGTGCCGCCATGTCCGCGCACATGGACATCGACAAGGTTGCCTTCACTGGCTCCACCGTTGTTGGTCGTCAAGTTATGAAAGCTGCTGCAGGATCCAACTTGAAGAAGG
>Ga0302325_10011528_pt1 | contig 19034 bp, 11 predicted proteins | sample Palsa_T0_2_FD_201948 | JGI IMG/M metagenome (GOLD analysis project Ga0302325, IMG submission 201948) | Peat permafrost microbial communities from Stordalen Mire near Abisko, Sweden - Palsa_T0_2 | ecosystem: Environmental > Terrestrial > Soil > Palsa > Peat permafrost | place: Sweden: Abisko...
GGAGCTTTGAGAGGAGGGGGAGGAGGGAGCCGTAAATCCCTTCTTCCCAGTTGATTAGAGTTCCATAGATGTCAAAGCTGAGAAGTTTGTAGGAGATAGGGTCGAAAGACATTTCGACGAAATGGACTTGAGATTTTTAATGTGGGTCGGGGCTAGAAGGAAATCGAGTTTTTTAATGGAAATTAGATGCCTAAGCTTTCTGAGGAGATAGATTTTAAAAACTTCGATAAAGGATGTTGAAAAGAAGATATTTATAATTGATTTTTTTAGTTGTGGAGTCACTGCGGAGTAGAGATGTCGTTAGAAGGGCGGAAAGTGGTCGGTCACGTGCACAACTCGGAGAGCAAGCATCTTGAGATGTACTTCGCATGTCAAAATTACGCCCTTCGCGAAGCAACACTAGAACATTCTTCTCTTTTGAAATATGAAAACTGATTGGTTAGTTCAATAATGTCTTGTGAGTACTATCTCATTAATGAATACAGTCTGGATCAGCGATTTTTATCACTACTTATCTACGCAAGAGAAGATTTATAAGCGAGAAGAACACCGTCAATTAAAGCCTATATGCATTTTCGATCCGCACAGCATCAAGCTCTGCACATATTATGCACTGTACCGCGCCGAAGTTTTTTCAAGAGAAAGGAGAATCGTCATATCCATCGTATCATCATAAGCAGAGAAAATCCGCTCCATTCCGCTCCACTCCCTTCCCCTAGAATCACCGTCTACCCAGCACCGTTATCCTAACTCAACTCGCTTTCTATATGCCCTGAAATAGACACAAGAAAGAACAACGTCCCCAATCGACCGCAGTATGTGATGTGAAATGCGAGATGCCAACCTGTAGCATCTAGCATGGAGAATAGCCCCGTATCGTGAGATATATGCCGATATTCTAGGATTTTTATCAAAAGGTTTCCGACTCGCCGCTTTGATTACTGGCTATGGTGCCAAAAGTATCTGCCATAGATATCAGTCTCTGTTGCTGCTGCAAGTGGAGATTGGGACAAACCTCTATTTTTGTTTCGTCTCACTGTTCCATCATCTCTATTCAAATCACCACTTTTAGACGCCGAACTCATGCTTCTGGGCCCTGTTGGCTTTCTCGCTGGAACACCTCCCAGCGTTCCTGATAACTTTCGCGCTGCTGATCTTGGCGAGCCGCCTTGCTCGTAGCTACCACCGTATGGATGGTCATCAACATTGAAGTGCTCATTGCTCAATGGACTTGGCTTTGTCAACTTGCCTGTTCGAATCTTTGGCGGTAGTTGGGGCGCAACAGGCTCCTTTGGTGGCCTCTCTGGAACTTGATTGGATGCTGAAGCATTGGAGTATGCACCATCAGAAACTGGAGACATGTTTCCCGTATTGTTAGTGCCACCGCTATAGCGATTCGTCTGCTGAGCTGGCAAGCGGTTCAAGCTTGTCTGGGAGCCCCAATCCAGAGACTTCGGAGACATGGGTGAGCCGAAGTTCACTGCCTGTGACTCGAGGGCTGTCTGGTAACGGTGAGTCGGTCCGGGTCGTGGCTGAGGGTGTTGCAAATTCAATGAGTTGCGGTGAGCCTTGTACTTTGGATCCTCGGGTGGTAGGAGCGACATTGGGGGTTCGTTCTCATCGTACTGCTGGATCTGCTCCTGCGAGAATCCCGAATGAAGTTTGTCATCTCCATATGGGTCATTCTCCGGATAGTTGCCCAGATCGGATCCTGACCTCGATGGTGGCTCAGCAAATTGCTCGTCTCCCTTCCGTCCACTGCTACGGCCGCTATTTCTGAATCCTCGGAAGACTGTCGATGCCGTCGTCTCCGACCAACGAGACACTTTGGGGATCCAGCCGGATGAGCTGCTTGACTTATGCTTCTTGCTCTTGTCGGTTCTTGGCGTATTCTCGTTGCTGAGAGAAGCAGGGGCGATGTATTCCTGAGGTGGCGTTCCAAGAGGCGCGGATCCTCCACGAGCGATCTCTCGGGTTGGAGTGAGTAGTTGCTCGTTCTGCCCAAATTGGTTGAGAACCGCTTGTTCATGGTGATCGAACTCTTCCTCGTCGCCCTCAGGAACAGTGCTGATGCGATGATCTGAGAACTTCCGGCTTTCGAAACCCCTTTGTGCGCTTGCGCCACGAGACAATGGGAGCGACAGATGACCCGATTGACTTGCGTGGCTTGCGGTTGATGTACCAGCATGTCCTTCTGGCTCATAACCACGATCGTGTTCGTAATTCCCCTCTTGTTGAAGATCATCGTAAGATTCAGCAGCATGGCTGCCAGGTTTGAGACCTTGAGCAACCTTGAGTCCCTCGACTTCTCCCAGTAATTGCACTAGCATTTCCTCAATCTTGCCAAGATCATTGGAACTCTTCATGCTCAATCCCTTCAATGCTCTCCTGAAAACATTCCGTTTCTTGGTCGGAAGATCTTCATACATCTCATCTTGAGAACCTTGTCGAATAGACCTTGCACCGCTCTGTGGCAGAGGTCGAGGACCGTTGATCGCTTTTTGGACTGATTTGTCAGTATTGCCTTGGACTTCGGTGATGATCACATCTTCCGTGTCAGCTAAAAGGCGTTTCATGTCTTCGAACGAATTTCGCATCTCGGCAGCTGCACGAACTAAAGTGACGAGAATTTCTGTGTCACGGGCGCTTCGCTGGGCATCACGAACGGTGAGCTGTAGAGTGTTAGCAGAGTTGTGAGAAAATTGAGCCGAACACTTACGTGATCCATCAGAGCTACGATATCCTTTGATTGAATGCGATCAATGCCATTTCCAGTTGCACTATCATAGATGGGTGAGCCCATGCCATGTGACATCCCACTGAGATGTCGCGAGTGCTTTGGAGTATAGAACGGATCGCCTCCAGCTAATGCATCAGCGGCACCCCCGATATCTTGATCCAGGAATCCAACGCCTTTGATTCTCGGCTCGGGAGTAATGCCACCTGGAGAACGAGCATTGGGAGCAGACGAGATATAGCCTTCATCCTTTGGCAATGCACCTGGGCTTCCGGCTTGATAACCAAGCTTGTTGGGGGCAAAGTCGTTGTTGATGCCTTGGAATCCTGGCTGGCCAAGGAGATCACGGTCAAGCCCTCCACCAATGGCAGCAATTGGGCTAGTGCCTTCGTATGGGTTGGTAATGAGCGTATCGCGCTTCCGTTCCCCTGAAGTTCGGTGCCAGTCTTCGTCGTGGTCCTGGCTTGCTTCTCTATTATGGCCAGCAAGTGCTGCTGCTCCGCCAGCGCCAACTGCTGCACCAATAAGTGTTGCCTCAGCGGCTTTGAGGTTAGCGTCAGATTTCTTTTCACGGCCGGTTGAAGCAGCGTCGAACTGTGGCTGTGGAGGCGATGGTTTGCCTGGCCAGTGATCTCTGTTTGAGTCTGCAACTCCTCCAATAGGTCCTTGAATGATCGACGGGTTTGTTGTTACATCGGACTCTCCATCACCATACCCAATTTCGGGCATTGGATTTTGCAAATCTGGAATTCCACTCGAAGTGAACTTCAGCTGTTCATGACTTGCGGCTTCGCTAAGAGGCGCATCGATGCTGTGACGTGGAGAAGGTATTTGGCCATGTCCCTCGCGAGCACGTTCCTTGAAAGACTTCTGCAATGGAGCCCCGGTGTCTTCAAGTCTATCTGCGTAAGTGATTTGATCTGCGGCTGACTTCTTTTTCCTGCCAACAATGAGGGCAGCAGCAGCAGCAGCTCCAGCCGCAATGCTAGCCAAGCCAGCCTTCTCAACCATATGGGTGTTTTTGTGCCTGGGCATCGCAACTTTTCGTCCTTGCTCATCGATTTCATACTCGTCAGCGTATTTGGAGGGACTGTTTCGTTGGCTTGAACTGCCTCTAGATTCATCATATCTGAGATCTCTGGAATTATCATGCTTTGTTGGGCTATTCCCCTGGCTGGTGAAATGCCTCTCGGAGCCATCCTCGTAGGAAGCGTACGATCCTCTACGGTCATATTGGCCATTGTTTGCAGAGTAGCCAGAATCACCAGTCAGCTCGGATTCGTTGACGAGCGATGCCACGGCTGACTCTACAGCATTTGGAGTATGGACAAAATTTGGATTCGCTCCAAGACCTTTCACATTTTGGCCAGTGGTAACATGTTCCAAATGAGGTGCATCCATACTATCATCGGTGTAATTGGTCATATGCTTGTAGTCAATCCGAGGGTCAGAGCTGCGGTAGCTTTCTGCATCAAGATCACGATTCCGATCATTTTCTCGGTGTTGCTCTTCCCAATACTCTCCATCTTGGGTAAGTTCTGATTCGGTGAGTCCTCCTTGTCGAACTTCTGCAAAGTCATGGCGATTACCATGAACATTTCCTAAGGAGTCCAAAGATCTGATGGATCGTCCAGACCGCTGATGATGGGTCGATCTGTTCATTGACGAGTAGGAGCCTGTACTGTGAGTCAATCTGGAGTCTCGTTGTTGCTGGTCTGGGTCGCCTTCAGTATATCCCGAGACACTCTGTATTGGGCTTAATCCACGTCTCTCCTGGGCATAAGGAACATATCTCAGAGGTGGTGGGACTTCCTGGTGATAGTAGCCGTGGTTATCTTCTAAGAGTTCCGGATCATCATGGTCATCATCATCGTGTTCATGATGATGGTGCATTGCTGCCAATCCAGCACCGACAGCTGCACCAGCGACACCCGCTGCCAACGTGTGAGAGTGACCACCATGGTGCTCTTCTTCAACATAAGAATCTTCATGTTCGTGCTCTGGGGATTCATGCATGGGAACTTTTCGTCCGTGTTCGTCCACTTCGTATTCTTCGGACAGTCGCTGCTCGCTAGGTTGGCTATGAAGACTCAAATTTTCGCGTGAGTAATTGGAGTGCTGCGTTCTGAGACCTTGCTGCAAAGCAACAGGAGTCCGAGTAGGTGTTCTTGAGGCAGGCGAAGCAATACCTCGGGGAACCTCACGAATTGGCGTGATACGCTCTTGGCTTGCTGAATGGGGCCGCTCAGTCGCAGCTGAAAGGATGGAACTTCTGGTAATTTCTGAAGCATTGATGTCGCTCATGAGCGGCATGGGAGGTGTGGTTTCATGTTCTCGCTCCTCGTAACTCTCAATAAGGCTATCGCTCCGGCTCCGGCTCTTCGTTCTCCTCCTACGGCGCTCTTTTTGCCCGTCGAGTGAGTCTTGAGAGTGATGCTTGTGCAATGCTGCAGCGGCCAACGCTCCCACTCCGGCACCAACGGCAGCTGCCTCGAGACTGTGATGCCGATCATTGCTCTCTTTCTTACGTAACCGGTCCTGTGTCACAGTGTCTTCAGAAGTCTCTCGTTCAAAACTGCCTGGAGAATCTTCGAGCTTGACACGATCAACATTCTTATCCTTGCGAAGCTTCCCGCTCTTCCCAGAAAGCACTTCTGAGTCGTTCAGAACCACTCTTGGCTTTCCTGAGCTGTCAGTGCCACTTTCACGTCTTCCACTTGAGCTCTCCCTAGAATCTCTTGAAACACCACTTCCCGAAGTGATTGAGCCACGACGATCTCGTTCCCGATCACGTTGTGCGTGCTTGCTCTGTTCTCTCTTCAGAGCTGTCAGTTCAGGCAAAATGAGTCGTCGAATTGCGTCTTCGACCGTCTCGAGCAGCTTTGGATTATTGATCGAAGACTTTGAGGTGCCAGACCGGAAAGAATACGCGTCACCAGACCTTCCACTCAAATGGGAATTGATGGCACTTGAGTCCACACCAGAAACCACCGACTCCTCATGGTGGCCCCGACTTGATCTTCTTCGTGGAGATTTGAGACTTTCACTTGCATGTTCGCCACTCACGCTCCGACTTCTACTGCTGTGTTTGCGCCTGCGTTCTGACTTTTCTCCTCTAACCTTCTCCATAGCCTTTTGTGCTACTATCCGTTCCCGACTAAGGCTTCGGCTTCTTCGACGTGAAGGCGTTCTCAACTTGTCTGCCACAGCACCAGCGATCAGACCAGTAGCTGCGCCAGCAGCTAATGCCTCCCCTTGTGTTAAGCTCCGACTGCGCTTTCGTTCCGGGGATCGTGTGGCGCCGTCAAGGAAGCTGTCGGCTGGCATTGAGGATATATCGGAAGCATTTTGTTGTACATATTTCGTGGAGCTACTTTCACCAGTCGGAATCAGAGGGCTTCCATGTCGTCTGGGCATTATTTCCACCTCGATTGGGTGACCTCCTCGAGATGTGACGTTGGACTCTTCGGTAGCTGAACGGTAAGAGTGAAGACTGTTATCATCGCCCTCGCCTTCAGGTGATTTGTCGCCTTTAACGTTTGGGGAAAGCTGGATTCGTTTTGTATAGGATGGCTTCCGGGTGCCTTTTCGTTCGGTGATTTGGATATGGTCGTTAGATGATCGGCTGCGGCTTTTCGAAGATGGTGTGACCTTAACTCTGACAGATGGTCGTCGAGACTCAGCCTGGTTGCCTTTCCCTCCTTCGAAATATTCGATCAGCAACGACGTTTGCGACTTGTTGTTCGGATTGAGGCTGCCGTGACCGTCCTTGTCACTCTTCTTGCGCCGCGTAGCTATTGTGACAGGGCTGCCGTCCTCTGGCAGGCTGTAAGTACTCTTCTCAGTGACCCTCGAGCCAAAGTCGGTACCTCCGGTGGTGCTATCAGTTTCGGTCGGCGCAGGCAACGGAGGACCCTTTTTCGACTCGACACCCATTCTGGCAACTCAGAAGTCAGCCGAGATGTGGTAGGGATGCATGAGAGGTAATATGGTCGCTGCTACGGGCGAGATGGTACGGAGTCGGGAGGAGGCTGGTGAGATCTCGAAGGCAAGATACCGACTCGCTGGGATTCGCCCAGCTGAAAGGCGCTACCCGATGGTCGTACAAGCTACAGAAAAAGGAATTATAAAGATGGAATTAGCATCAGAGACGCCAGGAACGAGTGGTCGTAAATGAGGTGAATTTGTGAACAATAGCAGCGCTGTTATGGGGAGAAGTGCTGGGGGAAGTCTTGTGCGTTGGCATCTGTTGATCTAGGATCCGTTGACGAATCAAAATATTGATGAAGCTTGGACGCTGCGCTATCGAGTTCAGCCACTGTGCCCCGTGCGGCTAACTCGTCTCGTACGCATGTAAGGTCTTCTCCTGCGTTATCGATCTTTTTTGCCGCTATCAGTATCGGGGGAAAAAATTATGCTGCAGAAGTTCACACAAACGCATTTCTACATGTCACTATGTCGCTGGGGATACTGTCTTGCTCCTCTAGCACTGGCGGCAATCTTCAGCCCTTCTTACGGCGTGCTCACTTCTTACGAGCGCTGCTGTCGTGGCAGTGTTTATTCGCCTCCCCATCGAGCCAATGAGTCGATCAGGTGCCTTCCTCGACTGCGGTTCACTGCAGGCTCTGCAGCTAAACTACGCTCCTGCATGAGCGGCTTGAGCCATGAGCCAAAGAACTTGTGATCACCGCAAACATCACTGGAGAGGTACTCTATTCGACGGACCTCGACTCGACGACCGCAAACAGCACTGGGCTTGAATTGTATCACACCGTCTTGAATCTTGATGCCCGTTTGAACCTCGAATTACGCCAAATCACAAGGATCAGCCGCACACCAAACCCTGGCAAGTTTGGTGACCCGAGCCTGCGAGGTTGCAGCCGCTCGTAACCAATTTTGGAGCCGTTGGCGGGGAGACATGCGAATCTTGAGCTCGGCAGCAATTGCTGACAGCTGGTGCTGGTGCATTTGAATACAGTAATATCTGATCGTCGCAGTTTCATGATGTCTCTGGTTAATACATCTGGTTGCAGTATCCAGCGTTAAACTTGAGACCTCTATGGCATGTTCCAAAGAACATCGGTGAAGCAGGAGTAACGAACATAACCTTCACAACTTTTCATAAAATGGGCAATTTAACGAAATGCCATGGCACGGGGATATGTCCACCGGACCTCCAGGACCTCCTTTTAAAAGCCTGCTCATGTCCGACTTCCGAAGTCACACCAATCCTCTTCCATGTAATCTCGGAATTCAGAGCCTCGGGGTCTCGGTGTCAGCAAACATGAACATTTCGAAGGTTCTCGGGTACCCAAGTACCTTTGAGGGCTCCAAAACCCTTCAGCCGCATGGTTACACGCACAAATCCATAGTTTACGCACAAATCGATTTTAAGAGAAACAGGGGGTCAAATTCAACGATTTTTTTTTCATTGAAGTATCAATTCAGTAATCAGCAGCTCAACCTCTCCCGTTGTGTGTTCCCAGGGTATTATGTCCTTCCTAAAAACAACAATGCAAGACTTTTTCCCGTTCCAGACCCCAAACTCCAACGCCAAAAGCAACAAATCCCAAGTTTATTTCTTCTTCTTATGCTCCGTAGGAGCGGCAATCATGATTGGAAGACTGTCAAAAACAACCTCGTTGTCCTCATAGTGGACAACGAATCCACCACCCAGAATTCTTCTAAGAGCCTGAAGTCTATGTAATTTCCACCACTTGTCTATCTTCATGATGCCTGTCTTATGAATCCGGACTGTCAATCTAGACCCATATCTAAGCCCGGTCTCCTGATCAATTGCTTTTTGATACCGTGGTCCCCGTGTTGGATGCTCTATAGTGTTTAGGATATCCGCAAAGTTCGTGTGAAGAGTCTTCCTGTCTTTCTTGGTGATCCGTCTTGAAGATTCTGTTGCAAGTTGAGCGAGAGTCTGTTCCAGCTGGTGCTTTTGGCGATAGACATCGTAGCGCTTGACATAACTCGTGTCTACAGCGAATCCATCCTCGTCTTCTTCGTCGCTGGCGCTGGCAGGTCCGTCCTCTTCTTCACGTTCGGTATAGCTCTTTTCGTACAGCAAAGCAATATTCTCCCCAGCTGCAACTTGGACAGAGATGTTGCTACTCTCGAGCTGGTCCACAAAAGCATCCATAGCGGTTTCGGTCTTGTCTTCTAAGTCGTCTATTGATGTTGCCAGAAATCCCCAAGCTTCACAAGCAGCCGCAACCACTTCGCCACTGTCAGTGGCACCCGCCGATTCGCCATCAGATTCGATCACTTCTAGCAAATCGTCCATGATCTCTTCGATTTCAGAGTCTGATGCGCCACCGTAGATAGCTGCTGCGCTGAGTGTGTGCATTGCCACAGCTTTCACACTGTGGTATTCCGAATCCGAGTATGTGCGTTTCAGAGCCTGAAATATAGCGTCGTAGATTGTCTCCGAGGGGATGGTAATGAGTGTGAGTGCGATTGCTGAGGACCATGGTTAGCTCAATTTTGGAAGCTTGGGGAGTAGAATTCAACAAACCTCTTAAAGCAAGACAAGTCTCCTTTTCCGTATTTTCGGCTTTGATGCTCTTCAGGAACGCGGGAAATAGCTCTGATGCCATGTGCTGTATTTCCTCGAACGCGTAATGGCTCATAAGAATATGGACATATTGCGCCAGTGTCACTTCTCTGCCCTGAGCACTGCTTCTTTTCCTATCTATGATTTCCTCCATGCGATCGCCGAGCTCTTGCTTCCACGCTTCCGACGCGTCTTCAGGAACATCCAAGGCCAGCATGTCATCTATTGAGTTGACACTAAAGGCAGCGGAGTAAGCATTCGTGTCACCGACACTCTCTCAGTGTCCACTCACCTCCAGTTCGTGCTATCGCTGAGGTCTCCTTCCTCGTCATCGGATGCATGTCGTGAATTCGCCTGCGAGGTGGTGCGCGAGTTCGCAGCTGAAGAAGCCCGAGATGATCGCGATTTTGCCTTCTTCGAAACCGTCTTGCCGGACTCGAGAGCCTGGCGCCTTAAATCGTGCATGTTGTTGGTTTGCCCGAGATGTAACAAAGGGTTAGAGCAGGTGGAACGGTCTGGTCGCCACTGAATGCGCGCAGTGTCGAGGATGGTGCTTTGTTCGGGGGTCGAAAAAGTGGTCGATTTTGCTTACTGTATGTTATCGCAATGCTGGATCGTGGGGAGTTTGGGGTTCTATTTGTATTAATTCCTCCATGTGTGAGTCACAAGAATAATAAGATGGACTGAAAATGATTGAGACCATGGGGCCAGACAATAGGAAGCATGCAATTGTCGAGTGGATGGGGTGGTTTAAGAAAAAGAATTAGTCTGAATCTAGCACAGATCATCCGAGCGTCGGCTAAGATAACGAAGCGGAGCAAGGCATAAATCCGCCGCTTCGGACTTCGTATCTGAGCAAGAAAGAGTAAATTATACAGTACTATATAGTAGTTGCAATGTGCCTAATAGAAGGTTCCGATCCAGCACGTGCGACCCGGATTATTATTATAAAATTGGATGAATGAGTCAATTTGCCTAAAAGTGAATACCGGTAGCTCGCCCTGCCTGGCTTGGTTACGGATAGAGCTGTCCTATCAGTACTGTAGTCGCTTATCGAGAAGGCAGCAGCAGAGCAGGTCACGATACTGTCCATTTCCCCTCCTTCCGTCTCGACTCTCGTCAAGAGCTTCCCTTCCTCCACCTAACAATCTGCGAGCCTACCTTCGTATTGAACCTGCTCAGGCCAGAGGACATTGCGCGAGAGCCTTCAACATTGTCGAGGCGTTGAATCGCTCACCTACTGATAGTCGGCCATCGCTCGATCGTGTTTCACATCCGATTCCGATTGCTCGTCAGCTCCAACTCGACCCCACCACGACGACGAAGGTGACGTGCACATCCTCGACCTGGCTGATCCCACCACCGGAACATCCTGACCGCTGAACTCGATTGTCAGCGGATACCAAGCCATCAAAATGGATAATCAAGGTACGAGAGCTCGCTTTCTTATGTCCAAGTCGTCCAACGAGGCTGTCCCAACCGAGGGTTACGACTTCAGTCTTAACGGCCCGGCAGCATGACTCCAACATCTGCCAGAGGCGACCTGAAGTCTCAGTGATTATTCTCCTTTGCTCCCTCGTTGTCGAGTGTTTAAGCGTCTTGCTAGCCTTGCCTTAAGGCTACATACAAGATATCATGTTCGAGCCTTCAAGATGCTGACCAGACACAGTGAAAATTACACTCAAAGCCCTGACAAGCAATATCTCCCCCGCTGAGCGAGTTATCACCCTCAATCCAGACCGTCCTACTATTCCCATCGGCCGAGCCTCGAAAAGCATAAGCAAGGGACTTCTCGGTGCTGTAGACAATGCATGGTTCGATAGCCCGGTGATGTCCCGCGACCATGCAGAGATAACCGTGAATATGGAGGACAAGGTATGCTCAAGTTTACTCATTATTGACCTTCAGGGCTAACATTACATAGAACATCACGATCAACGATATCGGATCTATGCACGGAACGTATCTGAACGATTTTGAGTTGCCACGCAAATCATCTATGGTTATAGCTGATGGTGACATCGTTGTTTTTGGCGCCGAAGTCCGCCGTGGACCTGAAACATTCCCAGCTTGTAAATTTCAAGTCAATTACACGTTCGAACCCTACAAGTAAGCATAGAATTTAGTGTTTTCTCCAATCCTCTAACCATAGGCTAACATCTGCGCACTCCAGGCCAGCGAATACGTTCACCTTCCCGGACTCATCCGACGTTGAAGACGAAGAGGGCTACGATAACTTCAGTGAGGACAGTATGGGAGAACATGAGCAAACATCTAGCGAGGATGGTGCTTCGGTTGAGTCTCCATCTGTGAAGGTCTCAGCGGTTACTGACCCTATTGATCTCACCGGAGACGACTCACCTTTAGTTTTCCCATCCAACAGAATAGATCTCACTGGTGAGAATGGCTTAGAGCAAGGCCTGATGGACATGATGGAAGGTCGTCCTGCCGATATCCCCACTAACGCAAATCCAGTCAGCATTGCACTCTACGCCGGAAGCAATCCAATTCTTGTGGACAGTGAGGATGAAGATGCCCATTTCTCAATAGATTCGGATGATCAGTCCGAAGTGGTCGAAGACGATGTATCCTCGGAGAGTGACAGTCAGGATGAAGCCGAAGATTCGGAACCCTCCGAGGAAGAAGATGAGGCCGAAGATTCTGAAATGGAGGAGAATCAAGACACATCTGCCATGGAGCCCCAGCAGATGTTACCCATCAACAGCAATATTCGTTTCGCTCTCGCTACGCATGACAATTCGACTGTTCGTCTGTCAGATATCCGAACTCGCATCGAAGAATCAAACAACATCGTTGATGAAGATGACCAGAGCGACTTCGGCCTCTCAGAAGCTGGTGAGGCAGGCATTAGAGCTCTCTTCGAAGACGGTCTTCTTCGTCAGAGCTATGACGATCCATACTCTAGCTCTGGGGAGGCCACAAACGATGCCGGAATAGGCAACACTTTCCCGCTTCAGGTCCCCAAGCACATCACATTTGAATCTACTCCGTCTATGCAAATCCCTCAGAACAACAATTCAGGCCCATCCACATGTCAAAGCACGAACCAATATCCATCGTTTGAAGCCTTACAGAGCACCATTCGACGTGAGCTCAAGTTGTCGGACCCAATAACCCGGCAGCTAAGCCCGTCAGATGTAGCGATGGCCAAAAGCCGTATGCTAGCCTCTGCACGTGCCGGTATTCGCGATTTGGGAGAGCTAGGCAAGCCTGCAGAGCAAACACTGGGGGAGAAGATTGGCAAAGGAGACTTCTTTGAGGCCAGAGCATTCAACAAAGCGAAATTCAGTGCAAACAATCAAACTGGACAAACCTCCGGCATGGGACAGACTGGAGTCACTACCCCTATCTTCGCAGGAAATCTACTCTCAAGTCAACCCGCACAGACACCAGCGACTACGAATCCTTTCGCGCAAAGACAAAAGGAGCATCCATTCGGAGCCCCACAGTCCTCCAAGCCTTCTTCAGGTTTAGCTTTCACATTCGGCGAGTCTTCCTACCTTGCTCACCAGGTCAGTTCCGCTGTAAACAAAGTTTCCCCAGCGGACGTAGTCTGTAAGTCTACGATTCCCAACCTTCAAGACTCGTTGCTCACAAATTCAGATTTCCCGACCCGTGATCAATGCTCCTTCCTCGACAATCCTGCCCACGGTCCAGCCCTGGATCGGGCACCCAGCCCAGAGCCTTACATGACCAGTGCTGTAAACTTCAATGCTGCTACACACAAGCCACGCTCTGGACTTGGTATCAACGATATCATCAATACGGCATCAACTACTACAAATAGTCTCAAGCGCAAAGCGGATGATATTTCCGATGTCACTGATGCCGAGCTTAGAATGTGGGCGCAATCTTCGACTACATCCAATGACGATACGAAGGACTCTCTAGACGCTACCGCTTCGGATGTACGAGGTGAGATTCCTGATGCAAGAACCGAAGTCGTCCCTTCCGTGTCTGATGCTCCTGCACCTCGACCAACTAAGAAATTGAAAAAGCTTTTGGAGAATGTTGGTTACGCAGCCCTTGGAGGTGTTGCTGTTGGTGCGGGTCTGTTTTCGGTCTTAGTTGCTACAGCTCCAGACTTCTTGTGAGATTAAACAAGGGTATTTTCGGGCTTGCCTGTCCAATTTCTTTTCAATGGCTGTATTGGAGAGTTTGGTATGGCTAGGGAGGATCAGTCGAGGGTTAATTAGGAGATCGGGAATATTCATCGGCGAACGGCATCTTATCAGTCTGGTCAGCATGTTTTCCTTCTTGCATTCCGGTGCGATCAAGGACGGCGTCAAGGCTTGTGGAACGGCGTATTATGTTTTCGCTTGCTCTCGTACGCTTTAGTTAAAGGAATGGAATATTTTCATAAAGTGTAGCGGCTTCTTTTGTCGCAGAAACAGATCATCGGGAAGTGCAAGGTGCCAACCCGACTCCTCGAACGATAACATCTCTTATGTCTTCCAAACCTAAACATACTTTCTAGAAACTAGAATAGTTCGTGTAAATCGCCCAAGAAATCCCAATACACAATCAAGTCTATTCGGACTGGAAGAAAAGTTTTCTCATGATGATGTTACGCGTGTAGCTCGTGAAATACGTAAACTGAACTGACAACCTTCTCTCGGGCTGAGCCGTGTTGCCGACGTTCCACAAATGGCTGCGGGCAGCAAGTTACTGTACCCAATCAATCTCAGCCTCAGCGAGGTCCCAATTTCATCCACTTTCTTCACTTACGTTCTACAAGACCATGTGGTTATGGTCCCACTATAAAGCATGTATCCATGGTGGCGGACGCTCGCCGAAGTATGGCACAGGGCCCTGAATTATACCTTATCGTTGGCTGCAAGGCTAGTTAGTAGTAGTCCTTCGGGTTTCTGGGAAATGATCCATCAAGAATTTGGCGCATGTACTTGGCTTTCCGTACTAGGCAGCAACATCATTCGGGGTAGCCCACGGCTGTGATGTCTGATCTATCAACTCTCATATTGCTGGAGATAATGCACACGAGGCACTGCGGAGTATGGTGCAACTCCAGGAAGTACCTAGAAGGTGCCTCGAACGTGGAAGCTTTTCATGGCGCAGGGATTGTCCCCATCGGGATCGCCTCGAGTTGGCTGTGCTTTCGACAGCAAGAGAAGATTTAATTTTGGACGACGCACAAAGCTTGTGTCTTCGGCCCAAGCGGGCGGCACGGCGAGGAGACATTTTGGATACAGTACGGCTAGTTCTTACCCCCATATGGCCTCTTCAAATTGGAGAATCCTGGCGGGCCAGAGCGGCCAAAAAGAACAACGATCGACATCACTGTGTGCTTAACCTGCGACGGTCGGTTCTTTATGTTTCCGTTTGGGTTGCCTCATGATTTCCTGAGGTGTGGGCGTGATGCCAACAATATTCCCAGAAAGGGGGCTAGTCTTTGCTACACAGCATGGAATTAGCGAGCTGGTGTAACACTGCACCAAGCCTATCCGCCAGCAAATACACACCATAATTCTCGACGTTGACCATCCATAAGGCTTTTTCACCGGCCACCTGCATCTGTGCTTGAGACACTTACCATGATATTGGAAATAGGGTAAAAGCGTCGGACACGACGATCTTGCATCATCGGATTCGGAGGTATAGCCGATCATGGCAGCTATAGCAGACCATTGTTACTTGACAATGGGATCCAGCACGATTCGTATCTTCTTTGAGAGGGACAGTAGGTGAGACGACTTCCCGTCCCTTAGTTCCCATACTGACCTCACCTTCCATGAATAGTCACCGGGACGCGCTACAGATGGCTTGCAGAACACTTCTTCCCAGTAACTCATGCATCCAAGTTAGCTGAGAGCATCGAAATAGTAGCCCATGATCGACCTAGCCACATTTTGCACTCTTTTCGGGCCCATTCAATCGGTGCGTGGTGCCAGAGCAACGAGAGACTTGTGGCGCCACGCATGTCCGATTCTCTATCAGCAGACCAATATGCAATATCATCGCCTGCATTGATTCCCGCTGGCGCTCCAATCGTGCACAATACGCTTCTTTAGGAGCGAGGCGGTGTGAGACTTTTCTTCGAAGCTTCCTTCGCTACCTTGAGGTGAGGCTGCCCAATTATGATGCTCAAGATATGTGCACATCTTAGGATCAATCCGAGACGCGAGATTAGGTCTTGGCTATGGACTGTGTCAGAGATGGGGGAGAAGGTATAAGAAGGAGGTGTTTTCCCGTTTTCCCCTTGATCAAGAGATTTTTCAAGCATCAGTTCTCAAAGTCAAAACAGCTCTTTTCAAGTCCTCAACATACATCGGCTTCATCAAGTTCTATCATCTCCTCTTACGCAGCCAAGTAAGCTTGCTGCTCTTTCAAGGACAGCTAAACTACATATCTCCAACCACTCGACACCACCTTAAACAAAGTCACTTCCAGCATCATGACTCAGAGCCACTATGAGACCACTTCTGAAGGCGCTCCTTCGCATGCTTGCATTGATGGCGAGGCCTTCATGAAGTGCCCAGATTGTGCTAGCCTACCTCGCCAGTAAGTCTTCCCAAGCTCAGGCTTAGTTAGATCTTCATTTTGAATCTACAGAAAATAACGAGCTTCACTTCTCCACAGAAGGCCAACCTGCAAGAGGTGCAATTACTCTGGCATGATCAAATACCCATGCCCATGGGGTTGTAAGAAACTTCATCCTTCTACTGGTTCACCTGGCTCGTCATCTAATAATGCTGCCTATGGGGGCAGCACCTCCTTCAGCAATGGTGGAGGATGGGGTTCTGGACAGCAAGGCTACGGAAGTACCACCAGACGTTAATTGGTTAGCTATCACATACGTTGAGCTGATTTCTTTACATATTTTCCTTTGAAGAGGTTGTGTAGTTTCGGGGGGGAGGGAGTTCGATATTCAAGGCATGGATGGCTGTCTTTTCCTTCACTGTTCATGACCCATGTTTGGATTTACATTGTACACGTGTTTTCTTTTTTTCTTTTATATCTGGGATCAAGCTTGCGAGAGCTCAGTGATCTCGGGATCGTTGGGCACATATGGCGCTGTATCATGGGACCTGACGGACATGGCCGAGTTGTGCTTGCTGAAAGGGTTAAGTTATGTTGATGTCAATCGTTACTCCTGTATCAGTATCCGTAATTGGTTACTGAACCTGAATTGGAATTATCAATTTGCATCACGAATCCCATGAATGCCATTGTGTTCTCATCTTGGGTGCTTAGTGTTGGGACACAAGACTTGCACGCGCATGGTGGGGAGCATGCAGAGAAGGACAGCATGGCGGTGGCCTTGTTACTCAGACCGGAATTCTATCCGTTTGGAATTTTTATGGTTACTCCTGCAGGGATGTCTAGACACAACAGCGAAGTCCTCAACGGAGATACCTCCGGCAAAAACCCTGATCGCAAGTCTCCTCCCATGATACCATCTCCCTTGACTCAAATAGAACTCTCCATCCTGTCTTCCCGCCTGACCTTACCCTTCCTGAACTTGCAGCACGTCCAACTCATATCGTTCCACGACGTCCGTTTGATACAACGGTACCGAGAGCACTCTATTGGGATTGGGATCCGTCTGTTCGTTCTCTCATTGGTCTGATTCTGTTCTGTGACGGTCCAGACGACGCCTTCTGAGGGGTTATATGCTGTGACACGTGACACATCTGATCTGGTCGGCACATCCTCCACTGGAAATAAGGTTGCTGATTCTTTTTCTATGCCGATAGATGCGGTGGACCCAGCTGATTAATCTCATCCCAATGCAAGTCTTGCTGTGAATGATGTGCTGCATGGCACAGTCCATCTTCTTCGATTTCTCTCTAGGGACCATCCTTCTCGGATACTGTTGTGTCCGACTTCAACAGACGCCATCGTGGGGGCTTCGCCTTTCATGTTTTAGCAAGTGAACGGCATGTGGACTCTCAGTGTGATCTTGGTGATACGGTGACAAAGCCGATATGAAGCATTTGAGATTGAATAGTTGGCTTTACCGCTCGGATCGCCGATGTTGTTCAGAATTTGGGGCAAAGTGTGACAATACTCGGAAGGTAATTGAACAACTGGAGTTTGACAGGTCCACGTGTTTAGTCTTTCGGCATGCCGAATGGACGATGAGCTCGCCGACAAATGGCATTGAACGAAGGAAGAAAGTGGACGGTGACAGAAACTCGGGAGGATGATCTTGAGTTTCTCGTCAAGTTGTGATCGTCCATCGATCTCATCCTGAAAATAATCCTCGCAGTATCCTCCTTAAAGTGAAATGCCAGCTCATCTGCTGATCATCGATGGTCCTCTCCTCACGCGATGCACCAATTCAACTCAAAACTCCAGCCACTCTGCATGACATGGTGTACTGTGTGCAACTTGCTCAATCCCCTCAGCAGTCCAAGGTACTGGTGGGAATTGTTGATGTGAATTGTTCTCTTGTACAACACTCACAACACAAGTACTCCGCGACTAGGATACTATTTCCAACAGTGGGCAAGGACACCAAAGCGGCACGAGATGCAGTAGTCGGCCGCGTCCCATTTGTTTTGTGTGTTTCAGCTGTCTTGCGGATGTGTCAGCCCAACCATCAGGGGTCTCGGTGTGCCCGATGTTGACAATCCAACTCCCTAAGAGACTGAACTAGAAAGGATCATCAACAGCATGCTACTTACGTATGTAAGGGAAATAATATGAGGGTGTTCATGGAGTTCTAGGGCGTCCTAGTGTCGCTTACTATGAATTGGATTTGTCTTGAAGTACTACTTTCCATCTAGGATGCAAGAAAAGACAGATTCGGCGAGCGGGCCGTGAACGATAATAGTAAAGGAATTAATTGACACAAGACTAAAGCAAAACCCCTCTTCAGTCACTGAACCTCGTTGGGAAATCCTTGCATCTGGCGAGGCAGGATGCCTAAGAGTACCTCCCATCTGTTAGGCTAGTCTAAGAAACAAAAATAATGCTAATGGCGACTGATTTGCGCGAAGTTTCCGATATTTTTTGTTTCATCCACTGGGACAAATGGACCTCCATCAATTGCTTCATGCTGAAGTTTAGTAAAATCACTTCAAAGACGGGCTCGTCCTCTCCATGCGTCTCAGAGTGGATACACATAAAACCCTTCCATACCAAAGCGAAGAATCCAGGGCCTTGTAATCTTACCTTATGGTGAATTTCGAATTTAGTGACACAAGACATAAGTCTTTCCTCTTCAAATACCAATGAGCGACTCTGTTATGAGCATATGCAGGCGCTTGATCAATTTTGTGCGGATGACCTCTTGAACTATCCATGATCTTCGAATTCATCTGAAACACTCCGCTCGCATAAAGTGTTCCACGTATTTGAATTATCCCGCGGAAGCTATAAGCTCTGAATCAAAGACTAGAACCATTTCGATTTGAGTTATAATGTCCTGAATTGGTATTAGTATTAATCGACATCTGATATCCGCAATGGTTGTGACCCCACTCATTAGTTCTTCAATTAATGTGGGTCAGGCTCGAAGCACAAAAAGTGTGACTATCCAAGAGAAGACTCGGTCGTAATACTTCTTTTCTCGGTGATACGTGCTAGATGTCGGCGCGTCGGTACGTACATTTCATAAGCAGCAGGAATCAGGCGGACAAGTTTGCTTACTCTGCATGATGAGAGAGAATTTCCAAATAGAATTCCCCAGCCATCGGTCCATCTAATCGAGTCAGTAACGGCGGTGTCTGTGTGATGCCTAACTTACAC
>Ga0302325_10011529_pt1 | contig 19033 bp, 13 predicted proteins | sample Palsa_T0_2_FD_201948 | JGI IMG/M metagenome (GOLD analysis project Ga0302325, IMG submission 201948) | Peat permafrost microbial communities from Stordalen Mire near Abisko, Sweden - Palsa_T0_2 | ecosystem: Environmental > Terrestrial > Soil > Palsa > Peat permafrost | place: Sweden: Abisko...
TGGATGAGGCAGGTGCGCTGCTGCATCTGCGCCTCATCACACGCGGCGCGCAGCCGACTGAAGCGACGGACACGACGCTCGCGACTGAACTGCTGCTCCTCGATCGCTGCGTCGAGGCGCTGCGTGAGCTTGCGCCCGACGCGCGCGCCCTGCAGGCCAAAATCGCCGCGCATCTTCCCGAGGGTGCATCGCACCAAAAAGCCTGCGATTCCGTTCTGACCTTGGTGCGGCACTTCCTCGCCGACGTCGATATCGCGGAGATCTCGGCGGATGTTGCCGCCGGCGCACCGCGCAAGCTGCGCTTTCGGCCGAGCATGGGCACGCTGCAGATCAGCTGACGCGCTGCCTGAACGGCGCGCACTCCCCGGGCTATTTGGCCGCCGTCGAGCTCGGGTTAAGGCCCAGATCCTTGCTGTAGACCACGTTCATTACGTTGTCATACCACCCCGTGACATTGGGCTTCACCAGGTGCTTATTGACGTAGAAGTACAGCGGCATCAGTGGATGATCCGCGAGCATCAGCCGTTCGGCCTGCTCGAGCAGGCGACGCCGCGCGCCGACATCAACCTCTGCCGCGGCGGCAGCCAGAAGCTCGTCGTATTGGGGATTCTTGTAGCGCGGCAGATTGATGCCGAAATCGCTCTTCAGGTACTGCGCGAAGGTGTAGGCGTCGTTGTAATCCCCGACCCAGCTTGAGCGGAATATCTCGACATCGCCGCGGTCGATGTCCTGCATCAGCGATTTGAACTCGACGGCAACCAGACGCGTCTCTACACCGAGCGCGTCCTTCCACATGGATGCTATTGCAATGGCAAGCTTCGTGTGGATCTCGCCGTCGTTGTAGCGCAGCTCAAGCGACAGCGGCGTGCGCGCCGAATAGCCCGCCGCGGCGTACAGCCGGCGCGCCTCGGCGATTCTCTGCGGCAGCGGGGTCGCGCGATAGTCGAAGGATTGCGACGTGTAGTCGTGGATGCCGGGGGGCACCCAGCCGTAGGCGGGCAGCTCGCCCACGCGCAGTACGCGCTCGGCAAGCTTCTCGCGGTCAATCACCAGCGACAGCGCACGCCGCAGCCCCGGATTGTCCTTGAAGGGTGCGCGCGCGAGATTGAAGCCGTAAAAATAGGTGTTCAATTGCGGCGCGATGTGCAGCTCGCCTGCGAGGTGCTCCTTGATCCAGTCAAATTGGCCGCGCGGCACGACCGCGGTGACCTGCAGCTGATCAGCGCGGTAGCGCGTAAGCTCCGCATTCTCATCGGCGATCTGCAGGTATTTGACGGCCTCTAGATGCGTGGCACGGTCGTTCCAGTAGTGGCGGTTGCGCAGCGCGAGAATGTAGGAGCCCGGCACCCACTCTTTTAGAACGAAGGCGCCGTTCGACACCATGATGCCGGGCCGGGCGAATGCGGCACCGTAGCGCGCAAGCGTCGGACGGTGGACGGGACAGGTGCTCGGATGCGACAGCAATCCAGGCAGGTATGGCGCCGGTCCCGCGAGATGTATCACGAGGGTTGCGTCGTCCGGCGCGGAAACGCCGAGCGCGTCGACGGGCTCCTTGCCGGCGATGATGGCGCCAGCATTCTGAACGACGTCGATGACCTGGGCGTACTGCGACGCGGTTGCCGGATCGACGAGGCGCCGCAATGCCGCGAGAAAGTCCGCAGCCACCACGCGGTCGCCGTTTGACCAGCGCGCCTCCGGGCGCAGATGAAACGTATAGGTGCGGCCGTCGGCGCTCGCATCCCAGCTCGTCGCAACGCCCGGTGCTGGCGCGGCATTTCTGTCGAGCGAGGTCAGGCACTCGTACAGGTCGCGCAGCACCATGTGCGCCTCGTTCACGCGCGCCTTCTGCGGGTCGAGGGAATCAGGCCCGGGGCCATTGCCGATGAGTAAGGTCGCGCCCGCGTCGGGGCCGTCAACGCCGTGCGAGCGCTGCGCGTCCGGGGCGCGCGCGCAGCCGATGAGCACGCCGAGCGCGACGGCCAGCGCCGTCGCCGCGCGCAGCCTACGGCGCGCGTTTGCGTCCGGCATTGACTTCATCCCGCAGGCGGATGGTGGCCGCGCGCGCCGCGGCGGCAAAATCGACACCCGAGGATGCGTGGATGATGGCGCGCGATGAGCTCACGATGAGGCCGCGGCCATCGGCGCTCTGCCCGGCCGCGACCGCCGCGCGGACATCCGCCCCCTGCGCACCCACGCCTGGCAGTAGAAAGGGCATGTCGCCGGTGATGGCGCGCACTTCGGCCAGTTCCTGCGGATAGGTCGCGCCCACCACGAGGAGACAGTTGCCGCGGCTGTTCCAGCGCGTGGCGGCAAGCTCGGCCACGACCGCGAAGACTTTCCTGCCCCCGACATCGAGGTCCTGCAGATCGCGCGCGCCGGGGTTTGATGTGCGGCACAGGACGAGAACGCCCCGGTCCGCATAGCGCAGAAAGGGCTCGAGTGAGTCACCGCCGAGATACGGATTGACGGTCACGGCATCCGCCCCGTAACGCTCGAAGGCCTCGATGGCGTATCTGTCGGCCGTGCTTCCCACGTCGCCGCGTTTGGCATCGAGGATCACAGGAATCCCCGGGTATGCGCGGTGGATGTACTCGATGGTGCGCTCGAGCTGGTCTTCGGCCTCGCAGGCGGCATAGTGCGCAAACTGCGGCTTGTAGGCGCACACCAGATCGGCCGTTGCGTCGATGATCGCCTTGTTGAAGTGGAAGATCGGCGAGGCGTGCGCCGCAATGTGCGCCGGCAGGCGCTCGATGAGCGGATCGAGCCCGACGCAGGCGAGCGAGTCCTTCTCGTCCCACGCTGCGCGCAGGCGAGTCACGAATCCGATCATGCGACGCGGCGGCGGCCGGCGAGACTGCGCTTCTTCAGATGCACGAGCAGGATGGAGACGGCCGCCGGAGTAACCCCTGGCACGCGTCCGGCCTGTCCGATGGTCGCCGGACGGATCTGGGAGAGCTGCTGTCGAACTTCGTGCGAAAGTCCGGCAAGCGTTGCGTAGTCGAGGTCCGCGGGCAACGCAGTCTCCTCGTTGCGCCGCTGGCGTTCGACTTCCTCTTCCTGGCGCTTGATGTAGCCCGCGTACTTGAGGCGCGCCTCAAGCTCAGCTCGCAGCTGCGCCGGCAGACGGTCATCGATCTGCGCGCCGTCATGGGCGCCGGAATCGATGAGCCGCCGCTTTTCCTCAAACAGGCTCCAGCGCTCCTCGTCGATGAGCCCGAGCCTGCGGCCGACAGGCGTCAGCCGCAGGTCGGCATTGTCCTCGCGCAGCAGGAGCCGGTGCTCGGCGCGGCTGGTGAACATCCGATAAGGCTCGAGGGTGCCGCGGGTGACGAGATCGTCAATGAGCACGCCCAGGTACGCCTCGCTGCGCTTCGCAGTCCATGGCGCCTCGCCACGGCAGGTGAGGCCAGCGTTGATGCCCGCGACCAGGCCCTGCGCAGCCGCCTCCTCGTAGCCCGTCGTGCCGTTGATCTGGCCGGCGAAGAAGAGCCCCTCGAGATACTTGGTCGCCAGGGACGCAGATAGATCGCGCGGGTCGAAGTAGTCGTATTCGATCGCGTAACCCGGTCGGGTCAGATGAGCGTTCTCGAAACCTGCGATGGTGCGCACGAACTCCTGCTGCACATCGAAGGGCAGGCTCGTCGAAATCCCATTCGGATACACCTCCTGCGTGTCGAGCCCCTCGGGTTCGACAAAGATCTGATGCGAGCTCTTATCGGCGAAGCGCACTACCTTGTCCTCGACCGAAGGGCAGTAGCGCGGACCGACTCCCTCGATCACTCCTGTGAACATGGGGGAGCGATCGCTGGCCGCCCGGATTATGTCGTGAGTGCGCTCGTTTGTCTTAGTTATGAAACAGTTTACCTGTCTGGGGTGCTCATTGGCTCGCCCGACGAACGAAAACACCGGCGGCGGCTCGTCGCCTGGCTGAGGGGTCATTACCGAATAGTCGATGCTGCGGCCATCCAGTCTTGGTGGAGTGCCCGTCTTCAGACGTCCCACGCGCAGCGGCAGCTCGCGCAGGCGCGCGGCCAGACGCTCCGAGGCTGGATCGCCGCCACGGCCTCCCGAGTACTGATCGAGCCCCACGTGGATACGACCACCGAGAAAAGTGCCCACGGTCAGCACCACCGCACGCGCCGCGAAGGTGATACCGGTGAGCGTAACCACGCCGGTGACGCGGCCGCCCTCGACGGCAAGATCCGCCACCTCCTGCTGAAAGAGCGAAAGGTTCGGCTCGCTCTCGAGCATCACGCGGATGGCGCGCCGGTACAGCTGCCGGTCAGCCTGAGCACGCGTGGCGCGCACCGCAGGACCCTTGCTCGCGTTCAGCGTGCGAAATTGGATGCCGGCGCGGTCGGCGGCGCGCGCCATGGCACCGCCCAGCGCGTCGATCTCACGAACCAGATGACCCTTGCCGATGCCGCCGATCGCGGGGTTGCAGCTCATCTGGCCCAGAGTGTCGATGCTCTGCGTCAGGAGCAGCGTGCGCACCCCCATGCGCGCCGAGGCGAGCGCAGCCTCGGTGCCTGCGTGGCCGCCGCCGACCACGATGACCTCGAAGGAGTGTGCAAACCGCATGGAGATGCCCGGACGCGTTTAAAAAAAGCCGCGCATTGTACCCGAACCCCTATGGATGCCGGGAGAGAAGCGCGCGAAAGCGGTACAGGTTGGACTGCGCGAATTCGCGCGCCTCGACCTCGAAGCGGTTGTCCCAGTAGCCGCGCCGCAGCCACTCGAGCACGTACTTTGCGCGCGTCAGCCGCCGGGGCTGCCACTGCAGCAGGACGTGGCAGTACTCGTGCAGCATGAGAGAAGGATCGGCGAAGAAATCCGCGGCGCTGCCGCTGAGGTAAATGCGGCCGCGGCGCGTCGTCGCCACGGCGCCGGCGTGCAGGCGAGCGAAGAGCGAGTACTCGACGATGCGCACGCACCGCACGCCGTCTCCGAAGACGGCCGCGAGCGGCGCCTCGATCGCCACGGGAAGGGGTACGGCACGTCGGCGCCACATATGCGCGACAGTGTGTCTTCGATGCACGCGCCGCGGCAATGGCAGCGTGCCTACATGGCCAAGGCGGTCTGCGCCTCCGTCAGCGCGCGGGCCTGCGCCGCCTGCGGCGCCCGGGCGGGCGCTAAAAGCTCGATGTCGCGGGCTACGACCTGAGCCTGCCCGCGTATTTCCGGCACGGCGGTCAACTCCCACTGACTGCCGCGCGCGAGCGTGCCGAACGCATAGAGCGTGCGCTGCGCTGCGCCGTCACGCGAGATCACGCGGGAGCGCTGATCGGTTGCAAGGCCGAGCCCGAGCGGATCCAGCTGCGCTACGCCATCCGCGATGGCTCTGTGCAGCAGTGGATTGCCTGCGCGCAGCGGATTTGCCTGCGGCCCCGTGCAGTTGATGAGGACCGCGCCTTCCAGGAGCTGCCGGCCGTCATTGCGGCGCAGCGTGGCGCGCAGCGCAGCACGATCCGGGACATGTTCGAGTGATTCGAGCCGGCCGCGCAGGATGGTCAGCTGCCCGCGCGCGATCGCGCCCGCGATCCGTGCATGCACAAGCGGCGCGAGGCGGTGCCTGTGTACGTCCCAGAAGGGCCGTACATGACGCAGGAAACGCTGCCGTTCAGCCAAATCCCAGCTCGCCCAGAGCTCCGGCACCATCGCTCGCAGCTCCGTCATGACACCGCGCCATCGATCCCCACTCGCATCCTCGCGCGTCAGATCGCGGACACGTTTGACGATGGCGCGCAGCGACGACGGCAGCGGTCGCTGCAAACCTCCCGCGAAATCAGCCGCGCCATGGGTGCGCGGCAGGAGCGCGCGCCGCGAGAAGGCAAAGATGGGCCCCGCATGGCGGCGATGCAGGAGTTCGACGACAACATCCACCGCCGTCAAGCCAGTGCCGGCAATGAGCACGGCGGCGTCGCGCGGGATCTCGTTCTTGCGCTCGGTCTCCCAGGGATTATTGAGTACGAGGCTCTGCGCCTGCGGCTCAAGATCGGTACCGAGCGGCGCGGGCGCCTCGTTGCCGGTGGCGAGCACGACGACGTCCGCGAGGGCACTCGCGCCCTGCGCCGGAATGACTTCCCATCCGTGGCCGTGCGCAACAACGCCTTGAGCAGCCGTTCGCAGCCATGTGAGCTGGATGTTTGACGCGGCACGAATCTCCACGAGCTTGGACTGCAGGTATTCACCGTAATACCGGCGTGGCGCGAAATCCTTTTCTCCCCAATTGAAGACGCGCTGCGGGCGCTCGCGCTGCAGCCATCTCAGGAAGTCGGTGGCATCGCCGTTCGCTGACATGTTACAGGCGCGCGTGTTCAGCAGGTGCACCGGGCAGGCCGTCGAGTACGCAACGCCCGCGCCAGGCTGATCCCGCGGCTCCATGACGGTCACTTCATAGGGTCGCGCGCTTCCCTCTTTAAGGGCGGCGAGCAGCAGTACTGCGCTTGCTCCACCGCCGCAGATGACGACCCTGAGCGGCTGCGCGGCTTTGTTCGTCGGGGAGCAGGGAGCCATGCCGGGAAAGGCTACGGCAGACGGGTTACAAAGTCGGTAACAACCCGCCGGCAGCCCGGTGCTGCACCGTTGCAATATCCGCGACCTACACTATGTTCAATAGCAGGCGCGCCGCCATGAATGCGGCGTCTGAAACGTCTTGGGCAAATTTGAAGTTGTCCGGCCGTCGCAGGTCATTGCAGCCAAGTCACGCGCGGCGCTTGCGCAGCAGAGTCAGGCCGTCACCGATCGGCACTAGCGACAGATCCACGCGCTCATCGCGAAGCACGTGCTCGTTGAAGGCGCGCAGCGCCACGGTGCTCGCATCGTTGACATTCTTATCCGCCACCGCACCATCCCACAGAGTATTGTCCACTGCGATGAGGCCGCCAGCGCGCACCAGCTCGATCAGCTTTTCGTAGTAACTAAGATAGGCCGGCTTGTCCGCGTCAATGAATGCGAAATCAAAGCTGCCCGCGCCGCCCTGCGCAAGGAGCTCCTGCAATGTCTTGATCGCCGGCTGCAGCCTAAGATCGATGCGCTCGGCAACTCCCGCCTCGCGCCAGTATTGACGGGCGATCGCAGTCGTTTGCGGGTTGATGTCGCAAGTCACGATCGTGCCGTCCGCCGGCAGCGCAAGCGCCACCGCCAAGCTCGAATAGCCCGTGAAAGTTCCCACCTCGATGTAGCGACGCACATCCATCAGCTTCACGAGGAGACTCATGAACTGACCCTGATCCGGGCCGATCTGCATCCCCGAATCGGGAATCTTCCGCGTGGCCTCGCGCAGACGCGCCAGAATCGGCGGCTCGCGCACGCCGTATTTCAGAAGATAGTCGTAGATATTATCGGTGAGTGTCAGCGTTCGTCCGGTCATGTGCTCTCTCTATTGGCTTTAGGTTCGTGCCCGACTGCGCTGCGACGTTTCGTCCTCGCAAGAGCGCCTATTTTCCTACGCAAAATCCTGAAAAAATCCGCCCGAGAAGATCCTCCGTCGTGAACTCCCCGGTGATCTCGCCGAGCGCCTGCTGGGCGCCGCGCAGCTCCTCCGCGACAAGTTCTCCGGCGCGCCGCTCGGTCAACTGCCGCGCGGCCTCCTCAACGTGCGCGCGTGCGCGCGCGAGCGCCTCCAGATGACGTGCGCGCGCCGAGACTGTGCCGCCTTCGAGTGCGTGATAGCCCATGCAGGACTTCAAATGCGCGCGCAACATGTCGATGCCCTGACCGGTGGCCGCCGACAATGTAATGCGCGGCGGCCCGGATCCGGTGTCGGCGAGCGGGACGCCGATGGCCAAATCGCATTTGTTGAATACCAGCGTTACCGGGACATCCTCCGGCAGCCGCTTGCACTCCTCTTTATAGGCTCTGCCGGCGGCATCTTCCACGGCATCAATGACGAACAGTACCCGATCCGCGCGCAGCATTTCCGCCTCTGCCCGGCGTATGCCCTCTTCTTCCGCAAGATCGAGCGCGGTACGCAGTCCCGCCGTGTCGAGCACGTGCAGCGGCATGCCGTCGATATCGATGCGTTCGCGCAGAACATCGCGCGTCGTGCCCGGCAGCGGCGTCACGATGGCCGCGTCGTAGCCGGCCAGGCGATTCAGGAGACTTGACTTGCCGGCATTGGGGCGGCCGGCGATGACGACGGTCATACCTTCGCGCAACAGGCGGCCCTGCCGCGCACTCTGCTCGACCACGTCAAATTGATCGCGCACGTCCTGCAGGCGCTGCGCGAGCGCCCGGTCGGCGAGGAAGTCGATTTCCTCCTCGGGAAAATCGATGGCCGCCTCGACATAGGTGCGCAGTTCAATCAGCGTTTCGGTGGCGCCCTTCACCATCACGGAAAACTCGCCCTGCAGAGAACGCATGGCCGCGCGCGCCGCTTCGCGCGACCCCGCTTCAATCAGATCACCGATGGCCTCGGCTTGAGTCAGATCGAGCTTGTCGTTGAGGAACGCACGCTGCGTGAACTCACCGGGCTGCGCGCGCCGCGCGCCAAGCTCAATGACCCGGGCAATGAGTGTTTCCAGCACGACCGGACCGCCGTGCCCCTGCAACTCGAGGACATGCTCGCCGGTATATGAATCCGGGGCCGGAAAGTACAGCGCGAGGCCCGCGTCGATTGACTCCTGGCGGCCATCGAAAAAGCGCAGGAAAGTCGCCATGCGCGCGCGCGGCAGCTGGCCGAGCAGCGCGACGGCGATCTCAGGGATCTTCGGCCCCGACAGGCGCACGATCCCAATCCCGCTGCGCCCGGGGGGCGTCGCCTGCGCGACGATGGTGTCGGTGGCGTCCATGGCAGCAGGAGCCTAGCACCTACGTGGCCTTTTTCGCTGCAGCGGCGCCGATTCTGCGGTTGATGTTCCACTGCTGGGCGATCGACAGGAGAGTATTGGTGACCCAATAAAGGACGAGTCCGGCGGGGAAGAAGGCAAACGTGAACGACATGACGAGCGGCATGATCATGAAGACCTTCGCCTGAATGGGATCCGGCGGCGTGGGATTCAGTTTGTACTGAACCAACATCGCGCCCGCCATGATCAGCGGCAGGATGAACAATGGATCGCGGGAGGAAAGATCGTTGATCCAGCCGGCAAACGGCGCCTGGCGCATCTCGACGCTCTCGAGCAGCACCCAATAGAACGCGAGAAAGACGGGGATCTGGATGATGATCGGCAGGCAGCCGGCCACGGGATTGATCTTCTCGCGCTTATAGAGCTCCATCATGGCGCGGCCGAGTTTCTCCTTGTCGTCCTTGTAGGTTTCCTGCAGGTTTTTGATGCGCGGCGAGAGCGTCTTCATTTTGGCCATCGACCGGCCGCTCGCCTCCGACAGGGGATAGAACAAGAGCTTCAGGAGGAAAGTGACGACAATGATGGCGACGCCCCAATTGCCGCACAGCGCATACACCCTTCCGAGAAGCCAGAAGAGTGGTCTTGCGATGATGGTGAGAACGCCGTAATCGGCAACGAGTTCGAGCCGTGGTCCGGCAGTCTCCAGATCGGCCTGCAGCTTCGGACCCACATACAGCGTTTCCTGAAAGCTGGCCGTCGTGTCGGGGGCGACGGTGCGCAGGGGTCCGGTGGTCGAGAGCTGGAACTGACGGCCCTGCGTGCCGAGGGTAATGCGGTTCACGGTATCGGCAGCCGGAACGATGGCGCTCACGAAATGGTGCTGCAGGGCTGCGAGCCAGCCATTGCGCACTTCCACCGCCAAACGCCGATCGTCAGCGTTGTCGATCTTGAGCTTGCGATACTTGGCGCCGTCGTAGATCGCAGGGCCATGGAAGGCATTGCCTTCCACGTTGAAGAACATGGAACGCGTGCTCGGAGGATCGTAGCGCAGGATCTGCGCATAGATCGCCGCCTGCCACGGCTCGGGCGAACGGTTCTCGACCGCATAGGCAAGATCAATCCGGTAGTCGCCACGATGAAAAGTGAAGGTCTTGGTGACCGTCACGCCATGGCCGTCGGTCCACGTGAGCGGCACGTCAAGCTGCTTGGCGCTGCCGAGTTCATAGTCAAGGTTGGGCGCGGCGAAGGTGGCAAGTTGGGTCGGATGCGGTTCCCCGGGTCCGGTAAGCCCGCTCTTCAGCACATACCAGCTTTCTTCGCTGTCCTCGTTCATCAGTCGGACGGGCTCCGAGCCTCCCTTGACCTTGGGATAGCGCAGGAGATCCGCTCTCTGCAGCGTGCCGCCTTGCAGGCTGATGTCCATGTCGAGGACATCGGTGCGCACGTGCACGTGCGGCGCAGTGGAGGTGGCGTGTTCGGCAGTCTCTGCGCCCGGCGCCGCATTTGCCGTCGCCGCGGCAGCCGGCGCTGCGGCACTGGCGGGCTTACTCGTGTCGCTGCTGAACGTCTGCGGCACCGACGAGTCGAGGCTGCCGCCCGCGTCGTGCGCGCCGCTCGCGGCCGTGGCATGCGTCGTGGCCGCAGTGTCGGCCGCGCCGTAGTCACGCACCCAGGCCTGGTAGTTGAGCACCAGGATGGCCGCGAAGGCGAGCCAAATCATGACGCGCGGATTGTTCATCGCGCGGCCCGCGGCGGAACCGGATCAAAACCGCCCGGATGCCAGGGATGGCAGCGCACCAGGCGCTTGAGGACAAGCCAGCCGCCGGTGCGCACGCCGAAGCGCCCGATGGCGTCATGCGCGTAGTGCGAGCAGCTCGGATGGAAACGGCAGCGCGGCCCCAGCAGCGGACTCACCGTCCACTGATACAGTCGAATCAGGAGCTGTGCCACGAACCGCATTTTGTCCTCACTTCCAGCCATAAAGACTCGAGCTGCGCGCGCAGCTCACCAGCGACGGTGCCGCGCGCACGCGCCCGGGCGCTCACCACCAGATCGAGCGCGGGGATCTCGTGCCGATGCAGCCGAAAGGACTCGCGGATCGTGCGGCGAATGCGATTGCGCTCGACGGCGTTCCCCGCTGTCTTGACGGCGACCGCCAGCCCCAGGCGCGGCCAGCCTTTATCGTTGAGGTGCACCGTCACTCCGAAGAAGCTGTTCCCGAAGCGCCGGCCGTGTGCATAAACTGCGTCGAATTCGCGTTTACTGCGCAGGCGCCGCTCCTTGGAGTGAGTCAGCCGCTCTCGCCCGGCGCAATCGCGAGTCAAGTCCGTGGACTTAGGGGATGAGCTTCCTGCGGCCTTTCGCACGGCGACGGCTGAGGACCCGGCGGCCACCCTTCGTTGCCATGCGCGCGCGAAACCCATGTGTGCGCTTGCGGCGTACTTTACTCGGCTGGTAGGTGCGCTTCATGGTCTGCAGGCTCTTCGAAAAAGGCCGGCAAGGCTAAGCCGCCGGGCGCGAAAGTGTCAACACAATACCTAAGCCTTCAGCCCTTGCGCCCGTAGGTATAGACTGCGCAGCCTTTTCCCCTCCTCGTATCACGAGACAGTCGTCGGAGATCAAGAGCTCGTGGAAGCGCCGCTGTGGATTCGTTGCGTAAGCGCGCTGGAGGCCGAGCTTCCTGAACAGCAGTTTAATACCTGGGTGCGGCCCTTGCAGGTGCTCGAAGGCGCGGGCGCCCTGAAACTGCTGGCTCCCAATCGCTTCGTGGTCGACTGGGTAAACGCCAATCTCCTGCCGCGAATCGGGGAACTGCTGCGCCGCCAGAACACCGGCGATGCGCCGATTATTACCGTCGAGGTGGGATCGCGGACGCCCCCTCCCGCCGCGTTCAGCCCGCCGGCACGGCCGCGGCGCGCCGAGGGGCTGGTTGTCGGTGCACGCCTCAACCCAGATTTTAATTTCGGGACTTTTGTCGAGGGCAAGAGCAACCAGCTGGCCAAAGCCGCGGCACTGCAGGTCGCGGAGAACCTCGGGCGCGCCTATAACCCCCTGTTTCTCTACGGCGGAGTGGGCCTCGGCAAGACCCACCTCATGCACGCGATCGCTCACCTGACGAAGGGACGGGACACTGAAGCGCGCGTCGCTTATGTCCACTCCGAGCGATTCGTGAGCGACATGGTCCGTGCCCTGCAACACAATAAGATGAACGAATTCAAGACCGCGTATCGATCCCTCGATGCGCTGCTCATCGATGACATTCAGTTCTTCGCCGGCAAAGAGCGCTCACAGGAAGAGTTCTTCCATACTTTCAACGAGCTCCTGGAAGGCCAGCACCAGGTCATCCTCACCTGCGACCGCTACCCGAAGGAGGTCGAGGGTCTCGAGGAGCGCCTGAAGTCGCGATTCGGGTGGGGGTTGACGGTTGCGATCGAGCCGCCGGAACTTGAAACCTGTGTCGCCATCTTGATGACCAAGGCACAGGGCACCGGGGTCAAACTCCCGGAGGAAGTAGCCTTTTTCATCGCCAAGCGCATCCGTTCAAATGTTCGCGAACTCGAAGGCGCGCTGCGGCGCGTGATCGCAAACTCGCGCTTCACGGGCCATGCGATCACCATAGAATTCACCAAGGAGGCGCTGAAGGATTTGCTGTCTCTGCAGGCAAAACTGGTGACAATCGAGAATATTCAGAAGACCGTCGCGGACTATTACAAGCTTAGAATGGCGGACCTGCTCTCGAAGCGCCGCAGCCGCTCGGTAGCGCGGCCACGCCAGGTGGCCATGGCTTTGGCGAAGGAACTGACGACGCACAGTCTGCCGGAAATTGGTGATGCCTTTGGAGGTCGTGATCACACGACAGTGATGCACGCATGCAAGCGAATTAAGGCGCTGCGCGACAGCGAGCGGCGCATGACCGAAGACTATTCAAACCTGTTGAGAACTCTGGCTGGTTGAGTACATTTTCCTGTGAATTTCCTGGGGATGGATTGGCCATCAAAGTCACCTACAGGATATCCACAGCTCGCGCGCAGATCGTTCCATGAGTTTGCAGTCAACTATTTGGACGCAAGCGGTTGAGTACGCAGCAGATGCGCAGTTATCCCCGGGATTCACACGACCTACTGCAGCTACTACTAAATTAAATATTTAAGAAAGAGTTATTCATGAAGCTCACGGCCTCACGCGACGATCTCCTCGCTCCGCTACAAAGTGTCATCGGAGTCGTGGAGCGACGGCAGACCATGCCGATTCTCGCCAATGTTTTGTTGTCAGCGCATGACAACCGGCTGAGCGTGACCGGCACGGATTTGGAGGTTGAGCTCGTCGCAACCGCCAACATCACCGTTCAACACAATGGCAGCATCACGGTACCGGGCAGAAAACTGCTGGATATTTTTCGCGCGCTGCCGGAGAAGACGAGTGTCACGCTCTCGAGCGAAGGGGAGCGTCTGTCGCTGCGCGCAGGTCGCAGCCGCTTCACGCTGTCGAGCCTCGCCGCGGCGGAATTCCCCGTGGTGGATGAAATCAATGCGCAGCAGACGCTCACGGTCGCACAGGGTGAGTTTCGCCGCCTGATCGATAAAACGCATTTCGCGATGGCGCAGCAGGACGTGCGCTACTACCTGAACGGCATGTTGCTTGAGACCGACGCCACGGCGCTGCGCGCGATTGCAACGGATGGGCATCGGCTTGCTCTATGCGAGGCGCAGCTCGAGACCCGCGTGAAGTCCGCGCAACAGGTGATTCTGCCTCGCAAGGCGGTGCTTGAGCTGCAGCGGATCCTGGGTACGCAGGGCAATATCGAACTCGCCATAGGGACTAATCACGTTCGGGCTCAGATCGGCGAAATTCGATTCACATCGAAGCTAATCGATGGTCGTTTCCCGGAGTACGGCCGTGTCATCCCTGCTGCACCGACCAAAATTATCGACGCGGAGCGCGAAGGCCTGCGCCAGGCACTGCAGCGCACCGCGATTCTCTCGAATGAGAAGTATCGCGGGGTGCGAGTGTCGGTAAAACCCGATCTCATGATGATCCAGGCTCACAATCCCGAGCAGGAAGAGGCTGAAGACGAAGTCGAGGTGAACTACAAGGGAGATGAGGTCGAGATCGGGTTCAATGTCAACTACTTGCTGGATGCTTTGAGCGCGATCGACACAGATCGCGTCGAGATCGGTCTGACGGATGCCAACAGTAGCTGCCTCATACGCGCCCCGGGCACGACGAACACCAAGTACGTCGTCATGCCGATGCGCCTCTAGGCGATCCGCGCCCGCATCGCATGCCGCTGGCAGAGCTGGCGCTCGAAAATCTTCGGTGTATTCAACGGGCTGAGCTTGGGCTGGCGCCTGGTATCAACTTCATTCGCGGCCCCAACGGCTCCGGCAAGACGTCGCTTTTAGAGGGAATTTACCTTCTCGGCCGCGGCCGCTCCTTCCGGACGCGAAACTCCGAACGCCTGATTCGCCACGGGCAGGAACGCCTTCAGACCATGGGCCACACCCTGGGAGCGTTGAGTCAGCGCATTTCCGTGCAGGTCACGCGCAACGAGCCGACCCGTGCTGACATCGCCGGCGTCCCCGTCGGCTCCCTGGCGCAGTTGGCGCAGGTCTTCCCCGTTCAAATCATCGAGCCCGGTATTCATCGCCTCATCGAGGAGGGGAGTCCGCGACGCCGGCGATGGCTCGACTGGGCAGTGTTCCACGTGGAACCTAATTTCATCGATACCTGGCAGCGATACGCACGGGCCCTGCGCCAGAGGAATGCAGCCCTGCACACTGCCCCGGACACCGCCCGCGCCTGGGACGGCGAACTCGTGCGCCACGGCGAGGCACTGACGGCCGCACGCCTGAGACTCCTGGAAACTCTGGCCGGCCACTGGAATGAAACGGTACGGGGTCTTGCTGATCTTCACGTCGACCTGCACTACACCACAGGCTGGAAGCAGGACTCGTCGCTGGAACAATCCCTCGCCGATAGCTGGGATCGCGACCGCCATCGAGGCGTGAGCCATGCAGGGCCGCATCGCGCCGATGTCCAGGTGCGCATCGACGGGCGTGCCGCACGGGAGATCCTGTCTCGCGGTCAGCAGAAGCTGGTCGCGACGGCCATGGTGCTCGCCCAGCTGAAGATGCTGCGCGAGCGCACGGCGGTGGTGCCGACGTTGCTGCTGGACGACCCGGCCGCGGAGCTTGATGCGGAGAAGCTCGCGCGATTCGTCGAGCAGGTGAAGAGCTTGCGCTGCCAGCTCGTTCTCACGTCGTTGAGCGCCGCACAGCTGCCCTTTGGGCCCCCGGATCGCATGTTCCACGTGGAACAGGGGAGGGTCCAGCCGGTATAATGTTACGTCTTATCACGAGTGCCTACATGTCAGACACAGACGTCTACGATTCCAGTAAAATCAAGGTCTTAAAGGGTCTTGATGCAGTGCGCAAACGACCCGGAATGTACATCGGTGACACCGATGATGGTTCGGGCCTCCACCACATGGTTTTCGAGGTGGTGGATAACTCGATCGACGAGTCCCTCGCCGGTCATTGCGATCAGATTGTGGTCACCATCCACGCGGATGAGTCCGTCACCGTTTCCGACAATGGCCGCGGTATCCCGGTCGATATCCACCCGGAGGAGGGGGTTTCGGCTGCCGAGGTCATCATGACCGTGTTGCATGCGGGAGGTAAGTTCGACGACAGCTCGTACAAGGTGTCGGGCGGCCTGCATGGCGTAGGTGTATCCGTGGTCAACGCCCTGTCCGCGTACCTGCAGCTGTCCATCAGCCGCGACGGGAAGTTGCACAGGCAGGAGTACCAGCTTGGAGTGCCGGTCGCGCCTCTGGCCGTCGTGGGCGAGGCGACCGAACGCGGCACCATCATCCGCTTCCGGCCGAGCGCCCAGATCTTCACGCACATCCAGTTCAACTACGACGTGCTTGCCAAGCGTCTGCGCGAGCTGTCATTCCTGAATTCCGGGGTGCGGATCGAGCTCATCGACGAGCGCGAGAATAAATCCGATGTGTTCGAGCACGCCGGTGGCCTGCAGGCGTTCGTCAAATATCTCAATCGCGCGCGAACACCGATCCACGACACGATTTGCGGCTTCAAGGTGCAGGAAGGCGTCGTGAACGTCGAAGTGGCGATGCAGTGGAACGACTCCTATCAGGAGAGCATGTTCTGCTACACCAACAATATTCCCCAGAAGGACGGCGGCACCCACCTGGCGGGCTTTCGCAGCGCGCTTACGCGCACGCTGAACGACTACATCGAAAAGGAAATGTCCGGCAAGAGGGAGAAAATTCCGACGACCGGCGATGACGCGCGCGAGGGATTGACGGCCATTCTGTCCGTAAAACTCCCGGATCCCAAGTTCTCCTCACAGACGAAGGACAAGCTCGTTTCGTCGGAGATCAAAGGCATAGTTGAAACGGCCGTGAGCGCCAAACTGCAGGATTTCCTGCTTGAACATCCTGCGGATGCGCGCGCGATCGTAGCCAAAATTATTGAGGCGGCACGCGCGCGCGAAGCCGCGCGCAAGGCGCGCGACATGACGCGGCGCAAAGGGGCGCTCGACATCGCAGGGCTGCCTGGGAAGCTTGCCGATTGTCAGGAGAAGGATCCGGCTCTATCCGAGATCTTCATCGTTGAGGGCGATTCAGCGGGCGGATCAGCCAAGCAGGGCAGGGATCGGCGCACACAGGCCATTTTGCCTTTGAAGGGCAAGATTCTGAATGTCGAGAAAGCGCGCTTCGACAAGATGCTCTCGTCAGCAGAGGTCGGCACGCTCATCACCGCTCTTGGATGCGGCATCGGGCGTGATGAGTTTGATATCGAAAAGCTGCGTTACCACCGCATCATCATCATGAGCGTGGATGCGCAGGAGCATGTCTTTGTGCGCCGCGGAGACGGCGTGCGAATGACGACCATCGGCGAGTTCATCGATACCGCGCTTGCCGGGATTGAGGCTGATAAAGAAGGCGTTACGCGCCGCGTGCGGGATCCGTCACTGGGCGAAGTCCTTTGTTTCGGATTGGACGATCATCGCGTGCGATTCCGACCGATCAAAGGTGTCATCCGCCATCCGCTCGATGAGGTCCTCTATGAGGTGAAGACCACTTACGGCCGGTCGGTTCGAGTGACCGCGAGCCACAGCATTTTCGTTCATGAGAACGGAGAGGTGTGTCTCAAAAGGGGTGACGATCTGCGCGTTGGCGATCAAGTGGTTGCCCCGAAATCGATCCGGCTGCCACAGAACGCACCCAAACGTATCGATCTCTTGCGAGAGTTGCACAGTGTGCGCGAGGCGCGCGAACAGATTTGGGTTCGAGGCCCGGCTGTTGAGGAATGGTACCGAACGCGGATATTGGCGGAATATGCGGACAAGCCCGAGCAATCCGCACCGCGAGTTGAATTTCCGCCAGAGGTCCGACAGGAACTTGCTGCTCTGCGGCGCGCCAGCGGAATTTCAAATGTTGACCTATGCCGAAGGATTGGCATACGACAGCCGGTGACTTTTTACGCTTGGGAAAAAGGGACATCCCGACCGACGTTACCCAACTGCGAATCGTACCTGGCTGTCATTGGGGCCAATGCGGCAACCGTCATGCCAAGGGTGACTGTAGGACCAAGTCGGCTCGAGCGCATATGGGAGGAAGAGTATCGCGGCTCGCCAGCCAACTGTGTGCGTCCCTATGTACGACTCGCAGCGCTCGAAGCAGAGGATTTGGAGTGGTTTGAAGGTCGCGAAGATTTGCAGTTGACGCCGGAGCATTACGCCAACAAGGGAATACCTCGGTTCGTAAACGTCACGCGAGAACTCATGACGTTGCTGGGATTCTATTTGGCTGAAGGTTCATGCTCGGATCGCAATGGAGTTCGTCTGAGCATCGGCAGGACTAACGTGCGTTTCCTCGATGAAATGGCCGAGGCATTCACACAGGTTTTCGGGCTGTCTGCGAAGAATTACGAGATCAATCGGGGTGCTGGCGAACTCAAGCTCGTAAATCGCACCGCCGTACTTGCATGGCAGCATGTCTTTGGGTTCAACGGAAAGGATTCAATCACCAAGCGCGTTCCGGATTTGGTGTTCAACGTTTCCGATTCCATGCGGCTCGCCTTTCTGCGCGGCTATTTTCTGGGCGATGGCACCATCGCAGAGCGCCAGATCTCTTTCGGCACTTCGTCCCACGACATTGCCAGCGGTATTTCGTATTGCCTGAGCTCTCTTGATGTCGTTGCTTCACTGACCAGGAGGGAACCGGACGGCGTTGTGCGCGAGATCCGCGGCGCGCCCTGCGAAACGAAACATCCGCACTGGGTGATTTGCGTGAGTGCGAAGGATGACCTGAGAAAATTGCAGGTGCTTTGGCAGGATCATGCGTCAGCACCGCGGCTTGCGGGCTTCGTGAACTCAGCCGAGCCTGCAAACATCAAGAATCGCGCCTTTACATGCCTGGACGGCGACCTTATGGCGTTGCCCATCGTATCCATAACCCCGGTGGCAGCATCCAACGGCAATGTTTACGACTTTTCGGTCTGGGGGGATGAGAATTTCATCTGCGGCTTTGGAGGGATAGCAGCGAAAAATACCGATGCGGACGTGGACGGCAGCCACATACGCACTTTGTTGTTGACGTTTTTCTATCGTCAGATGGCGCAGCTCATCGAACGCGGCCATATCTACATCGCACAGCCGCCGCTCTACAAGGTAAAGCGCGGCAAGCAGGAACACTACGTCAAGGACGATATCGAGCTTGATGCGGTGCTGCTCAACACGGCGCTGGAAAACGCAGCCCTGCATGTCAATGCCAGCGCTCCGGCCATCCTCGGAACGGCTCTTGAGCTTCTGGCTCGCAAATACGTGGAAGTGCAGGCGATCATCAAACGCTGGTCGCGGCGCTACGACGATCGCCTGCTCGAGCAGCTCATCTACATGCCTGAAGTGACGCCCGCCAATTTCAACCAGCGCGACTGGCTGCGTGATTGGGCGCAGGAGCTCAACAATCGCCTGAATGCCCTGCACGACGGGACCCGCACATTTCGGGTCGAGCTGCGCAGCGCCGCCGACCCCAATGCCTCGCGGATCATCGTCCACAAGACGGAGCACGGCACGCCGAGTGACAAATTCCTGCCGCGTGAGTTCTTCGAGTCGGCCGAGTATCAGCACATCGCCGATCTAGCGCGCACCCTGGCCGGATTGATCGGCGAGGGCGCCTACGTGACGCGCGGCGAAGAGCGCCACGATATCGGCGG
>Ga0302325_10011532_pt1 | contig 19030 bp, 12 predicted proteins | sample Palsa_T0_2_FD_201948 | JGI IMG/M metagenome (GOLD analysis project Ga0302325, IMG submission 201948) | Peat permafrost microbial communities from Stordalen Mire near Abisko, Sweden - Palsa_T0_2 | ecosystem: Environmental > Terrestrial > Soil > Palsa > Peat permafrost | place: Sweden: Abisko...
CCCGCCCTCCACCAAGGACGCCGACACAACACAGCAACCTGCACGAACGCCACCTAGCCGCCGATCGCTCCCAAGAGGTGCAGTATGAAACCCGGGGTTTTGCCCGCGGCGACAGGACCGGCGTCCTGATGATTCGCGTGCCATTGCCTGAAAAAAGGTCATCAAATGCGGTGGTGAACTTTACTATCCCGGTCGCGGATGAGGAACCTGAATCGCCCGGCCCGCTCGCCAAGGTCCATCAAGAGGTTGCGGGCCTGCTGGGCGGTCCAGGCTCCGGTTGGATGAGCCGTGACGCCCACGATATGCACGGCCCGGGTCTGGATCTCCATTACGAACAGCACGTACACGCGCCCCAGCACGGTATCGACATGCAGGAAGTCACACGCCAAGATGCCGGATGCCTGGGCTGCAGGAACTGCCGCCACGTTGGCGGCGCCCGCCGCGGCGAAGGCCCGAGCCCCGCGGCGGCTAGGATTCGGCGGACCGTCCCCTCCGCCACCCGGTACCCCAAGCCGGCCAACTCACCCTGGATGCGCCGGTAACCCCAGCGGGGGTTCTGCCGCGTCATCTGCTCCACCAGCGCGCGCACCTCATCCAGGACCGGCGGGCGTCCCGGCGTATTCGGATACGTCCATTTCTGCCTGACCAGGCGCCGGCGCCAGGCTAGCAACGTGCCCGGTGCCACGATCCGGTGCAGCCGCAGCCGCCCGGGCAGCAGCCTGGCTGGGCAGCAAGCACGGCACGGTCAGCCCAGTCCGGCCTCGGGCGCGCGACCTGCCGACGCAGGACCGCGACCTCATGCCGCAGCACGAGGATCTCCGCATCCTTCGCGGCGTCACCCAGCGCCAGGAGCACCAGCCAGCTGAACACCCGGGTTATGACCAGCTAGACGAGACGGATAACCACGAGGACCGATCGAAACGCGCGCACCGTCACGGAGTAGACCGGCTGTGTATGATGCAAACATGAGTTCGATGACGATCGCTGCGCAAGGAAGTACGCGGTGCCGCCCTCAAGCCGCAAGGTTATCCCGTTCACCGCCAAGCCAACTGCCGACGATCTTCCCGTCCCTGTCGCGCTCCTGCAAGTAGCAGTGCTTCAATTCGATGAGCTGCGGCGTTACGCCGAGAGGCTGGCAGCCGCCCCGCAGTGGTCGGCGCTGGAATGGCGCGCGGTCTGTTCTCCGGTGCTGATCCGGCTTCCCAGAGCACGCCAGTCGCTAGCCATCCTTGACCCCGTACGGGTCGGCCGGCATGCCGACACCAGATGGGCCGCGCGAGTCCGTACCGCCCGCCGCGAAGTCGAACGCCGGCTGACCGATATCAGGATCTCCATGAGCGCTGTAACCAGCATGGAGGTCAGCAGCCCTGATGCGGTTGTCACGGTGAACTCCGACGGCGTGCTGCTGGCGGCAGCACTGGGCGACCTCCGCGCCCTGATCGTCAGCCGTTACCCTGCCGTCGCGGGTGACGGAACTGACCGGTAGCCGCCATGGACGATCCCGGTTCTTCCAGCCCGCAGCCGCCCCCGGCACCCTCCGGTAGCGAGATCGAGTGCCTGACCCTGCAGTTGTCGGCACTGACAGACGTGCTGGAGTCCGTCGATGACAATCCACGACTCATCGACGCCAGCCTGGATGACGTCCATACGATCGCGGCCCTGCTAGCCAAGACCGTAAAGCGCCTGGTATCCGACTCTGATTTCTTCCGGAACAACCCTAATCGCGACATTTACGACATGTTTGAGCACGCCAGGTCTGATGAGAATGACACATATGAAATTTACGCTGACGACCTGGAGCGCTACCAGCAGCGGCAGCACAGGGATCTCACGGTAGCCGATTCCGATAGCGATAAATTTGCAGTGGTCCAGCGACGCAGAACCTATATCGCCATCTTGTTCGAATTGCATTCGCAGATCGCGTATTTCGTCGATTCTTTGAAAGAGTAGCAAACTCCTTCTATGCGTTGGCGGCAGCCCGCGCTTAACAGCCTGCTCTTGTCAGCGCATCGGTGGCATGATAAGCGTCGAGATAATCCGGTTCCAGACGGTACCGGCGTTCAGCACAGGCGCCAGACCCGCTCTGCCGCCCGCGCCTGCGGAACATCAAATTGCCGGGGAGGGGCCGATGGATTTTCTGCAGCTGCTTACCGATGAAGCGCCGGAAAACGGGCTCTTCGAGCCCGGCCTATGACCGGGGCACGTCGTGCCAGGCCAGCCAGAGCCGCCCTGGTGGCAGGATCTCGCTCCCTACTGGGGCAAGGATGACACAGACGAGCTGCTCCGACTCCTGGCTCAGGCCTATCCGAGCCCGGCCGATCTGCCGAGTCCTCCGCAGATAAGTGATTTCAGTGCCCCGGCTGAGCTCAGGAACGCGATCCCTCCCGAGGACTTGTGGACCATGGTCCTGGGGCACGCCATAGCGGAGCGGCAGGTCGACCAGCTGATTACGGCAGTGCTGGACGATCAGTGGGGAAAAGAGCCGAATGGCGCGCTGGCCAGGCTTCTCGAGAAGGCTGCGGAGTCAAGATCGGGCCTGGAAAGAACTACCTCCCACATCGGCGAGCCAGCAGACGGCGACGAAGTCATAGAAGTATATGAGCAGCTGATGCTGCGTACCGCAATCGTAGAGGTCAACGAACGTTTCTCCGGGAGCGGCTGCCTGATAGGGGACCAACTGCTGCTTACCTGTCAGCACGTGGTCGAAGAGTCAAGAGGAAAAATCGCCGACCCTAACTCCATCATGGTCAGGTTTGACTTCAATCGTCGGAGAAGAACGACCTACGCAGAAACCGGTCAGCGGGTATCAGTGTCAGCTGTCATTTCATCAAGCCCGCCAACCGACGCGGACAGGAATCCTGTAGCAGGAAATTACCGGGGAGGAGATGCCGATCATCTCGACTACGCGATCCTGGAACTTTCAGCACCAGCACCAGCGGTGCTTGCGCATGCCGAGTCAAGAGAACGTGGCTACTACCGGCCCTATTTCACCCCCTATCATTTCAGTGCGGACGAACTGCTAGTGCTCGCACATCACCCGGAAGCCGCAGTTATCAAATTCTCCCACGTGACCAAGAAACCGGAATTTGATTATAATGCAACACGAGTCGCTTACCGATGCGACACCGAGCCAGGATCTTCTGGAGGACCGATAGTGAACATGCAGGGTCGCCTAATAGCACTGCATCAGGGCGTCATAGTGCCGGATCAGGGCTCCTCGGAAACAGTTAGCAACAAGAAAGGTATTCCGATCTCCGCGATAGCCGGGCACTTGAAAAGAAAGGAACTCGACTATATCGTCAAGCCGGAGAATGTAACGCATATCGGCCGTTGCAGCTACAGTCGGCACGCCAGGGAACAGATCTGCCAGGCACTGTCCGGCGATCTGTCAACTGTGACCCGATACCTGAAGGTGCCCGGCTTCATCGACGACCCCGACAAGCTGTGGGACTGGCTGGAGAAGCACAACAGGCTACCCAAACTGCGCATTGCGCTAGAAGCAGCGGACTACGGCGGACTAGTCCAGATACTCGATACCGACCGAGTGATAGTCGACCGCGCCCAGATGGACCAGATAGGCGAACTAGCGGAGAGCATCCTGCGCTCAGCGACAGAAGCGGAAACACCCAGTACTTTTACTGTCTCTATGAACAGAGTCCGGCGGCTATCGGAGAAGCTTGCGCTGACGCTCCGGCGGCTCCCGAGATTCGTGGGCGACGACCGCGTGCAGTTGCAGTGGCAGGTAGACTGGAATGCCAGATTTGGCGCAGCGTCATCCGCACTTGATGAGCTGGGTAGATCCCTGCCCCCACTAGACGCTCAGCCCTACAGGGCTCGGCGCAATACAACCAGAGTCCTCGGGTTTGCCCGCGAGATACAGGCGATAGTGTACGCCATGCACGACCTCGCAGAAAACCCTAAGTTGGCGGCGCAGTAAATTTCAATGCCGGATCAGGCGCCGGTTGACATCAGCGCGCTTGCGAGTTCACTTGCCCGCACGCTCAGGACTATACATAATTATCTGTACAATATTCAAGATACGGCCGATCCGATAGCGTCTCTAATAGATAGCACACACACTCTCCTTTCGGGACTCCGAGAAAAGCTTTACGCGGGATTGACGGGAGAAGAAGAAAACCAGACCTTGAACAGCATGAAGAGTTTGGAGAGATTTTACCATTCCGCCAAACGCTTGGAGAAGATATCCGACGATATAGCGAACGATCCGAGCGTACAAGACCGTGGCATACTCGGGACCCAGTGGGACGAATGTTGCGAGAACTTGCTCACCCAAGTTTATCCGGTTTCACACATACTGTTTTCGCTAAGCGATATGGCCAGCGACTGGCTTCCCGTCGCCGTGCCCGCGGCAGGCCAGGCGCCAGAAGGAGAATCGAACGCCGGAGCTGACACCGGGATACGCGGCGACACCCGCGGGAAGGAGGCCATCTGACGGACTGGCAAGTCCCGCGGTCCCGCCGGCGCGGCGCACCCAGAGGGTTGTGGAGCGCGGCTCCATGCGGAAAACTTCAGCTCATTAGTTCGCGACTTCAAGGGCCAGGGTGAGGTCAGCCGTGTCCGGTAATCGCGAAGCCGCCGGGTTTCTGGTCCATGAATTCGTCAGGGAAGACCTGATCGGCTAATCGAGAGAGGTACCGATCCTAGGGAAAGGGGCGTTGATGGCGACGCTGCGCGACCTTGGCACAGAACCCTTCGAGACCGCCCCGGCCGACGACCCGCCAGGGGCGGCGCCAACGGACCGCTGGATTGTGCTCGTCGATAGCGATGGCGGCCCGGTCAGCGCGCTCGCGCCGGGCACGGCCCTGGCCGACGGCGGACGATTGCCCGGGATCCTTTTCGCGGACGCGGACATGGAACAGGCCGGGGCGTTCGAGTCGGACGCCTTCGGGGAACTCACCGACGTCAGTGCGCTCGTGCTCACCGGGCCTTCCCTGCAGCCGGGCCGGCCGGGCATCGTCGGCGTGGTGAGCGGTGAGACACTGACCCGGGCGGTACGGCGCGGGGCGGTGCGCGGCACCCTTGAATCGCTGCTGCCCGGGGTGCCGTCGATCCCGCTGATCAGCAGGTCGTGCGGGTTTACCGCGGGCGGCGCCACGTGCGCCACGACGATGCCGTTCCCGGCCCGGCCGTACCCGATGCCGGATTGCCGCAACGACCGCGGCCTGGCTCCGCACCAGTTCGTCTGGTAGCGTCGCGTGCTCGGCACCCTCTTTGACAAGGTCACCGGCCTGTTCGACAAGCGCTTCATGCTGGCCCTGCTGCTGCCGGCATTCGCGTTCGCCGCCGGGACCGGCGCGCTCGCCGCGACCATGGTCGGCTGGCACCGCACGACCGCATGGTGGTCGGCGCTGGACGCCGGGCGCCAGGTAGCGCTCGGGGTCGCCGCCGCCGCGGCAGTCGTAATGCTCGCCATCGTCGCCGGCACGCAGGTCGTGGCCATGACGCGGCTACTTGAGGGGTACTGGCGCTGGACGTGGGCGGATGCGACGCTGGGCAGGTTCGGCCGGCGGCGCGAGGGCAGGCGCAGGGAGAGGCTGGCCGCAGACGCCTCCGATCTTGGGTACCTGCACGGTTACCTGGCGTTCCCGCCCGCGCCCGCCCCTCTCATGCCCACCCGGCTCGGCAACGCATTGCGCGCCGCAGAGTCCTACCCGGGAGACGAGCAGCGGTGGGGACTCGACGCCGTCTTCTGGTGGCCCCGGCTGTACCTCATCCTGCCGGACGGTGCCCGGACCCAGGTGGACGACGCGCGGGCCGGGCTTGACCAGCTCGTGGTGCTCACCGTGCTGTCCGCCGCGTTCGGCACCGTAGCGCTCGCCCTAAGCTGCGCCGGCCTTAACCTGACGGTTGGCCTGGCCTGCGCGGCCGGGGGCTTCCTGCTGTCGCGGGCCTGCTATCTCGCGGCGGTGACGACGGCCGCCTCCTTCGGCGACCTGATCCGTTCCTGCTACGACCTGTTTCGCGGCGACCTGCTCGCCCGCCTCGGCTGGCCGATGCCGCCGACCCTGAAGCGCGAGCGCCAGCTCTGGGGCGCTCTTGGCCAGCAGCTTTACAGGCGGGGAACGAGCACGACCGACGAAGCGTTGCTGAATGCCCCCCGCCAGCCCGCCGCTCCCCCACCGTAAGCCGCCCGCTCCATACATTGAAATTTCCCAAATGTCACGTCAGCGCCCGGCATCCCCGAAGCCTGGTATGGTCCGCGCATTAATGTTAATCAGCGCGGAGTTATCGTGCTCGGCTGCGCATGTGGGGTTCCATAACTTCGTCATGATCTCTGACCTGCAGCGATAAGGTTAGCCCGGTGATGGTCATGCTGCCCTGTACCGCTTCATAAATATCGCTACCGGGTCTGGCCTGCAGGTTCGGCGGCTTGGCTTATGCCGCCCGGTGGTACTCGTTGATGACGCCGCCGAGGATCTTCCGGCGCTGGACCGGCGCATCCAGCGGCATGACGATCGGTCCGTCCTGATCAGGAGGCCGCTGCTGCCGGGACTGATGCGGGCGACGGCCGTTGTAGTGCGCCACGTAAGCGCGCAGCACCGCCTGCAGGTGCGCCTGACCGTAGATCAGCATCCGATCGGTGCACTCCGACCGGACGGTCCGCACCCAGCGTTCGGCATAACAGCTCGCTCGAGGCGCCTGCGGCGGAGACTTCACCATCCGCACGCCCGCACTGGTAAAGACAGCGTCGAACACGGCGGTGAACTTGGCGTCACGGTCCCGGGTGAGAAATCGGAACGAACTGATCCGGTCACCAAGATCCATCAGCAGGTTCCTCGCCTGCTGCGCCGTCCACGCGCCGTCCGGGTGCCGGGTCACACCGAGGATGTGCACCCGCCGGGTCGCCACCTCCACGACGAACAGGACATACAAGCGCTTGAGGAAGACCGTATCGACGGTGAAGAAGTCACACGCCAGCAGGCCCTCCGCTTGGACGCGGAGGAACTTTCGCCAGGACGTATCCACGCAGCGCGGAGCGGGCCGGTACCGCCGGGCGCGCAAGATCCGCCGGACCGTCGCGTCGCTGACCTGGTAGCCGAGCCGGGTCAGTTCGCCGTGTACGCGCCGGTATCCCCACCCCGGGTTCTCCCCTGCCAGCTGCAGCGCCAGGTCTCGGACCTCCCGGCTGACCGCTGGCCGACCCGCCGGTTCGGGTAGGCCCATTTCCTGGTGACCAGGCGGCGATGCCAGGCCAGCAGCGTTCCCGGCGTCACCAGACGGCTCCCGCGGAGCGGGATGGGCAGCAGCCGGGCCAGCGCTGCCAGGACCGCCCGGTCGGCCCAGCCCGGCCTGGGCCGGGCCACCTGACGGCGCAGCACCATCACCTCGTGCCGCAGCACTAAGATCTCCGCGTCCTTCGACCTCTGGCTGCGACCCAGCAAGCACAGCCAGCCGAACACCCGGACCATCACCAGATACAGCAGACGGACACACACGAACCGCGATCCTGCCCCACCCCGCCCGCTACGGCAAATCGCAGCTCAACCGCCCAGCATCAAGTTTTGAAGCGGCACAAGGAGAAATAGCTCTTGAGAAGCTACTTTGTCAAGGTCGGGGAAAAATTTAAGATATATCACCTCTTCGAGGGCTGTGCGAACAAACGCAACAGCAAGATGCCCGAGGTCTTGTTTGGCTAGAATGATCGCCGCCTTAATGCTTTCAAGCTGGCGACGAAACGCTTCATTTATGGCAAGGAGACGATAGTCATCTTCGACCGCTGACCATTCGATGCTGCGTATCTCGAAGAGCCGGTCAGCGAGGCCTATAAAGGCTTCTACCGCTTCAACGCGGGCTTGAAGTCCTGGCGATAGAGGTTATGGCATCCGCCGATTCTACATCGGTCATCTGCTCGAAGCGCGAGTCAAGTGACATCCACAAACGGGCCCAGTACGACGTAGCAGGCAGGATGACAGCAACCAGGGCAGCATGCTTGCATTACGTTTCCGCAAGCAGCCTGGCCGTTCGGTGAGCCTGACGCTGGGTGGCGCAGGAAGCCTGGTGGAGATCGGCCGTTTCCGGTCCCTCGAGTTCGATAGTCGTAGCGCAACTCTGCGGCGAGATGCTGCTGCGCCACCGCACCGGCAGGATCGTGTATCGACAACTGAGCGGGCGCCGTCCCCCTGAGCTTGAGCGCGCTGGCTCCGCGATGCATGAAACGCCCCTGCCGCTAATTCCCGTCGAGTCAACGGGTGATGCACAGCACTTCAGAAGCTAGCGTCGTCGCGGCGTGTTAAGCAAACGCTGGACAGCGCAGACAACCGCCGGACTGCTCGGCCGGGCGCCGCTGACGGAGTGCCGTAGGCGTGTTATCGACAACGGTCTGGCCACGCAGCGCCATCGAAGCTATCCGCGCCTAAGCGCCGTAGTCGCCTGCGGATACATAGCTCATGGCGAAGTGTCATGGCTCAGGTTATCTGTTCGCGCGTCCGCGGCTGGTAGAGGCTTCTGCCGCAGGCCAGATACTCACACTGCGGTAATTCAAGCCGTCCCTCCCGGTGCCGGCCTACCTGGTGGCATGTTCGAGGCGGGTGATGAGATCCCCGGCTTGGGCGGCTTCACGGGCAGCGCCAGGGCCAGTGCGCTCGAAGTCGTACAACGCGGCGCGTGCGTAGAGCAGGGCGTCGTCGAGGCGGTCGTCGTCTTGGAGGAGGACCGCGATGTTGTAGCGGGTTAGCCCGGCCCCGTAGATATCGCCGCGGGTCTCCTTGAACTTGATAGATTGCTGGTAGTGGTGCAAAGCGCGGCGGGTGTCCCCGGCCTGGCCACAGATAATGCCGAGCTGGTTATGGACGGCGGCGAGGTTTTCCGCGTCTTCAGCGGGCAAAAGGCCCAGCGCCTGTTGGCAGCCATCCAGGGCCGCATTTAGGTGGCCCAGCAGCACCGGTTCGGGCTGGCGAGCGTCGCGGGCCTCCTCGAACCGCTTGTAGGCGACGTTGGCCAGTGATCTGAGGGATCTGGCCCGGCCGACCCGGTTGTGTTCGGGTGTGAGGTCGAGACTGTGCTGGTACCAGCGTTGTGCCTGGTCCAGGTCACGCAGGCCCGGCACCTCTAGGTAGGCGTTGCCCAGACTGGCAGCGAGCGTGCTTTCCCAAGCTGTGTCTTGGATGCGCTGGGCAAGGGCGAGGGCTTCCTGATAAGGAGGCAGGCAGCCTGGGTCTTCCTGGAAGCGCAGGATGTCGCCGAGGTTCTCCAGGGAGACGTCGAGGTCGCGGATCTGGTTGCGCTGGTCGGGAGTGAGCTGGCTGGCGGAGGCGGCCAGCGCGGCGGCGGCCTGCTCCCTGGCCCGAGCGGTGGCCAGGTTCTGCAGGCGGGTGGCCGCGGGCCAGTCCCGCGCGGTAATGGCGAGCCGGACCCGGTACCCGGTGATGATGCTCCACTCGTTTTCGCGGCCGGGCAGCGGGCCGTCGGTGGCCGGGTCGATGAAGGCGGGGGTGACCTGGGCGAGGAGGCGGGCCAATTCCCTGTCCCGCCCGGTCCGCTGATACAACAGGCGCAGGCCTTGCAGGCAGCCGATCGCGTCGGCCCAGTGCCCGGCGTCCAGGGCCAGGGTCAGGGCGTGGTGCAGGTTGCCCTCCTCGGCCCCCAGTACGGGCACCGTATCGGCACGGCCTTTCTCGTGCTGGTCATGGTAGTAGCGGCCGAGTTCGGCGAGGGTGTGGGTGTAGGCGCGGGCGGCGCGAGCGGCGTCGGGGCTGCCGGGCTGGCCGTAAGCGGTGGCGTACAAGGTGGTGAAGTACCAGGGCACGGCGGGGTGGATCTGGTAGTAGCCGCTGCCCAGGGAGGACAGCAGGCCGATGGCCGCGGCCCGGTCCAGCAGCCCGACCGCGGCCTCACGGGTGAGCCCGACCAGCTGAGGGACCGCGTCCTGCCCAGCGGTGCCGGGGTCGCCCATGTAGCGCAAGGCGTCGGCGTCGACGGTGTCGCGGAACAGGTGCAGCAGCGCGAGCTGCGCCCGCTCGGTTTCGGTGAAGGCGTGGCTGAACCCGTAGGACAGCGAGGCAGCCAACGACCGGCCCCGGCCCAGCACCGCATCCTCCCCGGCCTCCAGGTCGGCTTCCCCGGCCCGGATCCGCGCGACGAACCGCTCCAGGTCCTCGGCGGTGGCCAGGTGGTCGCGCAGCGCCTGGCCGACCAGCACCGTGATGGTCAGCGGGTTGCCCGCGGCGTAGCGCAGCAGCGGCCGCCAGTCGGTATCCGGATCGGAGCCGGGCTGGCGGGCGGCCAGCGTCTGGGCGAGTTGGAGCCGCTCGCGCATGGGCATCGGCGGCAGCTCGATCCGCGCGGGCAGCCAGCCCAGCCAGGCCTCCTCGTCGCGGCGGGAAGTAAGCAGTACCTTGCACTGGGTGTCCTGGGCGAGGTCGCGCAGGAAGTCGGCTATTTTGTCCTGCTCACCCTCAGTCCAGGCGCTGGAAGTGCCGGGGGGAAACCCAGTGACCGGCTCGATTTGGTCCCAGACCCACAGCACCGGCACCTGCTGCAGAATTTGCAGCACCAGGCGCCGCCGATCGGCCGGGTCGGTGATGGCCTGCCAGTGGATGCCGCTGGCCTCCAGCAGTGGGATGAACGCATCCCCGGCGGCGTCCAGCAGCCGGTCCAGGGGAAGGTGGTGCTCGAAGGAGGACCATAGAACGGGCCCGGCGCTCAGGGAGGGATTCTGCAGGCCGCCGGTGGCCTGGTACCAGCGAGCGAACTCCGCCGCCGTTGCGGTCTTCCCGGCCCCGGCGAAGGCGTGCAGCAGCACCACCTGCGTGATGTCGAAGGCCCGGTCCAGGGCCAGCAAGGTCTCTTCCCGGCCGAAGAACCCCACATCGGGCGGCCGCGGCAAACCCGCTATTGCGTTCGGTGTAGCTGAGCCGACGCTGACAAGCAGCCTAGGCTGCCCAGCTGTCGTCGCAGGCTGGAAGAGAGTCAATGGGGCGGCCTCATACACCACCGGTACCATCCAGTCCTGCACTGGTCGCAGCCCAAGTGCCATCGCGCGATTCGGCTGCGCCGCCAACTGTCGCCGACCAGCGGTGACCGCCGCACCGAGCGATTGTCCGGCGAGCAGTGCCGCATACAAGTCCGCGACGAACTGGACTGCGGTCAGGACGTAGACGTTGTAGCGCATCGCCACCACGCCGACCAGCCCGGCCTTGGCTGCCTCTGCAGCCAGCGAATCATAGGCCGGCACGTCATCGTGGCCGACTTCGGCGTCCAGCGGTTCGGGGGGTGCCTCGGCGTACCCCGACCGGCCGGCGTTCAGCACCAGCACCGACACTCCGGTCGCGGCCAGCAACTGGCCCAGCGCCGACCCGTCGACGAGTTGTTGATTGGTTGGGCTATCCGGGTCCTCGAAGATCAGGTACCCGTGCTGGCCGGCTCGCACCGGCCCCGCGACCGAGAACTCAGCCCCCCCATTCCCATAGCCGCTGAGCGGATTACCGGCGGCGGCCGGGCCGCCCGCACCGTTACCGTCATCATCTGGCCGGAGATCGGCCAGGTTGATGTATGTGCCGTGTCCATCGAAATGCACCAAATGGTACGGCCGCCCTCCCTCCGCGGCCGCGTGGAGCACCCGTGCCAGCCGGGCGAAGGTGGGCGGGCGCAGCACGTCCAGCTGCAATAGATCCGGCGCTTGGTCCCGGAGGCGGGTCAGGTGCAGGGCCACCGACCGGAAGGGAATGTCGTTCGCGCCGACCGGTCGGCAGATCACGAGCAACACCCGGAGCCCGTCCGCGGTGCCGTCGCGCGGCGGGCTCGGGGTCACTGACCGGCTATTGACCCGCACGAACGAGTCCACCTGCAACGCCAGCGGGTGGCCACTGCGCGGATCGCGGAGCAGTTCCCAGGGCAGTAGCCGCGCCGCATCGACGGTTCCGGAAACCTCGATCCGCACGGTAGCGAGGTGTGCGCTGATCCTGTCCCAGATGCCCCGCGTGTCGGCATTGGTGTCGAACACCGCCGTGAACAGCGTCTGACCTAGCTCCGCCAGCCGTCGCTCGGCCCGTTCAGCGGCGTTAATTCCCACCGAGTCCGCCGGACCCTCCAGGTAATCCTCGAGGTACCAGCGCAGCAGTTCGGCGTCGGCCCCTGACAGGTCGAACGTGAACTCGGCGACTGCTGTTATACGCGTTCCGCTGCCGTCCAAGGACAGCGCGACCCTGTGACGCCCGCCTGCACTATCCGCCTGGTGCAGCCGCAGCCTCAACCTCGACTCGCCGAGCGTTGGCTGGATCAGCGACCGGATGGCAGGGTGGACCGCGGCGGCCGTCTGGTCGTCGAGCACCGCTTGCGTCAGGTCAAGGAGCTTATGTGTTCGCGCCGCCTCGGTCAGCATGGCCTGTACCTGTACGCGGGACCGGGCGAATCTAGGGATCGACACAGCGTCCAGACCCGCGCGCGCCGCGAGGCGGATGAGGTCAGTGCGGCTCGGATAGGCCGCGAGCAACTGCTCTTCGAGTTCACGCAGGTGCTCGCTCGACCAGTCGGGAAAACCGCTGTCCAGTACGGCATCGGGGGACTCGGCCGGAGCGTCCGCACGCCCGACGCCCCACCACAGGTAGATGTCCCGGAGTGAGGCGATCACTGGTGCGGGTGGACGCTGCGTGCTCCACAGGCGCTCCAGGAGCAAGGACGCGTCGGTACCGAGCCCGGCGAGCGCCGACTTCCACGTGGCGCGCAGGGCAACCTGGTCGTATCCGTCGGTGCGTACGCCGACCGCCATCGCCAAGCTGCCCGGTGTGGGCTGGTCGGCGTCCCACCTGGCGATGGCTTCGACGAGCCGGTCCACCCGCACCGGGTCCTCGTCGTGGCCGAGACCGATGGTCCGGGCCGCTTCCCGGATGAGTTCGGGCTCCCCGCTGCCAAGGGCGGCGGCCAGCAGGCGGGTGAGCGCAGTATTCGCTGCGATCTCCTGTGGGTCGGTGCGCTGGATGAGCGAGCGCGCGTCCAGCTCGAGTGACCACCGGATGTCCTCGTCGACTAGGGAACCGCGCTCGCCGGTGTTCATGCCGTTGAGGAGCAGCTCTAGGCGGATGGCGGAATGCCCGCCGAGGATGGGATGTGCCTCGGCGTCCCGCAGCACCTTAATGGCCCGGTCGAAGTGTCCCCTCCGTTCCTCGAGGGCCGCGACCCGAACGGCGGCCGCGGCGAACCGGGTGGGGTCGGCCGCGGCGGCCGCCGCAGCGCGGTCGAGTTCGGCGGCCTGTACCGCCGCGTCGAAGTTGCCCTCGGCCTCGGACAGGCGTGATTCCAACCGGTACAACTGGGAGAACTGGCTGCGTCCCGACCGCTCGTCGAGCAGTCGGCGCGCCTCAGTGAGCCGACCGGAACGCAGTGCCGCCTCGACCGCCGTCTGCGCGTGCAATTCCCAGTCGACGCGGTCGCGTTCCGCGGAGAGCACCGTAATGTCTCGCCGGGCCTCCCGGACGGTTCGCGCAGCCGCGTCAGGCAGTTCGGCGAGAGACTGCTCGAGACTCGCAAGGACCGCGTCGTCGAGTAGGTCTGCTAGCCCTGAGGCGGGTTCCCCGACCGCCAGCCGGTGGTAGGCCAGCTCGGCGCGTGCCTCAGGTCTGGTGTCCGCGACGGCGGCGTAGTACCCGGCGGCGCATTCGTGGACGCGCCGTACCAGCTGCGGGTCATCGTACTTCAGTGCCGCGAGCGCCGGGCCCCGCAGCTCGGTCCGCAGTCGGAGGACGCCGTCCGTCTCGTCGGCCAGGGCCACCTCCGACGACAGTGCCCGGTACAGGTCGGCCAACGATACGTCCGGTGCCGGGTCCAGCGAAGGCAGTAGTATCGCCTCGACCAGTTCCGGCGTGACCCGGCGCAGCACCAGGCTGGCCCGCGCCACCTGCTGCAGGGCGTCACCGAGCGCAGGGTCGACGCCCACGAGGTGATTGAGTACCCGCTGGTACAGGAAGCCCTGCACGAACTCGGTCCGGACGCGGTCGAGGGCACGGACCCGGACGACCGCGTCCACGACCGGTCCCTCGTGGACTAGGACGCGGGCCGCGAGCCGCAACGTCAGCGGGATTCCGCCGACAAGCCGGACCACGTCGCGGGCCAGCGCATCATCGAACAACGGAGGCGGTACACCGGCCAGGTCGGCCTCCCGGCGGGTCAGGTGGCGCAACAGATCGACCGCCTCGTCGCCGTGGAACGGCTCTAGCTCCAGCTGGCGATCCGGCCGGTCGGGATGGGCAGCGGTACGCGCTGGAGCCCGGCCCGAGACAACCAGCTTGAGCTCGGATAGCTCGCTTGCGAGCACGGCGAAGAGCTCCAAGATCTGGTCACATGTCCGTCGACCGCGCCGCTCTGCCTCCTCGAAGGTGTCCAGGACGACCACCAATCTGCCACAACCGAGCTGGCGAAGCGCGCCCGCCAGGTCGAGCGCGGCAGCTCGGAATGAGATCGCGGTGTCCGCCGACTCCAGCCCAGATCCCATGGCCCGGTACTGCTCGACCATCTGGCTTCGTTGCAGAACCCGCCTGCCCTCGGAGAACTGGGCGGCCAGCTGACGGGCGATGTCGCGCAGCAGGACCGTCGGCTCGAACGATGAGAGCGTCGGTCGGTCCAGGTCAAGGTACGCCCACGCGGTAGTGACGGTACGATCTGGCGCGGCCACCAGGTCCATGACGAAGCGAGCAATGAGAGTGGACTTGCCGATCCCGCCAATGCCGTACACGAGCATCGGCGGATCCTTCAACCGGCTGTCAGACGTCGAGGCAAGGCAGTAATCGCGGAGCCGGGCCAGCTCCGCCTTGCGTCCAACGAAGCCGCCGACGAGGAGTTTGCGGGCCGCACGCGTCAGCTCCAGTACCGACAAGCGGCTCTCGATGAGGTCGCGGCTCGGCGTCACCTCATACCGCTGGCTCAGGCCAGCAAGCGCGATCGCCTCGGTGGCCCACCGCCACACGTCCAGCGATGCCACCAGGCCGTCTTCGTCGCGCTCGGCGAGCGGCCAGGCTTCGCCGAGGACGAAGGCGTCCAATGAGCGCTGCAGCGGTGTGTCCGGCAGCCGACCGAGCTGCTGTCTGATCTTCGCCAGCTCGCCGGTGCCGCCTCGGCGAAGCATCCCGGCGAGGGCAGTGACGCGCGGCCCTTCGGCCAGGATGAACTCTGAATCGCGACCGCGCGCCCGAACCGGCTCGCAGAACAGGCGTTCCACGGCAGGGTAGTCACTTTCAGTGTCGAACCGGTCACGGTCGAAGGTAGCCGCTACAGCAAGCCGTTCGACGAGGGGAGACTGGGCGAGAGTCTCCCGCCGCGCGGCCTCGGCGCTCAGCTCGGCGCTGACCTCGGCGATCTGTCCGTGGTCCATCAGCCCGTCCCGTCCAGCAGCTTCAGCAGAGCCGTCGGCAGCTTGGATGCGATCCCTTGGGCCGACGGGGTCGGCTGGTCGACGGAGAACAGTGCGGACAGTTCCCTTCCTAGGGCCGCCTCGTCGATGACGCCGCCCCGCTCTTGTACGCGCTCGCGCAGCCACCGCTCGACGTCGGTCGGCAGGAGCCCCTCGGCGACGTCCCTCTCGGCCCACAGCGTGTGCTCGGTGGCAATTTTGTCGGCCTCCCGGCCGGCCAGGACGATCCGCACGGGAATCTGCGCATCCATCGCCATGTCCATGATCGCGTGCACGAACTCGTCGACACCGCCCTGGCTGGCGCTGAAGGCGTCGTCGATGCTGTCGAAGAAGATCCACTGTTGCTTCGCGGTGTTGCGCAGAGCCCTGGCGATCCACTGGCGGATGCTGATCACGTTGCGTGCTTCCTGCGCAATGGACTCTGTCGGTCTGCGCAGGCCAAGCCCAATGGTGACGTCCTCAGCGATCCGCATCGTGCGGTGCTCGACGGCTACCGAGATGTAGTCACGCAAGTCGATACGGAAGATCTCGAGGCCGTCGGGTGCGGCCGCTCTCAACGCCTCGCAGACGGCTGCGTGACTGGCCACGTGCGACATGAGGTGATACGAGAAAGAAATGCCGCTGCCGCGTTCGCCGGTGATGACGAGCGTCCGGCGTGCGGGGTCTTCCGCCATCCGGCGGACGTGCCCGCGGAGGACCTCGCGGTTGACGAATGGGCGGCGGCCCAACTCGTGAGTCTTGAACGGGTCGGCGGTGACGACCCGGGAGGGTATCGATCGCGGCGCGCCACCGTCGGGCAGGAGCAGCGTAGCGTATGGGCTGGCGAGGATCGTCTTCGCGATCTCGGACACCGGCACGCCCTGGTTCGTACCGCCCGCCGAGTAGTGGTGGATCGCGACCAGCCGACCGCTGGCGTCGACGATAGGTGATCCCGACGAGCCGTAAACCGTGTTGCTGCGGTACCTGATACGGGTTCCATTGCCATTGCGCTGCGGCGGCTGCCTGACGAAGGAGAATGCCTGGAACTCGCCCAACGGGTGCTGCACGATGAACAGCAGCGACGCCTGGTCGAATGCATAAGCCCCAGGTTCAAGACTGTAGTGTCCACGCGCAGTGGCGTCTTCGGGCATGTCCGGCACCCGCTTCGCAAGTCGCAGGATGGCGAAGTCGAGGCGATCGGCGGGAGCCTCCCAGTCCTGCCCGACCCCATCGGCTTCGGCCCTAGTCGGCAGGCTGCCGCACACGAACTCCGCGACGCCGATCCGCGTACCTGTCTCCGCGTGGCTGCGTCCGGGAACGTGGAAGTAGTCGAACGCGGCGACGACGTCGGAGTCGCCGGACGGCGGCCAGCATCTCGGGTCCAGCACATGAGCCGCGGTGAGCAGCAGGTCGGGTCCGACGAGCAGGCCGGTGCCGCGCGGCCGACCGGCCACCTCGATCATCGCGGTCCGGCGGGTCGCGTCGATGATCGCTTGCGCGTAGGTCTTCGGGTCACCCAGACCCGCCGGCGGCGACGTAATCGCTTCGAGACCGCCCACTAGGCTGTCGGCCGGTGCGGACACCGCCGAACGCATGCGATCGCCGAAGCTGTCCAACCCTTCCGCCAACGCCGCCAGTCCGTGACGCAGCGCGCGCCTGGCATCGGTAGCGAACGAGCTGTCACCGAGTTCGCGGCGGAACGGTGCGCGGAATGCTGCGCTCTCCGGGTGGTGGAGCACCTCCGCGACGAGGTCGAGTACACGCCCCGTGGCCGCCGCCTGCTCGAGCACCCACAGCCACACCTCGCGCGCCGACGCGGTACCGGCCGGTGCCGCGCGCCAGTCTAGCCCGATCGCCTCGGCGAACAGCGCGATGTCGTCCCGCCGCTGGAATGCGCGGGTCAGCAAGTCCAAGATCCGGCTCGGCTGGCCCCGCGTCCAGTCCGTCGCCGGGTCGTCCCACCAGGACGTCACGTCAGTTCGTCCACTTCCTAGCGCGGGACCAGTCCTCGACGGCACCACCAGCCCGGCGTCAGACCCCATGCTCACGCAGGATCTGAGATACCGCCGGGGCCTGGACGGCGAGATTGCGCTCACCCTCGATGCCACCGAAATGCAATGCGGCCGCCTTGCCCGTATTCAGATCGATGAGTACCGAACCGGAGTTGCCGCCTAGCGTCGTGGCGTCGTGGTGCGTCAAGCCATCCGGTGTGATCGCAGTCAGCTGGCCGAGCGCGAGCCGCTTGACGTCGTAGATGCCGTCGAAGATGCGCTGCTGATCCTCGGCGTCGTTGCGACTGTCCCGAGCCGGGTATCCGATCACCGCAACCCAGGCGCCCACACCGGCGAGCCGCAGCTCCTCCTCGTTCATCAGCTCGATCGGCGGTGGCAGGCCCTCCCCGTCCTCGCCCTGTTCCGCGATTTGCAGCAGAGCCACGTCAAACGACGCCTCCGGCTCGATCCAGAGCACCTGCTCGACGCGGTACCGTGACTCATCCGGCTGGAGGTACTCCCGCCGCCAGTCCACGATGGCCCGTACGACGCGGCCGCCCAGGCTCTGCCGGAAGGCGAACAATTCTCCCTCGGCGCGCGCGAACTCCTCCGCCACGTGGCGATTCGTCACAGCCAGGGTGGGACCGACCATCCAGCCGGTACCCACCCAGCTCAGCCGGTGGTTCCGGACGTCGATGCGACCCGCGCTGGGAATGGCCACCTCGATCGGTGCCCGCGCCGTCTCAAGGCGTCTCGCGATCTCCGCGCTGTCCGGGAAGCCGTCGGTCGGCGATGCGAATGTCGACCGCTGCACCAGGTACACAGGCCGGGTGAACCGTCTGATTATCGCCTCTAGGCCGGCGTCCTCAGACGACCACGTACCCTCGACCATGCTCGCCGCCGCATCGGCGCCCCGCTCCGTCGTGGGCCCACCCTCAAGCCTCTCAAGGCCGTCGAGCCCTACCGTCGCACTGCTTACGAGTTCATCGAACCGATCCAGGAACTCGTCCTTCAACTCCGGATCAGAGAAAAGCTGTCGATAGTCCATGGCAGGCCCCCCCTGATAATCTGGTCAAATCTTACCTTGCTGATAGCTGCCGAACGGATACAGTCAGGTGTTCCGACCTGATCGGCTAGCCGTCCCGAAACACGGCTGTCCGACGCACGCCAAAGTTGTGAATCACTTTTCACTTGAGCACCGCATGTGGCGAGGAGCAGGTTAGCACTGCCCATCTGTCCGGGACGGTGAGCGGATTTGTCTTGTCTTGTCTCTGCTGGCGGCCGTCGGTGACTGCTGCACCGGGTGGCGTCAGCGTACTTGGTCCCAGTTGCAATGGTCTTTTCGCGGCGTCGATCCGTTGTGCCGTGCCAAAACTCGTTCATAGCCGCTGACCTGGTGTTTCATACCCCGGCTAGGCTGCTCTGCGGTATTCGCTGATCAGGCCGCCGAGCACCTGCCGACGCTCGATCCGGGCGGTGATATCGACGACGTGGCCGCCCCGGCGCAGCGGAGGTTCCTGCTGCCGCCCCTGGTGCGGACGGTGCCCGTTATAGTGCCGGGCGTACTCGGCTAGGACCTGCAGGAGATGCCGCTCGCCGAGGATCAGCACGTGATCCAGGCACTCGCGGCGCAGTGTTCCCACGAACCGCTCGGCGAATGAGTTCGCCCGTGGCGACCGGACTGGTGCCTTGATGACCC
>Ga0302325_10011533_pt1 | contig 19030 bp, 21 predicted proteins | sample Palsa_T0_2_FD_201948 | JGI IMG/M metagenome (GOLD analysis project Ga0302325, IMG submission 201948) | Peat permafrost microbial communities from Stordalen Mire near Abisko, Sweden - Palsa_T0_2 | ecosystem: Environmental > Terrestrial > Soil > Palsa > Peat permafrost | place: Sweden: Abisko...
CGGTCCAGACTGGTCGGCATCCACAGATCGGCGCCCCACCATGTGAAACGCGGCGGCATCACCCCGACCAGCGTCGTGGGCCGGTCGTTCAGCACAAACGTTTTGCCCACGATGTTGGGGTCCATCCCGAACCGCTTTCGCCAAACCTTGTAGCTGAGAACGAAAACGGGCGGCGCGCCGGGCGCCGCATCGCTGGGCTGGATTCCCCTCCCAAGCAACGGCGGCACGCCCAAAAACTGAAAGCTATTGCCCGTAAGCCAGTCGCCATCGAACGCCTCTGGCGTAGCGGAGCCGCCCAGCAATACGGTCTCCTCAATCACGCCGAGCGAACCGTCGAAAATCTGGTTCTGTTCCTGGTAGTCGAGAAACTCGGGGATCGAGAAGGACTCACGCCCGATCGGTTCGCTGCTGCTCGAATCGTGTATGTTGATGGCGAAGAGCCGATTGGCGTCCGTATAAGGGAATGGGTGCAGCAGGACGTTGTCGATGACGCTGAAGATAGTGGTAGTGGCGCCAATGCCCAGTGCCAGAGCGAGTACCGCGGTGAGAAAGAATCCGCGATCTTTGAGAATGGTTCGCAGACCGAAGCGTACGTCCTGTAAGAGCCAACCCATGGTCACCCCCAAGCACATGGCTGGCCAGTGTGGTTGCCCAGTAAATTCAAGCGGACCGCTGGCGAGGCATGTTCAGGTGCGGGACGCGATGTCGCGGATTCGGACACGAGTGCGATGGCAGCTATCCTTCGACTGCGCGAGCCAATGCGCGCGCCAGCACGTCGAAGCAGCCATTCCAGCCGGTGTGGGTCTCATCCCGGATCTTCGCGCTTTCGAAGTTTTCGTGGGTGAAGAGCATCTCGGTGGCAGCGCCGCGATCGAAAAGCTCCACGGTGACCAGCGATTCGCCGGACGGGACATGGTCGTCCGGCTTCTCCGGGTAGCGCTTCCACGACCAGGTAAACACCAGCTTCTCCGGCGGCTGCACTTCGCGGAACGTGCCGTAGCCCACGTACTTGCCGTCGGGCAATGGAATTTCCATGACGTAGTGGCCGCCCGGCCGTACATCGAGTTCCACGTACTTGGGATTATGCGATGGGACGTCCTTGCACATCCACTGTTCCAATCTCTCGCGCTCGGTCCAGGCGGCCCAGACTTTCTCGCGCGGCGCCTGAAAGACGCGGCGGAGTTGCAGCGACATTTCGGAACTGCCGGGTTGGCTCGTCATTTTGTTTTCTCCGGATCTTGAGGTTTTTCCAGGTAAGCGGCCAGGGCGTCGAACTGGTTCTCCCAGAATCGCCGGTATTGGGCGATCCATCGGGAAGCATGCTGCATCGGCTGCGCCGCCAGCCGGCAACGATGCACACGGCCGTTCTTGCGGCGGACGATTAACCGGGCGCCTTCGAGCACCCGCAGGTGCTTGGATACGGCGGGCAGCGACATGCGATAGGGCGCAGCCAGTTCGCTGACGGATGCCTCGCCTTGGGCCAGGCGCGTCAGGATGCCGCGGCGGGTGGCGTCGGAAAGCGCCGCGAACGTAGCGTCCAGGCGGCGCTCCGAAACCTTAACCATATGGTTTAGTATCGAACCATTGGCGGCTGCTGTCAAGATGCTGCTTGCCTTCCAATCCTCCAACGCTCAAATGCGGCCGAATTTGGCGACGGCCTCCCGTATGGACCGGAACTTTTCGATGAACGGCACCATGCTGTGCTCGGTATTGTCCAACTCCTGCGCCTTCTTCAGGATTTCGGCGGCATGCGCGCGCGGGACCACGGCCACGCCGTCTTCATCGGCCACCACGATGTCGTTCGGATTCACGCGCACGCCCGCGCAAGTAACCGGGATGTTGGAACCCGCGAACCGGTAGTGATTGATCGACGTGGAGGGCGCCACACCGCGGCTGAACACCGGGAATTGCAGCCGCTTGATCTGGGGCAGGTCGCGCACAGAGGCGTCGACCACCGCGCCGGCTAGTCCGCGGTATTTCATGGCGGTAGACATGAGGCCGCCAATGCCCGCGATATCCAGGCCGTCTTCGAGCACGATGACGTAAACCGATCCTGGGGGCGCCGTGTCGATGGCATCCAGCATGCCTTGCGAAGCGGCGGAGCCTTCGTGGTGCTCTTCTTTCTTCATCAGCACGGTGACGGCGGGGCCGGCGAATTTCGCGGTGAAGAGGGGCCGCATGTCATGCGACATGTAGATGCGTTGGCCGTAGAGCTGTTCGGAAGCGTCGGCGACGGAGGCGACCTCCACCAGGCGGAGGCCGGCCACCAGCGGGTCGGCCGCGGGCTGGGCAATCAGCCATCCAGCGGCGCAGAGGACCAGCGCGGCGGCCGGCAGGAGCAGAAATCGGAGTCTCATGGCCGAAACGTACCACATTTCGGCGGACTGGCCGGGCGTGTTACATTGGATTTGTCTTTCCGTTTTGGCCAGCAAGTCCCCATCGTCTAGCCCGGCCTAGGACATCGCCCTTTCACGGCGGTAACGGGGGTTCGAATCCCCCTGGGGACGCCAATTTTTCTAGCTGCGGGCGCCGGTCCACCCCCGTCCACCACGCGCTAAGTTCCAGCGGAAAAAACACGGCGAAACCGCCGTGCCCAAGTTTTAGAACGGCGCCGCAACCGGCCAGCCGTCCATGTTTCCGGCTGTTGGCCCATGGGCTGGCCCCGCACCAAAGCCGCCACCCGTCGCGCCACGTTCGCCCACGTTGCCCCGTTAGCGCCCACCGCGACCAGTTTGGCCACCGGAGCCCATGACGCGCCCAGGCCGAAAAACGCCCACTTGCAGGGACCGCCGCGGAAAAGCAGCAATCGTTCGGGGGACGACTCGACGCGCTAACAAGGAGCACGCGGGGCACCGAAGGTGATCGCGCTGCGTTCATCCCCAAAATCAATTTCCCGTCTTTTCGATACTCTCCTTGGAGCCGGTGAACTTCGAACGGACCGCCCGGGCGAACTTGGCAAGTGGGCCACGGCCGCTATCCGGGCGGCTAGCGTCGCGAGCGGCCTGGATCTGCTCATGTGTTCTCAGGTCGGGCTCCGATGTCTTCGAGTGCAGCTTGGCTCTGGCAACCTGCCGCTTGTGCCGCTTGGCGAGTCTCTTGTCCATAGATCAACAGTACAACATCTGAGGGCTCTGCACGGCCTTAGCGCCGGGCGGAATCTTGCGACAGATGCGACGGAGAAGTGCGAGCGCCGCATCATCCCGGCGTCCTTGATTGAGTTCGGTGATCCGCTTGGCCGCGACGCGCAGCGCGGCCCGCAATTCGGAGTTGGGGCGTCCAGATCAATCACTTTATCCGGCCCTACTCCAACGCCGCCAAGCTATTTTGCGCTACAACAATAATCTGGAGCGCTGACATGGGGCGAGCGAAAGAGTGGATGCTGGAGCAGGAAGAGCGTGGGTGGTGGTCCAGCCCCGACCGATACGTCTGCGCCGACTGTCTTGATGACGATATTCTTAAAGCTCTAATCGCCGAACATGCAGAGGCAGACGAATGCGACTACCGCGGGGCATCCACTTCAGATGGCGCGCCGATTGCTGCCCCATTCGACGTGGTTATGGAATTGATCGCTGCGGGCATATATAAGGAGTGGAACGCGGCAGATGATGAAGGGATCCCCTATGAAACAAGAGAGGGCGGCTATCAATTTTCGACCACCGAAACCTATGATTTAGTTCGAGATTACGTTCCTGTAGAGAATGAGGCATTGTTTGATGAGATCCGTGATTGTCTCCCGGACCAATATTGGTGCGAACGTGACTACTACCAACTCAGCCCTTACCGATCGCTGTCGTTTGGTTGGGAGCGTTTCTGCGATGTGTAAAACATCAGAGGCGATATCTGTTCGGCGGAAACATGGACCGTCGCGTCATCCGGCCAAGGAGCGTTGAAACGATTGATATAGAGCCAGATGAGTGCGACGGAGCGCAATCCGAAAAGATACAGCTCGATGATGACGTACGCCAGCCTGATGAAATGCTGCGAACCATCGGTCAGCTAGTCATCGATGCCGATCTGCTCAACTGTGTGCCGCAGGGTACGCGCTTTAAGCGAGCCAGGATACACAGGCCTCCCGAAGATTTCGATCTTCGACAACATTGGGGCCCCCTCCACCGCGTCAAGCTCGGTACGCAAATCGGATGAGCCCTGCGGGCATTCCGATGTTCTACGGTGCTGTGGATGGATACACGGCTGTCGCCGAAACGCTAACCGGCCGGATCGAGAAATCCCAGATTATCTCGGTTGCCGAGTTCGTGTCTGTGAAAGAGTTTTGGGTGGTTGACCTGTCCACCCTCCCGCGCATTCCGAGCCGGTTTAGTGAGACCTCCCGTCATGAACGAGGTGCCATCAGATTCCTGCACGATTTTGTGAGCGATCTTTCCAAGCCCGTGAAAAAGGACGGACGTGAGCACATAGAATACGTTCCTACCCAGATCGTTACGGAATACTTCAGGCACGTCTTTATCCAGGCTCAAATAGACAGGTGAGAGGCCTCTATTATCCAAGCTCCCGAGTGAAAATGGGCATCGCTTGTGTGCTCTTCTTCGACCAGGAGAACTGCGGCGCTAAGCCTAAAGGTAAGTGGGTGTGGGGTAAGCCGGAGCAGTGGCTCAGATTGGAAGAACACGGCTTGCTCAGATGCAAAGGGCGCCCGTTGCGTGATAAGCCCGGGCCAAACCAAAGAGGACTATTTCCGCGCGGTAGTGCAGTAGCTGAAGGTCAATGATCCCCAGAGCGCTACGCGATCACTTGGGACGGGCTCCTGCATCATGATCTAGTTCTGGAGCCGCCCGTTGCTACTGGACGAGCCCGTGCTCGACGCACCGATGCACTGCGCCGGTACAAACTACGACGTCACAACCTGTAGTTCATTCTTCTGCTCCAGACCGGCGGTCCGAGAGGCCGTTCTTCCGTTTCAGCGCCGGCACTCGCGCTTCAACCCATTTTCAGTTAATGTCTGCACGGACACCCGTGCAGGTAACAACTGCAACGAGTATGAAACTGGAGTGCCGGGTGGAAACGGGCCGCCCGCGCCTTTTCCGGACATTGCCGCACCGTTCGCCCACAGGGCGCCCCACGTTGGCCTGGTGCCGCCAGTCTGGACGTACGGGGCCACCAGCCAGGAGGGCTCCTCAGCCGGTAGCACGACGTGAAGTTTGGTCAACGGCAGACGGCCAGGTGGGCGCAGAGCATCGTCTTCCAATCCTTTGTGAACAGCCGCTATAATCAAGTCAATTGCGTTGGAGGCGCTTGTGGATTCCCGAACATGGGTATGCGCTGGATTGATGTGGGCCGCCGCCACAGGGGCCAGGGGCCAGACCTTGGGCGGCCAGAACCCCATCCCGGATGCCAACAGGGGAGCCGAACTGGTGGTTTTCTTTTCGGGCCGGGTAACGCTGGATGATGGGTCGGCGCCGCCCGATCTGGTGCGCATCGAGCGAGTCTGCGACGGGCGCACAACTTTCGAAGCCTGGACCGACGAGACAGGGAGATTTGGTTTCAAGGTCGATGCTGAGGACAGGGACAAGGCGGCGGGGGATGCTACCCAACCTGCTGCCCAAGCGGCCGAGCTGAACAGGCCCACCTTACCGGTGTCCCGGTACACCCTTCCGGTTACCAGTGCGCTCAGAAATTGCGAGCTGCAGGCCGTGCTTGCAGGGTTTCGGTCGGATCGCGTCACTATGGCCGTTAAAAGCAGTCTGGCCGATGCTCGCGTGGGGACGATTATTCTGCGTCCATTGTCCCGCGCCAGCGCGCTCACCGTAAGTGCCACCAGCTTGGAGGCTCCCGCGAATGCCAGGAAGGCATACGAGAAGGGTCTGGCAGCCATGCAGCAACGGAAATGGGATGTCGCGACCGGCGAATTCAAAAAGGCCGTGAGCGCGTACCCGAAATACGCAATTGCTTGGTATGAGCTCGGAAGGGCGCGGCAGAACCGGAATGACCTGGCTGCGGCCACAGATGCCTGGAAGGCCGCTCAGCGGAGCGATCCGAAGTACGTCAAGCCCTATGCGGGGCTGACTACATTGGCCGACCGGCGTGGGGATTGGGCGGAGTCCGCGCAGTACTCCCGCGCGTGGATTCAACTCGATCCTGAGGATTTCCCGGCGGCCTACCTGTTCAACGCGCTGGCCAACGCCAGGCTGAATAGAATGGAGGAGGCTGAGCGTGCCGCGCGCGAGGGAGTGCGAGTGGACAAGGACCATCAGGTCCCGCGGCTGAACTATGTGCTGGGTATCATTCTGATGGAGAAGCATGCATACAACGAGTCGGCGAAGTGCTTGCGGACTTTTTTGGAATTGGCGCCGAACGCTAAGGATGCGCCTCTCGTGCGGGCCCAACTGGTTGAACTCGAGAAGGTCGCGCAGTAGCGCGCGGCTAGCGTGGCAAATTTGGCGCTTGCGTGTAGACATCTACATAGGTATAATCGATCCATGGCAGACGGGCCACGCCTCTCCCATACTTCGGCCATGATCCTGCAGGCCCTAGGCATCGGCCATATTTATGGCTACACCGTGATGGAGGCGACCGGCCTCCCCAGCGGAACGGTTTACCCCGCGCTGCGCAGGTTGGAACGCGACCAGTTGATTCGATCTCATTGGGAGCGCCAGTCGCTCGCCGACGTTGCGCTACGCCCTCCGCGTAAGTACTACAAGCTCACGCGGTCCGGAGAAGCGGCGCTGGAAGCCTCGCGGAAGCGCTATCCATTGCTGGCCAAGTTGGTACCGGCGGAGGAGGTCGAAGACGCATGAACACCGCATGGCTGCAGTACACGCCTCTTCGCGTCGCATCGTTCCTGGCGCCCGGCGATCGACGCGCCGAGTGGTTTCAGGAGTGGCGTTCCGAGCTTTGGTATATCCCGCGGCGCGGGGCCATGCGGTTCTGTCTGGGCGCTTTTCGGGATGCACTTTGGCTGAGGCGAAACAACCTAAGCTCGGTGCAGTCCGTCCGAATCCATCTAGAGTCCCCGCTCCACTGCCTTGTCTTCCTGGCCACGCTTGCGGCATTGAGCGCATTTATCGCGCTTCGCCTGCCTGCTCCGGAGGGCCTGACGCCGGCCTCCCATTTGAGGCCTCTCGACTTGCCGCTCGGCTGCGTCGCGATGCTAATATACACCGGCCTGTTGCTGCCCACCACCAGGTTGGTGATGGGGCGCGCTCCTGCCAACTCCCAACCGCGGCCATGGCCGGGCAGACTGCGCCGGGGGATTTTTCTGGCCCTGAAGATCGCGCTCGTACAGCCGGTTATGCTTTGCGGGTTCCTCGTGCTGGCCGCGATCGGCGCCGTACCCCTAGCGCCGCTGGGAGTGTGCGCTGCATGGATCCTGACGTTGCGCTGGGTGCTGATCGATCAGCGGCGGCGCTGCCCCGTGTGTCTTCGCGTGCTCGGCAATCCGGTTCGCATCGGCAGTCCGTCGCAGACGTTTCTCGAGTGGTATGGCGCCGAGTCGATCTGCTCGCGAGGGCACGGACTGATGCAGATTCCGGAAGTCTCCACCAGTTACTCCGGCACGGGGCAGTGGCTTCGCCTGGGCCGTTCCTGGAGTAGTCTCTTCTCGACAACCGCTGGAGCACGCCGATAATGAGCCTCGAACTGCGCAACGTCTCCAAGCGTTTTCCCGGCGTCCTCGCCGTGGATAACGTTAGCTTCTCCGCCCCCGCGGGCGAAATCACCGGCTACCTGGGCCCCAACGGCTCCGGCAAATCCACCACCATGAAAATGATCGCCGGGCTGATCGAGATCGGGTCGGGCGAGATCCTTTTTCGCGGCCAGCCCATCCGGCGCGACCTGATCGCTCACAAACAACGCATGGGCTACGTGCCTGAGGAGCCCTATCTTTACGCGCATCTCAGCGGCCTCGAATACCTCATCATGGTCGCCCAACTGCGTGGCTTGCCCGAGAAGCGCACCGCGGAACGTATCGACGGCTTGTTGCGCCTGCTCTCGCTCCACTCCGACCGCCACTCGCCCATTTCGGCTTATTCGAAAGGTATGCGCCAGAAAATCCTGCTGGCCGGGGCGCTGTTGCACGATCCCGATCTTCTCCTCCTCGATGAGCCGTTTTCCGGCCTGGACGTTTCCTCCGCGCTGATCCTCCGCAGTCTTGCGCAGGAACTGGCCACGCGCGGCAAGGTGATCCTTTTCAGCTCCCATGAACTCGAAACCGTCGAGCGCGTCTCCTCGCGTGTGGTCATCCTGCACCGCGGTAAGGTTGTAGCCGACGATTCCATCGAGCATCTGCGCGTTCTGCGCTCCGCGTCCAGTCTTGAGGACGTTTTCTCCCAGCTTGTCATTGAGCGGGACACCGCGGCCGTTTCCCGCGAAATCGCCGACCTGATTCGGGCCTGAGGCGTTCGTGAACAGACTTCAATTCCGCGTCCTCTACCGCGAGTTCCTCTTTCGGATCGTGGATCTGGAACTGCTCTCCGCGCACGCGGAGGGCGACAGCCGTACTCTGCTGGGCCAGTTCGCTTCGCTGCTCGTTTTCTTTAGCGTGCTGCTTGGTATAGGGGCCGGATTGTGGGCCGCCAACGTCAAGGACGATCGGTTGCCGCCGCTGATGCACTTGATAGGCGCTTGGACCATGGAGCACTTCCTGATTGCCACCACCATGTTGGCGGTCGGTCTGTTCGCCGTGCTGAGTTGGGAATCCACCTTCCCGGACCGCCGCGATGTGCTGGTGCTCGGCCCCCTTCCGGTTCATGGGCGCACGCTGTTCCTGGCGAAAGTCGCGGCGGTAGCCTGCGCGCTCGGGCTCACGGTCGCGGCCCTGCATGTGGTGGCGGGTATCGCCTGGCCGCTGGCCCTGGCGCAATTCGACACCGCGCCCGCTCCATCGCTGGTCTTCGATCCCCCACTCCCGCCGGTGCGCGCCGCCGATTTTCCATCCGTCATGGACCGCGATATCGCGCCGATGCTGCAGCGCCTCGATCTGGCTGCCGCGGATGGCGGCGCGGGCATCGTCATCGGCATTTCCGAACACGGCGCGCGCCGCATCATGGCCTACGGCGCCGCCAAACCCGATTCCCTCTTTGAGATCGCCTCCATCACCAAAACATTCACCGCCTTGCTGCTGGCGCGAATGGCGGTCCAAGGGCAATTGGATCTTCGCGATCCTGTCCGCGATCTGCTTCCCCCAGGCGCCGCTGCCGCGCCCACGGGTTTTGAGATCACCCTGCTCGATCTGGCGACCCACCATTCCGGCCTGCCGCGCATGCCGGACAATGCCGGCCCAGGCTACCAGCGCGAGGCTTATACCGGCTACCGCGCCTCCGATCTCCACGAATTCATCCGGAGGCACGGCCTGGCAAAGCCTGCGGATCCCCAGTTCCTCTACAGCAATATCGGCTTCGCCGTGCTGGGCGCTGCGCTGGCCAATCGCGCTGGAGCCGCCTATCCGGGACCTTCTGCGGCGCGAGGTTACCGGCCCGCTCGGAATCGAGGATACCGTCGTCTCCCTTTCGCCTGAACTGCGCAGCCGTCTGATGCAAGGCCATGACGGCCAGCGGCGTCCCACTCCGCCGTGGGACCTGCTGGATGCCTTCGCCAGCGCCGGCGGTCTCCATTCCACCGCCGCCGACATGCTCACCTATCTGGAAGCCGAACTGCATCCCGAAAGGACGCCACTCCGCGCCGCCCTGGTGGAATCCCAGCGGCTGCGCGCCCATATCGCCGCCAAAGTGGACATCGCCCTGGCCTGGAATTACAACTCCGATACGGGCGTCTACTCGCACGGTGGCGCCACCGGCGGTTTCACCAGCGTGGCCTTCTTCAACCCGCGCCGTGATTTCGCCGCCGTGGTCTTCTTGAACGCCGCGCCGGTCACGTTCCCTTTTATCGAGTTCCTGGGTGAGCATGTCCGGCAACGCCTCTCGGGCGAACCGGCTTTATCGCTGACGCCCGTCTCGGTCCCGGCCGCCGGTCCCATCCGTTCCTTCTTCGCTTACTGGATCGCCATGCTCGCGGCCGGCGCGTTCACCTTCTGCTGCATCCTCGGCCTGCAGGGCTTGGCGGCTCAGATCCTTCCCCGGCGATGGTTCCTGCGCGCCTCGGCTTTTCTGCAACTCGCGGTCTTCTGCCTTCTAGTGTGCGGCTATTTTCTGCAGCGATCGCCGGTCACGGTGCTGGTGGCCGGCTCGTGGAAGCCTTGGATCGCATGGATTCCCTCGTATTGGTTCGTCGGCCTGTACCAGCAGTTGAGCGGCTCGTTGCATCCTGCGCTAGCGCCCTTTGCGCGGCGCGCCTGGACCGGATTGATCGCCGCTGTGTGCGCCACCGCCATCGCCTATGCGGCTTCGTATCGCCGCACCCTGCGCAAAATCGTGGAGGAGCCCGATATTTCACCGGGCTACAAACACGCCTGGCTGCCGCGCTTCGGCGGCGCATTCGAAACCGCCATCGCGCAGTTCAGTATCCGCAGTCTCTTCCGCAGCCGGCAGCACCGTATGATTTTCGCCTTCTACATGGGCGTGGCTTGCGCGTTCGCCATCCTGTTTCTTAATGCGCCGCTGGAAATCTCCGGTCCCACCACCGGCGATCCCTGGCATCGGCCTTCCGTTCCGTTGCTCGCCTCGACCATTATCGTCATGGGATTCTGGGTCGCGGGCACTCGCGTGGTCTTCTCCCTGCCGCTGGATCTGCGGGCGAATTGGATTTTCCGCGTCATGCCATTCCGCGCGGGGAAACGATGCCTCCGTGCCCGGCGCCGCGCGGTTGCCGTTATGTCCGTTGTGCCCGCATGGGCGATTTCGGCCGCGGCGATCGTCCCGCTCTGGCCGTGGCGGGCGGCCGCTGGCCACCTTGCCGTTTTAGGTTTATTTGGGATCTTTCTGGCTGAGTTTTCTTTCGGCGGCGCGCAGAAGATCCCATTCACCTGTTCGTATCTCCCGGGCAGATCGCACATCCATATCACTTTCCTGCTTTGGATTTATATGATCCTGGCCGGAATTGTGGCCTGCGCCGTAGGCGAGCGCGACGCGCTTGAAAGTCCCGTGGCCACCGCAGCCGTCATCGCCGGCCTGGGAATCGCCGCTCTTTTCGCCATTCTTCGCAATAACTGGCTGGCCCGCCCAAGCCAGGCCGAACTCCGTTTTGAGGAGATACCGCAAGACCAATTGGTGAGCCTGGAGTTATCCTGAGACTGCGGAAAATGCCACGGATCGAGCGGCCTTACGACGATTCCCGGATCACCAGGCGGCAGTCGAGCAAAATGTCGCGCACCAGCATGCCAGGCTGCTCGATGCGCGCAAGCATCGCGCCCATAGCCGCCTCGCCAATTTCACGGCATGGCTGGTGTACCGTGGTGAGCGGCACGGGCAACAGGCTGGCATATTCCACGTCGTCGATGCCCACGATGCGCACATCCCGCGGGATGCGATAGCCCGCCGTGAGGAGCACGTGCATCAGTTGTCCCGCCGTCCGGTCGTTTGCGCAGACGAATCCATCGCCCGGCTTCAGGTGTTTTAGCAACGGCAGGATGCTCTCTGCCGTGATGGCGTCCACGCGATGTACCGGGCCTTTTTTTAGGTCCCAACCGTTCGCCAGCAGCGTCTCGCGAAAACCCGCCGCGCGCGCGTCCACGGTGGGCGCGGCCCCGGAATGCACCAGGAAAGCCAGCCTCCGCGCGCCCAGCCTGAGCAGGTGTTCGGTGGCCATGTACGCAGCGCGCCGATTGTCGATGCCCACCAGGTCGTGACGGCTGCGCTGCGGATACGGCATCACGCAGCGATCCAGCAGCACCACCGGGATCCGCGCCTTTTCCAGCCGCGACACGATGGCCAGATTCGTCTCCCGCGCCTTCGCAGCGATTTCCAGCGGGGCAAAGAACACTCCGGCCACGCCGCGTTGCAGGAACTGCGCGCAGAGCGCTAGCGCGCGGTCCTCAGGCGAGGACTCTCCCAAATCCGTGTGTCCCCACAGCAGCGCATGGCGGCTGGCCTGCGGCGCACTGGCGATACCCTGGCAGATCGGCTCAAAAATCTCCGTCTGTCCAAGATCCGGAATCAGCAGCCCGAATAGCAGGCCGTCGCCGCCGGTGCGCGCTTGCCGCACGTAGGTTCCCGATCCGGCGATGCGCTCCACCAGCCCGCGCTGGGCCAACTCGCGCATCGCCCGTCCGATGGTGATGCGTGACGTGCGGAACTGCTGCACCAGTGCGGCTTCGCTGGGGAACTTCTGGCCGGGCTTGTATTTCCCCGACAAGATCTCCCGCGACAGGTTCTCGAACACCTGCCGGTACTTGGGCGCGTGCGGCTCGGCGCTGAATTTGCGGGCCATACTTGATATTACAGCTTTCATACCGTGCTATAGCAACTTGGCTCCACGCCGGACATCCAACACGGTAGAGGTGAACCAGATGCCAACCGAACCGGAAGTCAGGACCAAAGACTATTTGTTCGTCAGCGATTTCGACCAGACCTTGAGTTTCAACGATTCCGGAATCGTGCTGAGCGAATTGATCGGAGCCGTAGGCTTTGTGGAGAGGATTCAAGGCCTCTCAAACATCCACCTGGTGCAACAGGGCGGCGAACTCGCTTACCTTCTGTTGCACGACCCCGAATACCGGCGCGTGCGCAAAGGGCACCTGGTCGAAGCCGGCAAACGCATCCGCTTGAAACAAAATATCAGGCTGTTATCGCAACTGTTGGCGGACCTGGATGGCCACCGCTTTTCGTTCTACGTGGTCTCGGCGGCGCCGCAGGAGGTGATCCAGTCGGCTCTCGAAGGGATCGTTCCCGACGATCACATCTTCGGCACCAAGTTCCACTACGATCCGCAAAGCGGCGAGATCCAATCTATTGTCCGCGTGCCCGCCGGATACGGCAAGGTGGCCGTGCTGGACGAATTGCGCGCGGCCCTGCCGCTGAGCCGCGACCGCATCGTGTACGTGGGTGACGGCAGTTCGGACGTGCACGTGATGATGCACGTGAACCGCCTCGACGGGCTGACCATCGCGGTCTCCGAGAATAAACACATCAACCAGATCGCGCAGCGCACGGTGTTGAGCGACGACGCGTTGAGCGTGTTGGTTCCCGTGCTGGAGGGCATTGTGGGCTGGAGTCCGCTGCGCATTCGCGAATTCTTCGAGGGACACGGCTTCGTGCTGCGTGAGTGGGACAAAGTGCAGACCGACTCGCTCACCATTTGCCGGGTGCCCACCGATCCGCTGGCCGCGGCCGCGGGAGTTGCCTGATGCTGGAAGCCATCGGATGGGTCGCCACCGCGGTCTTCTCCGCCTCCTACTTCGCGCGGCAGCCGGCCGCGCTGCGCCGCATTCAGGCTGCGGCCGCCTGCTTGTGGGTGGCATACGGCCTGGCGATTCGTGCGTTTCCGGTGGTGGCCGCCAACCTGATCGTGGCCGTGGCGGCGCTCTACTCGTCGCGGCCGCGCCGCACGCTGGAAGGGAAGGGTTGAGAAGCGGATCCCTATGCAGATTTCGCATGGACTATAGTGGCCACAAAAGTGACCACATGAAGATTACTGCCGTCCGTGAGTTCCGAGACAACGCCAGCGGCTTGCTGCGTTCAAAGGATCCAATTCTGGTCACACGCCGGGGACGCTTGACCGGGGTTTTTTCCCCCGGCCGGAGGCCTCGTTGCCCATTGAGCTGAAACGCGAACTCTTTTCTGTCCTGAGCGACGACGTGCGGCGCCAGATCGAGAAGCGCGGTCTTACCGAGGTGGAGATCATCGCGGATTTCGAAGCCTGGCGCAAGAGCAAACGTGAGACTCGTCGCCGACGCTAATGTGCTCCTCTCGGCGGTTCTGGGCGGGCGCGCCAATCTCATACTCCGGCATCGGCTGATAGAGGAGATCCTTACCACCAAAGCGACTCTGTCCGAAGTGGAGGAATATGCCGCGCAATTAGCAAGAAAAAAGCGACTGGCCCTCGACGTTGTCCTCATGGCGGTGGCCGCACTGCCTCTCACGATGGTTGATCAGGCGACCTACAGGGCGAGCCTGCCGGACGCCAAGCGCCGGATCGGACGCCGCGATCCCGATGACATAGAGATACTGGCGCTGGCGCTACACACGGGCTTGCCGCTATGGTCCAAACGTGGACGACTGCGGAATTGCTATAGCGAGACTGAACTCCGGACCGATTGAGGCCTCGGGGTCTGCGGGCCGTCCCGGCCTCACGTGGCAAATCCCCGAATAAACATTTGTTATGCCAACCCCGCCTTGCATTTCCGGAACTTGTAGAGTACACTCAGGAAAGTTACTCATGTCGAGTGGTTCCACAAACCGGTTCCCCCGCGTACTGAGCTTGTCCTATCTGTCCATACCGGTAGTCATTATTATTAACGTACTGGTCATCGTAGCCGGCCCCGTTTGAGGCCGTCTCGGAGCGGTTCCGAGGCCATCAGCGGGGCGAAGCAAGCCGGCTGATGGCCTTTTTTGTTTTTGGGAGACCTTTTGAGGCACAACTTATGTCGACTCTGACGAATGGCGCGAAAATGCTGCTGGAGTGTCTGGCGCGGGAAGGCGTGGACTGCTTCTTCGGATATCCGGGAGGCGTCACCTTGCCTTTCTACGACGCCATTTATGACCACCACATCCGCCATGTGCTGGTCCGCCACGAAGAAAACGCGTGTTTCGCCGCCGAAGGCTACGCGCGCGCCACGGGCAAAGTGGGCGTCTGTTGCGCCACGTCCGGCCCCGGCGCGACGAACCTGGTCACCGGCCTGGTGGACGCCATGATGGACTCTATCCCGGTAGTGGCGCTAACCGGCCAGGTCACCAGCAAACTGATCGGCAGCGACGCCTTCCAGGAAGCCGACACTTTCGGCATCACACGTTCCTGCACCAAGCACAACTACATGGTGAAGAAGCTGGAGGATCTGGCGCGGGTGGTGCATGAGGCCTTCTACATCGCGGCCAGCGGACGTCCCGGGCCCGTGCTGGTGGATATTCCTAAAGATGTTTTCCAGGCGCAAGGGCACTACACTCCGGTCACTTCCATCCATCTGCCCGGTTACAAAGTCTTCACCGAAGGCCACACAGGCCAGATCCGCCGCGCGGCGCAAATGATTTGGGAATCCGAGCGGCCGTTGATCTATGCGGGCGGCGGCATCATCGCGGCCAACGCCTCCGGCGAATTGCGCGAGTTCGTGGAAATGGTCGACGCGCCCACCGTCACCACCCTTATGGGACTCGGCGGGCTCCCGTCAAACCATCCGAACTTTGTGAGCATGCCCGGCATGCACGGAAGCTACGCCGCCAACATGGGGATGAGCAGTTGCGACTTAATCGTTGCACTGGGCGTACGCTTCGACGACCGCGTGACCGGGCGCCTGGCGGCTTTTGCGCCGCACGCCAAGGTCATTCACGTGGATATCGACCCCGCCGAAATCGGCAAGATCCGCACCGCCGACGTGCCCATCGTGGGCGACGTGAAGCGTGTGCTGGGGCGATTGAACAAGGTGCTCGCGGATCTCGGCGAGGCCGGTCTCCCGCCCAGCCGGGCCGCTGCCCGCCGCGCCTGGTGGTCGCAGATGCGCGCCTGGAAGGCCGAGCATCCGCTGGCTCCAGTCACGTCCGATTCCGAAATCAAGCCGCAACACCTGATGATGGAAATCGACCGGCTCTCCGGGGGCGAAGCTATCGTCTGCTCCGACGTGGGCCAACACCAGATGTGGGCCGCGCAATTCATCCGGTTCAACGGCCCGCGCCTTTGGATCAACTCCGGCGGTCTGGGCGCCATGGGCTTCGGACTCCCCTCCGCCATCGGCGCGCAGTTTGCCCACCCGGACAAACTGGTCTTCGCGCTGGTGGGCGATGGCGGATTCCAGATGTCCATACCCGAGCTTTCCACCGTGGTGGGGTACGGCCTGCCGGTCAAGATCGTGGTGATGAACAACGGTTACCTCGGCATGGTCCGCCAGTGGCAGGAGCTGTTTTACAACAACAGGCTGAGCTCGGTGGAGCTCGACTCATTTCCGGATGTGGAGAAGTTGGCGGGTGCCTACGGCTTCAAGGGGCGCACCATCGATAAGCCGTGGGAACTGGCGTCGGCGCTCGAGGAAGCGGTGCGGGAGCCCGGCCCCTATCTGCTTAACGTCAAGGTCTCGCCTTGCGAAAACGTCTACCCGATGGTGCCCGCGGGCGGCGCGATCAATGAGATGGTGATGGGGCCGCCGCAGCCCGTGGCCGTGCCGGAATAGGATCTCCCTATGTTGCAGATCATTTCTCTATTAGTCGAAAACAAGCCGGGCGCCTTGATGCGCATTACCGGCTTGCTGAGCCAGCGGGGCTATAACATCGAAAGCTTGACGGTTGCCCGCACGCTCGATCCCGAACTCTCCTGCATGACCATCGTGGTGGATGTGGATGCCACGCTTCGCCAGCAGGTAATCAAGCAGATGAACAAGCTGGTGAATGTGCTGCAGGCGGTGGACCTGACGGAAGCTCCCGCGGTGCGGCGCGAAATGGTGCTGGTGCGCGTGCGGACTGTGCAGGAGTCGCGCACGGCGGTGCTGAAGGAAGCCGAGATCTTCGCGGCGCGCGTGGTGGATTCCTCCGTGGAAGGCTTTGCGCTGGAAGCTACCGGCGATCCCGAAAAACTGGACGAGTTTATCGATGTGATGCGCAGTTATGGCGAGATCGAAACCACGCGTTCCGGTGTGGTGGCTGTCTCGCTGGAGGGTAAGAAGTTGAAGCTGCAGCCGCCCGTCCTGACCGAAGCAAGATGAATTAGTGGGGCAGGCCCTTGGCCTGCGGCGGCCTCCCAGGCCGCCCAAGGAACGAACATGGCGAAACGCTATTACGAAAAAGATTACAAGCCGGCCCTGCTCCAGGGCCGCACCGTCGCAATCATAGGCTATGGCAGCCAGGGTCACGCGCATGCCCTCAATCTGCGCGATTCCGGCGTGGATGTGGTGGTGGGCCTGTACCCCGGCAGTAAGTCGCGCGCCAAGGCGGAGGCTGCCGGGCTGAAGGTGGCCGATACCGCGGAGGCCGCCAAAGCCGCCGATGTGACTATGATCCTGGTTTCCGATCATATTCAAGGCGATCTTTACAAACAGGACATCGCGCCACATCTAACCGCGGGCAAGACTCTCATGTTCGCACACGGCTTCAACATCCACTTCGGCCAGATCAAGCCGCCCGCGAACGTGGATGTCTCCATGGTCGCGCCTAAAGCCCCCGGCCACCGCGTGCGCGAACTATTCACCGAAGGCGTAGGCGTGCCGTCGCTGGTGGCGGTGCATCAGGATGCCTCCGGGCACGCGCTCGAAACAGCGCTGGCCTATGCGGGCGCGCTCGGAAGCCTGAAGGCCGGCGTCATCGAAACCACTTTCAAAGAGGAGACCGAAAGCGACTTATTCGGCGAGCAGGCCGTGTTGTGCGGCGGCGCTTCCGAATTGATTCGCGCCGGCTTCGAGACCCTGGTGGAAGCGGGATACGCGCCCGAAATCGCCTACTTCGAGTGTCTGCACGAGCTCAAGCTGATCGTCGATCTCATCCAGGAAGGCGGCCTCGGCTACATGCGCTACTCCGTCTCCGACACCGCCGAATATGGCGACTACACGCGCGGCCCACGCATCGTGGACGCACACGTGCGCGCGGAGATGAAGAAGATACTCTCCGAGGTGCAGTCCGGCGAATTCGCCCGCCAGTGGATCGACGAAAACAAGACTGGCCGTCATAAATTCCTGGCCATGCGCGAAGCCGCCCGCAACCAGCCCATCGAGAAGGTGGGCAGTGAGCTCCGCGAAATGATGACCTTCCTAAAGAAGAAAAAGGAAGCCGGTGTACCGGTAGTTTAACTTATGAAGATATTCACCTTTGACACGACTCTTCGCGACGGAACTCAGGGTGAGTCTGTCTCTCTCTCCGTCGACGACAAATTACTCATCGCGCAAAAGCTCGATGAGCTAGGCATCGATTATGTCGAAGGCGGCTGGCCCGGGTCTAACCCGAAAGATAAAGATTTCTTCGTCCGCGCCCAGACAGAGCTGCACCTGAAGCACGCCAAACTCACGGCTTTCGGCGCCACGCGATTCGCCCGCCACACAGTGGAAGAGGATCGCAGTGTGCAGTCGCTGATTACCGCGGGCACGCCCGTAGTTTCCATCTTTGGCAAGAGTTGGGACCTGCATACCTCGCGCGCGCTGGGCATCAGCGAAGAAGAGAACCTCAAGCTCATCAGCGAAACCGTCGCCTACCTGAAGGCGCACGGCAAAGAAGTGGTGTACGACGCCGAACACTTCTTCGATGGTTACAACTCGAACGCCGCCTTCGCCCTGCGCACCCTGGAAGCCGCGCAGAAGGCCGGCGCCGATGTGCTCTGCCTGTGCGACACCAACGGCGGCACACTCACCGGACGCCTGGTCGAGATCGTCGCCGACGTCCGTAAGCGCTTTGACGGCATCCTGGGCATCCATACTCATAACGACTCCGACATGGCGGTAGCCAACACCCTGGCCGCCGTGGAAGCCGGCGCCACGCACGTGCAGGGTTGCATCAACGGATACGGTGAGCGCTGCGGTAACGCCAATCTCTGTTCCATCATCGCCAATCTGGAGTTGAAACTGGGCCACACCGCCATCGGCCAGGACAAGCTCATCAGCCTCTCTAACGTGGCGCGCTTCGTCGCCGAACTGGCCAATTTGCCGCTGCCGAATAACCAGCCTTTCGTAGGTCACAGTGCTTTTGCACATAAAGGCGGCGTGCACGTATCCGCGGTCCTGAAGGAGCCCGCTACTTACGAACACGTCGTGCCGGAGGCGGTGGGCAACCGCCAGCGCGTGTTAGTCAGCGACCTGTCGGGCCGTGGCAATATCTTATATAAGCTGAAGCAGCACGGCCTGGCCGGCCGGCTCGACGAGGACGCCCGCCGCGAGTTACTCGAGCGCATTAAGCAGATGGAATACGAGGGTTACGAGCTGGAAGCGGCCGAAGGCACCTTTGAGTTACTCGTTCGCGAAGCTCTCTACCCCGGCATGCACTTCTTCGAGGTGGAAGGCTACGAAGTGTCAACGAAAGCGTCCGGAACGGGCGACTCCCGCTCCACGGCCGATATTACCGTG
>Ga0302325_10011534_pt1 | contig 19029 bp, 14 predicted proteins | sample Palsa_T0_2_FD_201948 | JGI IMG/M metagenome (GOLD analysis project Ga0302325, IMG submission 201948) | Peat permafrost microbial communities from Stordalen Mire near Abisko, Sweden - Palsa_T0_2 | ecosystem: Environmental > Terrestrial > Soil > Palsa > Peat permafrost | place: Sweden: Abisko...
TGCCGCTGCAGATCGCCAAGTCCGCCGAGATCGGCTATTGGACGATCCAGGCGAACGGAACGGGCGGCGAGGCGCTCCAGGGCGATTATCGAGTTGCCGAATTCAAGCCGCCCAACTTCAAAGTCGAACTCACGCTCGATGCCGACGTGGTGGCCGCGGGCGCGACCGTCTCGAGCCGCTCGAACAGCCAATACCTGTTCGGCGCGCCGGTCGAAGGGGGCACCTCACACGTGGTCGTGACGCGCGCGCAAACGTCTTTCACGCCGCACGGCTGGGATACGTTCAATTTCGGGCGCCAGTGGTTCTATCCCGAAGAAGCGCCCTCGGTCACGAGCGACGTCGTGCAGAAGGATCTGCCGATCGATGCGAGGGGCCTGGGGTCACTGGACGTACCGGTCAGTGCCGACCTGCCGTACGCGATGGAGTATACGGTCAGCGCCCAGACGACCGACGTTTCGCACCTGGCCGTCGCCGATACGAAGACCTTCACGGCCGTGCCGGGCGACGCCCTGATCGGTCTGCGATCGAACTTCTTGGCCAGCGCCGGAACGCCGTTTGGGGTCGATGCCATCGTGACCGACCCGCAGGGCAGACCGCTCGCCGGCCGCAGCCTGAAGCTCGTGCTCCAGCAGCGCGTTTACGCGAGCGCCACGCAGATCGAAGAAGGCAGCGAGACGCCGGTCGAGAGCGTCCACTACGTCGACGTCGCTTCGGCCGAACTCGATTCGAAACCAACGGCACAGCCGGTCACCTTCACCGCGCCCAAGCCCGGCGAATACCGCCTGCGCGCGAACTTCGACGGCGCACCGAGCGATGCTACCGCCAGCGACACCGAAATTTGGGTGGCCGGGGCGGGCGAAGCGGCCTGGTTCTCCTCGCTCGACCGGGGCTTGACGCTGAAGCTCGACAAGGCGTCGTATCGGCCGGGCGACACGGCGACGGCACTGGTCGAATCGCCGTATGCCGACGCCGACCTCTATTTTTCGGTCGTCCGGCACGGCGTGCTCTACGCATCGCATCAACGCGTGCACGGTTCGGCGCCGCAAGTGCGGTTCACCGTTACTCCCGAGATGCTGCCCAACGCAGCCGCCGAGGCGTTGCTCGTACGGCGCGGCGCGCCGCTCGCAAGCGGCGTCCCGGCAAACCTCAAAGCGCTCTCGCGAATCGGCTTCGCGCCGTTCGAGGTCGCGCTCGATTCGAAGTATTTGCGGCTGGACGTGAAACCGGCCGCAGCGGCGCTCGAGCCGGCCGGCCTCCAGCACGTGGCCTTGCATCTGCGCGGCCGCGATGGAAAGCCGGTTCGAGGCGAGATCGCGCTCGCCGTCGTCAACGATGCGATCCTGCAACTGAGCGGCTACCGCTTCCCGGATCTGGTGAAGATGGTCTATGCCGATCAGCCGATCTCGACGCGCTTCGGCGACAACCGTGAGGACGTCAAGCTCGAACCCGAGCGCCGCAGCCTCGAAAAGGGTTTCGGGTTCGGTGGCGGCGCGATGGCCGGCCCGGCCGAAACCCGGCTGCGCACGAAGTTCGTGCCGCTGGCATATTGGAACGCCGCAATCCAGACGGACGCGGCGGGCGATGCAACGGTGAGCTTCACGTTGCCCGACGATCTGACGACCTGGCGCGTGCTGGCGCTTGCGCTCAGCCGCGACGCGCGCTTCGGCAATGGCGAGAACACGTTCGTCACGACCAAGCCCTTGGTCACGAACCCGCTGCTGCCGCAGTTCGCGCGGCCCGGCGACACGTTCGCGGCCGGCGTTTCGGTCACCAACGTAGCCCACGGGGCGGGCACCGTGTCGGTCGCCGGCGCCGTCAGCGGCGGCGCGTCGTTCGGCAGCGGCGATCCGCACGCCGTGCAAACCAGCGCCCCGGCCCAGTCGACGACGCAGGCGTATCGCTTCCCGACGAGCGTCTCCGGCCCCGGCGATGCGACGTTCACGTTCACGTCCAAGCTTGGCGAGCACAGCGACGCGTTCTCGTTCCCCGTGCCGGTGCTGATCGACGACGTACTGGAGAGTGTCGTGACGACCGGCACCACCAAGAGTTCGGCGACGGTTCCGCTCGACGTCGCGCCCTCGTTGCAGGGAACGCTCGGTGGCCTCGAGGTCACCTCCGCGAGCACGCTGCTCGGCGACGTGACCGAACCGCAGGAGGCTCTGGCGCTGCCCTACGTTCCGTTCGGCACCGTGCTCGCGAGCCGGATTGCGGTGGCTTCCGATGCGATCGTGCTCGACCGCACCTACGGGCGCAGCGCGCAGATTCCGGTCCTGCGCGCGAGTGCTGCGGCGGATCTGGCGACCCTGCGAACGCTGGCTCTTTCCGACGGCGGCTTCGCGGATTGGCCCGGAGCGAAGACGAGCGACGTCTACACGACCGCGTTCGACGCGACCCAACTTTGGCAAGCCAAGGCGGCCGGATTCGACGTGGCCGCGGATCTCGCGCACGCGAGCCGCTACCTCGGCAAAGTGCTCGCGAACCCGAACGATCTAGCGGGCTGCGACGACAATGCGGACTGTGCGGCCGAAGCGCGCCTGGAAGCGCTCGAGACGCTCGGCACGCTCGGCGACGTGCGGACGGATTTTCTGGCCGACATCGTGGCCCGGCAGAGTTCGTTCTCGTACTACGAGCGGGTTGAACTGGCGCGCTTCTTGCTGCGCTCGGACGCTTGGCACGCTCGCGCTCTGCAGCTGCGCGACCAGCTCTTCGAGCAGGTGAACCTGTCCGCTCGGCACGCGACCGTCGACGTGCGCGGCGCCTTCGGCGAAGACGACGTCGCCGGACAATCTCAGATGCTGGGGCTCGCGATCGCGAGCGGCACGCCGCAAGAAGACGTCGACCGCCTGTTGCAAACGTTGCTCGACCAGCGCCACAACGGCCGCTGGGGCTGCGATTGCGACGACGCCGAGGCGATGAATGCGCTGACGCTGTACGCGGCGCAAAACGCGACCCCGCCGAACTTCACGGCCACGGTCACCCTGCCCGCATCTCCGCCCAAGGTCGCGCAGACGGTGTTTCGCGGCTACGCGACCACGATCGCCACGACGTCGCTGCCGATCGACGAGGTCCTGCGCGGACCCAGCACCGTCAAGCTCGCGATGGCGGGTTCGGGTACGTTACACTACGCGGTCGCATTGCGCTACCGCGTGCCCGATGCGACGCCCGGCGTCTATCAGGGTCTGCGCATCGACCGCATCGTACGGCCGGCCGGCTCGAAGGACGCGCTCGCTTCGTTCGGGCTCGCGCTGCCCGGCACGCCGCCCAGCGTCGAGGCCGGCAAAGTCTTCGACGTCGAGGATCGGGTCGTGACCGATCATCCGGTCGACAGCGTGCTGGTCATCGATCCGCTGCCGGCCGGCTTCGAGGCCGTCGATCAAAGCTTCCGGACGGCGTCGCCGGCGGATCTCGAGGGCGCCGATAGCTGGAACGTCGACTACCAATCGATCTACAAGAACCGCGTCGTTTCGTTCACTTCCCACCTCGAGGCGGGTTCGTACGCGATTCACTTCCTCGTGCGTTCGGTAACACCGGGAACGTATGCCTGGCCCGGAGCGAGCGCGGAGTTGCAATTCGCGCCGGAAGAATTCGGCCGCACGGCGTCGTCGCAACTGGTCGTGACCGAGCCGTGATGGCGGCTTTGCTCGGCTGTGCCCTCGTCGCTCAACTGAGCCCGATGGGCGGTTCGCCGTTGCCGTCAAACTCGCTCGTCGTGCCGGTTCCGCCGGGCGGCGCGGGTAGCGTGCTGGTCAAGCTGCCGCCGTCGTTCGGAGTTCGATCGCGGCTGCCGGCGCATCACGGTACCGAAATATACAAGCTTCCGGTCTGGAGCGTCGGCTGCCCGCAGCACGGCCGCGCGACGAAGCCGGCTCTCGTCGAGGCCGTGACGAGCGTCGTGCGGCGCGGCTTGGTCAACGTCATGCAGACGGTTTCGGGCTCGTACGACTACCCGCTGTCGTGCCGCCTTGCGGCAGTCCGCGGCCGCTACGTGCTGATCTTTTACGATCCGGGCCGGCACCGTTCGCCCGCGCTCGCCACCCGCGGGCCAGACTTTACCGTTCCTTAGCCGAGAAGATGCGAGTAGCCGGCAGCGCTCTGCGTAGCCCTCTGTGCCGGCTCATCGGCGCGCGCCACGTCAGGGGGGGCTTGCGGCCTTGCCGGTTCCCCGGCGACCGCCGGTAAGGTTCGGAAAGTACGCGGACAGGTCGCCGACGCCGTCAACGACGAGGTGCGCACTGCGATGGCTTGCCAAGGCGGCGAACGCGTTTTCGGCCCCGAGGCCCGTCTTAACGCCGACGGCACACGCTCCGCCGGCGCGCGCCATCGCAACCTCGAGCGTCGGGTCGTCGCCTACCACGACCATCCGCGCCGGCACGACGCCGAGCCGCCGCGATGCCGCGCGAAGCGCCAGCAGCGACGGCTTGCCGAGCACGGTCACTCTGGCCCCCGTCACGCTCCGGATAGCCGCGCAAATCGCACCGGATATACCAACCGTCTTTCCTGCGCGCGTGGCAAAGAACGGTGCAGCCGATGCGGTGTAGAGCGGCGCACCGGCCCAGCCGGCGCGGCAGGCCGCTTCGATGTCGCGTAGGCCGAAGTCCGGGTGCCAGCCAACGAACGTCGCCTCAACACCCGTTTCGCCGTCCCCTGGCCGCACGACGGCAAGGCCGGCATCGACCAGCGGCTGCGACACGCCTTGCACGCCCAGCACGAGCACCCGCCGGTAGCCTTTGCGTCGGAAGAGCTCCGCCGCAACCACGGACGGAGTAAGCAGCGAGGATTCCTCGATCGCGAAACCCGCGCGGCGCAGCATCTGAACGTAGGCGAGCGGCGTGTGATGCGTGCCGTTGGTGAAAATCGCGAACGGCCGCCCTTCGCGCCGGAGTTTGCTAAGGAGTTCCACGGCGCCCGGGAGGGCCCGATAGCTCCGACTGTCCTGGTCGCCGAGCGCGAGGGTCCCGTCGAGATCGAACAGTACCCCGCCCGAATCGGCAATCCGCTTCACAATGTCGGAATCGCTCACCGAAACCGTTTCAATTCGAGCACGAAATCGGGCTTCTCGAACCGCACGTAGCCGACGTTGGGCCGCAGGGTCAGTTCGCGCAGCAGCGCCATGACCGGGCGCGCGGCGGGCTCGTAGCTGCGCCGCACGGGAGGCGCCGCAAGCATCGCGTCGACCTGCCCCGCCGGCATGACGGCGCGCAATACGAACTCTTCGTCACCGATGTTCTCCGGAGCGCGACGGCGCAGTTCCCCGATATCGAGCATGGACGGCTCTTCGGACAGTTCCTTCGCGCGTGGGCGCGAGAGGACGCGGTCGCGAATCGTCTCGTCCACGATGCCCGGCGGCGAACCAAAACGGCCGAGCAGGTAGCGCATTACTTCGTCCGGCACGTTGGCGTAACGTTCATCGGAAAGCACGTTCATGACGGCTTGCGTACCGACGATCTGCGAAAACGGGGTCACCATGATGGGAAAGCCGAGTTCCGCGCGAACGCGTGCCGCTTCCTCGAAGACGGCCGGGAGTTTGTCGAGTTGGCGGATCTCGGCGAGTTGCCGTTTCATCGTCGTCAACATGCCGCCTGGAATCTGGTGCATAAAATACGACTCGTCGTACTCCGACGGCGCGCCGCGCGGCAGGCCCTCGGCGCTCGCGAGGGCTTCGAAATACGCGCTCATTTCCGCGAGCGACGCATCGTCGATATCGATCGTGTGCCCGAGCGAGCGCAGGTTGGCCGCCGTATGCTCGGCAACCGGTTGCGAGGATCCCCCTCCGAGCGGCCCGGCGGCAGTATGGACGGCGGCGATCCCGAGACCGGCGGTCGCGACGTACGAAAATGGTGCCAGACCGATCGTACAGTGCGAATGGAGTTCGAGGGCCTTTCCGCCAAGGCGTGCGACCAATGCCGGAACCAGCGTCCGCGCGCGATCGACGGTCAGGAGACCGCCGGGATCTTTGATGTAAACGCGATCGATCAACGGCGAGGCGGCGAAGAGCGCCGCCCGCTCCGCATAATAAGCATCGTCGTTGAGCGGACTGATCGTGTACACGAGCGCCGCGACGACCGAGCCGCCCCCTTCCTCGGCGATCGTCCGCGCCACGTTCAATACGGCAGAGGCATCGTTCATCGGGTCCATCGCTTGAAAGCGACGAATTCCGTTGCGTATCAGGAGCCGGAAGGTCAATCGCATGAACTCGTCGCTCGCGCGCTCCCACGAGATGAATCGCATTCCGGTCGTCAAGAACGACAGCGGCGTTCGCGGCATCGCTTCCGCCATCAGGCGGATGCGCTCCCAGGGATTCTCTTTGTGGAAGCGGACCGCCACGGCCATGTGGGTGCTCGTCGTGAAGTCCACGGCGAGAAACCCGACCCGGTCCATCACCGGAGCGATCCCAAGCATCATGCCGGTGGTGAGGCCGGTAGCTCCCCAGAGGCTTTGGTTGCCGTCGCGAACCGTCGTGTCGACGAGCCCTATCGTAGCGATGGAACGTCCTCCCGCGGCACAAGGCCGTGGCGAGCACTGACGAATCGCTGCAAATAGCCGGTCGTCACCGCACCGGCTTCGAACTCGGGATCCTCGAAGATGGCGGCATGCAGTGCGAGGTTCGTCACGACGCCGTCGATGAAGCACCCCTTGAGCGCGTGCCGCATGCGTACCAGACACTGCTGCCGGGTCGGTGCGTGCGCAATGATCTTCGCAACGAGCGAGTCATAGAACGGCGAGATGCGCGTACCGCTCTCTACGTACGTGTCGACCCGAATACCCGGGCCGGACGGAAAGACGGCCGTCGCGATGGTGCCCGTATTCGGCAAGAAATCGCGGGCGGGATCCTCAGCGTTGATGCGGCATTCGATCGCGTGCCCGTCGAACGATACGGACGCCTGATCGAAGCCTAGCGGCAAACCCTCGGCCACGGCGATTTGCGCCCTGACGAGGTCGACGCCGGTGACCGCTTCGGTCACCGGATGCTCGACTTGGATGCGCGCGTTCATTTCCAGAAAAGAAAAATCGCCGCGCGCGGCGTCGTATAGGAACTCCACGGTTCCCGCGCCGCGGTAACGCAACGACTCCGCGAAGCGCACGGCTGCGGCTCGCAGAGCCTTCCGGGCGGCGAACGGTAAAGCGACCGCGCACGCTTCTTCCACGACTTTTTGATAGCGGCGCTGAATCGAACAGTCGCGCTCGCCCAGATGAACGACGGATTCGCCGTCGCCGAGAACCTGCACCTCGATGTGACGCCCGCAAGCGACGAAGCGTTCTAGATAGACGCGCGGATCGGAGAATGCCGCTCGAGCTTCGGAAGCGGCGAGGGTCAGCATTTCGGCCAGTTCCGCCGGCTGGCCGACGCGCTTCATGCCGCGTCCGCCGCCGCCGCCGACCGCTTTGAGCAACACGGGATAGCCGACTTCGGCCGCAAGCCGCCGCGCCTGTTCGAGCGATTCGACCGCACCACCGGGAGTCGTCGGCACGCCCGCTGCTTCGGCGATTGCGCGCGCACGAAGCTTATCGCCTACCACGCGGACCTGTTCGGCCGTCGGCCCGATGAAGGCAATCGAGGCTGCCTCACAGGCCGCGGCGAGCAGGGCGCTCTCGGAAAGAAATCCATAGCCGGGATGGATCGCGTCGGCGCCGGAGCCCACAGCGGCGGCGATGATCGTCTGCACGCGGAGGTAACTATCGCCCGCCGGCGCGGGCCCGATGCACACGGTACGATCGGCATACCGTGCCGGAAGCGTATCGAGGTCGGCCTCGGAAGCTGCGAGCACCGTTTGGATGCCGAGTTCCCGCGCGGCCCGGATCACGCGCATCGCAATCTCGCCGCGGTTCGCAACGAGCATTCGGCGGATCTTCACGAGGTCGAACGCCCCAGGCGCACGAGTACCTGGCCATACTCGACGAGTTGGCCATCTTGGGCGACGACTTCCACAACCACACCGCCGGTTCCAGCGCACACGGCGTTCATCAATTTCATGACTTCGATGATGCCGACCACCGTGTCTTCGTCGACGACTGCGCCGACGTTCACGAAGGGCGGCGCTCCGGGCTGCGGGGACGCATAGAACGTTCCAAGCATCGGGGCCTTGATGTCGAACAGCTCGCGATCGTCGACCGTCTGGGCCGGAGCCGGAGCCGAATCGGGCGGCGCTGGGCTGCCGGCGATGAGAGCCGGCGGAGTATCCGGCAGCGGGCTCGCCGACGACCTCCGCAGATGCAGTTTATAGTCCGCGGTTTCGATGCGCAATTCATCAAAATCCGAACCGTCGAGGAGGGCCAGAATCGCGAGGACGTCTTCTTGGTTCAGGTTCACTTCTTGCGCGGACTGAAGAATGTGACGACGTGGTCGAACGGCTTTTCTTTCGGCATGGCGACTTCACTCTGCGACCGGTCCCGATCGCGCAGGTTCCAAACGGTTTCGGGACGGCTCTGCAAGACGAACACTTTGCCTAGGACGTCGATTGCCCACTCGATATCTTGCGCACAGCCGTAGTGTTTCTCAATCCGCCGCGCCACGTCGCACAGTTCGCGCAGCTCCTGGGGCCCGAGCGACGCCTTCGTCTGAAGATCGGGGCTCACGGACTCTATCCGGGTGCCGCTGCCGGTCTCGTTGGGCACGTGGCGAATTTCCTTGCATGAGACCGTGCTGCGCTGTACGACGCCGGTGATCTTGTTGACCACGAACTCATCGGGCGTAACTTCGCCCCCCACGACGCTCGAACCGAGGCCCCAGCTGGAGGAGATAACGACGACTGAGGTGTCGCCGCTGATCGGGCTGCGGGTGAACATGACGCCGGCGGAACGCGGTTCGACCATCTGTTGCACTACAACGCCCATGGCCGCCCCGTCTTCCTCGAGGTCGAGTCGCCGGCGATACGCGATCGCCGGTTCGCTGTACAGACTGGCCCAGCAGCGACGTAAGGCCTCGAGGACGTTCAGAGGGCCGCGGATCCAGAGAAAGGTGTCCTGCAATCCGGCAAAGCTCGCGCCGGCTCCGTCTTCTGCGGTCGCACTCGAGCGTACCGCAACTGGAAGGCTGTCGCTGCAGGCGTCCGCGCAAAGCCGCGCGTAGCCGTCCACGACATCCCGAGCGATGTCCGCCGGAACGGTCGCAGCCTCGACCGCGTCGCGGCTGGCGGCCGCGCTATCGCGAACGAAACGGCGAAAGGCGGCCGTCGTGACGACGAAGCCCGGCGGAACCTCGACCGACGCGCGGCGGAGTTCGCCGAGGCTCGCGCCCTTGCCGCCCGCCGTCGCGCGGTCTTCCAGGCCAAGCGAATCGAACCAAACGACGTTCACGTCCTCAGTCCAAGATCGTCACGATGCCGCTGGTACCGTCGACACGGACGCGCTGACCCGTCACGATGCGTTTGGTTGCGTGTCCCGTCCCAACGACGGCGGGCAGGCCGTATTCGCGAGCAATGATCGCCGCGTGCGACATCGCACCGCCGATATCGGAAACGGCCGCCTTGATCTTGCCAAAGACCGGCGCCCAACTCGGGGCGGTGACGGGGCAGACGAGCACTTCGCCTTCGCGAATCGTGCTGATCTCGTCAACGCTCAGCACCACGTGAGCGATCCCCTCGACGACGCCTGCCGACGCCCCGAAGCCGCGGAGTTCGTTCCCTGTGCCGGGCGGCTCCGACCAGACCTTGAGCTGTTCGGGAGTGATGCCCCAAAGCATCAAGAGCAGCGGATCGCCGATGCCTTCGGGTACGGGGCCAAGCGCGGGCGGAGGCGACCATTTCGCGTACGCGGCAAGCACCCGTTTGCGCTCGGCCACGATCGGCGGCCAGTACTCCGGTCCGCGCGGCGGCGAACCCGAGGCCCAGGAAAGCGCGAGGTCAGAGAGCGCTAGCCCCACTTCGCTATGGTGCAAATGGAACACATCCTCCGTCTCGGCGAAGAAGCCGTGCCGGGCGAGCAACGCCCCGAACTCGCGCACCTTGTTGAAGAACGCGGTCGCGATCCAGTTCTCACAATAGAATTTATGATCTTCAACGTACGGGAACACCAGGTGGCACAAGCCGAGCATCTGGTCGAAGGTCGCGCGTTCGGCATCGGATGGCAACAGCGCCCGGTACTCCGAGGAAATGCGCTCGCGCTCTTGCTTGAGGCGCTCGGTCGGTCGCGCGAGCGACTTGCCTGCACGACGCTCGGCGACGTAGTCGACCATTGCGGAAAACGGCAGCGACAGGTCGTCGTTCCAGTTGCGGTGATGGTGGTAGAAACCGTCGCCCGTCGAGATATTGAACCAGGGCCGACGAGCCTGCTCGAACGCCTCCAGCCATGCCTTCGCTGCGGGCTCGCGGCGGCTCGCGAGATCGGCGAGAATGTCGTTCGCCGAACGGTTCGCGACGAAGGCGCCCTCGAGCCCGGATTCGACCGCGAGTACCGCGAGCTTCTTGAGTTCGTCGTCGGGCCGCATCATGAGCGTATCGACGCCGGCAACCATGCGCGCCATCGTCTGCACCGAAATCTCGGGGAACGCTTTTTTGCAGAACTCGAAAAAGGTAAGGTACGCGCCGTAGCCGAGCACCAGAAACTCGAAATGATACTGCCACATCTTCAGCATCGCTTCGGTGCACGTGTGAAAACGCTCGATCAGAAAGAAATTCTGGGCGATGCCGCGGCCTTCGGTGACCACCCGTGCGTCTTCAAACTCCGGCAGATCCGGCACCACAATCGCCGCGATGTCGGCCAGGAGTTCCTCGATCTTGCCGTTCCACTGTGCGTACAGCCGATCCCAATTGGCGAAATAGTAGCCCGCGCGTTCTTGGAATACGACGACGCGTCGTTCGATTTCGGCCGGATCCAAAACCGGAACGGCACTGATGTAGACCCGCCCGTTGAGGATACGATGATCGATGCCGAGAACCGGCGGGATGGCGAACACGCGCGTATTGTACGCGCCGAGCGAGATGTATGGAGCTTCGGCCGTGATCGTGTCGAAGGCCGGCATGGGCTCCGGAAAATGCATCCCGTTGTAAAACCAAAATCGTCCGTCGTCACTCGGTGCGAACCGCGTGAAGTAGGGATACATGTCGGAACGCTCCGTTCCGGGCACGGCTTCCACCTCAGAAGGAAGCGGAAATTTCGTCGTTTGCGTTTCCATCGCTTCTCCTTGCGCAAAATACCGGGTGATCGATGAAGGTACGAATGGAACCGAGTAAAGTTCGCGACTTAGCGGTCTGCGCCGCCGGAGTCCTTCATTTCACCACGCAAGCAGCCTAACGAAGGCGCGAGCTTGCAGTCGGCCGGACTTTCGCGGATTTGTTTTCGCGAACGGGGCTAGCGTCGCCAACGCAATCACTGTCGCCGTCGCCGGTAGAGTTCGTATTGGGCCCAGAGCTTGTGTGCCGCGTCGTCACCGGTCAGTGCCGCGAGGATGCCTTCGCCCATTTCGCCGCCGCCGTGCGCGAGCCGGTACCAGCCTTTGCCGGGCGCGTATTCGAGCAGCGACTGACCCGCGGCGTGGCCGGTCGTCCAATCGATCAGGGCGAAGCGGCCGACGACGATGACGTCCAAGCCCGGATCCCGGCAGCGCGAGGGCGGACACTGCAAGTGCCAGCGCTGCAGCTCGGCAGCGCGCGCCGCACCCACGGCGGCGGGCGGTCCGTAGTCTGCGCGCGCGGGCGTCGCCGCCAGCCCCGCGGCGAATAGCGCCGCTAGGAACCCGCGGGCGGCGTTCACGTGGGCAGGTAACGGCCGGCCGGATCGCGCCGGTAGACCGTCGTGTTCATAATCCCGTCCGCCGACAGCGCATGGACGGAGAAGCCCGGCGATTCGTCGCGCAAGCCGACGATCCGCCGATCCATGAAGAGCAGCGGAATTTTTTGCGGCGCGGTGCTGGGAGCGCTCACCGCGAGCGCGACCTTCCACTGCGCGCAGCGAACGCAGTGGATGTGGCCACAGATCACGCGCCGCACTTGGGGATGACGGTCGACGACCGCGCGCAAACGGCGCTGGCCGACAAAGCCGCCGACGTCGAGATAGTGCAGGCCGGTACGGAACGGCGGCTGATGGACCGCGACGATCGTCGGCACGTCGCGGCGCGCGGCGAGCGTTCGCTCGAGCCATTCGGTTGCGGCCCGGTCCGTATACGCACCGGGCCACGGGCGCGGTGCGTTCGCGTCCAGTACGACGAGGCGAATCGGGAAGTCTTCGATCGCGTAGCGCAGCCGCGGCCCGCTCGCGGCGCCGAAGGCGCGCAGCGGCAACACCTCGCGCAGCCGGTCGCGGTCGTCGTGGTTCCCCGCGATCACGAAGTATGGCAGTTGCAGCGCGTCCATCAGGCTGACAAAGCGCTCGTATTCGGCGGCGGCGCCGAAGTTGGCGATATCGCCGGTCACGACCGCGTAGTCGGGGCGCGGCTCGAGCGCGTTGACGGCCGCGATCGCGTCGGTCAGATACGGGGCGGTGTCCTTGCCGAAGTATTGTACGCCGTCGGAAACGATGTGCGTGTCGGTCAATTGCACGACGCTCATCGCCGGATCAGGCGGCGGAGACGGGCGTCGTGATGCCGCGCTCACGCAGCAGCCGGGCCTCGTGCAGAACGCGGTACCGCACCATCCCGAGCGCCGCCGCGACCATGACGATCAGCGCGGCGTTGGCCGACAGCGACGCATCCCGATCGCCGAGCGGCAACGCGAAGCGCACGGCCCAGCGTAGCGCGAGCGCGGCGATCCAGATGGCGACGGTTATGCCGCTCCCCAAGACGTAGACCGTGCCGGCAGCTTCGCCGAGCCGTACCTTCGTAAAATGCGCGACCGCCAGGCCGACGGCGGAACCGACGCCGAGTGCGATGCAGGTCTCGCCCGCGAGCAGCATCCCGGTCTTCGGAAAGAGACTGGCAGTCAGAACGAGGAGATAGAGCGCGAGTGCCCCGGCGACGCCCGGCAACAGGAAAATCCGCGAGAGCACGAGCTTGCGCTCGCGCAGCTCGCGCACCAGGAACCGGCCGACGACGAACAGCGCTGCGGCGAGATAGAAGAGGGGCGGAACGTTGGGAGTCATGCGTCCTCAGAGTTCGTCGACGAAGCGTTCGATGAGCCCGGCGATCCGCTCGGGCTGTTCGAGCGGTGCGTAGTGGCCGGCTTCGCGCAGAATCTCGAACCGGCTTCCGTCGATGAGATCGGCCACCCGCTCGCGCACGGCCGCGGGGTTCATCGGACGATCGCTCTCCGGCGCGATCACGAGCGTCGGGGTCGCGATCGTGGCGGCTTCGTCGGCGAAATTCAAACGGCTCCACGATTCGTAGCTTTCGAGCGCGACGTCGGGCCGCGCCGTTGCCGCCGCCGCGCGAACGATCCGGGCCGCCTCGGACGGCAGCTCGCGATGGGTCAGCTGCGAGAGCCAGGTATTGGTTGCGACCGGATCGCCGGTCAGCGTTCGGAAGAGCGCGTCGGCCTTGGGTGGAAACGCGATTCCGCTTGCCGGTACGGGAGCGATCAGCACCAGGCCCTCGACCGCATCCGGGCGGTCGATCGCAAAACGCTGCGCCACCGCCGCTCCCATCGAGTGTCCGACCACGACCAACGGATCCAGATCAGCCGCCACTAGGAGGGCGCTCAAATCGTCCGAGAACGTCTCGACGCGGTACGGCCCCGGGGCCGCGCGCGACGCTCCGAAGCCACGCACGTCGATCACGATCGTGCGGTGCCGCTTTGCGAGCCGTGCGACGATCGGCTCCCAGACGGCAGCCGCGCCGTTCCAGCCGTGAACGAACAACAACGGAATGTCGCCCCGCGGGCCGAGTTCGGTGTAGCTCAGCTCGGCGCCGTCGGCGGCCTGGAAGGTCATCCTGGGGACCGCTGCGGCTCGGGCGCCGCGCTTTCCCGGGCCGCGGAATACGCCTCCAGGGCGGCCAGGAACGGCGCACCGTAGTCCTGGAGCTTCTTGTCTCCCACGCCGGGGATACGGCGCAGCTCGGTCGGGTTGCGCGGCAGATCGCGCGCCATCGCGCGCAGGGTCGTATCGGGGAAGATCACATACGCCGGCACGTCGCGCTCGTCGGCCAGCCGCTTACGCAGCGTCCGTAGCTCGTCGAACAGAAACTCGTCGAACTCGGGCTCCCCGGCCGAGTTGCCACCTTCGGTCCGGGCGGCCGTCGAGGCAGGCGGGTGCTTGGCGCGGGTTCGCGCGACGGCGGCCGGCGCGGCCGTGAGCAGGACGGTCCGGCGCTCGAGCAGCGTCGCTCGGCCGGCCTCCGTCAATTCGAGGACGCTGCGCAACCCGGGGGTTTGACGCAGCAGTCCCAAGCGCACGAGTTCCCGCCCGACCGCGAGCCAATGTGCGTGCGCAACGTCATTTCCGATGCCGAAGGTCGAGAGCGAATCGTGATACCAGGCGCGGACCTTTTCGGTCGCCCGTCCCGCCAGCACGTCGGCCAAATGCGTGAGACCCACCGAGAAGCCGCTGGTTTGGCGCACGCGTACGACCGTCGAAAGAAGCTTTTGGGCCGCGAGCGTCCCGTCGTACGTCGCGCGCGGAGCGGCGCAGTTGTCGCAGCCGGTGCACGCTCCGGCTTCGAGCGTCTCGCCGAAATGGCGCAGCAGTACCGCGCGACGGCACTCCGCCGTTTCGGCGAACCCTACCATCGTGCGTAGGCTCTCGAGCGCGAGCGCGCGTTCCCGCTCGTCCTTTTCTTCCAGGAAGCCATGCTGCTTGGCTACGTCGCCCGCGCTGAAGAAGAGCAGGCACTCGGCGACGAGGCCGTCGCGGCCGGCGCGGCCCGTCTCCTGATAATAGCTTTCGAGGCTCTTGGGAAGATCGTGGTGGACGACGTAACGGACGTTCGGCTTGTCGATTCCCATTCCGAACGCGATTGTGGCGCACATCACACGTGCGTCATCGCGCACGAACCGCTCCTGGTTGTACGCGCGTCGCCGGGGTTCGAGGCCGGCGTGATACGGCAGCGCCGCGATCCCCGCGGCGGAAAGCTTTTGGGCCAAACTTTCGGCTTGGCGGCGGCTGGCAGCGTAGACGATGCCGCTCTCCTTATGCCGCTGGCGCACGAATGCGAGCAGGGAACGGAAGGTGTCGGTCTTGGGTGCCACCCGGTAGTGCAGGTTGGGCCGGTTAAAGCTCGCGACGTAGCGCGCCGGATCGCGCAAGTGCAGCGAGCTGACGATGTCACGCCGCACGCGCTCGGTCGCGGTTGCCGTCAAGGCCAGGATCGGGACCTCGGGGAACGTGCGGCGGACCTCCGCCAGCCGCCGGTATTCGGGCCGAAAATCGTGGCCCCATTCACTGATACAATGTGCCTCGTCGACGGCGAAGCGGACCACGTTCCATTGCGCGAGGTCGCGCAGCACGTTGCCCACGCCGAGGCGTTCGGGCGCTAGGTACAGCAGGCGATAGCGGCCTTCGTGCAGGTCACGCAAGCGGCGGCGGACCTGGTCCGGGTCGAGTGCCGAGTTGAGGAAAGTCGCAGGAACGCCAGCGGCGTCCAGGCCGTCGACCTGGTCCTTCATCAGTGCGATCAGGGGTGAGATGACGACCGTGAGGCCCTCGCGCATCACGGCGGGGAGCTGAAAGCAGAGGGACTTGCCGCCGCCGGTCGGCAGGAGCGCGAAGACGTCGCGCCCGGCCAGCACGTCGAGAACGATCTCTTCCTGCAGCGGCCGGAAAGCGTCGAACCCGAAATGATGCTTGAGCGCGGCCTTCGGGTCGGCGTCGAAGAGAGTCGCCACGGCGTGGCGATGTTCGGGAGGGGCAGTCATGGTCCCCCATCGCGACCGCCGATCCGGACGGCTAGCACATAAATCCGGCCCGACCGGTTGCCGATACCGTGAGTATGATCAACCCCAGGACTCGCGACGACGGTCCCGAGCGCACGATCGGCATCGAGCCCCTGAAGACCGTTCCGCTTTTCCGTGACTTCGATGAGGTAGAACTCGCCGAAGTCGCCCAGCTCGTCACTTTGCGCCACTACGGCAAGCATCAGACGATCTTTCGCGAGGGCGATCCCGGGCAGACGTTCTACCTGATTTTGACCGGTTCGGTCGCGATCGTGCGGGTCGCCGCAGACGGCCGTGAGACGATCCTCTCGATCCTCAAAGAGCGCGACTTTTTCGGCGAAATGAGCATTTTCGACACCGCGGTCCGTGCCGCGAGCGTTCGGACCCTGACCGAAGTGGAAGTCGGCGCGATCGAACGTGAAGATTTCTTGGCTTTGATCGATCGCAGCCCGCGGATCGGGCGCCTGCTCGTCATCGCGCTCTCGGAACGCCTGCGCGCCGCGAACAAGCTGATCTCCGCGACCACCTCGCAGGACATCCGCTCGCGCCTGGCCTCGCTGTTACTCAACCTCTCGCAAAATTTCGGCGAACCCGTTCCCTCCGGCACACGGATCACGCTGCGCCTGACCAACCAAGAGATGGCGAACATGATCGGCACGACGCGCGAGACCGTCAACCGCACGCTGAACCGCTTCTGGGACGAACGTCTCATCGATATGCGCACGGCTCACGTGGTCGTGGTCGAGGCCGAAAAACTCCGCGCGATGGTGCCCTAGCCCCAACGCGTTCGGACCGGCGCATCTCAGAGGGATGACGAGTCGCCGCCTCATTGGTTCTGGGGAGAGGCCTGGCCTGGCGGCGAAGATGCGACCATGCTAGCGACACCGTCCACCGCCCTCGCGCCGCGCCGGCGCGACCTCGACTTTCAGTTGTACGAGGTGCTGGGCTTAGAAGCGCTGCTGCGTGCGCCGTACTTCGCCGATCACGATCGCGCGACGCTCGACGCGATCGTCGACACCGCCTATGAAATCGCGGCGGACCACTACGCTCCGCTCGCCGCGGAGCTGGACGCATTCCCCTTCAAGCTCGAGAACGGCAGCGTCGCGACGCCGGCCGGCCTCAAGGCTGCGATGAAGGCGATCGTCGACGCCGGGTTCCTGAGCGCGTCGTTTCCGGCGGAACTCGGCGGGCTGCAATTGCCCTCGACGTTGTGGACCGCCGCAAGCCTCGTGTTTTCGGCCAGCAACAACAACGCCAACGCCTATCCGTTCTTGACGATCGGTGCGGCGCATCTCTTGGCCGCCTTCGGAGACGACGAGCAGCGCGCGCGCTGGATGACGCCGATGATCGAAGGACGCTACTTCGGGACGATGGCGCTCTCGGAGCCGCAGGCGGGTTCGTCGCTCGCGGACGTCGCCACGAAAGCGGTTCCGGCCGGCGACGGCACGTACCGGCTCGAGGGCAACAAGATGTGGATCTCGGCCGCCGAGCACGACCTCACCGAGAACATCGTCAACCTCGTGCTCGCGAAGTTGCCGGACGCGCCGCCCGGCGTCAAGGGGATCTCGCTCTTCATCGTGCCGAAGTTTCTGGTCGACGAGAACGGCAAACCGGCCAAGCGCAACGACGTGGTCGTCACCGGCCTCAACCACAAGCTCGGCCAGCGCGGCGTGATCAACACGGTGTTGACCTTCGGCGCGAGCGGCGAATGCGTCGGTTATCTCGTCGGCGCGCCGCACGACGGTATGCGCCAAATGTTCCACATGATGAACGAGGCACGCGTCGCCGTCGGCGCCGGGGCCGTGGCGCTGAACTTGGCCGCCTACCAGTACTCGCTGCAATACGCGAAGGACCGCCCGCAAGGACGCCTGCCGAGCGACAAGAACCCGCTCTCGCCGCCGGTTGCGATCGTCGAGCACGCCGACGTGCGCGGCATGCTGTTGCGGCAGAAAGCCATCGCCGAAGGCGGAATGGGTCTGGTGCTGTACTGCGCGAGCCTGGTCGACGCGGCGCTGGCGGCGCCTGACGAGAAGACGCGCCAAGCTGCCGAACTGCTGCTCGACGTGCTGACGCCGATCGCGAAGACCTGGCCCTCCGAGCACGGCATCGAGTCGACCTCGCTTGCGATCCAGGTCCTCGGCGGCTACGGCTATTCGCCCGAGTACCCGGTCGAGCGCTACTTCCGCGATCAGCGCCTCAACCCGATTCACGAAGGCACGACCGGCATCCAGGGGCTCGACCTGCTGGGACGCAAGGTGCGGATGCAGGGCGGGGCCGGCTTGACGCTAGCGCTCGAGACGATCGCTCGAGATGTCGCCCGCGCGCGAGGCGTCGAGGCCTTGGCGGCCGAGGCCGGGCAGCTCGCGGCGGCCTGCGCGCAACTCGCAGCGGTCACCCGGACGCTGCTCGAGGCGCAAATCGATCTCGGGCCCGATCGCGCGCTCGCCGAGTCGACCGCGTATCTCGAGGCGTTCGGCACGATCGTCGTCGCCTGGCGCTGGCTCGTGCAGGCCGAGCGCGCCGCGGCGTTGCCGGCCGACGACTTTACGGCCGGCAAGCTCGCGGCCTGTGCCTATTTCTTCCGCTACGAGCTTCCGGTCGCCGAGCTGACCCTCGCGCGGCTGGCGAAGCTTGACGACCTGATCTTCAACGTCCGGCCCGCGATGCTGTAGGGCGCAGGAACTAAGGTAGCGTCGCCGCGCGTTAGGGTATAAGTCGACGCAGCGCCGTCTGGAGCGATTCCGCTCCGTCAAGCGCCCGGTTCTTGGAGATAGCCCCATGCAATTCAAACCCTTCGCTCGGTACGCGGTCGCGAGCGCCGCGGCCCTCGCCGGTTGCCTGCTTTTCGCGCTGCCGGCCAGCGCCCAAGTTGCGGTGACGATCAATGGCGGCGCCGTCGACTTCTCGCCCCCGCCGATCATTCAGGCCGGTCGCGTTTTCGTTCCGCTGCGCGGCGTCTTCGAGCAGCTCGGAGCGACCGTCGTCTACTCGAACGGCACGATCAACGCAACCGGCAACGGCCGCAACATCTCGTTGCAGATCGGTTCGACCCAGGCCACGATCAACGGTCAGCCTGAAACGATCGACGTCGCGCCCTTCATCATCGGTGCGAGCACCTTCGTGCCGCTGCGCTTCGTGTCCGAAGCGCTCGGTGCGAGCGTCAATTGGGACAACGAAGATCGCATCGTGTCGATCGCGACCGTGGGCGCTGCGCCGTCGTACGCCGGCAACCCGGCGCCGAGCGAAAACTACGTCAGCTACGCCCCACCGCCGATCCCGGTCTACGAACAGC
>Ga0302325_10011536_pt1 | contig 19028 bp, 17 predicted proteins | sample Palsa_T0_2_FD_201948 | JGI IMG/M metagenome (GOLD analysis project Ga0302325, IMG submission 201948) | Peat permafrost microbial communities from Stordalen Mire near Abisko, Sweden - Palsa_T0_2 | ecosystem: Environmental > Terrestrial > Soil > Palsa > Peat permafrost | place: Sweden: Abisko...
CGGCGAAGGTGGGGAACTCGAGGATGGCAACTCCCTCCACGCCGGCGCCCTCGACCACCTCGCACCGGCCGAAGCGGGCGAGGAATTTCACCGAGTGGCCGCGCAGGAAGTTGGGCCTTTCCTTCGCGTAAAGCTCGAGCTCTGCCGGGTTTCGAGTGCGCAGCTTGGTGATGATGACGTAGGCAGCCATGACTTCCTCCTGAAAGGTGCGCCAACCCGCGCCGGACGAGACTCCAGAGGCCTTGACGACCACGGGAGGCGTTGTCGGATGAGGGGCCCAGACGCCAAGAAAGAGCGAGCCCCCCCACGGCACGGGCAGAGTTCTCCTCCACCCCGGGTGGCGCTGTGAGCAGGGCCGAGCGTCTGGGACGTTTGCCCGAAGAGGACACAGAGTCACTCAGGGCAGGCTCCGCCGCCTCCCGGTTGCCAAATCCCATCATCGCAGGAGATGGCAATGCCGCCGGCGGCGCAGTCGTTGTACTGGCAGACCAGGCCCTGAGTCGCGCACTCGGTGCCAAGGTTTGGAACCAGCGATGGACAACCTGGCTCAAGTGCGGTGACACACCAGGTGTCCCCCTGACCGACACGAATGGGGCCACCGCAGCTGGAGGAACAGGTGAAGGCACTCCCCAAGTAGACGCACGTCACCCCAAGCTCGGCTGGCGTGCACGAGGCGTTCCCCGATGGTTCGGTGGCCGGACAGCACGACGCCAATGGAGCGCAGCTGGCCTGTGGCCCAATGTCCCAGGTGAGAGCTGCCGACGGCGTCCCGGCGCACGTCGCATCGGTGACACACTCGGAGCGAGGGTCGCTCCCCCAAGTGCAGGCCAAACCCAGTGTCGGGCAAGAAGTCCCTGCGACCGGTGGTGAAGAGGGGCAACCCCCGTCGTAGGCCAGACTCGCATTGGACGGGAAACCGCCGTCGGGTAACGGACACACAAAGAGGCCAGCGTCGGGAGCCGAATTCCCGCTGCTGCATCCCACCCACAGGGTGACCGCGAGGAGCCCGAACGCTGGTGCAGACCGATGCATGGGGTTGCTCCTGTTGCAGTGCCACAGCCTATCCGTAGACAGGTTTGGACGCTCCTTCCCACGGGGGAGGCGCCCTCTGCATTGCAGAGGCAGTCGATGCCTTGGAATGTTTGAAGTGGAAACTTCATTCCCGCTGGTTTGCGCGGCTCCTGGAAGGAGGCGGACCAATTAAAAGGGTGGCACGTGAGGCCGCTGGCACAGTGTGCGTGGTGCGCCACAGAGACCGCACAGATGCTCACCGTCCGTCTTCGCGGTTAGCGAGCGCGCCAGGCTTCAGCGAAGCGCCCGCTGAGCACATAGCGGGGAAACGTCACCCACTGCTCGACGAAGAAGCGCGCGAGGACGTCGAATGGGCCTCGAAAGGGCCGGGGTGGCGAGACCTCGCTCTTGTGGCCGCGGCCTTGAGCGACGAGGGCGACCAGCATCCCGCCCAGGCCGGCCGCAGCCAGCTGCCAGGCGATGAACGGCGCGGCCAGGACGGCGACGGTGCCAAGGAGGAAGAGCGGCACAGTGGCGATGTGCAGGGCCCGGTTGACGCCACTGCGGTGCCCCTGCGGGTAGATGGGCCACTGCCAGGCGCGAAGCCCGAGCCCGTCGCGAGAGTCTTCTTCCATCCGTCTCGTGTAACCCACTTTCCGTCGCGCTTCCGAGGAAGGCGCTCGAGCTCTTCTTCTTGTCCATTTCTCGCTGCTGCTCGCTGCGAGCTGCCCGCGGTTCGCTGCGGAGTCGTTGCCCTTCAAGAATGCAAAGTGCTCCCTTCTTGCAAACGACGTAGGCCGCAAGAAGGCGAGGAAGAACCATGCTTTTGAAGAGGCTCGGTCAGATTCTGGTTGTTGGTGGTTTCTTAGTGAGCGCGATGTCGGGTTGTGCAACGACAGACACGGCCTCAGGCTCTGCGGGCAGCAATGTCCCTCCTCCGCCCGCATCGCCTCCGTCTCCGCCCCCGGGCGGAATGGGCCGGTGATGGGCGTAGCCACTTCCGGCGTGTCGCCAAGTTGGCTTCGCAGGGACCTCGAAGCAGCGGACGTGGGCTGGCCCGAGACGTGACTTCCCAGCGAGGGCTCGGGAGTGCGACCCTTCGCGCCTCGGTCCTCGCTGGAGGTGCTCTTCGTGCGCCCGTCCGTTGCTGCGGTGCTTGGCGTCCTTCTGTCCGCGCCTGCCTGGAGCGACGAGCCTCAGCCACAGCTGGCGGTGCTCGTTCTCGGCTCGGGTGGTCCCCGCGTCTCCAACCGCGCCTCGGTGGGCAACCTCGTCCTCGTGGATGGCAAGGCGCTGCTGATGGTCGACGCTGGGCCCGGCACCTTCGTCCGTGCTGGGGAGTCCGGCCAGGACCTCTCCGCATTGGCCACGGTGCTACTCACCCACCTCCACGTCGACCACTCCGCGGAATTGCCGGCCTTCGTCAAGACGCGGGCGCTCGACGGGACTGGCCTGGTGCGGATGCGGGTGCTCGGGCCGAGTGGCAACGCCCTCTTTCCTTCCACCACGGCATTCGTTGACGGACTCTTCGGGCCGCGCGGCCTCTACCGGTACCTGCGTGACTTTGGCGCGGAGATGCGAGTCTCCGGGGAGAACGTGCCGGCCACGCTGGGCGACCCTCCGCGGACGGTGAAGCTGTCCGGAGGCATCACCGTCACCGGCCAGGCCATCCACCATGGGGACGCGCCGGCGGTGGCCTTTCGCATCGCGGTCGGCGCCCAGGCGCTCGTCTTCGCCGGGGACATCGACCCCTCGGGCCTCGCGTCCCTCGCGCAGCTGGCCAAGGGGGCTGACCTCCTCGTGGTGAGCTGTGCGGTGCTCGACCCGCCCGAATCCCCGCCGGGCCTTTACCAGCTCCACAGCCCGCCGAAGCTCCTCGGCGAAGCGGCGGCGAAGGCAGGCGTGAAGGCGCTCTTGCTGACGCACATCGCACCGGTTGTCGAGGCCAAGGAGGATGAGGTCCTGGCCTCGGTACGTACCTCCTTCTCCGGCCCCGTCACCTTCGCCACGGACGGGTTGCGCGTCCCGGTGGAGGCCCCCAGCGCGGCCAAGTCCGTCCACGCCTGCAACGCCGACGCGGACTGCGGGCCCAGCCAGCGCTGCGAGCGGATGCAGTGCAACCACCCGCCCTGCCCGTCGCGGTGCGTGGCCCGCTGAGGCGGGGCGTCGAAGTTAGCCCGAGACGGCGAGCACGCCTGCCCCGCGGAATTTCCCCTGCCGCAACGCCTCGAGCGCTTCATTGGCCTGCGCCAGTGGAAACACCGTCACCTCCGGCTTCACCGGCACTCGGGGGACGAGCTGCAGAAACTGGGCGCCGTCCTCGCGCGTGAGGTTGGCCACGCTGCGCACCATGCGTTCCTCCCACAGGAGCCGGTAGGGGAAGCTGGGGATGTCGCTCATGTGGATGCCGGCGCACACCACCTTGCCGCCCGGGCCCACCGCCTCCAGCGCCCGCACCACCAGGCTGCCCACCGGAGCGAAGAGGATGGCGGCGTCGAGGGGCTCGGGTGGCCGCTCGTTCGAGCCACCCGCCCACTCCACCCCCTGCGCACGGGCGAAGTCCTGGTCTGCGACGTCTCCGTCGCGGGTGAAGGCAAACACCCGGCGGCCCTGGTAGCGAGCCACCTGGGCAACGAGGTGCGCGGAAGCACCAAAGCCATAGAGGCCGAGCTTCTCGCCGCTTCCGGCAAGGCGCAGGGCCCGGAAGCCAATCAGCCCGGCGCACAAAAGAGGCGCCGCGTGGACGTCGTCGAGCCCCTCGGGCAGAGGAAAGCAGTACCGGGCGTCGGCCACGGTGCGCTCGGCGTACCCTCCATCGAGTTGGTAGCCGGTGAAGCGGGCGTTGGGGCAGAGGTTCTCGCGCCCCGAGAGGCAGTAGCTGCAGGTGCCGTCCGTCCAGCCGAGCCAGGGGACGCCCACCCGTTGGCCCAGTGCGAGGTGTTGCACAGCGTCCCCCCGCGCCAGCACCCGGCCCACCACCTGGTGGCCCAGCACCAATGGCAGCTTCGGGTTGGGCAGCTCCCCGTCAAGGACATGGAGGTCCGTCCGGCATACGCCGCAGGCGCTTACCTCGAGCAGCACCTGCTCTGCGCTGGGGGCAGGGTCCGCCACGGTGCGTGCCAGAAGCGGGCCGCCCACCTGCTCCAGCACCATCGCCCTCACCGAGCACCTTCCAGCGTCTTGCGCAGAAAGACGGCCTGCCCCCAAGGGCGAGCCTCTTGCTTGAAGGCCTGGTAGCCGAGGCTCTCGTAGAGCGCGAGTGCGGCCGCATTGCTGGGCCGGGTGTTGAGGGTGAGCACCCGCACGCCGCGGGCCCGGGCTTGCTCCTCGGCGAAGAGCGTCAGGGAGCGGCCAAGTCCCCGGCGGGCGGCTGCTGCGGTCACCGCAAGACTGGTGACGGCTGCAGTCCTCCCGCCGTCGGCGACGTCCGGGTCTGTGTCCACGAAGTCCAGCGCCACCATCGCCACCACCTGGCCCTCTAGCTCCGCCACCCACATGCCTCGCTCACCGCGTGCCATTGCCCCGTACCAGGAAGGGACGGCCTCAGCCTCCCAGCCCGCCTCGAGCCGCAGGGCGCGCAGCTGGGACGCGTCGGCGGCGCGGGCTTCTCTTACCGTGTGCGTCACGAGGTCTCGAGGAGCCAGTGCACGGCTGTGGCGCAGACGGCGTCGAATTCGCGTTCCTTGCCGGTGAGGAGGTGGTCCGCCTCGGGCAGCTCGAAGAGACGAGCGTGGGGAATGCGCGCCACCAGGGCACGGACGTCCTCGATGGAAGCAAACTCATCCCGCAGCGACTGGATGACGGCCACCGGCTGATGGAGCGACTCGGCCACCGAGAGCTCGAAGAGACGGGTCGCCATTCCCACCGCCAGCACCCGCGCCACCCGAGGCTCGACCGCCGCCAGCTCGAGCGCCGTGCGGGCGCCAAAGCTGAAGCCCGCCACCGCCAGCGGGACGCCCGGCACTTGGCCCTCGAGCCAGTCCAGTGCGGTGCGCGCGTCCTCGAGCTCGCCCGGGCCGCTGTCGTAGGCGCCGGTGGAGGCGCCCACCCCGCGAAAGTTGAAACGCAGGACGCTGCATCGCGCGGTCCGGAAGGCGGCCGCCACCCGGTAGGTGACGGTGTTGTGGAGGTTTCCTCCGGCGAGTGGGTGCGGATGGCAGACGAGCGCCGCGCCGCGCGGGGCGTCCTGCGTCCAGAGGAGACCCTCCAGGTGGCCGTGGGGAGCCGGGATGTCGACCTGTGCCACGAAGCCGGAGGTTAGGCCGTCAAGGCCAGAGCTGTCCCCTGAGCGTCTTGGCCCGGCCCTGAAGCTCGGGGTCCATGCTCGTCAATTCAATGGACTTCAGCCGCTCGTCGAGGCTCTTGGGGAGCTTCGTCTTCAGCTTGCCCTCCTCGTTGAGGGCCTCGAGACATCCGAGCGCCTTCTCCACCACCCGCTCTTTGGGGTGGTCGAGGAGCGAGTCGAGGAAATAAGGGTCCTCCGGCAGCTCCGGGAACTTCTCCAGGTAGTCGAGTACACCCTGCACCCAGGCTTTCCGGTCCATCTCGCGAAGCTGCAACATGGCTTCCCGCTGTGCCTTGCGCTTTCCCTCGGGGTCGAACGTCTTGGCCAGCCCCTCCGGCAGCTCGCCGCCCTTGAAGAGGGCGTCGGCCGCGATTTTGTAACGGCTGTAGCTCGCGCTGCGCTCGATGCGCTGCTGGGCCGGGTCGTCTTGGCGGGAGTGGTACTTGCTCTTCCCGCGCTGGGAGTCGATTTCGCGCCAGCTCTTGTTGCGTTTGCCGCTGAATCCGCCGCCCTGGTCGTCGTCCTTGGGCATGTCTTGCACCACCTTCACGTGCGTCGCGCTGCCCAGAGGGCCGCGACGAGCTTTCTCATCCACTCCCGCAGCGCGGCACCTTCGGCAGCCGGTACGGGCGCTTCCTCGTCCTGCTCGGCCTCGAAGAGCGCTTCGTCCGCGTAGGAAACCAACGCGGACGGGCCCCCGTCGCCGCCGGGGCTTCCCATCAGCGCCGCGGGGTCGACCCGGGCTGGCGCTGTCCCGTACCCCAGCTCGAGCATCGCATGAAGCTCGAAGGCCAGATGCCGTAGGACCCCATACCCTTCATCGGATAGGCCCTCCTCGTCAAGGAAGGTGACCAGGGCGTCCTGGCGATTTTCGAAGGAATGCAACAAACGCAGGCGCGCCCGGGCGTCCTGGTCGATGTACTCCCCGGCCGACTCCACCCACTGGGCCGTGGGAGGGCCCTCGCCGAGCGGCTCGGGCGGAACCGGCTTGGGCTTCTTCGGACGGGGGCCGGGAAGGGCGAGGCTGACCGGGCCCGCGCACAGGTCCCAGAGCCCAAGCAGGTTCTGGAAGAGCCGCCGGGCATTGTCCGGCTCTGCGAAGCGAGGCTCTTCAGGAAAGAGTGCTGGGATGACGTCGCCTGGGGCGAGCCCGGCCTGGCGCGCCTGACGGAAATGCGCGAGCACCTCCTCTGGCCCGTCCGGGGAGCCGGCCAGCGCGAGGAGCCCGGCCAGGACAGCGGCGCCCTCGAAGCGGCGGTCAAAGGGAGAGTGGCTCTGGGCCATTCCGGGCAGAGACTAACGGGCTTCAGCGCCGGCGTGGGGCTCCTCGAGCTCCTCGAGCAGCGCGCCACCCTGAGTGAGGAGCCGCGCGTAGACGCCGTTGCGCGCCACGAGCTCGGCATGCGTGCCCTGCTCAACCACCTGCCCGGCCTCGAGCACGTAGAGGACGTCGGCGTGGCGCACTGTGGACAGACGGTGGGCGATGACGAGCGTCGTGCGTCCCACCATCAAGTCACGCAGTCCCTCGCGCACTTCGGCCTCCGAGGCCGCGTCCAGTGAGCTACTGGGCTCGTCGAGGAGCAGCAGCGAGGGCTGGCGCAGGAAGGCCCGCGCGATGGCCAGCCGCTGGCGCTGTCCGCCGGAGAGTCTCGCCCCGCGCTCGCCCACTTCCTCCTCCAGGCCGCGGGGGAAACCTCGGACGAAGCCCTCGGCGTGGGCCAGCCGGAGGGCTTCCCACACCTCGGTGTCGCTGGCCGCCGGCCGCCCGAGCAGCACCGCGTCGCGTACCGAACCGGAGAAGAGAACGGGCTCCTGGGCCACCCAGGCCATTTGCGCCCGTAGCGCCGAGGAGCGCAGCGTCCGGACGTCCTCACCGTCCCAGGAAATGGACCCGGCAGTGGGCTCGACGAAGCCCAGCAGCGCAGCAAAGGCCGTGGACTTGCCCACGCCCGAAGCCCCCACCAGCGCCGCCGTCTTTCCAGCGGGGACTACCAGCGTTAGCCCGGTAAGCGCCTCGTCCCGGTCCTCGGCGTAGCGCACGCGGACGTCCTGGAAACGCACCGCCTGGCCAAGCGGTTTAACCGGCCGGCCCGCGTCCGGGGCTCGCGGGAGCGCCTCGAGCTCGAGCAGTCGCTCGGCTGCCCCCAGGCCCTGCAGCACCTGGGCGAAGGTGCCGGAGAGGCTCTTCAGGGGCCCATACATGAGCATCACCGCCCCGACGTAGCTCAGCAGGTGCGCGGCAAGCGACGGCTCGCGCGCCACCGCCCGTGCTCCCACGGCCAGGGCCAGCGCCAGCCCCGTGACGCCGAGCAGCTCCACCGTCGGGCTGGCTGCGCCGCGCAAGAGGAGAGAACGGTCCATCTCGCGCATGTAGAGGCGTTGCTCGGCATCGAAGCGTTCTTGGGCCCTTCCCTCGGCACCGTACGCCTGAAGCACGGGAAGCCCGTGCAGCTGCTCACCCACCAGGGCCGTGAGTCGGCCGAGGCTGCCCTGCGTCGAGCGTGCGGCGCGCTTCACGGCGCGGGCAAACCGCAGCACCGGAAGCAGCGTGAGAGGAAGTACGACGAAGGAGAGGAGGAAGAGGCGCCAGTCCAGGACGGCGCACAGCACCAGCAGGGCCAGCAGTTGCAGGCCCTCGCGGACGTAGGAGGTAAGCCCCTGGGTGACGGCGAATTCCAGCTGCGCCACGTCGGCGGTGAGGCGAGCTACCACGTCGCCCGAGGAGCGGTCCTCCAGCGTCCGGGCCGGTACCCAGACGAGGTGAGCGAAGACTTCGGCCCGGAAGGCCGCGAGCACTCGCTGGCCTACCGACTGCATCCATCCCGTCTGAAGGAACTGCGCGGTGGCCTTCACCAGGGCCGCGGCCATCACCGCGCCCGGGAGAACCCAGCGCCAGACAGCAGTTTGCAATTCCATGGGCCCGAGCTGGACGGCTCCTCCGAGAAGCACCCCCTTCAGCAGCGGGCCCACCAGCCAGGCATAGGTGGCGGCTGCGGCGGCGGAGACGGTGGCCGCCACAAGAGCCAGCGCTACGCGCAGACGGTAGGGACGCAGCAATCCCCACAACCGCCGAAGCGGGCTGGCCAGTCCAGAATCGCGCGTTATAGTCATCCGCACTTGTCAGGAGACTAGAGATTGCCCGCCGCAGCAGCCCGGAAGCGCGACTACTACGAAGTATTGGGCGTTGCACGGCAGGCGTCCCCGGCTGACCTCAAGTCCGCCTACCGGAAGCTGGCCATGCAGTACCACCCGGACCGGAATCCCGGCGACAAGGTCGCCGAGGAGCGCTTCAAGGAAGCCTCCGAGGCGTACGAGGTGCTTTCCGACCCGGAGAAACGCGGTCGCTACGACAGGTTCGGACACTCCGCTGTCCCCTTCGACTTTGGCGGCTTCAACAGCTCTGGCATCAACGACGTGCTGTCCGAGATTTTCGGAGACATTTTCGGCGGGCGCTCGCGTCGCGGCGGCCGGTCCCGGGGCTCAGACCTTCGCTACAACCTCGAGATGTCGTTCGAGGAGGCGGCCTTTGGCACCGAAGTCTCGGTGAAGATTCCCCGCCCCAAGCGCTGCGAGGTGTGCGAGGGCACTGGCAGCAAGGACAAGCAACTCCGGCAGTGCCCGAGCTGCGGCGGTGGCGGGGAGGTGCGGCACACGCAAGGCTTCTTCTCGGTCAGTCGACCGTGCGGAACGTGCGGCGGCGCCGGCCAGGTGGCCACGGCGCCATGCGCGAAGTGTCGGGGCGTGGGGCGCACCGAGTCCGAGACCACGCTTTCGGTAAAAATCCCTCCGGGCGTGGACAGCGGGACGCGCATTCGCCTTGTGGGGGAGGGCGAGCCGGGCGAGTTGGGGGGCCCGCCGGGGGACCTTTACGTGGTGGCCCACGTGAAGGAGCACGCCATCTTCGTCCGGGAGGATGCCGAGGTGCTGTGCGAGGTACCCATCTCCTTCGCCCAGGCCGCGCTTGGTGTGCACATCGACGTCCCCACCCTGGAGGGCAAGGTGAAGATGCGAATCCCCTCCGGGACCCAGTCCGGCAAGGTGTTCCGGCTCAAGGGGAAGGGCATCGCCCATCTCCACGGCGGGGGCAAAGGAGACCAGCACGTGCGGGTGGTGGTGGAGACACCCACCGAACTCTCCGCCGAGCAACGGGAATTGCTGGAGCGTTTCGCCGAGCTCGGGGCCGAGCGTACCCAGCCGCAGGTGAAGAGCTTCCTGGAAAAAGTGCGCGAGCTGTTCGGCTGATCGCCCGGCCCCCGACCGGGCCACCTCCTGGAAATGCTGGAAAACCCCGAGTCCTGCCCACCCCGGGAGCTGGGGCACTGGCGCTCGACGTGCAAGCACCGTGGGCCCCGCGCGTTGAGCATGGGGGCGCCCGGAGCTTCTGCTATGCAACCCCCCATGCGTCGTCCTGCGTCGGTGAGGCTTTTCGGCCTTTTGGGGCCGCTGTGCCTGCTCGTCTTCGGCTGCGCCACCACCGGGCTTCCGGAAAACCCCAACGTGCCGCCCATGGGCCGCAGGCCCGAGGTGGAGCCGCGGCCGGACACCCGCGCTGCGGAGGCCCTGAGGGCCGCTGACGTCGCCGCGGCCGGACAGGCCAAACCGAAACAGGTGGAGATTTACCTCAGCGTGCGAAGGGCCTACCCTTCCACCGTGGCCGGCGAGGAAGCGCTCTACCGCGCCGCCGTCATTGCCTACGACTTGGGAGAATACGCGGTCGCTCGCAAGCAGCTCAACGAGCTGCTCTTCGAGAACCCTCTCTTCGCCAAGGCGGTGGATGCCCGGCTGAAGCTTGGGGAGAGCGCGCTCCAGCTGAAGGCCTACCGCGACGCGTACCAGACGCTGCTTCCCTTGCGAGAGAAAATACCGGCCGAGCAGCGGGCCGAGCTGGACGATGCGCTTCGGCGCTCCGCCGAGGGGGCGCGGCTCGCGAACCAGGCGTTGAAGCTGGCCCTGGAGCGGGCAGAGTCCGCCGCGACGCCCGAGGAACGGCAGGCGGCGCTGGACGAGGTGGCGTCCCTCATCGACGTCTCGGTCACCCTGGACGAGGTGGCCCGCGTCCAGGACGACCTGTCCCCCTCGCACCCAGCCTGGCCCATGCTCACCTTCAAGCTGGCTCGGGTGTACGCCCACATCCGCGACCCGCGCCTCAAGCCAACGCTGCAGGCCCTCCTGCAAAAGGCGCCGGGCAGCCCCTACGCGCAGCAGGCGCAAACCATGCTTGCCCGCGTGGACCGGGTGGGGGTGGTCAGGGGCCGCACCCTCGGGGTGCTCGTCCCACTCACCGGCAAGTACCAGCGCCTGGGGGAAGCGGTGATGCGGGGCATCAAGCTGGCCCTCAAGGGCAGCGACGTCGAGCTTCTGGTGAAGGACACCCAGGGGGACCCGGCTCGCGCGGCGGCCGCCGTGGAGGAGCTGGTCTTCGAGGACGGCGCCGCCGCAGCCATCGGGCCACTCTTCGGCGATGACAGTCGGCGGGCGGCGGTGGTGGCCCAGGACCTGGGGCTGCCGCTTCTGACGCTCACTCGAAATGAGGACGTCACCGACATCGGCCCCTTCGTCTTCCGCAACATGCTCACCTACTCCGCCGAAGGGCGCGCGCTCGCCGCCTGGGCCATCGACGTCATGGGCTACAAGAGCTTCGCGGTGCTTTACCCGAATACGCCCTATGGCGTGGAGATGACGAACGACTTCTGGGACCAAGTCGCCGCGCACGGCGCAGCGGTGCGAGGCGCGGAGTCCTACGCCAACGACCAGACCACCTTCACCTCCGAGGCGAAGAAGCTGGTTGGCCGGTACTACCTCGAGGACCGCATGGACTACCTGGAGGACGCCAGGGCGGCCACCAAGGATGCCAAGGACGCCTTCCGACGGCGCAAGGCGCTGGAGAGGGCGAGGAAGGACCTGGAGCCGATTGTGGACTTCGAGGCGCTCTTCATCCCCGATGAGTGGTCCCGGGTGGGTCTCATTGCCCCGGCGCTGGCGGTGGAGGACATCATCACCAACACCTGCGATGCCAAGGAAATTGAGAAGCTGAAAAAGACTACCGGAAAGACGGACATCCACTTCGTCACTCTGCTCGGTGGCCAGGGATGGAATTCGCCGAAGAACACGGAGGGAATCCCCCGCTTGATTGAGCGCGGAGGGAAATTCGTCCTATGCAGCGTCTTCGTCGACGGCTTCTACGCGGAGAGCAGCCGCGAGGCGACGCGGCGCTTCGTGCATGCCTATGCCGAGGCCTACCCCGACGCCACCCCGCTGCTCCTCGACGCGGTGGCCTACGACTCGGCGCGCATCCTCCGTCAGGTGCTCGAGGCGCAGCCGACCCCGCTCACCCGGGAGGCGGTCCGCGCGGCGCTGGCCGCGGTGAAGGACTTCGAGGGTGCTACCGGAAGGACGACTTTCAACGAGCGGCGCGAGGCGGAAAAGCCGCTCTTTTTCCTCACCGTCGATCCCAAGGGGATCCGCGAACTCCAGCCCCAGGAGCGTCTCCGTGGCTCGTGACCTCAAGAAACCCAAACGACAGCGGCCGGCTGCCGCTCGCCGGCCCCCGAAGCGTCAGTCCCCCAAGCGGCGTGCGGCTCCAGCGCAGAAGGTCGCCGGCTCGGGCGCACGCACCGTGGATGTCGAGCCGGGGCGAATCGAGGAGATGTTGCAGAAGCTCAGGACCGAGGTCGGGGCCCTGGCGAACAAGGGGCGGTACACGCGGGTCCGCTTCAAGTTCCGTGGGAAGCAGCTTCTGCCTGACCTTCCCCTGGCGGCGGTCATCGCCGCCGAGGGGCTCACCTTCTACTGGACGGGAATCCTCCGGACGCTGCTGGTGAATGTCGCCGGCAAGAGCGTGCTGTCGGTGGAGCTCGTCAATGACTCGGGCCGCTTCGTCCAGGCGGGCAAGGACGAGCTCATCGCAGGCGAGGTGGACCGCGCCATCGAGGCCTTCCGCAAGGCGCTGCGCATGGAACGTGACAACCCACGGGCCCACCTGCACCTGGGCGCAGCGCTGCGCCTGAAGGGAAATAAGGCGGAGGCCCGCGAGGCGCTCGAGCGCGCGCTCGCGCTCGACCCGCACGGCGAGGTGGGACGGGAGGCAACCGAGTTGCTCCGCCGCATGAAAGGCGCCGTTCCGGAGCCAGCGGAACCCAAGGACCGAAGCACCCCTGCGTCGGAGTAGACGCCGGCAACACCCATCCTCCGCGCTACTCCCCGGGCAATCGCCGGGTCCGGCGTGCGTGAGATACCTGAATGCGGCTCATCCTCAACGTACTGTGGTTCATCTTCGGCGGCGGCTGGCTGATTGGGCTCGAATACCTGCTCGCCGGGGTCGTGCTGTGCGTCAGCGTCATCGGCATCCCGTTCGGCTTGCAATGCTTCAAGCTCGCCGGCCTGGGTGCGTGGCCGTTTGGAAAGGACGTCGTGCCGGCGGGTGGTGGGGCCATTCACACCATCGCCAACGTGCTGTGGCTCGTCTTTGCCGGCGTGTGGATTTGTTTGAGTCACCTCGCGCTGGCCCTCGCCTCGGCGCTCACCATCATCGGCATCCCCTTCGCCGTCCAACACCTGAAGTTTGCTCTCGTCGCCCTGTGGCCCTTTGGCCAACGAGTAGTTCTCTAGCGCCAAGTGCCTCATTTCTCTTTCAATGGAGCCGTAATTTGCTTCATTGATGGTAGGCTGGAAAACCCACTCGAAATCCCTCATCGGGACGGATTGACTGAAGGGTTGCGGGCAGTTACGACGGAGTAGAGGCTCAGTTCACGACGCCCACCGACGGGCCTCGCTCCACCCCAAGTCCCCTCACCCATGTCCGACGACATTCCCACTCCGCCCGCTCCTCCTGCGCCACCGGGAGGGGCTGGCGACCTCGTCCCCATCAACATCGAGGACGAGATGCGGCGCAGCTACCTCGACTACTCGATGTCGGTCATCGTCGGTCGCGCGCTCCCGGACGTGCGCGATGGCTTGAAGCCCGTCCACCGCCGCATCCTCTACGCGATGCAGGACGAGGGGCTGCTCCACAACCGCAAGTACAGCAAGTGCGCAGGTGTGGTGGGCGAGGTCCTCAAGAAGTACCACCCCCATGGCGACGCCTCCGTCTACGACGCGCTGGTCCGGCTCGCCCAGCCTTGGAACATGCGCTACCTGCTCGTCGATGGGCAGGGGAACTTCGGGAGCATCGACGGGGATTCGGCAGCCGCCTACCGCTACACCGAGTGCCGGATGACCGAGCTCGCCGAGTCGATGCTCGCCGACATCGACAAGGAGACCGTCGACTTCGGCCCGAACTTCGACGACGCCACCACCGAGCCGCTGGTGCTGCCGACGCGCTTTCCGAATCTCCTGGTGAACGGGAGCTCGGGCATCGCGGTGGGAATGACCACCAATGTGCCGCCGCACAACATGCGCGAAGTCATCGACGGCACGCTGCACCTCATCGACGAGCCCAAGGCCAGCGTCGCCGACCTCATGCGCTTCATCCCCGGGCCGGACTTTCCCACCTCGGGCTTCATCCTTGGCCGCGAGGGCATCCAGCGCGCCTATGAGACGGGACGCGGCCAGCTCACCCTGCGGGCGCGGACCGAGGTCGAGTCCCGCGACTCCGACCGCGAGAGCATCATCGTCAGCGAGATTCCCTACCAGGTGAACAAGGCACGCCTGGTGGAGAAGATTGCCGAGCTGGTACGTGACAAGCGCCTCGACGGCATCTCGCAAATCCGCGACGAGTCGGACCGCCGCGGCATGCGGCTCGTCCTCGAGCTCAAGCGCGACGCCATCGCCGGCGTGGTGCTCAACAACCTCTTCGCGCTCACCCCGCTGCAGACCACCTTCGGTGTGGTGCTGCTGGCCATCGATGGCGGCCAGCCACGCACCTTCAACCTCAAGGAGATGCTGGAGCGCTTCATCTCCCACCGCCGAGAGGTGGTCACCAGGCGGAGCCGCTTCGAGCTGAGGCACGCCGAGAAGCGCCTCCACGTGGTGGAGGGCCTGCTCGTCGCGCAGGACATCATCGACCTCGTCATCACCATCATCCGTCGCTCCAAGGACCCGGAGGAGGCCCGTTGGGGATTGACGCACGTGCTCTCAGCGTCGCTCTACGAGCACCCGACGTTTCAGGACTTGCCGCGGCTCGACCTCGACCAGGCGATGCTGCAGATGGAGCAGCTGGTTGCTCGCGCCAAGGCCGAAGAGCCTCGTTACCCCGGGCTCGAGCACCGCTACGAGGGAACCGGTTTCAGCGAGGAGCAGGCCAAGCAGATTCTCGAGATGCGGCTCCAGCGCCTCACTGGAATCCAGCGAGAGGAGCTCTTCACCGAGCTTCTCGAGCTGACGCGCTCCGTCCTCCGGCTGCGCGACATTCTCGAGAACGAGACGTCGCTGCTCTCGGTCATTCGCGCCGAGCTGAGGGAGGTCCGGGAGAAATTCGGTGACGACCGGCGTACCGAAATTACCGGAGACGCGGCGACCCTCACCAGCGAGGACCTCATCGCCGAGGAAGACATGGTCGTCACCCTGTCCCACGCCGGCTACATCAAGCGCAGCCCGCTCACCGAGTACCGGGCCCAGCGGCGCGGAGGTCGCGGCAAGACCGGTGCGGCGACGAAGGAAGACGACTTCGTCACCGACCTCTTCGTGGCCTCCACCCACGCCTATATTTTGCCCATCACCACCCGCGGCAAGCTGTACTGGCTCAAGGTGCACGAGATTCCGCAGGCGGGGCGCGCGGCCCGTGGAAAGCCCATCGTCAACCTGGTGCACATGGCGGAGGGCGAGAAGCTCGCCTCGGTCGTGGTCACCAAGGGGTTCCCCGAGAGCCAGTACATCTTCTTCGTCACGCGCAAGGGCGTGGTGAAGAGGACGGACCTGGCCGCATTTTCCAACGTCCGCTCGGCGGGCATCATCGCCCTCGGCATCGAGGATGGTGACAGCCTGGTGGCGGTGCGCATCACCGATGGGAGCAAGGACATCCTCCTCTCCACCGCCCTGGGCATGTCCATTCGCTTCCCCGAGGAGGAGGTCCGGTCGATGGGCCGCACCGCCTTCGGGGTGAAGGGCGTCACCCTGGAGAAGGACGACGAGGTGGTCGGCGCGGATGTGGTTGAGCCGGGAACCGCCATCCTCACCGTCACCGAGAAGGGCTACGGGAAGCGGACCGAGGAGGCTGAGTACCGAGTCCAGGGGCGCGGTGGGAAGGGCATCATCGACATCAAGACCACGGAGCGAAATGGGCTGGTGGTCGGCGCTGTCCCGGTGAGCGACCGCGACCAAATCATGCTCGTCACCTCCGGCGGGATGCTCATCCGGATGAAGGTCGGCGACATCTCAGTCATCGGACGCAACACGCAAGGGGTGCGCCTCATCACGCTGGAGAACGCCGGCGAGAAGGTGACCGGCCTCTCCCGGCTCCCCGAGGAGGCGGACACCAACGGCGGAGGCGAAGAGCGGAACGGGGAGGGCGAGGTTCCCGAGGTCTCGGCGGAGGAAGATGCCGCCACAGCCGAGGACGCTACTGAAGGCGGGGACACGGGTGATGGGGGCGGCGACTCGGGCGAGGAACCCTGAGGACGGGCAGTGGCGTTCGAGAAGACGCGCATCCTGCACAAGCTGTGGCGCTACGTGCGCGATGGGCGGGTGCCCCTCTGGCGCAAGCTGGTGGGCGTGGCGGCGGTGGCCTACCTCATCTGGCCGTTTGACCTCATTCCCGACTTCATTCCCGTCATCGGCTACCTGGACGACGCTGGCGTACTCACCGCCGCAGCGCTCTTCCTCGTGCGCGACGTGCGGCTTCACCAGCAACGCTTTCCAGAGCTGCCCGCGGCCGAGCCCCCGCCGCCCGACCCGGCCGACTTGGGCCGCTAGGTAGGGGTCCCCGACGAGGCGTCGCGGCGCTTGACGGCTCCCAGGCCGCGTGGCATCCCTGCCCGCCCTGCCGCCCGGAGGAGCACGCTCCAAAGCAGCGGGGACCATTCGCCCAGGTAGCTCAGTCGGTAGAGCAGGGGACTGAAAATCCCCGTGTCGGTGGTTCGATTCCGCCCCTGGGCACTGATTTCAACCTTTAGCGGTCCGAAAAAGTCCGGTTCTTGTCACTCAGTGGTGGGTTCCACCGAAAAGCTGATTAGGCACACGCGTTTAGAAGTCTGAGACGGTAATTGGCGAAGGAGAAGGATCTATAGCCTGCTCTGGCCCCCATTTCCGTTGACGGTCACCCGGCCAGTTGGCGCCCTCGCCTGAATTCCCTCGGGCTCCGCATGGCGAGGGCTGAGTGCGGAGCGACTTCGTTGTAATCCCCAAACCAGGTTGGAAGCTGCGCGAGTACCCAATCGGCGGTCTCGCAGTCGTTCACGTAGACGTAGTCGCGCTTGAATGACGCCACGAGGGCTTCGGCCATTCCATTCGAGGCCGGGCTGTAGGCCGCAGTGAAGCACGGCTTCAATCCGATGCTCGTCGCGAATTCCTGGGTGTGCTTGGACTTGTAGATGGACCCCCTGTCGGACAGCCATTGCACGGGGCGCGGTGTCCGAGGTCGTCTGAAGCGTCGTTCCACGGCCTCGAGCATGAGTTGTTGGATGCCGTCGGAGAGGATGTCCTCCTTCGAGGCGATGAAGTGGATGACCTCGCGGTCACAGCAGTCCATCGCGAAGGCTACGTGGACTCGCTCGTCGTTCCAGCAGTGAATCTCAAAGCAGTCCGAGCACCATCGCGTGTTGGACTTGGGGACCATGACCTTGCCTGTCCCTCCGTGCTCGTCGCGTCGAGCTGGGTGTCTCGGGAGGAGAAGACCCTCCTTGCGCATCAGCCGGTAGACTCGCTTCCGGTTGTACTTCCTCCCGAAGCGCTTGTTGACCATCGCCGTGATGCGTTTGTACCCGTACGAAGGCCGGTCCTTCATTACCGCCTGGATGAGCGGAAGGACTTCCGAATCTTCCTTCCGCTTGTTGAAGCGTCTCATCGAGACTGCCGGGACCTGCTGGCTCACGAGTTTGTAGAACCACTGTCGGCTTCGCCCAAGGATTCGACAGACTCGACGGATGGCTCGGCCTCGGTCGACGAGCTCTCTCGCTGTGTCTCCAAGAGCGTGTCGCGGGACTTTTTTTTGAGCGAGTCGATGACCTCCTGCTGGCAGAGCTTCTCGAGGGTTAGGTCGCCCACCGCGAACTTCAGACGGTGATTTTCCTTCTTCAGCCGTTCCAGTTCCGCAAGCAGGTCATCGATTGCAGCGTGAGGGTCTACGGGGTCGCCGGCCAAATCGATCATCCTCTTCCAGTTGTAAATGGTGACCGGATGCACCTGGTACTTGCGGCTCAGCAAGGAAACGCTGAGCCCCTCCTCCACATGCTCTCTCAGGATGAGTCGCTTCTGCCAGATCGTGAATTGCCGCCGTCCGTCCTTCGCAATCGGCTTGTTCGGTGTCCATCGCTTCTTCATACGGGCCCCTCAAGTAGAGGGCCGGGGTGTCAACTCGAAACGGGGGTCACGAACAAGCCGTAAGCCCTTCTTTTCACGAGCTTTGCCTTGTTGTTGAAGCCCTCCGTGCGGCCGTTTGTGAGTCCGGTGGCGAAGTAGGCCAGGATTTCCGTCCGCCACTTCATCAGCGTGCGCCGCAGCGTCTTCAGTTCTGGCAGCTGAGTGCGTGCGAGTTCGTCGGTGAGACGGGTCAGCACGCGACCTGCCCTCAAGTAGCCACGGACTCGGTAGAGCGAGTGCATGGCTTCTTTCACTCGGTAGACCTCGTTGAGCTCGGGGTGCGCCTGGAGCCACCGGTTGAGCAGGAAGCGCTGGCCGTGGTGGAGGTGAAAGCTGCTGCGGAGGAGTAGTCGGCGCACACCTAGCGTCCGCACGTCACCGGTGATGAGCCTTCGGCGCCGGTTGATGTGCGGTGAGAGCAGCCGCAGGACGTGGAATTTGTCGGCGACGAGCTGCGCCTTGGGGAAGAAAGCCTTGGCGAAGCTCTTGTAGCCATCCGACATGTCCAGCACGACAAAGCGGACGTTTTGGCGACCGGGGATGTAGTCGAGCCCCGCCTTCAGCTCGGGAGAGCGCCTTCCGTTGACGACTTCCATGAGTCGTCGACCCTTGAAGTCCACCAGGACGGAGACGAATTCTCGGGTGCCGAAGTATGGGTGGCGCCTGAAGAAATGCTCGTCGATGCCAACAGTGCTGGGCCAGGGGTAGAGCCGTTGTCGACGACGGAGCTCGAGCTGATGGTAGAGCGTCCGGTAGATGAAGCCGGCTGAGCAGCGGTAGGCCAGCCGGACGGACTTCAAGTCCGAGAAGTTCTCGCAGGCCCACAGGACGCTGCGTCTGTAGCGTTCCGTGGTGCGGCAGCCCTTTCGGACGCCAGCGATGGGCTCGGTGAAGGGCTTCTGGCAGGGCTTACAGAAGAAACGGCGCTTCAGGACCGTCAGCGTGACTGCTTTGTCGCGGATGGGCGCATCCCTCACGCGCACGAGGCGCCGGTCGTAGAGCGTTTTCGAGGGGGTGGCGCACCTCGGGCAGACCTCCATGGCCGACGTCTTCCTGGCCTCGAGGAGGTTGGTGCCTCGGTCCTTCCGGAAAAAACTGCTGGTGAGTTCGAGGTCCGGTAACAGCAGCCCGCGGATTAGATTGTCTCCGGGCATAGTTCGGGGTCTCCGGTGAGGGTTGGTCTAGACACCCAAACCGTAGCCGGGGCCCACCCCGGGCTATGCCTCTTCAAACCCCGTTTTCACCCACTCCCAAGCGACAAGAGCCTTGCCTTGTTGTT
>Ga0302325_10011537_pt1 | contig 19028 bp, 13 predicted proteins | sample Palsa_T0_2_FD_201948 | JGI IMG/M metagenome (GOLD analysis project Ga0302325, IMG submission 201948) | Peat permafrost microbial communities from Stordalen Mire near Abisko, Sweden - Palsa_T0_2 | ecosystem: Environmental > Terrestrial > Soil > Palsa > Peat permafrost | place: Sweden: Abisko...
TAACTGACGTCAACGAGAGGCGGAGCAGATCGACCACTGTTTCATAGGCAGCCTGCTTCCCTCGATCCAGCAGAATCGCGAGCGCTTTTCGCTCGAAGTGCTCGCCGGCCCGAAGTACCTCGACCGCGTGCTTTTCGGGCTCTATCAGGTTGATGGAGGCAATTCGGACGCCATCGCCGAGATGGCCGCTGTTCCTGAGAGTTTGTACTATTTGAGCCAGTTCCGCGCTGGTTAGCGGATCTAAAGGATGGCCAGAAGGGGCCGGAGTACTTTCATCTGAAGTCGTTCCATTCCGCGGAAGGGGCTGTTGACTGGCGTCGGTTGCTTGTGCCATGTTCATCCTCTAAATATGCGGTTTATGAAGCAGGTATGTGGCTAACGAAACGCAGATTGTCCCCCGGGTGGCCACTATCTTCTGGACGCTGGAACCGGTCATATAAGTCCGGAATGCGGCGGTGGTCGCGTGCCTTTTCCCACGCCAACGGACCCATATATGAGACCGGTTTTAGTATATACGGATGAAACTGGGCAACACGTCGACAAGGTTGCCGAGATTGAAGCCGCTCGCGCCCACCGCTTTAGTAAAGATCTTCCAGGGCCATTTGGGATTCAGGCAGTACCTGTCCCCCATCGACAACGATCGTTTGTCCTGAGATAAAGGCCGCTTCGTCGCTGGCTAGAAAGAGCGCGGCATAGGCAACGTCTTCCACCGAGCCGAGCCTGCGCGAGGGAACTGCGGATGTCATCCGGGCAATGTATTCGGGGCCTAGCGCCTCCACTCCTTCGGTAAGGATGTTACCGGGAAGGACAGCGTTCACCGTGATGTTGAGGGGAGCGAGTTCGATGGCCGCGGTGCGCATGAAACCGAGCTGCCCAGCCTTGCTGGCGCCATAGTGGCTCCAGCCTGGGTATCCTGTGATCGGGCCGGTGATCGAAGACGTAAGTATGATGCGCCCCTTGCCCCGGGCCTTCAACCCCGGCAGACACGCGTGGACGGAGAGAAAGGTCCCTTTGAGATTGATATCCAGGACCTGATCCCAATCGGCGACCGTCATATCGGTGAGCCTCGCGGCCGGGAAAATCCCTGCGTTACAACAGAGTATGTCGATGCCGCCGTGGCGCGCGATCGCGGCCTCGGCCATACTAGCATTGCCTTCCACGGTAGAGACATCGGCCGCCACAGCGCTCGCGATCCCTTCACTGGCCCGGATCTCGGCGGCGGTTGCTTCGGCCCCCGCAAGGTCCCTTGCGACGATGAGTACTTGAGCGCCTTTGCTGGCGAAAACGCGGGCTATACCTTTTCCGATTCCCTTGCTTGCGCCGGTTACGATGACCGAACGCCCTTCGAGAGATGTAAGCATGTTCGATCCATTGGATGCAAAAGATGGATGATGCAAAGGCGGTAGACAGGATGCGCCAACTCGACCACGGCTCTCGCCGCGACCTATAGCGTGGACCAACCCGGGCTGATGCGCTCAAGAGTTTTCTTGAGAGCTTCAAGGTGCATTGCTGACTGCTGGCGCTCCGCTTGAAACTGCTGCGCGGTTCGCAAGGCAACGTCTTCAGGCACGTAACGGAACGGCTGGCCTGTGCTCTGCGCCAGTACCTGGACGGTGCACGCCCGCTCCAGATAATACATGTCGTCAAACACATTCGCCACCGATTCACCACAAATGAGAACGCCATGATTCGCCATAAACAGCAGGTCGGCATCGACGAGTTTGCTGCAGATCCGATCGCCTTCGTTCGGGTCCAAGGCTAATCCGCCATAGTCGGAGTCATAGGCCACGCGATTGTAGAAACGCAATGCGTTCTGGCTTACCCACTCCAGCTTGCCATCCCGCAACAGCGTCAACGAGGTGGCGAAAGGCATGTGAGTGTGCATAATGCAAATGGCGTTCGGTTTTGCTTTGTGGATGCAGCCGTGGATGAAGAAGGCGGTCGGCTCTACCTCGTGCGTGCCCTCTAATTTATTTCCGTTTACATCGACCGTCACCAGATCCGATGGAACAATATCGGTCCAATGGATGCCCTGCGGATTAATCAGGAAAGCTTCGACGCCGTCATAGTCGGGCACTGCCAGACTAAAATGGTTGCATACCCCTTCGTGCAAGCCCAGGTGAGCTGCCGCTCTCAATGCCGCGGTAAGGTCAATCTTAGCTTGGCGGAGCGACGGGTTAGTTGTCATAGGCCGAAAACGAGTGAGCTCGCAGCCGAGCTTAAGGAAGACTGCTCTGAGTTAAGCAACTTCCGCCAGTAGCCCGCAAGCGAAATAGTACGAAACGGTCCGGAAGGAGCGGTCGCGAATTCCACTTGATGCTTTGAGCGGAGCCGACGGGGCGAGATGAGCATAAACTGTGGGACGTTCTTGAAGTCAGCAAGGAAATTCCGTTTACAATGGCGTAAATGATCAGTTCTTAGATGGCGGCCTGGTGCTGAAAGAGTCTCCATCACCCAGCGGCGAGCAAAGTTCGCGAAAGCCGGCGCCATGTACCGCATGGGCTGGAAGGGAAAGGGGAGTCTGCTGGCCAAGATTAGTTCGCTCTTCTCCCTTAATGGATTTGTCCTGGCGTTGTTGACTTGCGGGTCAGCTTGCGTCCGATACGATGCGTCTGCGCAAAGCCCGAAAACTCACGTAACCTGGAGCAATTACGAGGGCACTCCTGACGCCGCGCAGTTTTCCGCGCTTGATCAGATCAACCGATCCAACGTAACCCGGCTACAGATCGCGTGGAAATATTCCACTGGCGACGGGAACAAGTATCTATTTAATCCGATTGTCGTCGACGGCGTGATGTATGTTCTGGCCAAGCAGAGGTCGATCGTCGCGCTTGATGCCACAACGGGCAGCGAGCTGTGGATCCACAAGACAGATCCGGAAAGCAGACTCGTCACGTACCGCGGAATCAACTACTGGGAGAGTACAGACCGGTCGGATCGGCGCTTGCTATTCTCCGTAAACAACTTCTTACAGGAGATCGATGCGCGGACGGGTAAGTCGATTTTAGGCTTCGGCGAGAATGGTCTGGTAGATTTACGGGCTGGGCTTGGGCGCGATCCGAAAAGCCTCACGTTGGTTCAGTCGGGCTCACCCGGACGTGTTTTCGGGAACTTAATCATCCTGGGTTCGGCAACCAATGAAGAATATGAATCGGGTCCTGGTGACATTCGGGCCTACGATGTTCTTACCGGGCAGTTGGTCTGGACATTCCACACCGTTCCACATCCTGGCGAGCTTGGCTACGAAACCTGGCCAAAAGATGCGTGGAAGACGGTTGGCGGCGCAAACGCCTGGAGCGGGATGTCACTTGATGAAAAGCGTGGCGTCATCTACGTTCCGACCGCCAGCCCGAAATATAACTTTTATGGCGCCAATCGAACGGGAGCAAACCTTTTTGGTGATTGCCTGCTCGCCATCGATGCCAAGACCGGAAAGCTTCTCTGGCATTTCCAGATGGTGCATCATGATATCTGGGACTACGACAACGGTACTGCACCCAAGCTCTTAACAGTCCGCCACGATGGCAAGATGGTCGACGTGGTGGCTCAAGTTGGCAAAGAGGGTTTTGTCTGGGTCTTCAACCGCGACACGGGAAAGCCCCTCTGGCCGATTGAGGAGCGCTCCGTGCCGCGTTCTGACATGCCAGGCGAGGAAACCTGGCCCACCCAGCCGTTTCCTTTAGCGCCGCCTCCATTCGCCCGCCAGAGTTTCACGGTAAAAGACCTGAATCCGTTTATGCCACCTGAAGAGCGAGCGCGCTTCAGCGAAGAGGTGCAGAGAGCGCGCAACCAGGGACTCTTCACACCACCAGGTCTGCAGAACACCATCGAGATGCCTGGCAATAATGGAGGGGCCAACTTTGGCGGGGCGGCCGTGGACCCCAGGCAAGGATTTCTCTACGTTGTGTCCAAGGATCTTCCCGCCATGCTCAAACTGGAATTGGATGAAGCAGAGGAGGTCGCAGCAACTGGTTCCCCTGAAGAGCGTGGCCGCGCAGTCTTTGCTACAAATTGCCGGCTTTGTCATGGCGCGGACCTGACCGGGCAACCGCCCGCCGTTCCGTCGTTGGTCGATATCGGATCGAGACGCACTCCGCAGGAGATCCGCACGATCGTCAGGCAGGGAGATGGCCTTATGCCGGCATTTTCAGAGTTGTCGGATGCCGCTCTGAATTCCTTGTTGGCCTATCTTTCCGACCCAGGGCGCGCACCAGCACCCGCTGCAACTGAGAACCTTGCCGCGAAGAAGGCCCCTGCAGCTCTCGGGGGCGCGAATGCCCGATATAAGAGCGGTTTTGGCTTCATGTTTACGAGTAGCGGTCTGCCTGCGATTGCACCGCCCTGGACTACGCTTACGGCTTACGACCTCAACTCGGGAACCATTCGGTGGCAAATCCCTCTCGGCGAAGTACCCGAGTTGGAAGCTCAGGGGGTTAAGAACACCGGTTCGCATTTTCCCAAGGTCGGTCCGGTGGTGACTGCCGGAGGCTTGATTTTCACCGGCACGCGCGATCGCAAGGTGCGCGCAATCGACGCGCAAACGGGAAAGGTGGTTTGGGAGGTCACGCTCGACGCTGCACTGGAAGGGATGCCGGCTGTCTATGAAGTGAATGGGCGCGAATATGTTGTCTTCTGTGCGGCGGCGCAAGCCACGACCCACACCCACGACCTTCCCGGACATCCAGCATCGCGGGATCCAATCCCAGGCGCCTATGTTGCGTTTGCATTGCCTTAGGTTCCGGTTAGGCATCTACCAGAGCGCAACGCGGCCTGGAGTGTATCCCGTCAGCCCGACCTGATCGACCACTTCTTTGAACTCGGAATGATGGCGAATCGGATCGAAGCGCGGGTCCTGCATTAGGGTGAATACTTTCATATTTCGCTCGGTGCAGGCGCGATTGAGCCAAAGGCCCATTTGCCTGGGTTCACCAAGCGCGGCGTGGGTCGCGGCGATATCATAGGAGGGCATGCATTTGCGATTGGTCGACCTCTTAAGTCCATGCAGGATCTGCCGGGCGGATTTCTTGTCGCCCGCGACTGCGTGGGCATGAGCCTTCATCGCGAGCACGCAGTTACTTCCTCCGGCAAGCTTGAGAGTGTTTTCAAACTCCCGCACCGCTTCCTTGTAGTCGCCCTTCTGTTCCAGCGCTTGCGCCAGATACATGTGGGTCCAGACAAAATCCGGATCTAACTCGAGTGCGCTTTTGTAGTGCTTGATGGCCTCATCAAAGCGGTGGGCCATGTGCGAGGTGACGCCTGCCCAGACCAGGGTAATCAGAGAGACAGGGTCGATCTCGAGCGCGTGCATGATGGCAATATGAGCAGCCTCATGCTGTCCCTTGGCCGCCAAAAGATTTGCATACCAGTGATAGCTGAGGGCATAGCCCGGATTGCATTGAATCGCTCGCCGATAGGAGCGATCCGCCGCTTGCCAGTCTCGATCGAAGTGAAATTGGATATCGGCCAGCGAGGCGTGCGCTTCGGCCAGATCAGGATCGAGTTCGATCGCCTTGAGCGCTGCCCGGCGCGCCGCCGGCATAGCCTGAGAAGGAGGCACAATTTCATAGAACGAGAGAAGCGTGAGGGAATCAGCAAGGCCGGAGTAAGGCAAGGCGAAATGAGGATCTTCCTGGACCGCTGCTTCGAAACACTGGATGGCCTTTCGCATGCCTTCCTCGTTTCGTTGTTTCCAGAAGTACCGGCCCTTCAGATATGCTTCCCGGGCACTCTGCTGTTCGCTGCGCCTGGTGAATCGGCACGATGACGGCGACGAAATGACCTTCAGCCAGACGCACAGAGCGATCTGGTCGGCCAAATAACCAGGCATTGTGTCGATATCGCTCCGATGACACTGGTAGACCTGGGACCAAACTACAGTCCGAGTGTCAACAAACAAGAGCTCCGCATTCACCCGCAGGCCACCACCGTGATGCTGAATGCCCCACTCCAGCAGGTAGTTGGCTTGGGAATCCCGCGCAACATTTTCAGCAAGACTCTCACCATCCCCCTGCTCCGAGGACGGCGCAACCTCAACACTCAACTGTCGCGGGTTCAGCTGCTGCAGAAGCGCAATGGTCTTAGCCGCGATGGCATCGCAAAGCGATTGCTCGCCAAGAGTCTCGTTATGGAGTGGTTCAACGCAAATTGTTATGTGGCCCGGGATGTGACCCTGAACTGATCCTGGCGTCTTGGGTTGTTTGGCCACGTCGGGGCGCTGACCGCTCCTGTGGGACACCTGGTCGTTCCACGCGTCCAGCTCCGAGCGGAAGGCGAAGACGCTTCCCAGTTGCTTATGAAAGTGCCGATGAACGGGAAGGCCTTCCCGTTTTTCCCAAAGTTGAACAGTGCGAACTTCTCGCCGAAAATAGCTGGCGATTTCCTTCCAGGAGTCCAGACGGCCAGTATCTCGCCTCAATCCATTGACTTGCTGAGAGTTCGACAATGTCGACACCAACTCTTTAATCATCAGGGTTAGCGCAATCTCTTGTGAACGTGAAAGCCGTAGCTTTTTGAGAAGGCGGCTTATCGTCAGGCCGAACAGGCTACAGCAGCGTCCAGCAGCCCGAGGAGGTTCGGGGACAATCGCCAGATGCCATGGAGCTGTTACGGCTAGATTACACAGCAATTACCCTTTCGCCAAGGGTTTTCATCCGTTGCGACCCGGATGAAAGACCCGCGATGAGTTCCTCTTGCCTTTGCCGGATCCCCACCGGTTTACCTCCTCCTGCACACGGAAGACCTTTGTAAACCACTCGAATCGGGGCCATTTATAGGTAGTTTCGCTGGTTATTGGCGGTAGCTTCAATGTTTCGCACTATTTCGCTTGTTGGGTCTGAAAAAACTTGTTTTCCTAGTATGGGTTTTGCGGTGGTTGGCGAGCCCAATGACCCTGATCACCTAGACCGGATTGGTAGTGCTGCGCTGACTGAGTTCAAGATTGCGAAACAGACTCAGGGTCTATCAAATTGCCGGATCAGAAAAGGGAAACGTGCCCCAGGAACAACGTTCACAGCCGTCGCCGCTGCCGCCTTCGTTTGACTACACCAATCGCCATGAATTCATGGAAAGAGTGCGCACGGGGATGCCTCCCCTCATCATTTGTGTCGCTTGCAATGGTGGCATCCAGGGCAAGGAAGCAAATGAGGTCATCCCTGAAACACCCGACGAAATCGCCGCATCCGTCGGAGCCGCCTATGATGCTGGCGCGGCCATGGTTCACATCCATGCGCGCGATCCTCAAGATCTTACGCGAGGCGCGCGCAACGCTGAACCCTGGCGGGAAGTTCTGCGAAAGGTGCGTGAGCGGTGCCCCGAGATCATCATCAACGCGACCACTGGGGGTGGTCCCGGCATGACAATGGAGGAGCGCGCCTCCTCCCTGGAGGCGGGCCCTGAGGTTGCTTCGCTGAACCTGGCGCCGGATATGAGCCGCTTTCGGTTGAAGGAACGGCTCGCACCCTTGCCGAATCCGCGCCCAGCTTTGGACGTCGATGAATGCATACCGTTTACCTACGGCCAGATTCACCGCTTCGCTGCCATGATGAAACTCCACCACATCAAACCTGAGTTGGAGATCTACCATCCGGGTTGTGCGTGGGGTGTGCGGTATCTAATCGAAAATGATTTAGTGCAAAAGCCCTATTGGATCCAGACCGTAATGGGCTACCAAACCGGAAGCTACCCGACGGTGGAGAATGTTCTGCATATGTTGAAGGATTTTCCCGAGGATTCCCTGTGGCTATGCTCAGCCATTGGCCCGTATCAACTCCCGCTGACGACTTTCGCCACCCTGATGGGCGGCCACGTGCGGGTCGGCCTGGAAGACAATGTCTACTATGCTCGCGGGCAGAAAGCGGAGAGTAATGCCCAACTGGTCCAGCGAACGGTTCGCATCGCGCATGAACTTAACCGGCCGATCGCAACCCCTGCACAGGCCCGTTCGATCCTGGGCCTGAGTTGCAAGCCTAGCAAGTATTGATCCCGGGAACTACCACCATATCTCGCAGTCGGAATGCTGGATGGGGCTAAAGCGTTTTCACAAATACTGTGATCTGGTGAGAGCGGCTATGTTCAGGCGTTCTTTCCACCCCAGCACGCAAAGATCGCGTGCCGGGGACCCCGGTTTTGGCGGAACGCCTTCCTAGAATGCCTCTTCTTCCACTACACCATTTGTGAAAACGCTCTAAGGGACGAATTATGCCGAAGCTCACTCTGCATGGCTTTTCGATGTATTACGAGACATATGGAACCGGTCAACCCATTGTATTCATACCCGGCGCATTGGGTACCGGAAAAGCGGATTTTGCGTACCAGCTCCCGTGGTTTAGCCAAACCTACCAGGTCATTGCCCCTGATCCAAGAGGTTACGGCGAATCGAGGCCACCGGAGCGGGACTATCCTCTGGACTTCTATCAGCGCGATGCGGAGGATGTGCTGGCCTTGATGACAGCGCTGGGCCACGATGAATTCACCGTTTTCGGGTGGAGCGATGGAGCCAATATCGGCGCGCTCATGGCCGCCAACTCTCCGGAGCGCATTCGACGGCTCGTCCTGTGGGGCGGAAACTCCTATCTTTCCGCGGAAGAGATTGCTGCCTTCCAAGCCATGCGGTCCGTATCGTCGTGGTCACAACGGGATGCAGATGCGATGCGGCAAACCTACGGTGATTCACTCGATGCCTTGTGGGAGCGCTATGTTGTGGGATTGGAAGACCTCTACGCGGCTGGCGGTGATATCTACCGCTCTCAACTCAACGGGATAGAGTGCCCGACGCTGATCCTACACGGTGAGAAGGATCCACTCGTACCGTCGTTCCATCCAAGAACCATTTGCCAAGGTATTCGCGGATCATCGCTTCATGTATTTCCTGAAGGCAAGCACAAGATCCACGCAAAATATGCAGCGGAGTTCAATCAACTGACTTCTTCATTTCTTGCCGGGCAATAGACCGTTGTCCTTTGGGAAGCCTTTCTTTTCGCTACATTTTCCCCAGAAATTCCCATATGGTAGCGAAACGCGGCTTTTCTTGCGGAAATCTCGCGACGGGATTGGTTACTTTGTTCCACCAGAAGTAAATGTGCTCTAGCGGGCACGGAGGCGTCGCCTGAGTCTATCGAACGACAGCAACGCGGTGCAGCAGGAAATCGAGAGATCTCAGGGCGCGGGGGAACACCGGCAACTGCATCGGAGCCTCGGGCTCTTTGATTCGACGATGATTGTCGCCGGTTCGATGATCGGCTCAGGGATCTTCATCGTTGCCGGCGAAATGGCGCGGGAGGTTGGAAGTTCCGGCTGGCTGCTTGTGGCTTGGGTCATCGCCGGCGTCCTCACGCTCAGCGCCGCGCTCTCCTACGGAGAACTGGCAGCGATGATGCCACACGCAGGCGGCCAATATGTCTACCTGCGTGAAGCCTATTCCCCGCTCTGGGGATTTCTCTACGGCTGGACACTCTTTCTTGTCATTCAAACCGGCACAATTGCTGCTTCGTCCGTCGGGTTTTCCCGTTACCTTGGTGTGTTATGGCCGCAGATTGCAGAGAATCGCTACATTATCCGCCCTATCCATGTTCTGCCCACGTACGCACTCTCTCTTTCTACCGCCCAGGTGGTCGCACTGATTGTTATCTCGTTCCTGACGTGGACCAATACCAATGGCCTCAAATATGGCAAGGGCGTGCAAAACGTCTTCACTTCGATGAAGCTCGGCTCGCTGCTTGCTGTGATTGGAATAGGAATACTGATCGGCTGGAAGGCATCCGTTGTCAAAGCAAATTTTGGCGATGCATGGACCCCTCGCGGCTTCACGTTGAGCGGCCATACGCCTTCTCCGTTGACCGCCTTCGGTATGCTGGTAGCCCTTTGTACGGCACAAATAGGTTCCCTCTTCGCGGCAGATGCCTGGAACAATATAACTTTCAGCGCCGGTGAGGTCACGAACCCCAAGCGGAACGTGCCCTTGTCGTTGGCACTGGGAACATTCATCGTCATCGGCCTATATCTCGCAGCCAACTTCGCCTATATCGTCGTGTTGCCGTTCAGCGCCGTACAGCGTGCACCCTCGGACCGCGTGGCCGCGACCATGATGCAGGCCATCTTTCCAACCGCGGGCGGTGTGCTGATCGCAGTTGCCATTATGATCTCCGCCTTTGGCTGCATGAATTCTTTGATCCTTTCCGGGGCTCGCGCCTACTATGCGATGTCGCTCGACGGGCTCTTCTTCAAGAAGGCCTCCGCCCTCAATCGCGCGAACGTGCCCAGCGCGGCATTGGTGATGCAGGGCATCTGGTCAGCCATGCTGGTATTGGTCCGAACCTACCAGCCTGCGACCGGAACCTATGGCAATCTCTATAGCAACCTGCTGGATTACATCATCTCCGCGGCGCTCATCTTCTACATCCTCACCATTGCCGGCGTCTTTCGCTTGCGAAAGCTTCGGCCGAACGTCGAGCGGCCGTACCGCGCATTCGGTTATCCGCTCGTTCCCGCGCTTTACATCGTCTGCGCCGCTATTATTCTGGTGATTCTATTCATTTACCGCCCAGCAACAACCGTCCCCGGGGTCTTGATTGTTCTGATTGGTGTTCCGGTATACTTCCTTTTTCGCTATCAAATGCAGCGCGACCGAAAAGCGGCCGGAAAGTCCATCTGATCGAATTGAGGATCCCGATGAGCCAAGACTCCCGGATATTTTCAGGGTTACCCGGCAATGGTTTCGCTTCCATCGCATTATTGCTCTTCTGCATGAGGCTGTTACCGGCCGCCGCTCAGACGATCGTTCACCCTCCCGTAAAAACGAACGGTTCGGGTGGTAACACCTACGACGGCCCCGAGTTCATCAGGTATGCGGCCACGAGAGACACCCAGGACAGGAGAATCGACTTGTTCATGGGAGACTGGCGCGAATCCATGCCCCGCCATGAACATGGTTCGCTTGTGCTGAGAGATGTCTTGACTCGAGGAGACAACTTTACTCCTCCGCAAAAAGGCGCGGTGCTGCAGAGCGCCAACTTTCTCGCCTATGGCCGTCTTCAGCCGAATGATTCCACAACGCCGGCCAAGCTGGAAGGTGAGCAGGAAATCTACTACGTTCTTGGCGGTAGCGGAGAGATCACGGCGGGCGGCAGGACTGCCGCATTACGCGAGGACACAGGCGTTCTCATCCCGGCCGGGCTCGAATTCTCGATGAAGAATACGGGGACCGAAGACCTCACCATGTATGTCATCAATGAGCCTGTTCCCGAAGGCTTCGCTCCGCGAAAGGACATGATCGTGACGGATGAAAAAACCGTCCCGATACGAACACCGCTGCTTGCCTCTCCCTATACGATTCCGGGCGCGTCCGGGCACTGGGCGCATATCGTGAGAGATCTTTTCTCGAGGACTGACGGCCTGGCCACCATTGGGGACATTATCACAGTTACGATTAATCCTCTGAGTATGGGCGAGCCGCACCCTCACCAGCCGGGACATGAAGAGATCTGGGCGGACATTAGCGGTACCAGCTTGGCTTTTCTTGGGACAGAGCTGCGTGTTCAGAATCCGGGAATGGCATACATGCTGCGGCCAGATGGCCAGATGCTGCATTCGAACATCAATTCCGGTGACACCCCGGTCAAGTTTCTCTGGTTTTCAACTTCAACTGGTTACTCTGCTAAGAAGTAGCACGACTGCTGAGCGTTGGCAGTAGAGTCCCATACCAGGTTCCCCGTAGTCACGTGCATTTCTAACCAGCTCAGAATAATGGGCAAACGGGGCTCGGTGTTCCTGCGCGGAAAGTGCAACAAATCTGCGGGTGCCCCATCCTTCGCGCTCTTTGCGAAGGGTGGGATAACCACAAATCTCGATGCACACAGCTGCGTATCCCACCCTTGAACCCAAAGAACGGGTTCAAGGATGGGGCACCCGTCTTGTCGCTGTGCTTCCTACCGTCCCCAAAACAAACTCTCGTGAGAAATCGCGCCTAGGGCAATGAGAAGGCAACATAGACGCTACCGGATGGAGCTTTCAAATCTTTGCCGCCTCCCGCAGCGATGACTACATACTGCTTTCCATCGATCATGTATGTTGCAGGCGTTGCCACTCCCGCAAACGGTAGCGTGGTTTGCCAGAGCAATTGACCAGTTCGACTATCGAAGGCTCGAAACTTTTTGTCGTATACGGTTGCTCCGATAAAAAGAAGATCACCCGCGGTTACAATTGGGCCACCATAGTTCTCCGAACCGGTAGAAGCCATTCCCTTCGCGACCAGCTCTGGATATTCGCCGAACGGTATCTTCCAAAGATATTTGCCCGTATTCAGATCAATTGCGTTCAGAGTGCCCCAGGGTGGCGCAACCGCAGGATATCCATCGGGGTCCAGGAAGTCGTTCGACCCTGTGATCTGATAAGGGAGCGGTGCGCCTTCCACATCGCTCGAGTAGATTGCGCCCTCATCGGGATCAGGCTTTCCAGGCAGCTCTTTCCCGGTGAGGAATCGAATCAATGCCTCCAGGGAGCTTCCGCGCAAATTAGGAAACGAGGGCATTCGCCCCTTCCCCTCAAGGATCGTGTCCTGGATCTGTGAGTCGGACAGATGTTTGCCGATATCGACCAGAGAGGGATAGTTGGGCGGCGAACCCGAACGATTTTCACTATGACAAATGCTGCACTGGTTGTGATAGACCCTTCCGCCGATGCTTTTCCCTGGCTTGTTCTTCGTCAGGGCGACCGTACAAGCGACATCATTTGAGTTAACAAAGAGGACGCCACGCCTGACGTCTACGGCGGGGCCTCCCCATTCTGCTCCGCCAAGGAAGCAAGGGAAAACGATCGTCTCCTTGTCCAGACCGACGGGAACATATTGTCCCTGGCTGCGATAGGTCTCGAATTCCTTGGCCGCCCAAGCATGCGCTGCCGGGGTGCGCTCCGTGAGCATCTCCGCGGTCAGAATCTGCCGCGCGAATGGCTCTGGCAAAACCGGTCTGGGCTGTGTGAGGGATGCGACTTCCCCTGGAACATCGCTGGCGGGATACTTACGTTCCTCGATGGGGAAGAGCGGTTTGCCCGTCAAACGATCGAACAGGAAGAGATCGCCCTGCTTGGTCGTTTGCGCGACGGCATCTATAGGCTTGCCGTTGCGTATAACAGAGAGCAAGGCGGGAGGCGACGGAAAATCACGGTCCCAGATATCGTGGTGCACGCCTTGAAAGTGCCAGATGCGCTTCCCCGTCTCAGCATCGAGAGCCAGTAGGGTGTCTGCGAAGAGATCATCGCCAACTCGATCAGCGCCGTAAAAGTCGAAGACCGGCGACCCGGTAGGTATGTAGACGATGCCGCGCTTGGCATCGAGCGCCATACCCGCCCAGTTGTTTGCGGCCCCGGCGTTCATCCAGGCGTCTTTCGGCCACGTGTCGTATCCGAACTCGCCTGGATGAGGGATGGTGTGGAACCTCCAGCGCAGCTCACCCGTGCGAATACTGAATGCCCGAATGTCTCCCGGAGGGCAGGGATGAGTCTCGGGGTTGCGGCCGCCCACAATAATCAAATCCTTATACACAATGCCCGGACTGGTCATGGCGATGGATTGCAACTGATAGTCGCCCCGCAAATCTTTGCGCAGGTCAATCCGCCCATGTTCTCCAAACTGGGCAATGGGCTTACCCGTTAGGGCATCCAGCGCGTACAGAAAATTTTGTACACTGGCCAGGATTCTGCTCTCTTCACCGTCCGTCCAATAAGCGAGACCTCGTACCGGTTGGGTACCCTTGACCCCGGATTCAAACTTCCAGATCAATTTGCCCGATGCGCCATCGAGCGCGATCACATCCTGCTGGGCCGTATAGGCGTAGAGAACACGGCCAACAACGATCGGGCTCGTCTCCAGGCCGCCCTGTTGCTTGGCATCGAAGGTCCAGGCAACTTGCAGCTTGCTAACGTTCTTTCGATTGATTTGAGAAAGGCCGGAGTAGTGGTCCCCTGCAACCTGCCCGCCGTATGCAGGCCAGTCCAGCACCGGCTTCATGCGGGATTGCCGCTCAGTGTCTTGCGAGGTTTGCTGAGCGTGTGTGCCCGCACAGAAGGTGATGAACACAAGAGCTGCCGTAAGGGCTGTAAGGTATTTCCTTCCTGTGCCGGTCATCCCTGGCTCCCTCACAACATGCATCCACTCTGAACGGTCCTATTCCGAAACACTGCCCTGACCACGGATCTTGGGTGCCCCATATCTCGCCTGTTTTAGGCGAGATGTGGGATTCCACGAAGCTCTATCTGAAAGCAAACGACCCAAATCAACGTCTGGGTATCCCACATCTCGCCAAAAACGAGCGAGATCCCGGATTTCCTGTGCGCGGCTCCATCAGTGACCGCGCGTGCGGCTTTCATTAAGGAAAGCCGCATGAAGGCTCGTGAGACCCACCGGGCTCAACAGGAAATCCGGGGGTATGGGGCACCCTTTGAGCCGGGACACCAGGAAGTCTTCCGGTGAGGTGTCTTCACCCGCCCTGGCACCACCCGAAGTCTCTAAACAGTCAATTCCTTGAGCCTCTGCAGGAGGAGGTCTACCCGCCCTCAACACCATTTGCGTGCTGACGAGCAAGGCGGCTGCTCCCAAGAGGCTTCTTGCGCGGTCTAGCATTCTGCGCGCCGGAATTTATTGCTTTTCGTACACAACAACTTCGCTAAAGGGTAATTCCTTGGTTCCTCCGGGAGCCCTATAGGTTCCAGGGGCCCCGTGGAAGGTCTGGACCTTGCCGTCCTTCGACAATGTGGAATAGCTCTGAGTAATCTTTCCCTTATTGTTCCAAATATGGTTGTTCCGGTAGTCATTCACTTTGACGACTTCAACCGTCACGTTGTCTCTTCCCTGGATCGGCACGGATTTGCCAACTTGCGGTTTGTAAGACCAGTCGCTCGTCTTTCCATCTGAACTCACGACGTGGACAGCAACCGTCCCATCCGGCTGAATGGTGACCTGATCCACCGTAGGCGGGGGTCCGGGAAACTTTGATTTCGCGGTATTCGCTACCCAGGTGCCGGCCCAGGCGCCAGCGGGCATATCCTGCGCGACTGCAGTCAGTGGTGCCGCGAACAGAAGCAGCGAGGCGGCCATTAGGAAACAACGCAATTTCATCAAATCGGATCTCATGTTCTTTGTCCCTCCTGGAACTCGTTCGTTGGGTTTCGAGTGGGAAATGCCGTGTTTTGACTCATGATGGCCCCTGCACCGGGTAACGTAGGTGTGCTTTGCTTCCTAGAATCTTTTCGAGATCGAGCGCGAGCTGATCCAGGCCACTCTGAGGCGATTCTTTTTTAGTAACGATCTCAGAGAGACGGCGTTCCGCCGCTTCCGTCATTTGTGACGACTCTGGGATTGTCGGTTTTTCTCTGGCAACAGGAATGCTTGCCAGAAAGGTTGGCGTATATGGTTTCCCCTTCACCCTGGAGTCCTCATACGCCGATTTGCGAATAGAAGAGCTCCCCTTGAGCATTTGTTGAATTTGCACCTGATCAGACATTGCCCATTCTATGAACTTATAAGCCTCCTGGGGCTGCTTTGACTCCGTGGGAATCAGGTAGGTGAGACCTTCCAGCTGACTGAATCGCTGAGAGGTATTTGACGGAATGAGACTGTAACCGATTTTGCCCGCGACCTTGGAGGTCGCCGGGTCTTCCAGGCGGGGCGCCTGATCGCTCCACAAGAGGCCCATAAATGCGTGGCCCTGCTGCAGCGCTGATTGCGCTTCATTCCAACCGTAACTCAGAGTATCGGGCGGACTGAACCGGATCAGTTGGACGTACTGTTCGGTAGCCGCGACATTTTGTGGAGAATTGATAACGATGTCGCCATATTCCCAACCGTGTTGCGTGTCCAGGATATCTCCACCAAATGAGTAAACGAGGTTAAGCCACTCATACCAAAGCGCCAGGCCCTGCTTGCCGGAAATGTAAGTTCCATAGAAACGCTCGTCAGGACGAGTGAAGAACTCGGCTAACTGCATGTATTCTTTCCAGCTGGAAGGAACTGCGATCTCGCGGTGATAGCGCGCTTTGAACTTGCGCTTATTCACAGGATCGTCCAGAAGGTCCTTGCGGTAGCAGAGATAGGCCGTGAGCCCGGTATAGGGATAACCGTAGACCTTGTCCCCATACCAACTGAGCTCCCGCCACCAGTAAGGAAACAGCTGCTGCTGGGGTTGAAAGCTCGCATCGTGAACACCCGGATCTGCCAACAGAGAATCGATGGATCGAACCTGTTGTTTTTGGATGAGCGCGCCCAGCAGCCTATGCCGCATCACTACAATGTCATATCCCGAATTCCCTGCCGTGGCGCCATGATCCAGATCGCTCATGATGGTGCGGTCGTTCTTATGCAGCACTTCGATGCGCACGCCGGACTTTTGTTCGTAAACCTCGATCATGCCGGATTTCGTAAGGCTGTTCAGGAACCATTCATCGCCGGCCAGTTTGAGCGTCACCGGCTTGCTCTTCGCACAGCCGATCTGCAGCAAAACCGGGATCAGAAGCGCGACGAGGGAAAGATTTCTTCCTATCCGGCGCGGATTTCGAGACATATCTGAACTACGCTCCCGAGTCGAGGCATGGAGTATTGCGGTTGGGGCTTCGAACCGAGCGTTCCCGCGCTTCATTTTGGGGCTGAGGAGCCCGCAAACCAGAGGAACTTGACCGGTGTATCACCGGAATTAATGTTCGAATGGGTCATCGTCATGTCCGGCCTGATCATATATCCCATTCCTGGAGGCTGAAGGCGCAACTGCGTACCGATAAACGCAAGGCTGGTCCCATCCATCGCAACCCAAATCTCTTCCTGGTATAAGTTATGCGGGTGGGGTTCGCCCATCGTCATGGGATTTAGCGTGACGGTAATGATGTCGCCAACTGTCGCCAAGCCATCTGCCCGCGAGAAAAGGTCGCGGACGATATGCGCCCAGTGCCCGGAAGCGCCGGGCAACGTATAGGGCGACGCTTCCATCGGCGTCCTTGCCGGAACCGTGCTCTCATCGGTCACCAGCATATCTTTTCGGGGCGTGAAGCCGGCAGGAACTGGCTCGTTGACCACATACATCGTAAGGTCGTCGCTGCCGGTGTTCTTCATCACAAACTCGAGCCCCTCGGGCACGAAGACAGCAACGTCTTTATGCAGAGTGCCGGTTTTTCCGCCTGCCGTGATCTCTCCCGTGCCGCCATCGATGTAGTAGATCTCCTGTTGACCTACGAGCTTCTCGGACGTGGTCACATCGCGCGGCTGAAGGCGCCCATAAGCGACGAAGTTAGCCGCTTGCAGTACAGCGCCCGGTTGCGGTGGAGTCAGGTTGTCTCCATGAGTCAGAATGTCCCGCAGCACCAAGGAGCCATGCTCATGGCGAGGCATCGAGTCGTGCCAGTCTCCCATGAATCTATCGATCCGTCGATCCTGCGGATCGACGCCAGCCTCATACCGTATTTCATTCGGTCCGCCGAAGCTGTTTCCACCCGAAGCCGGCGTTTTCACCGGAGGTTTCGCAACGGTTTGCGCATAACCGGGAAACAGCGCAATGCTGAAGAGCAACAATGCCAGCGAACCGAGGCGTTTTCCGGATGGCGCGATCCTGACTCCGAGTTCCCCGTTCACGCTGTCTCCCTGATCCTTCTCAGTCTGGCCTATCGAGCCTAACAGCCAAACGTTAAGCTTGTTCCCTGGGCCGAACAAGCGAAATAGTACGAAACGCGCCTGCTCGGACGAGATCTCCCTAAGAATGGATCGGAACAAACTGGATGCAGACAGGCACGTCGAGCTTGATCTCATTGCCGGTTTTTGACAGGCGGCCGGTGGCATTGTCAATCTTGAACACCACCACGTTGTTCCCAAACTGGTTGGCGGCCAGCAAATAGGCACCAGTCGGATCGATCGCGAAGTTACGGGGCATGATTCCGCCGGTCAACGACTGCTCGACCAGCGAAAGCGTACCCTTCTCAGGATCGATGGCAAATACGCCGATGGTATCAGGACCCCATCCGGTGTCACCCGTATTGCGACGGTTTGACTCGTACAGGAATTTCCCGTCTGGGCTGATCGCGATCTCCGCGCTGTGATTGTCACCGGTAAAGTCGTGGGGAACCGTGTGAGCACTCTGCAGGTTGGTCAAGGTTCCCTGGGTTGGATCCCAGGCAAAAGCATCGACGATCCCACTCATCTCGCCCAACTGGTATGCGAACTTACCTGAAGGGCTGAAGGTAAAGTGCCGCGGGCCGCCACCCGGCAGGACGGTTGCAAAGTGCGGATCGGGCGGTGAAAGCTGTCCGGTCTGCTCATCGAAATGAAAAATGAGTATCTTATCCAACCCCAGATCAGAAACGATCACATAGCGGTTGTCGGGCGAGACCAGGATGGAATGGGGATGGGGTTCGTTTTGGATTGCGGGGTTGACGCTGTGCCCGACATTCTGGATGAAGGAAGTAAGTTCTCCGAAGGAACCGTCATCCTTGACCTTCCATACGGTGACGCTTCCGCTGCCGAAATTGGCCATCAGCGCGTATTTGCCGGTCTTGTCCATCGATATGAAGCAGGTGCTCGTTCCGCCCGTAGGGACGGTATTCAGCAGGCGCAGCTTACCTGTTGCCGGATCGATGGCAAAAGCGCTCGCATACGAGGCGTGATCGAGCGGCGGCCCAACCGAAAGCGGGTCTTCTGTGACGGCATAGACGAATCGATGATCTGGAGAAACGGTAATAAACGACGGATTGATGATTTCGGCGGCAAGCTCCGGCTCGCTCAGAGCACCGGTCGCAGCATTGAACCGGCTGACGTAGATCCCCTTGCTGTGGCTCTCGCCGACTCCCTGCGTCTTGCTGTGGCGCACGAAGCGGAACCCGGTGTAGGTCCCAAAGTAAACAAAGTAGTCCTTGTCTTGAGCTGAGGCTGTGTGGGCGGCGAGAAGCGCAAACACACAGAGGAAGATAAAGCAGAGCGAATACCGGGCTTGTTGCACTGGGCTTGCTGCCTCCTTGGCGGGTGGTTCGAATAGAGCGGCCGCTCCATGCAGCCCGTACGATCA
>Ga0302325_10011542_pt1 | contig 19025 bp, 17 predicted proteins | sample Palsa_T0_2_FD_201948 | JGI IMG/M metagenome (GOLD analysis project Ga0302325, IMG submission 201948) | Peat permafrost microbial communities from Stordalen Mire near Abisko, Sweden - Palsa_T0_2 | ecosystem: Environmental > Terrestrial > Soil > Palsa > Peat permafrost | place: Sweden: Abisko...
GCCGCCTACGAGATGGCGGCGGCGGCGATCGCCGCTGTGCGGTCCGGCCTGCCCCCGCGGCACGTGGTCGAAAAGCAGAAATATCACCCCAGTCATCCCGAACGGTCCCGGCCGACTCTGACCGGAATACGTATCGTTTCGTCGCGGTTGGCGAGGTCGTGACGGAACTGAATACCGCTGCGGGCAGCCTCCCCCTGACGTTGCTCGACGGGGCCGACGTGTCCCCCTTGTTCTCCCCGGTCAGCGTCGGCGGGCTCAAGCTCCGCAACCGCTTCGCGATGGCGCCGATGACGCGGCAGTTCTCGCCCGACGGGCGGCCTCGCTCGGCCTGCTGATCACCGAGGGCACCTACGTCGACCAGTCGGCCGGCAGCTCCAGCCGGGTGCCGAGGTTCTTCGGCGAGCAGGCGCTCGACGGCTGGCGGAAGGTCGCGGCGGCCGTGCACGACAACGGCGGCGCGATCTTCCCGCAGCTCTGGCACCTGGGCGCGCAGCGCCGCGCGGGCAGCCCGCCCTATCCCGACGCGCCCGTCATCAGCCCGTCCGGCCTCGACCCGGCGGGCCACGCGGTCGCGGAACCCGCCACCGAGGCCGAGCTCGACGCCGTGGTGGCCGCGTTCGCCCGCGCCGCCGCCGAGGCCAAGGCGGCCGGGTTCGACGGCGTCGAACTGCACGGCGCCCACGGCTACCTGCTCGACCAGTTCCACTGGCCGGTCACCAACCGGCGGACCGACCGCTACGGCGGCGACATGGCCGGCCGGGTGCGGCTCAGCGCCGAGATCGTCGCCGCCGTCCGCGCCGCGACCGGGCCGCGGTTCCCGATCGCGTTCCGGTTCTCCCAGTGGAAGGGCGACGACTACAACGCGCGGATCGCCGAGGACCCGGGTGAGCTCGAGGCCTTCCTCACCCCGCTGGCCGAGGCCGGCGTCTCGGTCTTCCACGCCTCTGTCCGCCGTTACTGGCTGCCCGCCTTCGACGGCTCCGATCGCACCCTGGCCGGCTGGACCAGGCACCTGTCCGGCCTGCCGGTCATCACGGTCGGCTCGGTCGGGGTCGCGGCCGCGTTCCGCGGCGCCGACGAGGCGGCGCAGCCCAGCCTCACCCTCGCCCCGCTGGTCGACCTGCTCGACCGCGGCGAGTTCGACCTGGTCGCGGTCGGCCGGGCGGTGCTGGCCGACCCCGACTGGGCCGCCAAGGTCGCCGACGGCCGCCTGTCCGACATCCGCCCCTACGACAAGTCGGCCGACGCGACCCTGTACTGACGCAAGGTTCTCTCGCTTCAGGCGCGCCATGTCATCGTGTGCACTAAGTGCGCATCTCATCGAAGAAAAATCGTGATTGTGTTCCATTAGGGGCTCTATGCGACCCGAACGGCACACGATGACCGATTTTTGGATGTGGAGTCCGGGCAGTGTGCGTTGTGGGGCTGGTGATGCGCGTCTCGAGCGGCGGAGCGGGTTGGGGCGGGGCTTGAAGGGCTCCGAGCCTAATGCGTTTGTCGGATTCGCCCGCGCCTGGTTCGTAGAGAGGGCGAGGCCGCGCAATAGCGGCTCGATAGCATCCAACGGCGACAGCCGATCAGGAGGAACCGATGGCCTTCTTGTCCGTGATGCCGAACCTGTACGTGTCCGACGTGGAGCGCGCCGCCAAGTTCTACCGCGACCTGCTGGGCGGCGTCGAGACCTTCCGGCTCCCGGCCGAAGGACCCGCCGAGCACGTCGAGGTCCGGATCGGCGATGTCGTCATCGCGCTAAGCGCGGCCGCGGTCGTGCCCGATCAGGGGCTCCCGACGCCGACCCCCGGCCACCCGCTCGAGCTCGTCATCTGGTGCGACTCGGCCGACGACGCGGTCGCGACCCTGCGCGCAGCGGGCGTCCAGGTGCTGGTCGAGCCCAGCGGCCACGTCTCCGGTCATCGCCGCGCTTACGTAGCCGACCCCGACGGGAATTGGCTCGCGCTGGTCAGCAAGAACAGGCCGTAGCGCGCGGGTTCAAAGGGTTCGGTGGGTGCGGCGTGCCCCACCCCCCGCGCACGCCGCACGCCGAGGGCCGACCGTGGCAGCAGCCGGCCGCGTCTCAATCCTCACATGGGGCCGGCGGCCGCGACGAGCCCAAATAGCTGACACTTTCCCCGGGACCTGACATTTTCAGGTCACGGGGTCGCGCCGCGCGCGGCGAACTCCCGGTGCAGCGGCGGCATCGCGGCCGGGAGCGCGTCGAGGTCGAACAGCCGGGCCTCGAGGATCTCGCTCTGCTGGAGCGCGAGGCGGTCGAGGCCGCCGACGAGGACCGCCTCGTAGTACACCTCGGCCCGGTACCGGTCGCCGACCCGGACCTCGAGCAGCGGGCCGACGCGGACCGTCAGCCCGGTCTCCTCGCGGACCTCGCGCACCACCGTCTCAGTGAACTGCTCGCCGCGCTTGGCGAACCCGCCGGGGAAGCCCCACTGCTGTTCCGGCGGCCACAGCCGGTGCTTCAGCAGCAGCAGCCGCCCGTCGTCGGCCCGCACGACCCCAGTCACGCCGACGTTGAACGTCGAGTGCAGCAACCACGCCAGCCAGCCCTGCAGCGGGCCGGCCAGCCGCCACGCGCGCGCCAAGAGCTCGTCCATAGCCCCTAACGGTAGGGCAACCAACCCCGAGCGCGCTCGGTCAGACGGCGGCCGGTTTCCGGTACACGGCGACCTGGCTGGTGGAGTCGGCCGTGAACGCGGACCGGTCCCACCCCGCCCACCGGTGCTCAAGGCGGAGGCCCGCCAGCCGGGCCATCAGGTCGAGCTCGGACGGCCAGACGTAGCGGTACTGCCCGGAGCCCTGCACCCAGCGGCCGTCGATCAGCGTCCAGTGGTGCGAGGAGAGCAACTGGCGGACCGGGTCGTCGTGGGTATCGATGCCGACATGGCCCGGCGAGAGGTCGAACACCCGGCCGCGCTGACCGGACGGGAGGCCGAGCAGCGACGGGACCTCGACCTCGACCACGAACCGGCCGCCCGGCGCCAGGTGCGTGGCCGCGTTCGCGAACACCGCAACCTGCTCGTCATGGCTGGTGACGTTCTCGATCGTATTGAACACCAGGTAGACGAGCGAGAACACGCCGTCGACCCGGGTCGTGGTCATGTCGCCGACGGTGACGGGGACCGCGTCCGCACCCGGCTTGGCCCGCAGCCGCTCGACCATCGGCGGCGACCGCTCGATCCCGGTGACCGGCACGCCGCGGGCGCTCAGCGGCAGCGCCACCCGCCCGGTGCCGACGGCGAACTCGAGCGCCGCCCCGTCACCCGCGAGCGACGCGAGCACGTCCACGCACGGGTCAAGCACCTCCGGCGAGAACATCTCTGGGCTCCCCGCGTCGTACGTCGCCGCGGTCTCAGGTCCCCATACATGCGTCGCCATGGCCGTCATCCTGCCGTGCAGCCGAGAACTCCGTCGACTGGTTTTAGACCGCCGAACTCCTCGCGCACCCCGGCCGCGCCCGAGTGCGCGAGGTCATCGAGGCCGGGCCCGCCGGGACCTAGCTGTCGACCTGCGGCGCCTCGGTGCGGGTGCGCTTGAGCTCGAAGAAGTACGGGTTGGCGGCGAGCATCAGCGCGCCGTCGAACATCCGCAGCGCCTCCTCGCCGCGCGGCACCCGGGTGATCACCGGGCCGAAGAACGCCACCCCGTCGATGTGGATGGTCGGGGTGCCGACCTCGTCGCCGACCGGGTCCATGCCGCGGTGGTGCGACTCCTTCAGCGCGGTGTCGTACTCGGTCGAGTCGGCCGCGTCGGCCAGGGTCGGGTCGAGGCCGCACTCGGTCAGCGCCTCAACATAGAGGTCACGGTCCCACTCGCGCTTCTCGATGTGCCGCTTGGTGCCGAGCGCGGTGTAGAGGTCGCGCAGCGCCGCGGTGCCGTACTTCTGCTCGACCGCGATGCAGACCCGGACCGGGCCCCAGCCCCGCTCGAGGAGTTCCTTGTACTGGTCGGGGAGACCCTCACGGCCGGAGTTGAGCACCGACAGCGACATGACACGGAAGGACAGGTCGATGTCGCGTTCCTTCTCCACCTCGAGGATCCAGCGCGAGCTGACCCAGGCGAACGGGCAGAGCGGGTCAAAGTAGAAGTCGACGACGGGCTTCGTGGCGGGAGTAGCTGTCATGTCACCAATTCTAGTCCTCGGCCGGCGGACGGCGAAAAGCGCGCCCGGCGTGCTTGTGCCAACCTGCGGGAGACGCGGGGCGGGCCAGGGAACCCCGGGACCGTTCGGGCTAAGGATCTTCAAATCTTTTACCCCGAACGGTCCGTCGCTTCGCCGCTGATGCCCGCCCGAGATTCACCGGGGCGGCCGCCCGGTTTTGCGCGCGGGACACGCCGGGAAAATCCCGGTATCCGCGCCGTCGCGCGACTATCGTGTCTTTTCGTGACCGAGGCGCCGGCGTTCAGCGTGGTGGCGGATGTCGCGATCGTGAAGGGGGAGACGCCGGCCTCCGACCGGACCTGGCTGTCGTTCCCGGACGGGACCGCGCGCCGCGCGGTGGTGCACGTCAGCCACGACCTGCCGCATCTGGTCGTCGAGTCGGCGTTTGACCTCGACGACGGGCTCTGGGGGACGCTCGCGGCCGGCGGCTACGCTCCCGCCAGCCGGGCTGCCAGCAGGCGGACCGGCCGGATCAGGCTGGTCACCGACACGGTGCCGGACGAGATCGCGGTCAGGAACTGGCCCGCCCACGTGGTCGCCAAGGCGGCCGTCAACGCGGTGCTCAACCGGTGGGGCGACGGCCCCGACACCCCGGCCGGGGTGCGGGACCGGCTGGCCAGGACCGGCCCGGACGCGGCCGGGCTGGCCGCCCGGCTCGACGACGAGGCGATCCGGGTCGCCCGGGCCGGCGTGCAGCGCCTGTACCGGGAGTGGTCGGCGCTGCCGGTCGGCGGCACCCTCCGGGTGACCTGGCCGCTGCACGATAGCTGGCTGCGACTGCTGTGATCACCGCAATCTCGCGGCCGGTGGGACCGTCACTCGGTGGCCGCCACCTATTGGCGTGCCGTTCACCATCGCGTCGTCCCGATCCGCGATCCTGCCGGGCGATGGCAATTACCCAGGCAGCGACAACACTGGCATCATGGCGATGACCATGAACGGCATCGCGAAGAACGAGGGCCCTCGGCCTCTGGCCGGCCGCCGCGCCCGCGGGAACCGGCCTTGACCGGCGGCGCACGGGCCGATGAGCTGCGCGTCATGATCGTCACCGACCAGTACGAGCCCATGGTCGGCGGGGTCCCGACGGTCACCAGGGAGCTGGCCCGCGGCCTGGCCGAGCGCGGCCACGCGGTGCAGGTCCTCGCCCCCTCGACCACCGGCCGCAGCGCGACCGCCGGTGGCCGGCTGACCGTCGCCCGCCGCGCCTCGGTGCGCTGGCCCTGGTACGAGGACCAGCGGCTCGGCTTCCTCGGCCGGGCGGCCGCGGGCGAGCTGATCGGCGGCTTCGGGCCGGACGTGGTGCACATTCACTCGCCGCTGACGCTCGGCGCGGCGGCCCGCTCGGCGGCTCGGCGGCGCCGTGTCCCGGTCGTGTACACCAATCACTACCTGCCCGCCAACGTTCACCCGACCGCCGACCGGGCCGACCGGGCCGAGGCCAGGCGGCGGCCCGCCGCGCCGGGCGATCCCGTCGTCGGCTCCACCGCCCCCGCCACCCGCGTCGTGGCCGCCACCCGGGCGGCGGCGGCGGCCGTCGGGGGCGCGGCCGGGGCGCTGTTCGACGCCGGCTTCTACGGGTACCTGACCGGGTTCGCGAACCGCTGCGACCGGGTCACCGCGCCGACCGCGACCGCGCTGCTGCTGCTGCGCGAGCACGGGCTGCGCGCGCCCTCGCAGGTCGTGTCCAACGGCATCGACCTGGAGGCCTACTCGCCGGGGACGGCCGACGAGTCGCTCCGGCGCCGGTACGCGCTGCCCGCCGGGCGGCCGCTGATCCTGTCGGTCGGCCGGCTCAGCCCCGAGAAGCGGGCGGACGTGCTGATCGAGGCGGTGGCCGCGCAGGACGAGGCGGACACGGTGCTCGCGCTGGCGGGCTCCGGCCCGGACGAGGGCAGGCTGCGGGATCTCGCCGCCCGGCGCGGCGTCGCCGAGCGGGTCCGCTTCCTCGGCTTCATCCCCGGCACCGACCTGCCCGGTCTGTACCGGCTGGCGGACCTGTTCGCGATCGCGTCCGAGGCCGAGCTGCAGTCCTTGGTGACGATGGAGGCGATGGCGAGCGGGCTGCCGGTCGTCGCCGTCAACGCGGGCGCGCTGAGCGAGCTCGTGCACTCGGGGGAGAACGGCTTTCTGGCCCGGCCCGGCCGCGCGGCCGACCTGGCGGGCAGCTTCGACCTGCTCTGCCGCGATTCCCAGCTGCGCGCCCGGATGTCGATGTCAGGGCTGCGGATCATCGCCGACCATGACCGGCATCGCCTGCTGGCCCGGTGGGAATCCATTTACGGCGCCCTCGCGGCGCGCGGTACACCACCAGAAGAGAAGGACAGCCAAAGGTGAGCGATGGCCAGCCCTGAACAGCCTCCCCTGCCGTTGCTCTTCCTCATCGGGGATACCGGCGGCGGGCACCGGAGCGCCGCCGCGGCGGTACAGCAGGCACTGGACCGGGTCGAGCCCGGCCGGTTCGCCCCGGTCACCTGGGACCCGCTTCGCGGCCCGGACGTGCCCGGGCTGCTGCGCTGGTTCGCTGGGCTCTACGGCCTCTGCATCCGGCTCACGCCGTGGCTGTGGTGGTCGTTCTGGCGGACGAGCAACTCGCCGGTCGGGCTCCGCGCGCTCCGCCGCACGATCATGGCCCCGGTCTACGGCAGCGTCGAGCGGGCGGTCGAGGCCTGCCGGCCCGCGCTGATCGTGGCGTTCCACCCGATGACGGCCGATCCGGCCGTCCGGGCGCGGAAGACCGCCGACACCGGGGCGCCGGTCGTCACCGTCGTCACCGACCTGGTCACCGCCCACCTGTCCTGGGTCGACGCGGCCGTCGACCGGGTGGTGGTGCCGTCTGAGGTGGTCGCGGACCAGTGCGCTAGCGACGGCTCCCCGGCCGGCCGCTACGTGCCGCTCGGGCTGCCGGTCGCGGCCGAGTTCTGCCGCCCCCCGCTCGGCGAGGAGCAGCGGCGCGAGCTCAAGCGCGAACTCGGGCTCCGCGGCGAGTTCCTGGTCGTGCTCACCGGCGGGGCCGAGGGGTCCGGGCGGCTGCGCCGCTGCGCCGCCGCGATCCTGCGCCAGGTGCAGGACGTGGACGTCGTCGTCATCTGCGGCCGTAACCGCTCGCTGCGGCGGCGGCTCGGCCGCCTGGCCGAGCGGGCCGGGGACGGGCGGCTGACCGCCCAGGGCTTCGTCGGCAACATGGCCGACTGGCTGCGCTGCGCCGACATCGTGGTCGGGAAGGCGGGCCCGGGCACGATCGCGGAGGCGACCTGCTGCGGAGCGCCGCTGGTGCTGACCTCGTTCGTGCCCGGCCAGGAGAAGGGGAACGCCGAGTTCGTCACCGAGTCCGGGGCCGGCGTGTACGCGCCGCGGCCGCGGCAGCTCGCGGCCGAGGTCGGACGGCTCCGCCGCGACCCGGCCGCGCTCGGCGCCATGCGGGACGCGTCGGCCCGGGCCGGCCGCCCCGGCGCCGCCGTCGACATCGCCCGCTTCATCGCCGGGCTGGCCGCCCCGGCGGTGGCCGCTGAGTCCGCCGAGTCGGTCGTAGTCGGCCTGGTGGCGGCGGTCGGCCCGGACGGGCCGGTCGGACGCGACGACGAGGGCGTCGGCTGGCCCGGCGCGCTGCTCCCGGCGCTGATGGCTGAGTCCGCCGCGATGGGCAGGCCGGGACGGCTCCGACGCTCCGGCGTCCTCATCCGGGCGGCGCTCAGGGACCGCTAGGCGACACCGCGTTTCACCCGTAATCTTTCGCACCGCTGTCACCGATGTCGGTCACCTGTCCGATGTCTGGGGCCTTGCGCGGGGGCACCATGTGTCAACTGACCGCGCGGCATCCTGCGAGCGTCTCCTCCTCCGCTCGCCGGTAGCCCGGTCACCGCACGGGGATCTTCCCGGCGGCTCTCCAGCCGCGCGGGCCGTGGCCGCGGCCCGCGCGGCAATCAATCATCCGCGCATTTCCGCGATGACTATGTCCGGATACAGGGTGATCATCATGGACAGTCCCAGATCGGCTCGGTGCTGGGCTCGGCGGCGGCCGCAGGGCAGGCTTAGGCCTCACCTGTGTACTGACGCCGCATCGATATACGCCACCTGACCGATGTCTGTTGGCGCTATTCGCAGCACCCTTTGACAGCCAATAAGCGCATGTCAATTCACCACTTGATATACCTCGGGCCATGCCTAATGCGGCAGGTGTGGTTGGAGGGAACGCGAGGAGCAGCCCGTGTTCGTTCATGCCCTGTCCGGGGCAGCGTCGTTCGCCGCATGCCTACGACTGTTTCGGTCCTATCCCCTCGCCGTCTCGCCTTGGTCGGCGGACGGTCAGCACCGGTCGATAGTCCTGCGGTACTCAGGCGCTGAAGAAGATCGCGCGTCCGGGAAGAGCGGCTTTTTCATCTTGAGTCAGGACACGGCCGAGCATTTTGTGCTGCAACCCTGGCCGGGCGGGGAGTCAGCCGACTCCGACGGGCCCGGCCGGTCCGACGAGTTCACGTACCAGGAGATCCGCCCGGTCGACCCGGTGCCCGCCGCCGTCCACCGGGTGATCGCGGACGGCATGCCGGTACCGCGCGACGGCGCGCTGCTCGGCTGGGTCAGTGACCGCCAGGCGTTGGTGCTGCTCTCGGTCTGCCAGGGGCGGCGGGGCCGCCGGCTGCCCGGCGGGCCCCAGATCCGGGTGCTGCCGCTGGTCGGCAGCGAGCCGCTGCGCTGGCCCGCGTTCACCGTCAGCCCGCTCGAGGACGGGCGGCTGTGGGAGTACCTGGACCGGGGCGAGCTCGTCGACCTCGCCCCGGTCATCTCCGCCGCGCCTGACCACGGGTTCTGGGTGCCGTCGCAGAACCAGCGGCGGGCCAGTTGGGCGCACGGCTGCGTGGTCATGCGCGCGAGCCTCCCCACGACCGAGTTCTGGCTGCCCGCGGGCGTCTACATGGACCACTGGATGCTGCGGGAGGGCGTCCCGGCACCGCCCGCGAGCCACTTGCTCGGCCTGCCGGGCACGGTTGACCTGGCTCGGCGGGTGACGCTTAGCGAGGTGGCTTGACCGCCTGGATCGTGTAGCTGTGCGCGAGCCGGGCAGGCCGGTCGGCCAGCCGCCACTCGTTCCCGTCGATCTGCTCCATCTTGCCCGGGAAGGCGTTCCAGGGCACGCTGTCGTGCTCGACCAGGCCGGTCAGCCCGAGGCCGGCGTCGAGCAGGGCGGTCACGATCTCGCCGAGGCCGTGGTTCCACTCATGGCTGACGTTCTGCGTGAAGACCATGTCGGTGTCCACGTAGGTGCCGCCCTCGGTCCAGGTGAAGGGCTCCGGCTGCTCGAAGTACGGGTGTTGCAGGAGCAGCAGGTCGTCGTCGCGGTCCTCGATGGTCCACAGCACCGGGTGGCCTTCGCGGATGAACAGCCGCCCGCCCGGGCGCAGCAGCGCGGCGACGACCCCGGCCCAGCGGCGGATGTCGGGCAGCCAGCAGAGCGCGCCGACGCCCGTGTACACGAGGTCGAAGGCGCCGGCCGGAAGCACGTCGGCCGCCGCGTACACGTCCGACTGCACGAACGTCGCGTCGGCCCCGGTCGAGGCGGCGAGGCTCGTCGCCGCCTCGACCGCCGCCCCGGAGAAGTCGAGCCCGGTCATCGAGGCGCCGAGCCGGGCCAGCGACACCGTGTCGGTCCCGATGTGGCACTGCAGGTGCGCGCCGCGCAGTCCGGCGATGTCGCCAAGCAGCGGCCGGTCGAACTGGACGACGTCGCTGAGGTAGTCCGGCTCGGCGAGGAACCTCGGCACGCAGTAGAAGGCGGACGCCACGTGCGCGGGCACCCGTTCGTCCCAGTTGGCGCGATTATCGGCCCGGAAGTCAGTCACCGGCCGACTATGCCACACGGTCGCGCCGACGCGCACTCTGTTAATTGTTGCTCGCTGCGTGGCCGTGCCTGCGGCCGGCCGGTGGCGGCGAATGTCGGTGGGCTCGACTAGCTTGATCGCCATGCCAGCACGGTGGAGCGCCGACCGCGTTCTCGACCTCGCCCCCGACGAGTCCTCGCGCCGCTCGGCGGGCGCGCTCGGGCGGCCGGCCCGGTGGCAGGGCGTCGGCGTCGCCGGGGACGTGCTGTGGGGGCTGTGCGCGGGCTCGGGCAAGAACCCGTATCAGGTCGCCGTCGACCTCAGCGGCCCCGCCTACAAGTGCTCCTGCCCGTCCAGGAAGTTCCCTTGCAAGCACGCGCTCGGGCTGCTGCTGAACTGGGCCAACGGCAGCGTGCCGGAGGAGAGCACCCCGGCCGACTTCGCCGCCGCGTGGCTGGCCGACCGTCGTGCCCGGGCGGAAAAAGCGGAAAAATCAGTCGTCAGAACGGACCCGGGCGACTCCCAGTCGCCAGCCGTCCCCGGCACTGTCAAGGACCAAGCCGCCGCCGCCCGCCGGGTGCAGCAGCGCGCCCAGCGGGTCGCGAACGGCCTCGCGGAACTTCAGTCCTGGCTCAGGGACCAGGTCCTGGTCGGCCTGTCGGCCACGCCGACGGCGACGTCCGCTGCTCCTTCGGCGACCGCGTCGGCGAGAGGCCACGCGGATGAGATCGCGGCGCGGATGGTCGACGCGCAGGCGCCCGGCGTCGCCGCCGTTCTGCGCGGGCTGTCAGAGATCCCCGGGTCGGGCGAGGGATGGCCCGGCCGGCTGCTGGGCGAGTACGCGCAACTGCACCTGCTCGCCCGCGCTCATCAGCGGCTGGGCGGCCTGCCGCCCGATCTCGCCGCCACCGTCAGGTCCAGGATCGGCTACCCGACCAGCCGCCAGGACGTGCTCGCCCGCCAGTCCGTCACCGACTACTGGGTCGTGCTCGGCGTCCGCGACCTGCTCGACGGGCAGGTTCCCGGCCGCCGCCTGTGGCTGCGCGGGCGCGACAGCGGCCGATGGGCGATGCTGCTCACCTTCGCCGCGCCCGGCGGGGCGGGCGGGGCCGGCGGCTGGCAGGACCCGGACACGGCCCGGCTGCGGCCAGGGACCGAGCTCCACGCGAGCCTGCACTATTACCCCGGCCAGCCCGCGCTGCGCGCGACCGTGGGGGAGCGGCACGCCCAGCCGGCCCGGGCGGAGCGGCCGCCGGCCGCCGGCGACGCCGCCGCCCTGCTGGCCGGCTACGCCACCGGTCTCGAACAAGATCCCTGGCTGACCGTATGGCCGGCCCTGCTGACCGGCACCCCGGTCCCGCCCGACGGCGGCCGGCCGGGAGACCGCTGGCGGCTGGTCGACCCGGGCGGCGTCGCGCTGCCGCTGGCGGGTCGCGAGTCGCTGTGGACCCTGCTCGCGGTGTCGGGCGGGTATCCGGTCACGGTGGCCGGCGAGTGGCACCCGGGCGGCCTGCTGCCGCTCGCGGTCTGGCACCGCGACCGCGCGGTCGCACTGTGACCGGCGCACGCACTGTGACCGACGGGAGCTACGTTGGGGCTGTGAACGCGTCGTTCGATGATCCGCCCCGGCGACCGGATGAGGGCGGCCGGACGGTCTCGTTCGAGGATCTGGTGACGGCCGCCACCATTGGCCTATCCCGCAAGCCCCTCGCGATCACCGGCCTCGACGGCCCCGCGGCCGGCTGCGCGGGGGCGCTCGACGCCGGTGACCAGGCCGCGGCCCTGCTGGACGCCGCCGCGCTGATGACCGCGGCGGGGCGGGGCGGGTTCCAGCCGGAACACGTCGTGTCGGGGCAGCCCATGGTGTCGGGGCAGCCCATCATCGGACCGCCGCCGTCGCCCGAGGACGCCGCCCCCGAGCTGTCACCGCGCGCGGAGCGGGCGCTAAGGCAGCTGGGCGGCGCGCAGCTGGCACCTGGGTTCGCCGCCGGCGACAAGGAGCTGCTGGCTGACCTGCTCGCGGCCGCGAGCGACGCCGGGTACGTGGCGTCGGCCCCGCTGCTGCCTGACCTGCTGGACGCGGCGGTCCGCACGGTTTCGCTCCGGCCGGCCGTCACCGCGGTGCTCGGCGTCCGGGGCCGGTGGCTCGCGGGGCAGCGGCCCGACTGGCAGCGGATCGTCGACGCCGGGGCCGTGCCGATGACCGCGCCGTCGAACGACCCGGAGCTCTGGCGGACCGGCACCCGCGCCGAGCGTCACGCCCACCTGACCAGCGAACGCGAACGAGACCCGGACGCGGGGCGCGAGCTACTGGCGGCCGACTGGGCGCGGCTGCCCGGCGACGAGCGAGCGATTCTGCTCGCGGTCCTGCGCCATCGCCTGTCCGCCGACGACGAAGACTTCCTCGACGCCGCGCTCGACGACCGGGCGGAGGCGGTCCGCGCGGTCGCCCGACGGCTACTGACGCTGCTCCCCGGCTCGGGGTTCGTCCAGCGCGCGACCGACCGGGCCACCGCCGTGGTCCGGCTTGAGCGGCACGGCCAGCGCCCGTGGCTGAACGCGAGACTGCCCGGCGATCCCGACGCCGCGGCGATCCGAGACGGGGTCGACGCTCGCCCGCCGTCACCGGCCATCGGCATTGGCGCGTGGCGGCTGACCCAGTTCATCGCCGCCGTCCCGCTGTCCGGTTGGTCGGCCCTGCTCGGCCTTCCGGCGTCCGACATCGTCGGACTACCCGTCGCGGAGAAGCTCAGGCTCGACGTGCACGCGGGCTGGCGGCTGGCCGCGGTCAGCCAACGCAGTGGCGAATGGGCCGAGGCCCTGCTCGCGGTCGGCGATCCGGAAGACGGCGACAACCGGCCGCCTGCCGCCTGGCCGGACGACCAGCGGCTCGCGGCCGCCCTGCCGCCGTCCACCCGCGCGGCGCGTGCCGCGGCGCTGCTAGCCGAAACTAAGCTGACCCCGGGGCCTGCGGCCGCCAACCAGGCGATCGCCGAGGTCGGCGGCGTCCCGATTCCGTGGCCGGGTGGACTGGCCGACGCCGTGCTCGCGGTCCTTGGCCGGGCGGCGTCGCTGGCGGCGCTCCCGCGACTGCCGAGGGGACTGCTCGACCTGGCCGCCCGAGGTCTGCCCGCAACCGGCGGCCGAGACTACGCCGCCGAGCTGACCCGGCTCGCGGACGCCCGCCCGCAGACCTGGACGCCGCTGGTGCGGAAGACCGCAGAAACCATCCTGCTTCGCCGTGCCTTCCTCGAGGAGATCCGTTGATCGCCAACGCCACCGACAACGCCGCTGCCGGAGCAACCACCAACCCCACCAACCCCACCAACCCCACTAGCAACACGGGGGCCTCTGAGGGCCCGCAGCTGCTGCGCCCGCACGCAGAGCAGACCTACGCGAGCGAGCTCGCCGCCCTCGCGGCAGACGACGATCGCCCCCGACCGCCGTCCTGGCTGCTGTCGCCGCAGGCGGTGGTCACCTATCTGCTCGGCGGCACGCTCGCCGACGGCACGGTGATCACGCCCAAGTACGTCGGACCCCGCCGCCTGATCGAGGTCGCCGTCGCGACGCTTGCCACCGACCGGGCCCTGCTGCTGCTCGGCGTCCCCGGCACCGCCAAGACATGGGTGTCGGAGCACCTGGCGGCGGCGGTCTCGGGCGACTCCACGCTGCTGGTGCAGGGCACCTCGGGCACCGCGGAGGAAGCGATCAGGTACGGCTGGAACTACGCCCGGCTGCTCGCCGAAGGCCCGTCGAAGGCGGCGATGATGCCATCGCCGGTCATGACGGCGATGGCCGAGGGCCGGATCGCCCGAGTCGAGGAGCTGACCCGGATCCCCTCCGACGTGCAGGACGCGCTGATCACGATCCTGTCGGAGAAGACCCTGCCGGTCCCCGAGCTCGGCATCGAGGTGCAGGCGGTCCAGGGATTCTCGGTCATCGCGACCGCCAACGACCGGGACCGAGGCGTGAATGACCTGTCGTCGGCCCTGCGCCGCCGGTTCAACACCGTGGTGCTGCCGCTGCCGGCGACCGAGGACGAGGAAGTCGATATCGTCGCCCGCCGGGTAGCCCAGCTCGGCCAGACGCTCGAGCTTCCCGAGGTGCCGTCAGCGCTCGAGGAGATCCGCCGGGTGGTGACGATCTTCCGCGAGCTCCGAACGGGGATGACGGCCGACCAGCGGACCCGGCTGAAGTCACCGACCGGGACGATGTCGCCGGCCGAGGCGATCTCGGTCATCACCAGCGGCATCGCGCTGGCGGCGCACTTCGGCGACGGAGTGCTGCGCCCGGCCGACGTGGCCGCCGGGATCGTCGGCGCGGTGATCAAGGACCCGATCACCGACGGCGCCGTCTGGTCCGAATACCTGGAGGCCGTCGTCCGTGAGCGGCGCGGCTGGGACGACTTCTATCGCGCCTGCCGCGAGGTAGCCGGATGACGACGGGTTCCCCCGCTGGCGAGCGCGTCTCGGTGCTCGGCATCAGGCACCACGGGCCGGGATCGGCGCGATCGGTAGCGGCCGAGCTTGACCGGCTGAGGCCCTCGGCCGTCCTTATCGAAGGTCCGGCCGACGCCGATCCGCTGCTCGCGCTGGCCGCCGACCCGGGCATGGTGCCGCCGGTCGCGCTGCTCGCCTACGCGCCTGAGGCACCGCGAGTGTCGGCGTTCTGGCCGTTCGCGGTCTTCTCGCCTGAGTGGCAGGCGCTCGCCTGGGCAGCTGCGAACGGGGTGCCCGCGCGGTTCTGCGACCTGCCCGCCGGGATGGTGCTAGTCGGCCAGCACCACGACGCGGACGACCACAACGCGGACCGCAGTGATGCGGACAGTCACGCTTCGGACAGCCACGACGCGGACGACCACAACGCGGACGACCACAACGCGGACCGCAGTGATGCGGACAGTCACGCTTCGGACAGCCACGACGCGGACATCGACAACGGAGCGGACGCAGCGCCCGAGCGGAACGCTCAGGTACGCGAGCAAGCGGGCCTCACGCGCGAACGGGCGCTGGCCATGCTCGCGGAAGTAGAACCCGACCCGATCGGGCAGCTCGCGGCGGCAGCCGGCTACGACGACCCGGAGCGCTGGTGGGAGGACGTGATCGAGGCCCGAGCGGAATCGCCCGAGCAGGAAGGCGCCGTGTTCGCCGCCATCGGCGAGGCCATGGCCGAACTGCGAGCCGGCCGGACTGGCAGCGCGGTCGAGCAGCGCCGTGAGGCGCATATGCGGCAGGTGCTGCGGGCGACGCTCAAGGAAACCACGGGGACGGTGGCCGTCGTCTGCGGCGCCTGGCACGTTCCCGCGCTGACCGGGCCGCTGCCGTCGGCCTCGAAAGACGCCGCGCTGCTGCGCGGCATCCCCAAGCGCAAGGCGGCGCTCGCCTGGGTGCCGTGGACGCACTCCCGGCTGGCGTCCGCATCCGGATACGGCGCCGGGATAACGTCGCCGGGCTGGTATCAGCACCTGTTCACCGTTCCTGACCAGACCATCGTCCGCTGGCTCACCCGCGTGGCCGGGGTGCTGCGCGGCCACGACCTGCCGGTTTCCTCGGCGCACATCATCGAGTCGGTCCGGCTGGCCGAGACCCTGGCCGTCATGCGGGGCCGGCCGCTGGCCGGCCTGGCCGAGGTCAGCGAGGCCGCCAAGTCCGTCATGTGCGACGGCGACGACCTCGCGGCCGCGTTCGTCACCCGTGACCTGGTGGTCGGCGAAGCGCTCGGCGCGGTCCCCGACGGCGCGCCGCCGGTGCCGCTCGACGCCGACCTGCGCGCCCGGGCGCGGGCGCTCAAGCTGAAGATCGAGCCGCTGACCCGAACGCTCGCGCTCGACCTGCGCAAGGACACCGACCGGGGCCGGTCGGTGTTCCTGCACCGGCTTGGCGTGCTCGGCATCGGCTGGGGAGAGATCACGGACGACCTGGTCCGCGGCACCGGCACCTTCCACGAGACCTGGACGCTGCGCTGGCGGCCCGAACTCGCGGTGGAGATCATCGACGCCGCCCTCTGGGGGACGACGGTGGAGTCCGCCGCCACCGCGAGGATCGTGTCCGTCGCGTCGCCGGGGGCGCCGCTGGCGGATATCACCAGGGCGGTCGAGCGCGTACTGCTGGCCGACCTGTCCGAGGCGCTCGCCCCGGTGCTGCGCGCCCTCGACGCCTCGGCCGCGACCGAATCCGACGTCACCCGGCTGATGGCCGCCGTCCCCGCCCTGGTGCGCGCGATCCGCTACGGCGATGTTCGCGGCACCGCCACCGGCGCGCTCTCGGCGGTGGTGGACGCTCTAACCGTCCGGGTCTGCGCCGGGCTGCCCGCCGCCGCCGGCGGCCTGGCCGACGATGCCGCCTCGGTGCTGCGGGCATCGCTCGACGGCATGCACGCGGCGCTCGGGCTGCACGCGCAAGGGGTGCTCGGGAGGCAGGCCCGAGCCCGCTGGATGACGGCCCTGTCCGGTCTCGACGGGCGGCGGGACGTGCACGGCCTGGTCGCCGGGCGGGTGGTGCGGCTGCTGGCGGACGGCGAGGTTTTGTCACCGCAGGAGGCCGCCGCCCGGTTCGCCGCCGCGCTGTCCGTCGGGGTCCAGGCTGCGGACAAGGCGCAGTGGGCAGAGGGCTTCCTGTCCGGCAGCGGCCTGCTGCTCGCCCACGACCGGGATCTGCTCGCCATCCTCGACGGCTGGCTGGCCTCCCTGTCGGCGCAGGAGTTCCTGGACGCGCTGCCGCTGCTGCGGCGGACGTTCGGCGAGTTCGCCGAGCCCGAGCGGTCGAGCATCGGCCGGGCCGCCAGACAGCTGCCTGGCGGCGCCAGTCAGCGTCGCGGCGGCGTCGCCTCGGGCGCCGAGGGCAGCGACGGCACGGGCGGCGCTAACGAGATCGACGCCGAGCGGGCCGCGGGAGTACTGCGAACGGTCGCCATGATCCTGACGGCAACCCCGGAAGGGGCTCGATGAGCGCGCAGGATCCGGCTGCCTCCCAAGACCCAGCCGCCGCGGAGGCCGCGGCCGATCTGACCGATCGCGTACCCCCGCCAGGTGCGCCGTCGGCGCAAGAGCGGGCGGCGGTCACGGATGAGCGCGAGCGTCTGCGGCGCTGGCGGCTGCTGCTCGGCTCGGCCGCCGACGAGGGCGGCCCCGGTCTGTCCGCAGCGGATCAGGCCATCGATGCGGCGCTGGCCGCGCTCTACAACGAGAGCGCCGGTGTTGGCGTCGGCGGACGGCAAGGCCGGCGCGGCGGCTCGAGCGGGCAGTCTGGGCGGACGGCTGGGCTGGGCGCGTCGGCGCCGAAGGTGGCGCGCTGGCTGGGCGACATCCGTACCTACTTTCCGTCCACGGTGGTGCAGGTGATGCAGCGGGACGCGATCGACCGGCTCAATCTCCGGCAGCTGCTGCTGGAGCCGGAGATGCTGGAGTCGGTCGAGCCGGACGTGCACCTGGTCGGCACGCTGCTCAGCCTCAACCACCTCATGCCGGAGACGACGAAGGCGACCGCCCGCCAGGTCGTCGCTCGCGTGGTGGCGGAGATCGACCGGCGCATCGCGACCCGGACCCGGGCGGCCGTGTCCGGCGCGCTCAACCGGGCGGCGCGAAATCGCCGGCCGCGGACCCGTGACATCGACTGGAACCGCACGATCGCCGCGAACCTCGCCCGCTACCAGCCCGCCCACCGCACCGTTATCCCGGAGCGCCTGGTCGGCTACGGGCGTCGGCAACAGGTGGTGGCGAGGGACATGGTGCTGGCCATCGATCAGTCCGGGTCGATGGCGTCCTCGGTGGTGTACGCATCGGTCTTCGGCGCCGTGCTGGCGTCGATCCGGTCGCTGCGGACCTCGCTGGTCGCCTTCGACACGACCGTGGTGGACCTCACCCCGCAGCTGTCGGACCCGGTCGACGTGCTGTTCGGAGTCCAGCTCGGCGGCGGCACCGACATCAACCAGGCGATCGCCTACTGCCAAGGGCTGATCACCCGGCCGCGGGACTCGATCTTCGTGCTGATCTCCGACCTGTACGAGGGCGGCATCCAGGAGGAGATGCTGGCCCGGATGGCTGACCTGCACGCGGCCGGCGTGCAGGTCGTGGCCCTGCTGGCGCTGTCCGACGAGGGCGCGCCGTCCTTCGACGCCGCCAACGCGGCCGCTCTCGCCGCCCTCGGCATCCCCGCGTTCGCTTGCACCCCGGACGCCTTCCCCGAGCTGCTCGCGCTCGCGATCGAAGGCGGCGACATCGAGGCCTGGGCCCACCGCAGCGCCCAGGCCGCCAGGTAATCCAGCCCCGCCGCGTTCATGCCTAACGTGGCATCGGATCCCGTAGCCATTCCAGGTACCAGGTGGCGAAGTCGGGCCGGAACGGCGTGATGCCCATGTCCCCGGACCGCCCGTCCTCCCACAGGGTGCCCCTCTGCGGCCCGTTGAGGACAAGCCGGACCATGTACCCGCAGCCCTGGTTGGACAGGTTCAGGGAACCACGGATGCGGGACGGGTCGAAGTAGTCGTCTTCGGATTGCGGACCGCCGTCGCCGAGTTCGTTCCAGGGCACCTCGTGAGGGAAGGCCCCGGCGAGGAAACCGGGCAGCAGATCCTCGCGGTGGCAGGCCGGCCGATCGGAGCGATCGAGGCGGAAGACTCCAGCGAACGGGCCGGCTCCTCCGTCACCGACCTCGATAAGAAAGGCGCGGTAGTCATCGGGCAGCGACACGCCATGCCGCGCCTCAAACGCGGTGACATCGTGCTCGGCGAGCGGCGGGTTGAGCAGGTAACGGTGAGCAGCTGACCCAAACCGGGTGAGCCCCGGGTCCGTTCTCCGTAGGTAGTCAAGGCGGCCGATGACCTCAGCCCGGTCCCATTCCACGATTCCGCCTCCGGTCGGCCCCAGCCCGCAGCTGCGGACGCGACGATCCTAAGGGCTCCACGGCTACGATCCGAGGTTAGGTAAGTGTGGCCATTAGGTAAGCCTCTATCTGCAGCACGGCCAATTAAGTCGCTGTAGAATTCGAGTATCAACTTAAAAAGTCATCGGGAGGGGGAAACCTGATGGAACAAGAGCCGGG
>Ga0302325_10011547_pt1 | contig 19021 bp, 15 predicted proteins | sample Palsa_T0_2_FD_201948 | JGI IMG/M metagenome (GOLD analysis project Ga0302325, IMG submission 201948) | Peat permafrost microbial communities from Stordalen Mire near Abisko, Sweden - Palsa_T0_2 | ecosystem: Environmental > Terrestrial > Soil > Palsa > Peat permafrost | place: Sweden: Abisko...
CTCAAGCGCTTTCTCCAACTCCGCGATCAGAAGGTAGCCGGCGCTCTCGGCATCACCTCCCACACCGACCCCACCGTCCTCGCCAAAGCCATCGACCGCAACGATTTCGATTGCGTCCAGATGGCTCTCAACGCCGCGCGCGTAGGCATGAAGGGAGGCACCGGCAACATGCTCATCAACCCCGATATGAAGACCAGCTTCGAAACCGTCGCTCTCCCCATCGCCGTTCGCAAGAACATGGGCGTCATCGCGATGAAGATCTACGCGGCTGACGGATTAGTCGGCCAAGCCACCCCAGAGAAGCTCATCCAATACTCTCTCTCTCTCCCACAAGTAGCCCTCTGCGTCATCGGCATGCCTAAGCTCGAGCACATCGCCGAAAACTGCCGCATCGCAAGAGCCTTCAGTCCAATGCCCAAAGGCGAAATGCAAGAGATGGGTGACCGCCTCTCCACCAAGAACAAACTGGCGCTCGACATGTTCCTGCACAATCACCGCGACGAATACGCCGTCGCATAAAGCAACCCCGGTTACCCGGTCCGTAACCGAACACAAACGCCCAATGGACTCCATTAGCAGGACCGCCACCACAGTCTCGTTCGAAGAAGCCTCCCTCTCGACCCGCGTCAAGATCGGCCTAGCGTTCCTGGCCATATACGTAATATGGGGATCCACCTTCCTAGCCACGCGCTACGCCGTAAGAACGATTCCCCCATTCCTGGTCTCCGGCAGCCGCTTCTTCCTGGGTGGCTTGATCCTATTCGCCGTATCCCAGTCCCGCAACCGCGAACCGATCACAGGCAGAATGTGGGGCTCGGCGATCCTGATGGGCACCCTCTTCTTCACCATCTGCCACGGCGGCCTAAGCTGGGCGGCGAGACACGTACCCAGCGGCATCCTGGCGCTCCTCATGGCATCGACCTCCATGTGGACCGCCGTCATCGAAATCGTCTCCCGTTCCAAAACCCGCCCCGGCAAGCGCATCATGATCAGCCTGGCCATCGGCTTCATCGGCTTGGCTCTCCTGGTAGTCCGCCCCGAACTCCTGGCCGGCAGCCACATTGGCCCAATGGGTGCAATCGTCGCTCTGACCGGCGCCTTCTCCTGGGCCATGGGCACAGTCTTTACGAAACGCCTCCCCCACCCAACCTCGACAATCCTAAGCGCAGGTCTACAAATGATGTGCGGCGGCGGACTCCTGATCGCAATCGCCGTCCTCTCCGGCCAAGCCAACGGCTGGTCGCCAGCTAGTATCTCCCAACAGAGCCTGATAGCAATGGCGTTCCTGACCCTAATCGGCTCTCTAGTAGGCTTCTCCTGCTACATGTTCCTACTAAGCCACTGTCCACCAACGCAAGTCGCGACCTACGCCTACGTCAACCCAATCATCGCCTTGATCCTAGGCTTCGTAATCGGAGGCGAGCCCGTATCCGGCACCTCGCTAATCGCCAGCGTAGTAGTAATCGGCTCCGTAGCCAGCATCATTCTGGCCAGGCGCCAACAGTAGTCACTTCTCGAACTTGCTCAGGATCACGGCGGTCTGGTTAGCTTCGATCGCCTTGCCGAGACTATCCTCATCCATGCCCGCGATCCTGCCCAATACTTCAAGCGCAAAGAACGCGTGGCCGGGGTTGTGCCAGCGAGCCATTTCCAGCAAGGAGTCCAACGCTCCCGCGCGAATTCTCTCCAGCACAGCCGAGTCGCGCGCCTCCGTCAGAGCTTCCAGGAAGAATGAGGCCTTGTTGTGATCTGTCCAACTGCCAGACCGCAACAGCCCAATGAATGAGTCCAGCGGGACACGGCGAACCAGGTCCGGTTTGGCGCTTCCGAGCACTGCGAGAGCCCTCACGGCGTTGTTACGAACGTCATCATCCGGATCCAGACTCGCCTTGACCAAGGCATCGACTTGCTCCTTCGATTGATGCGCATAGCCCAGCATCTCGGCCGCAATCGCGCGCTGTCCCGCGTGCCTTGAGGATTCGAGGATTTGCAGAATCAAAGCCTCGTGCTGAAGCGCGTAATCGCGCATCGCCAGTTGCGTCTTCCTCGCACCGGGGTCCTTCATCAGGGAATAACCTTGGGAACGGTCTTCCTCCCCATGACCCTTCATGATGGCTTTGAAGCCAGCCTTGTCATTCGCGTCATTCAGAACGATGGCCGTCTTCGGCAATCGCACGTCCTCTACCGGCGTGGGGTTGAAGACAATAGATTGATAGGATTTTCCGGGCAATCCGATATAGACCATTGATCGTTGCTGAGCATCGCAGCAAACGAACCTAATGTCTGTCGGGTTCTGGCCGATGACCTTCGCGACCTTTTCGGACAACTGACTCTTAAGCTGCTCCTGAGCCTTTGATCCCGCACCCGGTATCCGATCCCCTTCATGCAGCGGCAGCGCTCGCCGGATCGCTTCGGTGTCAAAACCCTTGTAGCCGAAGAAGTCGATTTCGCCGACTTGCTGATCGCTGGCCAAAGCACAAGCGGTCAATGCCAGCAGGATAAGGCTCCCTCGCATGACCTCAGCGCCGGACCTCGACCGTTGCCCGCAAATTAGCTACCCCCGCCGTATACCGCGAATCCCCCACCGAAAACGCCACGGCGTCTTCCAGCCAGTCGTGCCAAACCCCATCCGGATCGTGCGACGCAATGGTCAGCGTGTACTCCCCCGGACAAAGCTCACACCGGAACCCAAACGTAACCTCCACAATTTCCCCAGCCCCGCAAGGCCCAAACTTCAGCTTCTCCAGTTCCGTATTCGTCCCATAAACATTCAGCCCGATCCGCGTCCGGATCAGCATCCCAATCACCGGATCCTCCACCGCGCGCTCGAACTTCACACCCACCCGCACCCGCACCAGCTCACCGCTGCTCCAAACGATCGTAGGAACGCCGCTCTCACCCAACAGATCGATCCCCACCACCTTCGCGCGCCCATCCCCCCGGCGCATCGAGGGCGCAATCTCCGCCGCCAACCCATCCCCAGCTTCCCGTATCGCCCGAGCCGCATGTCTACGGTAAGCCCGCAGCACCTCGCTAGGCACGCCCCGATGCGTCACCTTCCCGTCCACCACCCACCAGACCTCATCGCAAAGCTCTTCCAGCATCTCCTCGTCGTAGGAGCCGATCAACACCGTTCCCCCGGCCCGCCGCTCCTTGGCCAACTCCCCCATCGCCCGATGCCGCTCAATCCGATCCAGTCTCCCCGACTCATACACAGACACATGCGCTGGAAACTCAATCGTCCTCACGTCGCCAAGGACGCCGATAATCGCCTTCTCCGGGAAATCCATATCCATCCCAATCCTCCCACGAGCGCCAAGCGGCTAGCCCAAGTAGCAACCCGCATCTCCAGCCCCCCGTCATAGCTCAACTCAATCCGGCAATCGCCCGAGCATTGCGGCTCAATCACCATCAACCCCAGCCCATCCGAATGGATCTTCCCCTTGTCCGCATGCCACCCCGGATGATAGTTCACCTGCACCGAAACGACGTCTCCCGGCCGAACCCGCGCATCGACAGTAGCCGCGTGCGTCCCCTTCCACACGAATCCCGCCGGCCGATCCAAAGCCCCTACGAACCGCTCCATCTCCACCGTGTCCAGTCCATTCACCGGAGGCCGATTCACCGGCGCATCTCCAGACATCACATGCGCCAGCGAATCCCCCGGCACCCGGTAGATCACGTCGTCCCCGCTCCTCCACAATTCCGGCAAAATCCCATCGAACTTCCCCGGTGTCACAAAGTCCTTGTAGACCTCCTGCGAATGCGGCCCATTCACCTCCACCGCATGCACCCCAAACGCCTTCAACCAGAGAATCGCTCCCGGACCCTGTGGCAGCGCCGTAATGTAGTAGCTCCCCACCCGGAACTCCTGATTGATCACGCCCTGTAGGAACCCCCCTCCCAACTGCGGCGTCTCTCCCCAGGCATCCAACCAGAACTCAACCGTACCCGCCGTCATCACGCGCTCGCCCGGCATATGGTCCAAGAACCACTGCGCCGAGCGATACTCAATCGTCGGCTCGATCTTCACCGGCTGAATCAACTCCCGCGCAAACCGCTGCAACCGGTAAGCTCTCCACCCACACACCAGAAAGACAGCCCACAACACCGCCGTGTGCGCCCGCGCCGGAACCCATTTCCAAACCGCAAGCACCACCGCGAAGCAAAGCCCCAGATCCATCTCGATGTGATACCGGTGCGGCTGCGGCAGTACATCGATGTGGAACCAATACCCCAGTAGCGCCGGAGCCCCCATCAGCACCGAAAACGTTACCCACACCGGCGCATTCCGCAGCAGGAACAACGCAACCGCCACCACCGGCAAATACCAGAGCAGCGCCGAATACGCATGCTCGTAGTGCCCCACAGTCTGCGCGTTCAATCGCACCGCCGCCAGTGTCGAAGGCGGAATCCAAGGCGAAGCGATCGCATAAGCAAACAACGCGATGCCCGCCGCACGCCCCCAATCCTTCGTCCGCATCACATGCGCCACCATCAGCGCCGCCAGCGCGAACGCCCCCAACCAGTTCGTCAACACCACCGCCGCCAAGCCCATCGCCGCCAGAAAATCCCACTCCGCCCGCCGCTTCACCCGCGCAATCTCGAACAGGTACAACGCCAGCGGCAACAGCGCCACAGAAGCAATATGCGGACCTTCCCCGTACACCATCAGCACCTGCAACCGCCGGCTATTCCACATCCCGTGGATATCGTGCGCGACCTCCGGTATCAGCAGCGCGGAAGGCGAGACGATTGAATACACCAACGCCGCCAGGAAGCTCTCCAGCTTCTTGCCCGTAATCTTCGCCGCCGCCCAGTAAGCCCACACCGGCCCAAAGCAGTAAAACAATCCCGAGACGAAGTGATGCGCCCGTGCTGTCGAAACATTCCCGATCCACGCCGCCCCCGCCACCAGGAAATGTAAGAGCGGCGGATAGGCATTCTGGAACGGAATCCCCATGTACCACGCAGGCCACCAACTCAAATCTCCGCCGCTCATCAGTATGTGGCGGCTGATCGCGATGTAAGCCGCCTCGATCGACCCCATGAACTGGCTATACTCCAGCCGGAACAGCCGCCAGCAGATGTAAGCATTCAACGCGAACAGAATGGGACTGAAGAAACGCGTGGCGTATCGGCGCAAGTTACGATGATAGTTGGTGAATGACCCCAACGTAGTAGAAAAGATGCGCGCCGAGTGGAATGAGCGCGCTACCGAGGACGCCCACTACTACGTAGCCTTCGGCCGCCGCGAGCAGGACAACGAGGAATTCTTCTCGACCGCCGCCGACGTAGTCCGCGCCCTCGAAACCGAACTGAAACGCATCCCCACCGCCCGCCGCGCCCTGGAAATCGGTTGCGGACCCGGTCGCCTCCTACGTCCCATGTCCCGCCACTTCGAAGAGATCCACGGAGTCGATATCTCCGACGAAATGATCCGCCGCGCCCAGAGTAATCTCGCCGCTCACCCCAACGCCCACCCGCGCCAGGCATCCGACCTTTCCCACTTCGAAAACGATTCCCTCGATTTCATCTACAGCTACGCCGTTTTCCAGCACATCCCCTCAGGCGAAGTAGTTTTCAATTACTTACGCGAAGTAGCCCGCACGCTCAAACCCGGCGGAATCGCCCATTTACAACTCAACGGCCTACCCAAGACCTCCCAAACCTACACCACATGGAGCGGGTTCCGCATCAGCGCCGCAGAAGTCCGCGAATTCACTTTCGATCATTCCCTACACCTGCTGGCTCTAGACGGCGCCGGAACCCAATACATGTGGACCACCTGGCGCAAACCCGGCGCTACCCAATCCCTCCCTTCTCCCGCGAAAATCCGCGCCATCTCCAACGCCCACACCGGCGAACACGCCGTACCTTCCCACGGCCGTCTCGCCTGCGCCTCTCTCTGGATCGAAAATCTCCCCGACTCCTGCGACCTCAACACTCTCGAAGCCTACGTCGAAGACCTCCCCGCCACCGGAGTCTACGTAGGCCCCTGCGTCAACGGACTCTCCCAATTCAACATCCTCCTCCCGCCCGGCACGCGCACAGGCCTGGTCCCCGTAGAGATCTTCTGGAACGGTCACAAGCTTTCGGAAAAGGCCTACATGCGCGTAATCCCCCCTGGACCCGCGGTTCCACGCGTAGATACGGTCACCGACGGCACCAACCTCCTATCGGATCGGCGCATCGAGAGTGGTACTGTCAAGGTGCAGTTGGAAGAGATCGCGGTACCGGAATCCTTCGAAGCCAGGATCGATGGCCGCTACGTCCGCGCCGCCGAAATGTTCTGCATCGATCCACGCAACCAGCGTTACGACGTAAGTTTTCTTCTTCCCGAAAATATGTCTCCCGGTCCGCACCAACTGGAAATGAATCTAGGCCCTCGCAAGCTGGCGCCCATTCCCATAGAGGTCGTTTAAACTTTGCCATTCGTTCTCGCACTATTATTACTATTCGTCTCGACTGACGAACAACAAATCCGCGACCGCTTGAAGAACCCGACAGGCGTAATCGAACTTCCATCCGGAGTGGTGGAAATCTCCTCCGAAATCGTGCTCCCATCCACTGCGCACGATCTCGAAATCCGAGGCGCAAAATCCGGCACGCTAGTCCGAGTTACTCCCCATTTCAAAGGCCGCGCCATCTTCGTCCTCAGCGGCGGTGCCAACGCGAACTTCCACGACTTCGAAATAGTAGGCAGCCGCGGCGCTCTCACTCAAGCAACCCAAGGCCTAGCCCCTGACGACGTACCATTCGTCCGCTTCACAAAAAACAGCGGCATCCTGGCCGAAAACACGAAGAACCTCACCATCTCTCACATCAAAATGCGGGAAATGGCCGGCTTCGGCATCCTCGTTAGTCACAGCTCCCAGGTGAAAATCGACAACATCTCCGTCGAAGACAGCGGCTCACTCAACGCCAAGAAACGCAACAACGGAACCGGTGGAATCCTACTCGAAGAATCCACCACCGATTTCGAAATCACCAACTGTTCCCTGAAAAATATCCTGGGCAACGGCATTTGGACCCATTCCCTCTACACCTCCCCACGCAACGCCCGCGGACGCATCGCCGATAACAAAGTCGAATACGTGGGACGCGACGCCTTCCAGGTCGGCCACGCAATTTCGATCCACGTCGAAAACAACACCGCCACCGCTATCGGCTTCCCAATCGACGCCGTAGATATGGAGCACGGCGCCATCCCCGTCGCGCTCGATACCGCCGGAAACACCGAAAAAACCTACTACACCGGCAACCACTTCAGCGAAATCAACGGAAAATGCATCGATCTCGATGGCTTCCACGATGGCGAAATTACCAACAACTCCTGCGAAAACCAGTTACCGCCCGATGCCTATAAGTACGGCAACTACGGCATTGTAATGAACAACAGCAACCCCGATATGGAAAGCCGCAATATCGTGATTTCCCGCAACACAATCGACGGCGCCATGTTCGGTGGCATCTTCATCATCGGTACCGGCAACACGGTTACGCACAACCGGCTCTTCCACATCAACATCGCCCACTGCCCCGAACTCGCGGCGCTCTACGGCTGCTTCCTCGGTCCCGACGAGCCCGATATCCTACGCACCGGCATCTATCTCGGCCGCGGCGCATCCCGTCCCGACATCGCGCGCAACAACATCGTCGAAGACAACTTCATCAGCGGCTACGGCATGGGCGCGCACTGTCTCGGCGTGGCCCCCGGCGTATCGCTAGAAAAGAATCGCGTAAACCGCAACGATTGTTCAGACGACCTCCCGGTGAACGCGCGAAACCGCATTGACCAGCTTCCGGTAAGGAACATCCTCGAAGCTCTCGACCCCAAAATACTCGCCATCCCGCCAGGACGAATAGAACCAGCGCGCTAAGATCGCCAGATATTCCTGCCGTTCCCGCGGAACCCGGACACATTCCTCCGCCCCCGCGATTACATCTCGTAATTTCCCATCGAGCGATTCGGGCCCGAACGTCACCCGGTAAATCCCCTGCCAGTGACCCTTCCGAACCAGCGCCAGTTCCACGGCATTCGGCTCCGAACTCGGCAAAACAGCGATCCCGTTCAGCCCATCCAGCGGCCGCGCCAACTCGTCCCGCAGCTTGATGACCTCTTCGATCCGCGTAATCCGCTCATGCTGCCGCGACGCTTGTTCGAAGTCGAGCTCTGCGCTGAACCGGTCCCTCGCTGCCAGTGCCGGTTGGACCAGCGACTTCCCTCCCGTCTCCAGAAACTCCGCCACGCGCCGGACTTCACCCTGATACTCCCCCACCCCCACCACCAATTGGCACGGCCTCAGGCACCGCCCCATCTCCCCATACATGCACCCCGGATGCTCCGCCGCCGGAACCAAATCCTCCTGGCATCGCCGGATCTGAAACAGATCCAGGAACCCCTCTTCGAACCGCTCCGCCGACGCCCGCGACCGGAACGGCCCGCAAACCACCGCGTTCCCCGCGCTGAACTGGCTGCTGACCGCCGTCCTCGGAAATGGATTCCCCAACAGCAGCTTCACATACGGCGGCATCCGCAAATGCAGCAACTCCAGGTATCTCTTTGGGAAATGCTCCCGCGCCAGCTCATACATCCTGGCCTGCGCTTCCAGCACCGATCCCGTCATCCAGACTTCCACCCGGACGATGTTCTCCCGCAAGGTCCCCATGCGCGCCAACCGCTTCAACCGCCGCTGGAGCACGTTCGTCCGCGCTAGATACGGCTCACCCTCCCGCGGCCACAGCATGAAAACGGCCGGCCGGTTCGGCGTCTGTTCCAGATAATTGTCTGTTAGCACAAGGGCTCTCCAGACTATGCTCTCAAACCTAACTCCAGAACTGCCGGGCAGGAGCCGCAACCGTTCGGGCCGGGACAGTCTCGTGCTCAACCTGAGCCGTTTCCATCTCTACGGGCTCCACTCGCGTATTCGATTCCTTCGCCCGAGTATCTTCCATGTGGAAGTTCCTCAGCGACTTCATTGCCGCCCGCCTTACCTCCGGGTGTTTATCCTTTGCTAAAGGCGTCAGCACCGAAACCAGCTTGGCGTCGCCGATCTGCCCGATCGCCCACGCAGCCGTCATGCGAATCTTAGGATGACTATTGGCCGCGATGCGAGAAAGTACCTCGGCGGTGTCGCCAACCCCCGCCTTGTGCAGCCCGATCACTGCATTTCCCACCACCCGGTTGTCGTAGTCTTCCAAACACTCCCGGAATAACTGGATCGCTTCCGCGCTTGTGACCCCCCACATGGTTTCAATGGCATTCGCTCGCGACCTCGCAGCGGTCGCTTCCCCGATCACACGCCTGGTCCACGCGAGATTTTGCATCCGTTTCCCAATCAGCAGCGCGGCTTTTGAGGCAATTGTGGGGTCTGGATGGTCTGTCAGATGACGCATCATAGGGACGATCCGCCGCCCCATGGATATCTCGTCAAGAACCTCTAAAGCCCGCGCCACGTTCTCGCCACCCAAGGCAAACGGACGAACGGAGTTGTTTCGGTCGGGCAGTAGCGCGGTCAATTTGGTGTCAAAGCTTTGATCTACACGCAGCAATCCCTGGGCGATCTTCACCGCTTGATCGCGGGAGAATTGCCAGCGGTCCGTCAGCTTCTGGAATACCAAAGGAGAGTTGACCAGCATAACGGCCAAGAACCGGTAACCAGTCGATTCGTCCGAGTCGAGCATCACGTGCAGGCCATCTTCCAGGAAGTCACCCGGCGCGTCCCGCTCACACTGACGGATTACGCTCCGGCTGAGGCCGTTCCGCTCGAACTCCGCCGCGGCGCGGCGCAGAAGTTCCCGAACACCGTTTGGCTGACTACTCACGAAACTACTATCGGCGGAATGTGGGAGAAAGTTTAGAGGCCACGCCGGATGAAACATCAGGGGGGATGTTCAGCCCGGCGTGGACAGGGGGACAAGGGGGATTGTCCACCTGTATTGACGAATCGAAACGGCAATTCGTTCCCCGTCAACCACAATTTATTTATTCCGTAGCGGCCTTGGAATCTGTAAGAGATTTCACATTTGCAATGAACTCTTCCAGAGTCTGAACCCCCAAATCGCCGTGCTTCCGGTTCCTCACGGCAACTTGCCCGTTCGCCGCCTCCCGGTCGCCGATCACCAGCATATAAGGTACTTTCTGAAGCTGCGCCTCGCGGATCTTGAGGTTCACTTTCTCACTGCGGTCATCCACCGTTACTCGGATTCCGGCATCGTTCAGCTTCGTCGAAACTTCCTGCGCATACGGGACATTCCGATCGGTAATCGGCAGAATCGTCACCTGAATCGGAGCCAGCCAAACCGGGAAAGCGCCCGCATAGTGCTCCACCAGAATCCCGAAGAACCGCTCGATCGATCCATACAACGCCCGATGCACCATCAGCGGCTGGTGCTTCTTCCCATCCTCACCGACATATTCCAGGTTGAACCGACGCGGCAGCGTAAAGTCGAACTGCACCGTCGAAAGCTGCCATTTACGCCCAATCGCGTCAACCAGCTTCACATCGATCTTCGGACCGTAAAACGCCGCTTCGTCGGGGATGATCTTGACCTGCATATCCAGCCGCTTAATCGCCGTTTCAAGCGCCCGTTCCGCCAATTCCCATTGTTCCGGCGATCCGTCGTATTTGCCGCTCACGCCCTTATCCCACGTCGAAAGCTCCGCCTCATACTGCGAAAACCCAAACGTGGTCAGCGTATCGACCGCGAACTGCAAGCAGCTAACGATCTCGTTTTCAATCTGATCCGGCGTGCAGAAGATGTGCGCATCGTCCTGGCAGAATCCGCGCACACGCAACAGCCCATGCATCGTCCCCGACCGCTCGTACCGGTACACCGTCCCCAACTCACCCAGCCGCACGGGCAAATCCCGATAGCTATGCGGCTTATCCGCATAGATAAGGATGTGGAACGGACAGTTCATCGGCTTGAGCTGGTACTCGGCATCGTCCAGTTCCATCCGCGCGAACATGTTGTCGCTATAGAAGTTCGCGTGTCCCGACGTCTTCCAAAGATCGTGCCGCGCTACGTGTGGCGTGTAAACCAGCGAATATCCGCGCTTCACGTACTGATCGCGCATCCAGTCTTCGATGATGCGGCGAATCGTCCCGCCTTTCGGATGGAAGAACACCAGCCCCGGCCCCGCCAGATCCTGAATGCTGAACAGATCCAGTTCCTTACCCAGCTTCCGGTGGTCGCGCTTCTTCGCTTCCTCAAGCTTGGCCAGATACTCGTCCTGCTCCTTCTTGCTGAACCATGCCGTTCCATAAATCCGCTGAAGCTGGGCGTTCTTCTCGTCGCCCTTCCAATAAGCTCCGGCAATCGAAAGCAGCTTGAACACCTTCAGCTTCGAACTCGACGGCACATGCGGTCCGCGGCAGAAATCGATGAACTGCGGACCGAGCGTGTATTCCGTGAAGATGTCATCGGCGCGTTCACTGATGAGCTCCACCTTCATGCTGGCGCCCTCGGCACGATACTTCGCCAACCCTTCATCCTTCTTAGTCAGCACCCGCTCGAATTTCACATCCCGCGCCTCGATCTCATGCATCTTGGCTTCGAGCTTTTCGAGATCGTCTGGCGTGAACGGCACATCCCGCAGGAAGTCGTAATAAAACCCGTTCTCGATCGGCGGACCGATTCCCAATTGCGTCCCCGGATACAACTCCAGCACCGCCGCAGCCAGCAAATGCGCCGTCGAATGGCGGTACACATAGAGCGCGTCCGGATCTTTCGAGGTCAGCAACTGCAACGACGCGTCGCCTTCGAACGGCCGCGTCAGATCGAACAGATCGCCATTAACGCGCGCGACAATGGCGGCGTCGGCAAGGCGCGGGCTGATGCTCTTTGCGACATCGAGCGGGGTAGTCCCTGCCGGCACCGTCTTCGTGGAGCCATCCGGCAAAGTTACGTGAATTTCAGGACCAATACTCATCGGGAAATTTCAGCGTAACAGATGCCGGTGCTCCATTGGCTCATAAGCCCTTGCGCGCTTTGAGTTCAGCGAGCAGTTGATCCACCTTGTCGCCCTTGTCGAGCGCATCGAGCCGGCTATCGTTGTCGGTCTCCAGCATTCCGGCTTTCGCCTGGCTGACAGCCCCCGAATGCCGTACTTTCGCCTCCATGCGGTCAAATTGCGACGACTTGCTTCCATCATTCATGGCTTGATGCGCATCCGCGGCCTTTCCTACCGCGCGGGCACGCCGATGTTCCGCAATCAGAACCTCGCTCTTCGAACGCGCTTCGATCAGCTTCTGCTCCAGCTTCTGCAGCGCGGATTTCAGATTCTCCACCTGCACCGTCTGATCGTTTACCTGCTGACTGAACCCCTCAGCCATCTGGTGATAGCTGAGGGATCTTTCAAGGGCAACCCGCGCCAGGTCTTCCTGCTTCTTGTCTAAGGCGAGTTCGGCCTTGCGCGTGTACTCCTGTTCCTTCTCCGCCGCTTCGGCTTTTTTGCGTTTGAGAAGGTGCTCGTCGGCGATTGCGATGGCGACCTGGGTCTTCACCTGCATGAGCTGATTCTCCATATCGAGAATCACCTGCTTGATCATCGTTTCCGGGTGTTCGGCGCGATCGATCAGATCGTTGAGATTCGCCCGGATAAGTGTCGATACGCGTTCTAGCAGTGCCATTGTGTTACTCCTTAGGGTTTATCGTTCTTGGCGCCAATGGCTTTCACATTGGCCATCAAATCGGACATCTTCATTCCTGAAAGCGCTTCGAATAACGCGGGGACCTGCGCAGCGATTTGCGTCATGTCGCCGGTGATCTTGTGCATGCCGGACGTTTCGGCTGTCCCAGTCGAGACGATCGTGATCTTGTCGACATTGCCCAGAGGCTCAGCCAGCGCGCGCACGATTTCAGGCAGATTCGAAATCAGTTTGTCGAACACCGCCGCCTGGTTGTATTCCTGGTACGCTGCGGCCTTCACGTTCATCGCTTTGGCTTCCGCTTCGCCCTTCCTGAAGATGATGTCGGCTTCGGCTTCGCCCTGCTGGCGAATCGCCTGAGCCTGACCTTCCGCTCCAAGAATCGCGCGGCGCTTTTCGGCTTCGGCAAGCGTTTCAATGCGCTTGCGTTCGATCTCGGCAGCCTTAAGCACGGTGGCCGTCAACTCGCGTTCGCGGCGCAGGATTTCCGCGTCTTGAACTTTGACTTCCGCTTCTTTCTCGATCTGGCGAATCTTCACCGCTTCGCCAATCACCTGCTGCTGTTGGATGTTGGCTTGGATTTCGTAGGCCTTGTCGGCTTGCGCCTTCTGCCGGTTCACCGTTTCCAGGTACGTCGCTTTCTTGATTTCGAGATCGCGCTGCGATTCGGCCTGCTTCGCGAGCGACAGCGTTTCCGCCAGCACGCGCTCCTGATCGGCTTGAGACGTAGCGACGGCCGCGGCTCGTGAAGCTTCCGCGCGTTTGATCGCCGTATCGCGATCGGCTTCCGCACTGGCGACATCGGCGTCGCGGCGTATGCGCGCGATATCCGGCCGGCCCATATTGGTGATGTATTCGTTCTTGTCGCGAACCTCTTTAATGGTGAACGAGATTACTTCAAGCCCCATCTTGTTCACATCGGTCGAACACGTGGCACGCATCCGATCGCCCACCATCTCCGGTTCCTTGACGATCTCTTCCACGGTGAGCTGTCCGATAATCCCTCGCAAGTGGCCTTCCATTACGAGCCGGATCAATCCCTCCCGCTCCGGACCAGTCTTTGTCAGGAACTGTTCCGCGGCGGTCACGATCGATTCCGGATCCGACTTCACCTTGATCTGCGCCACCGCTTCCACCGTCACAGCTACGCCTTGTTTCGTGTAAAGATCCTGTTGCGGCGCGACATCGAACGACATCAGTTCGAGCGAAAGGCTCCTTACCGTTTCGACCATCGGGTAAATGACGGTGCCGCGTCCCTTGATCACGCGCGTTCCGCGGAAGCCGTAAACCACCAGAGCCTCATGCGGTCCGGCTTTTCGAAACAGCTTCGCGAACATTCCAAAAATGAATAGGATGGTCAGCGCCATCAGGCTACCGAGCAAAATTACGTCAGACATACGTTTCAATCGCTTTCTGGAGTTTGATTAAACTCCCGTACATAGGCGATCCCGCGTTCATATCGGGTCACCAATACCTCTGTCCCCTTGGGAATTGCCTGGCCCTCTTCACTGCGAATCGGCACACCGCGCCGAGTGCCTTGCTGTGTGAAGATCATTTCCCCGGTGCCGCGCGCCCGCACCGTACTACTGACTCGGCCGAGCACGCCGCGCATCTCGAAATCAGCCGGGTCGAGATCCTGGTCACTTCGTCCCAAAACCCGCGCAATGAATAGAAACACAAGACTTGCGCCGATTAACCCCGCGATCACAGCGGCGAGGGATGCTATGATTAGGCCAACAGAATAGAAGCGCGTCAGCACGAAGCCCACACCGCCGAACCAGGCGAGAAATGCGGTGACGGTTCCGAAATTAAATGGACCGCCGCCTTTGGCGCCTGGGTGGTGAAGATGTAGATCGACATGCGGCAAATGAAAACTGCCGCCCAGAAAAGACATCAGGCTCAAAACAAAGCCTGCGACAAAACAAGTTAGGTAAAAATCGCTCCAAGTCATGGTTTCAACACCTGCAACAATCTGTCGGCAAGCCCTGGATTTTCCAATATGGCGCTGAGCAACACCAGGCACTTGCGCGAATCGTCGTGACGAGCCAGGTCGAGCAGCGACTGGCTTAATTCCGGATCGCGGCGAAATCTTTCAGCGCCCGCGACCAGCCAAAGATCGAGTTTGTCTTCAATTCCGCCCAGATCCGACACCAGTTCGGTCTGGTATCCCTCCGGGTCGCTCACCAGGTACCCCGGATGGACATTGAAGAATTTCGAAAGCAAAGTACGTGTGGCGCTGGTGAGATGCGGCCTTGCTCCGCTCTCAATTTGCGAGAGATAGGACTGCGAGAGGCTCTTATTGGCCTCTTTCTTGATGGCGCGAACCATTTCCTGCTGGGTCATGGCGCGTCCCAAGCTGCGAAGCGTTCCTTCCACTTCACGCAAGTAGCGAATTTTTTCGCCGAGGGTCATATTGCAATCTGAGATAAACATATCGCAAATTGCGATACCGTGCAAGCGAAATCTTTTGTGACGGTGATAATCTTGGGCCGTGGCTACGAATTGGGCAGGCAATTATCGATACCAGGCTGAGCGGCTCCATGTCCTGGCTTCAGTTGCGGAAGTTCAAGAAGTTGTGCGAAGTTGCAAGCGGTTGAAGGCTTTGGGGGCTCGGCATTCGTTCAATGGAATTGCCGATACCGAGTACGATCAGATTTCGCTGAGTGCATTTGACGAAATGTCGCTGGACGCCGCTAAGGAAACCGTGCGAGTGGGGGCAGGGGTGACGTATGGCAGGTTGGCGACCTACCTGGATGGCGAGGGCTTCGCAGTGCACAATCTCGCCTCACTGCCGCACATCTCCGTGGCGGGAGCATGTTCGACCGCCACGCATGGGTCGGGGAGCCGGAACGGAAACCTCTCGACAGCCGTTGCTGCGATCGAGATGGTAACTGCTTCAGGCGAGATCGAAAATCCGGCGCCGGAAGCGGCTGCCGTGGGGTTGGGAGCCCTAGGCGTGATCACTGCCCTTACGCTTAAAGTGCAGCCCAGATTCGAGGTCGCACAGACGGTGTACGAAGGACTGCCTTTCGCGGTTCTCGAGAGCCACTTGGAGGAGATTTTCTCTCTCGGCTACAGCGTCAGTCTGTTCACGGATTGGCAGAACGGCCGTGCCGCGCAGATGTGGGTGAAGAAGCTCGACAGTCAGTTCGACCCAGAGTTGTTCGGAGCAACAGCCGCTACGGAGAAGCTTCATCCGCTACCCGGTTACGCGGCGGAGAGTTGCACCGAACAGATGGGGATTCCCGGACCTTGGTATGAGCGCCTGCCGCACTTTCGGATGGACCATACGCCGAGCGGCGGCGACGAGTTGCAGACTGAGTATTTTGTCCCGCTCGATGAAGCCTATCGAGCGATCCGCGCCGTGGAAACGCTGCGAGAGAGGATCACTCCTTTGCTGTTCGTCTCTGAGTTGAGAACGATAGCCGCGGACGATCTTTGGATGAGCCCGTGTTACCGGCGGCCATCGCTCGCCATCCACTTTACGTGGAAGCCTGAATGGGAAGCTGTGCGGAAATTGCTGCCTTCGATTGAAGAGCAACTCGCCCCGTTCGACGCTCGTCCGCATTGGGCGAAGTTGTTCACGATGCAGCCGGGCAAGTTGTACAAGCGGCTCGGAGATTTTCAGGAGCTGGCGCGAAGCCTCGACCCGCAGGGGAAGTTCCGTAACGAGTACTTGAACGCGAATCTTTTTCAGTAACCTTTCCGCATGCGGGAAGTTTGGTATCTCAATATGCCTCTCTGGACATGGCTGGACTCTCTGCGCGCCGACGCGGTTTTCGGATGGCGGCAGATTGCAAAAAAGAAAGCTTCCTCCGCCGCAGCGATTCTGTCGCTGTCGCTGGCGATCGGAGCATGTACAGCCGCATTCCGCCTGGTTGACGCTCTGCTGTTCCGGCCTCTTCCGATCACCGCGCCCGAGCGCTTGTACGCTGTAGCGTTCCAGGGCACGGGCATGGACGGCAAGGTGATGACCTACGATTCCTGCACCTACCCGATGTTCCGCGACATGCGAGCAGCGGTGCGTGAACAGGCCGAATCGGTGGCGGTTTCGTATGCGGAACGGATCGATCTTACTTATCGGTCCGACGAGGAGACGGAGAAGGCTTATCGGCAATTCGTATCGGGATGGATGTTCGAGGCGTTCGGCCTGCATCCGGCGGCGGGACGTGTGCTGACGGAGAATGACGATGGCGTGCCCGGGGCGCACCCGGTGGTCGTACTTTCGCACGATTATTGGATGCGGCGGTTCGGCGGTGATCCGAAAGCGGTTGGCCGAACGTTTCGAATGGATACGGGCATTTACGAGATCGTGGGTGTGGCCGAGGCGCCATTCACGGGCACCGAAACCGGTACCGTGACGGATCTCTTCGTGCCTATGGCGATGAAGAACCCGCGCACGCTGGCTAGCGCAAATAACTATTGGCTGCGTATGCTGGTGATGCTGAAGCCGAGCTCCGCGCCGAAGCCTGCCTATGAGCGTTTGAACGCCGTGTATCGCAGGATCGTGGAAGAGCGGGTGAAAGGCATGACGCCGAAACAACGCGAGCATGCTCTTGCGGAACAGTTGCTGCTGGAATCGGCGGCTGCCGGGCGGTCGAACTTGCAAAGGGATTACCGGCGGCCTCTCGCCGCGCTGGCCGTACTGGTCGCGCTGGTGCTGTTGATCGCATGCGTGAATGTGGCCAATCTGATGACGGCGCAAGCCGCCGCGCGGGCACGCGAAATGGCTCTGCGGATCTCGATTGGCGCGGGGCGGGGAAGGCTGGTTCGCATGGTGCTGGTGGAGAGCGCATGGATCGCGCTTCTGGCCACGGCGATCGGCGCGGGTCTTGCGTGGTGGTCGGCGCCGTTCATCGTGAACACGATCAGTCCGAGCGATAACCCGGCGCGCCTGGTGCTACCGGCGGACTGGCGGGTGCTGGGATTCGGACTCGCAATGGCCTGCTGCGCGACATTTCTGTTCGGCTTGGCCCCTGCTCTCCGCGCGTCTGCTGTGAATCCGCTTGACGCGCTCAAGGGCGGCGGCGATCCACATGCGCGCAAGCGCCTCATGCATGCTCTAGTCGCTGTACAGATCGCCTTCTGCTTCGTGGTTTACTTCGCGGCGGGGTTGCTGGTGACATCGTTCGAGAAGCTATCCCACCAGCCGGTCGGCTTCTCTCCCGATCGCGTCATCAACCTGGAGGTATCCACATTGCAGCCCCGTCCGGCTGTGTATTGGAACCAGGTGGCTGAGCATTTGCGCGGCTTGCCGGGTGTGGAAACGGTGGTCATGACAATGTGGCCTTTGATGAGTGGAGAATCTTCGATCGGATATGTTGCGGTGGATGGAGCGGCTCCGTCGGATGTGTTCACAGACGTTCTGCATGTGTCCGCCGGGTGGGTGGATGGGATGAAAATTCCGTGGGTCGATGGCCGTGACTTTCGACCGGGTGACGGCGCGTCTTCCGTTGCGATTGTCAATCAAGCTTTTGCCAAACAGTTTTATCCCGGCCGCAATCCGGTAGGTCAGACGTTTGAAAGCGACCACAATCGGATTCAGATTGTTGGCCTGATCCGCGATGCGCGTTCCCGCGACGATCTTCGTATTCCGATCCGGGCGACCATGTACCTGCCGTATCCCACCGGCGATCGTCTCACTCGTGGGACGTTCGTCGTGCGCTCCGCCGGTCCGAATCCGCTGGCGCTCGCATCGCTCCTGCGGCAGGGAGTGTCCCGTGCCCGGCCTGAGTTCCGCGTCAGCAACGTTCGGGCGCAAACGGAGATCGATCTTTCGCACGCTCTTCGTGAGCGGCTGCTCGCCATGCTTGCGCTGTTCTTCGCGGGTGTCGCGCTGCTGTTGGCAGGAGTCGGACTCTATGGCGTGTTGGAGTACGCGGTGGTGCAGCAGCGGAAGGAGATCGGCATCCGCATGGCCATTGGCGCACAGGCGATGGATATAGCGGGGCGCGTGACCGCGGATGTGTTCGCGATGGTGTTGATCGGTTCGATCGCGGGCGTTGGGCTGGGCTTAACGTCGGTTCGATTTATCGAGTCGCTTCTTTATCAGGTACGCGGCGGCGATTTACGGCTGCTGGCACTCCCCGCTTTGACGATGGTTACGGTGGCCCTTCTGGCTGCGGTTCCGGCGGTAGTTCGCGCCGTGCGGCTCGATCCGGCCGCGATACTGCGGACGGAGTAAAATCAGGATCTCGTGAAGAAGTGTTGGTTGATCGCTACCCTTGTTGCGGGGTTGGCGTACAGTCAGACAGATGAGCGTGCCGTTCGCTGGCATCAGGATTTTGAGGCGCTCTCAGCGGGACTCAAGGCGACGGGCTTTCGGATCGCCGGCGGAGTCGCATCGCGCGGACAAAAGGACTTCG
>Ga0302325_10011549_pt1 | contig 19019 bp, 17 predicted proteins | sample Palsa_T0_2_FD_201948 | JGI IMG/M metagenome (GOLD analysis project Ga0302325, IMG submission 201948) | Peat permafrost microbial communities from Stordalen Mire near Abisko, Sweden - Palsa_T0_2 | ecosystem: Environmental > Terrestrial > Soil > Palsa > Peat permafrost | place: Sweden: Abisko...
ACTCGACCACGACGTCGGCCGCGCACAGGGCCAGCCCGACGGCGACGCGCGGCCAGCCGACCCGGGCGGCGATCGCGAAGGCGACGAGGTACACGGCGGGGAGCGCGACGCCGCACCGGACGACATGCCCGAACGCCAGCCCGTTGACCACCGCGCCGATCGCCATGACGGCGGCGGCCGTCAGCGGCCACGGGCGCCGCCAGGCGACCGGCAGGGTCAGCGCGATCACGGCCAGGCACGCCGCCACCCCCGGATGGCGCTGCCCATGCGAGAGCGAGAGCGCCCCGGTCGCCACCGCGACCGGGGCGGCGCTGAGAGCCACCGCGATGACGACATCGGTCCAGCTCAGGCAGCTAGTGATCGGGTACCGAGCACGCTGCTTGCGGTGTGGATTCCAGACGGCGGCCATGGCCCGCTCCCCTCGTCGTGCGCTCATTATCGGTGCTCATGATTCTTTGCGCCATTAACTCGCTGTAGGCAGCCGGCGTCGCCGGATGCGTCGGCTACCTGACCGTGGTGCCGGCCGGCGGCTGCGCCACCAGCGGTTCCTGAACGGTCCGTGACCGGCGTGCCTTGATCGCGACCCGGAGCACGGCGATGCCAAGCCCCACGACGCCAATCAGGTCCAGGCCGATCCCGATCACGCCCTCCGGGGGAATGGGGGAGTTGGCCGAATGGTGGGCCACCAGCTTGGCGACGGCCAGCCAGGCCACCAGGAGGACGAAGACGCCGGTGTCGCAGATGGCCGACCCGACGGCGGCGCGGTACCACGGCCCCACCAGGGGAACGGTCGGCCGCGGGCCGCGGCCGGGTGCCCGCAGCACGGCGAGCTCGGCGGCGATCGCCATCGCGATCAGCCCGAAGACGAGCTGCACCACCCAGTAGCTGATCGCGCCGGAGAACGGGGTCACCGTGTCCGGCGGGTTGATCCCGTACCCGTTGGCGAGGGACCAGGTCTGCACGGCCACGATCGCGAGGTAGGGAAGGACGACGGTCGCCGCGGCCCGGCGGGGCTCGCGGACGATCCAGCCGGCGATGACGGCGAGGAAGAATCCGGCGATAGGGGTCATGACATGCCCTCCTTGGTCGTGACGGGCGGTCCTAGCGGTCGGCCGGCCCGTCGCTGTCGCTGACAGCACCGACAGTAGGAACCGGGAGGTCGCGCGGTCGTCCGGCGCGTGAGTGAACCTTCACCGCGCGGGATCACCCGGGAGGACTAGGGTGAGACGACCTCGCGTCGTCATCATGAGGGGAGCCGTCCGATGGCAGACCCGGTCACCGTCGTGATAGCTGACGACCAGCGACTGGTCCGGCAGGGGCTGCGCCTGATCCTCGAGTCCGAGCCTGGCATCGACGTGCTGGCGGAGGCCGACGACGGGGCGGAGGCGGTCGCGCTCGTGCGCAAGCACTCACCGGCGGTCGCCCTGCTCGACATCAGGATGCCCGTGCTCGACGGGCTGCGGGCCGCGCGCCAGGTCATGGCGCTCGGGCCGGCGACCAAGGTGCTGATCCTGACCACGTTCGACGCCGACGAGTACGTCTACGAGGCGCTGCGCGCGGGCGTCAGCGGGTTCCTGCTCAAGGACGCCCCGGCCGAGCAGTTGATCGTCGCGGTGCGCAGCGTGGCGGCCGGGGACGCGCTGATCGACCCGGTCATCACCCGGCGGCTCATCTCCCGGTTCACCCTGGCGGCCAAGCCGGCCGGACCCGACGGCGTCCCTGAGGCGCTGTCGGCGCTGACCACGCGCGAGATCGACGTGTTCCGGCTGCTGGCGCAGGGCCGGTCGAACGTGGAGATCGCCCGCGACCTGGTCGTCGAGGAGAACACGGTCAAGACGCACGTGAGCCGCATCCTGATGAAGCTGAACCTCCGCGACCGGGTCCAGGCCGTCGTCCTCGCGTACGAGTCGGGGTTCGTCACCCCCGAGCCGAGGTCATAACGCCGCGAAGGCGGGACGGGCCCCCGCGGACCCTCCCGCCTTCGCATCAGGCTGACGTGCGCGGCTAGCCCTTGTAGACGATCGTGACCGCGGTGCGGGTGTCGGCCTTGTTGAGGTTCTTGAGCGTGATCGTCCCGGTGGCGCCGGAGTACGCGTGGGTTCCGCCGGTCACCTTGCCGCCGTTGATCGCGCCGGTCTTGGTGTGATAGACGAACGTTCCGTACAGGAAGCCGCCGGCCGCGTCGATGGTGGCGTACACGGTGGCGGTGCTGGCCGCGGTGCCCTGGAAGTAGAGCATGTCGAAGCCGACGGCCTTGCCCTTGGCGTTGACGTCGGTGTCCTGCTGGCCGCCTGACATCTTGCCGAGCCCGATCGACTGCTTCTGCACCGAGATGAACGTGATCGTGTGAGTGGCCGGCTTCGCGCCGCTGGCGAGGGCCGGCACCGCCAGCGCCCCGCTGCCGATTAGGGCGGCCGCACCGACGGCGGCGATGGATGCGCGGAGTTTCATGATTGCTGCTCCTTTGTCCGAGGTATGCCTGCGTCGTACTTTCGCGGCACCTCGAATGCTAGGAATTCCGGTCGCGCGGAATCGTCCTGCGCACGGGCGATCCTCGGGTACCGCAGGTCCGTCCTGAGGACTACGGAGACCGGACATAGACGGGCGGCCGGGACTTGGCACCAGCCGGGACCTCACGGCAGCGGTCGTGGCGGGGTCGGCCTGCGGGGGCCTGCCTGCCTCTTCAATTTCCGGTCGTTTTCGCTTTCGACCGAAGGCCCGTGCGTCGGCTGTTGCCTGAGGTCGAACGCTGCTTGATGCTACGGGTCGGGTTGACTATACCGAGGAGGCCGCCCGCTATTAGCGAGGCAAGCGTTGTCAGCCCCTCAGGAAACGTCGTCTTACTGACCGATAGTCCGATTAGGGTCCCGACTATCCCCAGCAGAGTAAGGCCGAGAAACCAGATAATGGTGAGATTCACCGTCTCGTCGACCGCCTCATCGGGTAGCCGGTTTGCGTTTTCGTCGGCCAGGTCTGAGGTGTCGGTGCCGACGCCGGACTGGTCGGCTGCCCCTGGTGTGATACTCATTCTGCAAAAATGCACTAGGCGATGTCGTCTGTCAAGAAGATTAGCTAACATCCGGCAATTGGCTTGGATAGACAGCCTGGCCGCTGCGGGTCCGCCATGACTTCCTTTGATCCTGAGGAGCGAGACGACGATTAACGCAGGGCTAGCTCACCTTCCCCAAGACACATGAACTGCCGTTTCCGCCCAAGACGAAGAAGGGCCCCGGATACCGGGCGGCTGTTCTACTACTAGACGGCGTGAACGACGTCTGCGACGACCGCGGGCCGGGCCAAGTGAAACACGCGACCGTTCCGAATGAGGATTTTGAATTTTGGTCGCCGGAATCGCAACCGGCTGGTCCATGTGTTACCGAGACCTCGTGTGGCCGTCGTCGCTGGTCAAGCTGGCCGACCCGCCCGTATGTGAGCGCCCGCTTTCTTAGGCCCTTGTTGCCGCGTCCGGCACGACTTCATGGTCACGTACTCGCTGCTGGCGGCGAACCAGATCATGAGCCTGATCTTCGACGGCGTCTTCACGTCACGACGACGATCCGCACCTCGCAGTTGAGCGAGGACTCAAGCGCGGTCTGGATCCGGCTCTCCGGCACCCGCCGCAGGTCGGCCGCGGCCAGCCGCACCGTCACCACGTCCCAGCCGTCCCCGCTGTCGGCCCGGGACACCTCGCCCGCCAGGCCGAAGGCAGCCAGCACGCGGTGCGCGTCATCGTCGCTGCCGCGGCTGAGGAAGGTAGTCGGGCCGGCGGCCGGCTCGGTACCGAACGCCCGCCGGCACAACTCGCTCGCCGCCCGCTGCCGGGGGAAGGGATCATCGCCGTCGGCCAGGAACTGCAGCTCGCGCCGCTTGGCCGGCAGCGAGACCAGATCATCGCTGACCAGCCGCAGCCCGAGCTCGGGCAGCGTCGCCAGCACATCGGCCATGCCCAGCTCGATGTCCGCATCGCCCAGGGTGCCCTGCGGGTCGACATTGATCCGAATGACCGCGGTTCGCATGGCGAAAGCCTAATAGCCCGCCCCCGTAACGCGGCCCGGCCCCAGCTCAAAGCCCACGCACTAGGTCGGGCTGGCCACCGGGCAGAGCCTGCCCCAGCTGTGCCGCGCCCGCTTCAGCGTCGGGGTCAACCGGACCCTCTGGATTCAAGCCGAGGTGGTCGCCATGGCGACTGACCCGCGCAGGTCCGGGGGAGTCGTCCCGCCAGGCAAAATAGAGCTATGCAGGTCGCGATCCTCGGGCCACTTGAGGTCCATGACGACGGCGGGGCGCCCGTGGCCCTGGCCGGCGCCCGGCTGCGCGGCCTGATCGCCCGGCTGGCCCTGGCCGGCGGGCAGCCGGTGAGCACCGGCGCGCTTGCCGAGGCGGTCTGGGACCACGCGGTTCCCGCTGATGTGGCGAACGCGCTGCAGACCCTGGTCTCGCGGGCCCGCAAGGCCCTGGGCGAGCCGGCGGCGGTGGAGCAGTCGGCGGCCGGATACCGGCTCGCGGTGGCGCCCGACGACGTGGACGCGCTGCGCTTCGAGCGGCTCGTCGCCGAAGGGGCCGTGGGCGAGGCCCTGGCCCTGTGGCGCGGGCCTGCGCTGGCGGATGCCGGGGATTTCGCCGGACCGTTCGCCCGTCGTCTTGAAGAGCTGCGGCTTGACGCGACGGTCACCCTCCTCACCAGGGAGCTCGACGCCCTCACCCGGGAGCTGGACGCCGGCCGGGCCGTCGCCCGTGTCCGCGAGCTTGAGGTGCTGGTCGCGGAACACCCGCTGCACGAGGGGCTCACCGGGCTGCTGATGCGGGGGCTAGCGGCGACCGGGCGGCAGGCGGACGCGCTCGCCGCGTACGAGGCGCTGCGGACCCGGCTGGCCGACGAGCTCGGCATCGACCCTGGTTCGCAGCTGCGGACCGTGCACCTTGCGGTCCTGCGGGGCGAGATTGCCGCGGCGCCGGCGCCCGTCGGCCGTGCCCGCACGAACCTGCGGGCGCAGCTCACCAGCTTCGTCGGCCGCGCCGACGAAGTGGCCCGGGTGCGGAAGACCCTGGAAAGCTACCGTCTGGTCACGCTGGTCGGCCCCGGTGGCGCGGGCAAGACGCGGCTGGCCACCGAGGTCGCCGCCGGAGTGCGCGGCGATGCGGCCCGCGGCGGGCCGGACGGGGCCCGACCTGACGACTTGTGGTCGGACGGGATCTGGCTGATCGAGCTCGCGTCGGTCACCGATGGCGCCGACGTGCCGCAGGCGGTGCTCGCCTCGATCGGCCTGCGCGAATCGCGTCTGCTGCCGGACGGGCAGCAGATGAGCACCAGCCGCGACGCGCGGTCCCGGCTGCTTGAGGGGCTGGCCGATGCCCGCGCCTTGCTCGTGCTTGACAACTGCGAGCATCTCATCGACGCGTGCGCGCACCTGGCGGACGCGCTGCTCGCGCGCGGCCCGCGGCTGCGGATCGTGGCGACAAGCAGGGAGCCGCTCGGCATCACCGGGGAGTCGCTGTTCGTGGTCCCGCCCCTGCGCGAAGATCCCGCCGTGCGCCTGTTCGCCGACCGGGCCGCGGCGGTCAGCCCGGATTTCACGCTTGACGGCGAGACCCGCCCACTGGTCATCGACATCGTCCACCGGCTGGACGGCCTCCCGCTGGCGATCGAGCTCGCCGCCGCCCGGCTGCGGACACTGCCGCTGGCCGAGATCTCCCGTCGGCTGACCGACCGGTTCCGGCTGCTGACCGGCGGCAGCCGGACCGCGCTGCCACGGCACCGTACGCTTCGCGCCGTCGTCGAGTGGAGCTGGGAGCTGCTCACCCCGGCCGAGCGGCTGCTGGCCGAGCGGTTCTCGGTCTTCCCGGCTGGGGCGACGCCCGCCGACGTCGCCGCGGTGTGCGCCGGCAGCGGGCTGGCCGACGGAGAGCTCGCGGTCGGCGCGGCCGATGAGCTGCTGTCGTCCCTGGTGGACAAGTCGCTGCTGCAGCCGCTGGCGGACGGGACGCGGCTGCGGATGCTGGAGACGATCCGCGAGTTCGGCGCGGAGAAGCTGGCCGGGCGCGGCGAGGTAGTCGAACTGCGGCAGCGGCACGCCGCGCATTACACGGCGCTGATGCGCGAGGCGGCGCCCCTGCTGCTGACCCGCGACCAGGTGCGCTGGCTGGCGCCGATGCGGGCCGACCGCGACAACATGCTCGCCGCGCTGCACTACTGGTGCGACACCGGCGACGCCGAGAACGCGCTCAGCCTGGCGTTGTCCCTTGCCATCATGGCGCTGCTACTCGGCAACGACACGGACACGGCGGAGTGGACAGCCGAGGCGCTCGCGGTGCCAGGGGGCGCGGACGCGGGCTTGCGGACCATCGCGGAGGCCGCGCACGTGGTGACCAGCGCCATGAACCCGGCCGCCGACGGCCAGGGAGCCGACGCCTACCCCGGCCTGGCCGAGCGGCTTGATGCCATTGACATCGAGAGGTACCCCGTCGCCGGGCTGGTGCGACCGGTGTACGCGATGTTCGTCAAGGACGACAAGCGCATGCGCAGGTACCTTGAGCAGGCGCGCGATGCCAGCGATGAGTGGCTGAGCGCGACCGCCTGCCTGATGGCTGCGGGCACGGCGGAAAACGACGGGAACTTCGACGAAATGCGCCTCTGCGCCGCCGACGCGCTGAGCCGCTTCCGGGCGTTCGGCGAACGGTGGGGCCTGTCCACGGCGCTGCGGATCACCGCCGACATCCGGGTGTCCGATGGTGACCTGGATGGCGCCGAGGCGGCTTTTACCGAGGCTAGCCAGCTGCTCGCGGAGCTCGGGCACGCGGAGGACCTGTCCCAGGTCCAGCTGCGGCTGGCCGAGCTCGCCACCAGGCGGGGTGACCTGGTCAAGGCCCGTCAGCTGTCCACCGCGGCCCGGTCGACCGTGGAGGCGGAGGGATCGCTGATGGACCAGGGCATCGTCGCCGCCTGGTGGGCGGCGTTCGAAGCCAGGTGGGGTGATGTCGACGCGGCGCGCCCGTACTTGGCGGACGCTGAGCGGTACCTGGCGCAGTTCGGACCCGCGCACCCGGCCCGCGAGCACCTGGAGGTTATGGTCGCGGCCACCGGCGCGCAGATCGCCATTGCCGACGGGGACCTGCGGACGGCCCGCGAGCAGGCGCTGCGCTCGTACCGCGCCGCGATCGGGGCCGAGGACAGGCCGCTGCTCGCCCAGGCGTCGGGGGCGACGGCGGAGCTCGCGCTGGCGCTCGGCCAGCCCGAGCGGGCGGCCGAGCTGCTTGGCGCGGGCGCCGTCGTGCGCGGGGCCGATGATCCGACCGAGCCGACGGCGCTACAGTTGGTGCCGCTGCTGCGCGCCCGCCTCGGCGACGAGCGCTACGAGGCTTGCTACGCGGCCGGCCTGGCACTCAGCCGACCAGCCGCGATCGAGCGCCTGGACCCGGAGGGGCTCGGCGAGGCCGGGTTTTAGGCCGGGGGCCCGTTTAAGTTCTCCGGATGTACCCGCGCAGTGCCAGCGGGAAGAAGACCACCAGCAGGCCGGCGATCCACACGAACGTCCAGCCGATCTGCCCCGCGACCGGGCCGCCGAGCAGCAGCGCGCGCACCGCGCTGACCAGGTGCGAGAGCGGGTTGACCTTCACGAACGCCTGCAGCCAGCCGGGCATCGTCGAGGTCTGCACGAACGCGTTGCTGCCGAACGACAGCGGGAAGATGAGCAGGAACATCACGCCCTGCACGGCGCCGGCGGTGCGCACCGTCATGCCGACCCACAGCGAGACCCACGCGAACGCCAGCGCGAAGCAGATCGCGAGGCCCAGCGCCGCCAGCAGCATCAGCGGATTGGTCGTGATGCGGAACCCGAGCGCGTAACCGAAGCCCACCAGGATGACGCACAGCAGCAGGTACCGGAAGAAATCGGCCAGCACCGCTCCGACCAGCGGCACCCAGCGGGCGATCGGCAGCGCCCGGAAGCGATCGAAGATGCCGTTGCCGATGTCGGCGTTCATGTTCTGCCCGATCGAGATGCTGCTCATCGCGATCGTCTGGCCGATCAGGCCGGGCAGCAGGAACTGGAGGTAGTCGTGTTGCGAGCCGTGCGAGATCGCCCCGCCGAACACGTACAGGAACAGCACCAGGAAGATAATGGGCTGCAAGGTGACGTCGATAAGCTGCTCGGGCGTGCGGGTGACCTTGATCAGGTTGCGCTTGCAGAGCACGAGCGCGTGCTTCAGGCGGAAACGCTTTTTCATACCAGTGCCTCCTGGTCGCTGTCGCGGGTCCTGGTCCCGGTGAGGGTGAAGAAGACCTCGTCGAGGCTTGGCAGGTGCAGCGAGAACTCCTCGACCGCGATCCCGGCCGCGAGGAGCCGCGCCACCACGTCCGGCAGCACCGCGTCGCCGTCGACCCGCACGGTCACGGTGCCGCGCCCGTCGTCCTCCGGGGTGTCCCCGCTGATGGCCTGCAACAGGTCGCGAAGATCGCCGCGCCGCGCCGGGTCGGCCGGGCGGACGGTCAGGCGCTGCCCGCCGAGCACCCGCTTGAGCCCGTACGGGGTGTCATGCGCGATCACGCGCCCGTGGTCGATCACGGTGATCTCGTCGGCGAGCGCGTCCGCCTCCTCCAGGTACTGCGTGGTGAGCAGCACCGTCGAGCCGTCGCTGACAAGGCTGCGGACCACGTCCCACATGTCCTCGCGCTTGGCCGGGTCGAGGCCGGTGGTGGGCTCGTCAAGGAAGATCACCTGCGGCCTGCCCACCAGCGACGCGGCCAGGTCAAGTCGGCGGCGCATGCCGCCTGAGTAGTTCTTGGCCACCTTGTGGCCGGCTTCGGACAAGTCGAACCACGCGAGCAGTTCGTCCGCGCGCCGCCGCGCCGCGCGCTTGGGCAGGTCAAGGAGCTGGCCGATCATGACCAGGTTCTGCACGCCGGTCAAGTCCTCGTCGACCGAGGCGAACTGTCCGGTCAGCCCGATGCTCTCCCGCACCTTGTCGGGCTGCTTGCGCACGTCGAACCCGTTGACGCGGGCGGTTCCCGCGTCGGCTCGCAGCAGCGTGGCGAGGATGCGGACGGCGGTGGTCTTGCCCGCGCCATTCGGCCCGAGCACGGCGAGCACACTGCCCCGCCGCGCCGCAAGGTCCACCCCGACGAGGGCTTTCGTGTCACCAAAGGACTTGGTAAGCCCCGTAGCTTCAATCGCTAGTTCAGTCATGCCCTCACAGTGCCAACCCCCGCTGACACGCCCCGCACACGCCGCTGGCACGGCCCCGCACACGCCGCTGGCACGCCGCGGGCTCATCTGGGCTGGAATCGCTGTTCGTGGCCATAAGCGGGGCGCTAGTCATGTAATGCCTAAAGTTGAACTTAAGGCATTTCGACCTTGAGAGGTTATTGTGTGTAGTTTAGGTCGTATATCACCGCAAACTACACACGATGATGACGCCCGCCCGAAATGTCTGAATGTAAGGTTCAGGCATTTCCCGTCAACGGTCGCGCGCCAGCTCGCCAGCTCGCCAGCTCGGCTGAGGTCGAAGCCGGTCGGGCGTCGCGGGCGAGCACCCGTGTCGACCGGGAGGTAGTAGGCTCTGGGCTGTGGTTTCCCCGAATTCGCCGGAAAAGGATGTCGCCCCGGCTGAGATCGACATTACCAAGCCTCATCCGGCCAGGACGTGGGACTACTACCTCGGCGGCAAGGACAACTTCGCCGCCGACCGGGAAGTGGCCGACAAGGTCATCGCCGCGTGGCCGGGGATGCGCGTCTCCGCGCGGGAGAACCGGAAGTTCATCGGCCGCGCGGTCCAGTACCTGGCCGGGGAAGCAGGCATCGACCAGTTCCTCGACATTGGCTCGGGGCTGCCGACCGCCAGCAACGTGCACGAGGTCGCGCAGGCCATCAACCCGGCCGCCCGCGTGGTCTACGTCGACAACGACCCGCTGGTGCTGGTGCACGCGCGGGCGCTGCTCACCAGCTCGCCGGAAGGCAAGTGCGCTTACATTCAAGCGGACCTGCGGGAGCCGGAGCGGATCCTCAGCGCCCCCGCCACCCAGGAGACGCTGGACTTCACCCGCCCGATCGCGCTGATCCTCTCGGCCATCGTGCACTTCCTGCTGCCGGAGGACGAGCCCGACCGGATCATCAAGACGCTGGTGGACGCGCTGCCGTCGGGCAGCTACGTGGCCGCCTCGCACGGCAGCACCGAGTACGGCACCCAGGAGGAAGCGGACGTCGTGGTCCGCCTCATCACCGCCAGCGGCGTGCGCATCGCGCCCAGGGACTCCGCCGATTTCGCGAACCTGGTCTTCGACGGGCTCACCCTGGTGGCGCCCGGCGTGGTCCTGCTGCCGGAATGGCGCCCGAACCCGAACTCCGGCCCCCGGCCGGGCGCGCGTGAAGTCGGCAGCAACGCGGGCGTCGCCCGCAAGCCCTAGGGTCCCGTGGCTTCGCCCTGGCCGCCCCGCGACTCCTAGTCCACCCCATCAAAGTTAGTAGCCGTTCACTACATTAACTCCGATCGGGCAGAGCGCCAAGAGCCAGGGGGCGGCGGGGCGGCCGGTCAGCGCGCGGGCGCTAGCTGCTCGCGATGGTTTTCGCGGCGACGTAGCCGAAGGTCATGGCGGGGCCGATCGTGGCGCCGGCCCCCGCGTAGGAGTAGCCCATGACGGCCGCGCTTGAGTTGCCCGCCGCGTACAGGCCCGGGATGACGTCGCCGTTGGCGTCGAGCACGCGGGCGCTCGCATCGGTGACCAGGCCGCCCTTGGTGCCCAGGTCGCCCGGCTGGAGTTGGAACGCGTAGTACGGCGGCAGCCAGAGCGGCGCGAGGCACGAGTTCGGGGTGATCGCGGGGTCGGTGTAGTAGTGGTCGTAGAAGTTGACGCCCCGGCTGAAGTCCGAATCCACGCCGGTCGCGGCGAAGCCGTTGAAGCGAGTGATGGTGGCCTCCAGGTTGCCGGCGGGCACGCCGATCGCGTTGGCCAGCCCGGCGATCGTGGCCGAGGAGTACACCGCCCCGGCGCTGTACCAGGATGACGGCAGCGGCAGCGTGGGCAGCGTCTCGTCGAACATGTACCGGTCGCGGTAGTTCTGGTCGACGATCAGCCAGCAGGGAATGTCGGGCGAGTCCGGGTTCTGGGTGTACATGGCCTTCACGACGTCGCCGTACGGCGCGGCCTCGTCCACGAACCGCTGTCCGGCCTGGTTGACGATGAGCCCGCCGGGCTCGGTCCGCTCGGCCAGGCAGAAGTACGGCTGGTCCGGGGTCGCGATCACCGGGCCCCACCAGGCCTGGTCCATGAGCGCGACCGCCGCCCCGACGGCGAGGCCCGCCTGGATGCCGTCGCCCGTGTTGGTGTCCGCGCCGAGGGTCCACGCGGTGCTGACGGGCTGCGGCAGGTACTGCGTCCGCATCGCGAGGTTGTGCTCGAACCCGCCGGCCGCGATGATGACGCCGCCGGTCGCGTTGATCAGCGACGACACACCGCTGACGGTGGCCACCACCCCGGTCACGGTCCCGCTGGTCACGGTCAGGCTTTCCATCGGCGTGCTCAGCCAGACCGGGACGCCCGCGCTGATCAGCCCGGCCCGCAGGCCCGCGGCCGAGGCCTGGCCCATGGTGAGCGGCGTCTCCCCGAGCAGCGCGGCCTCGGTGCCGAGGGCGAGGCAGTCGGCCTCGACCTCGGCCCCGTGGGCGTTCACGGCCGCGATCTGGATCCACTTGTAGTCCGCGTCGTAGACGACCAGGCCGGAGGGGACCGCCATGTACGGCGCCCGCAGGTTGGCCAGCTGCGAGCCGAGGATTTTTCCGTTGATCATGGACGGCTCGACCGATCGCCCGTTCGGCATCGAGCCCGGCAGCAGGCAGTAGTAGTCGCTGTAGCCCTGCATCCACTGGTACTTCAGCGGGCTGGCGGACATCACCAAGTTGAGCATCGCCGGGCCGTTGGACAGGAACGCGGCCTGGCGGGCGGCCGTCGAACCGCCGTCGGCCACGGCGGCGAGGTACTCGGCGGCCAGCGCCGGGGTGTCGGGGACGCCCGCCGCGAGGATCACGGAGTTGTTCGGGATCCAGACCCCGGAGCCCGATCTGGCCAGCGATCCGCCGAACACGTCGGCCTTCTCGATCACCACGACCGACAGCCCCAGGCTGGCCGCGGTCAGCGCCGCGGTCATCCCGGCGGCGCCGGCTCCGACGACCACCACGTCGTAGGTCCCGGCGACCGGGAGGGTGCCGGCCCTGGCGCGGCCGGGCGAGAACGCGCCCGCGCCGAACAGCAGTCCTGCGCCGGCGACGGCGCCGCCGGTGAGTACCTGGCGGCGGGTGGGATGGCTGTTTTCAGGCATGGCGAACGCTCCGTGGGTGCGATGCGGACGGTGGTCGGCGCGGTTCCCGGGAGCGCCAGTTTCCCCAGAAACTAGAACACGTTCTAGTTTTAGTCAACCGGCCGATGAGCCCGTCCTGTCGGGGATGTTCGCGGTTTGTTATTTGATGTGACGAGCGCGTGCTCTATGGTCAATGAGTTGAGCATTGAGCTGACCTGGAGGGGCACGTGCGCAAGGGGAAAGTCACCGGGCTGGTGGTGGGCGCCGGCGTGCTCGCCATTGGCGCGATCGCCGCCGTCGCGCCGGCCGGGTCAGCCGTGGCCACGTCGGCCGCACCGGCCACGGCGAGCGCGCCGACGATCGTCACCGAGCCGGGCGTGATCCACCCGATGGGGGTCATGTCCACGCCGTCGCAGGCGAACTGCGTGAAGCTCGGCTTCTACCACTGCCTCACGCCAGCGCAGGTCGAGACCGCGTACAACCTCGCCCCGCTCTACTCCCGCGGCATCACCGGCAAGGGCGAGACGATCGTGATCGTCGACTCGTTCGGCTCGCCGACGATAAAGCACGACCTCGCCGTCTTCGACAAGCAGTTCAAGCTGCCCGCGCCGCCGTCGTTCAAGATCATCACGCCCGCCGGGAAGCTCCCGAAGTGGAACGCCGGCGACTCCGATATGACCGGCTGGGGCGACGAGACCACGCTGGACGTGGAGTACTCGCACACGATCGCGCCCGGCGCGAACATCCTGCTGGTCGAGACCCCGGTGTCGGAGACCGAGGGCGTGACCGGCTTCCCGCAGATCGTCGAGGCCGAGAACTACGTGCTCAAGCACCACCTCGGCGACGTGATCAGCCAGAGCTTCAGCGCCACCGAGCAGACGTTCACCGGCCTCGCGCAGATCAACCGCTACCACCTGCGCGCCGCCTACGAGCAGGCGGCGGACGAGAAGAACGGCCCCACGGTCCTCACCGCCTCCGGTGACAGCGGCGCGGCCGACGTGGGGCTCGACGGGGTGACCTACTACACCCACCGGGTGACATCCTGGCCGGACAGCGACCCGCTGGTGACCGGCGTGGGCGGCACCGAGCTGGTGGCGGGCAAGGGCGGCACGTTCACGTCGGTGGCGTGGAACGACACCTACAACAAGCACCTCGGCGACGGCACGATCCCGTACGCCAGCGGCGGCGGCCTGTCCGTGCTCTTCACCCGCCCGTCCTACCAGAACGGGGTCAAGAACGTGGTCGGCGGCGCCCGCGGGGTGCCCGACGTCTCGATGAACGGCGCCTGCACCAGCCCGGTGTTCACGTACCAGAGCTTCCCGCAGGAGGGCAGCCCGGCCGGCTGGTACCCCGAATGCGGCACCAGCGAGGCGACGCCGGAGTTCGCCGGCATCGTGGCGCTGGCCGACCAGATCGCGGGGCACGCCCTCGGCGTCATCAACCCGACGCTGTACAAGCTGTCGGAGAGGAAGGCACCCGGCGTCGTCCCCGTCACCTCGGGCAACAACACCGTGACCTTCGTCCAGGGCAACCCCGCGAAGACCTACACGATCAAGGGCTTCAAGGCGCAGCGCGTCTACAGCCTGGTCGACGGCGTCGGCACCGTCAACGCCTGGTACCTCGCCTACGAACTGGCGGGCAAGACCCCGCCGAGGTAACCACGCAGATCGAAGGCCCCGGTCGCGCTGCCCCTGCGCGGGTACGCGGCCGGGGTTACGGTTTTCCACGCCATCGCGCGAGCCACGAGCCGCGAGCCCACGGCCGGGCCCGTCGTGGCCACCGTCCGCCGCCGGAACGGACTAGCCCGCCTGCCGGTAGCGGTCCACGATCGCGGAGCGCACGACCGGCCCCGATACGCCGAGTCCGGACAAGATTGCGGGCACCGGCCCCTCGGTCACGGCGAGGAGGCCGAGGGCGAGGTGCTCGACCGTGACGCTGGTGTCGTGCCGGGCCCGGGCGGTGGCCTGGGCGTTGCCCACGCTCTGCTCGGCGCTGGGGGAGTGCCGGAGGAAAACCCCGTCGCGGGAAGCGCCGGACACGCGGCGAGGGTCCAGCCTCCGCTCGCGCGGCGCGGGGTGCACGGCCTGGCTGGCGGAAGTCAGGGCTTCCGGTCCGAAGGATGCCTCGACCGAGGCGCGAACGGCGTCGACGTCGATCCCGATCACGGCTAGCGCGTCCCGATCGAGGTCGCCGAACAGGGCGGCCCCGGCCTGACGGGCGATTTCCTGCTCGACGCGTTCGGGCGTGACGCCGTGGTCGCGCAGGACGATGCCGGCCGGCTGGTCCGCCGCCGCCAGCGCGAGCAGGAAGTGCTCGCCGCCGAGATAGCCGTGCCCAAGCCGGAGGGCGTGCTCGTAAGCGCCTATCGCGACCGCGATCGCGTCCCTGGTCATGCGCAGGTGCTCGGACATCAGCCTCTCCCGGTTCGCTTGCCGTGCTTGCGGTGCACGGTCTGCTTGGTGACACCAAGCCGCTCGGCGATCTGCTGCCACGACCAGCCGAGCGTGCGCGCGTTATCGACCTGGAGGATCTCCAACCGCTCGGCCAGCGTCCGCAGAGCGGCCACCGAGCGGAGGCCGACGTCGGGGTCGGTGCTGCCGGCCCCCTCGGCGATGTCACGCACAGATTCCATGCCGTCAGCTTATGCTGACGAAGCGGATCGCGTCAACATATGCTGACGCGATGTGCCGCCGTTGCTCGCTCAGGCGCTCAGGCCGAGGAGGCCGGCGGTGTTGCCGCACGGAGAAGATCCGGCCGCAGCCAGCTACGATGTGAGTATGCGCGCACTTATCGCAGGCAGCGTCCCGGACCCCGAGGAGGCCTCGTGGCTAAGTCGGTGACCACCCCGCGTCCGGCCGAGATCGCCGTCGACGCGCCGCCCAAGCGGCGGCGGCTGACCGCCGAGGCCAGGAAGAGCTCGATCCTGGCCGCCGCGCGGCGTGCGTTCACCGAGACCGGCGACATGAACGGCACCACCATCAAGCTGATCGCCGAGCGCAGCGGGATCAGCGAGGGCGTGATCTACCGCCACTTCGAGAGCAAGGACCAGCTCTTCTTCGAGGCCGTGGTCGAACCGCTGACGAAGGCGGTGGACGACCTGGTCGAGGCGTCGGCGATGGTCGACCGGGATCAGCCGCTGACGCCTGAGCGGCAGCTGGAGACGATGACCGGCCTCTACCGGCAGCTCACGTCGACGCTTGAGCAGATACTGCCGCTGCTCGGCTTGGTGCTCTTCGGCGACCCGCAGGTGGCCAAGCGGTTCTACCGTGAGCACTTCGCGGTGGCGATGGACCGCCTGGCCGAGGCGTGGCGCGAGGTCGAGGACCGGTACGGCTACCCGTTCGAGTCGCCCGACATCTCCGCCCGCGCGGTCATGGGGATGGCGCTGATCATGGCGCTGGAAGGCCACCACGGCAAGAAGTTCGACCGCAACCGCGCGCTGACCCTGATGAGCGAGGGGACCGTCAAGGGCTTCTTCCCCGCCCTCGAGCCCGCCCGCCGGCGGCGCTGATCCGGCTCCAAGTCGGCGGCCGACGCCTTAGAAGAAGTCTTCTTCGTCGTCTGGCGGTTCAGCTCATGCAGCGTCTTCTGGGTGTGCCCGTACGTGCCCTCGAGGTGGGGGTAGTCGCTGCCCCACATGACGTTCTGGTAACCCATCCCGGTCAGAGCGGGAACCGCCGTCACATCGTGCTGGAAGGAAACGTACACCTGCCGGTAGATGTAGTCCTTCGGTGGCAGTGACAGCGTCGGGCGAACGAACAGGCCGTGCTGTCGGTAGCCCTCGTTCATGCGGTCGCCGAGGAAGGGCGCCCAGGCCGCCCCGCCTTCGGCGAAGGTGGTCTCGACGTAGTTCATGACGGCGCCACCGGGGCCGCGGAAGACTGTGGTCTCACCGTCGGTGCCGATGTGGATGGTCAGTACAAGGCCGGTTTCCTCGATCGCGGCCCACAGCGGCTCCCAGTAGTCGGCGTTGTACAGCGGCTTGCCCGGCGGCGGCACGGTCGGCAGGTAGACGGCGTGGAAGCCTTTGCCCTGTGCGCGATGGGTCTCCGCGACCGCATCCTGGACGTCGAGCAGCGGGAGCATCGCCGTCGCGATCAGTCGGTCCGGCGCGACGAGCTGGATCTCCTCCATGGCCCAGTCGTTGAGAGCCTTGGAGCCCTCAGCGACGAGCACGCGGTCCTTGATGATGTTGGCCCACATGCCCAGGGAGGGGTACACGACCTCCCCCCAGATGCCCTCCTGGTCGTCTCGGCGTTCGTGAAGAACCTCAAGTCGCCGTCGGAGTACTGGCACCAGAACTGCTTTATCGGCGGCAGCTTCCTGGCGCCGTTCGAGGTCGCGCTGCGTCATGAGGTCGGCCCGCCGACGTGGCCCAACCGGTGCCGCCGTCGGAACTGCCGGAGCATCGCGGCTTCGCCTTCCGCGAGCGCGGCCAGTATTCGTGAACAGCAGGGCAGGCGCGGATGTCACGTCCGGTGGTCGGCGTGGTAGTCAGGTCCGGGCGCCGGCAGTCCTGCTGCACTGGCTGTCTTCACCCGGGCGATGTGCACCAGGCAGTTGTAGGTGACTAGCGCAATGGCCAGGTGCATGACCATGAGCACCGCCACTGCCCTGGGCGGCTGACCCTTGACCAGGATGTACAGGTCCGGCAGCCAAAGAACCAGCGTGACCGCGATGGCCATCCGGAAGAACAGCCAGCGGGGCTCGGACGTGATCCTGGTGACGACGGGCCAGGCCAGGCAGGCGATCACGACGCCGATGACGGTCAGCTTGGCGTAGTCGGAGAACTGGAAGTGGACGTACCCCCGGGTTGAAGGAAAGATCGCCGTTCCGATCACCACCAGCGCCGCGTCGGCGGCCAGCGACCCGGCAACGGACAGGACAGCGGCGACTGCCACCCGGGCAGCCGACGGCTGCTGACGGGCAGGCGCGAAATCCATCCGCGCGAGGCTCAGCACGCGCTCGAGTGACGGCGGCATTTGAATGGCCAAGGTCCCTTCTCCTGGCAGGCGGTGGTGAGTTCAAGGCTAGGCCCCGCCGGTGCTGGCGAGCTTCAGCCTGGAGGACGACATTCGCTGCCACGGGCTCATCCTCAGGTCGGACGACCGCCGTGCGGGAGCAAGGCTGTTCGAGGCTCGAGGAACGCGGGCCGAAGGTCCCCGCTAGTCGGGACCTTTGGCCCCAGCCCCGGAAGGGGCCCGGGACCGAGACTTGGGGTGGGCCCGGGGAAACGGGCTCACCGGGCCTCGGGAAACGGGCTCGGACGATGAGAAGTAGGGAAGCGATCCCAATGCCCACTGTCACGACCTCGCCCACTGTCACCAACCGGCCGAGTGTCAAGGCCTCGCCCACGGTCATGACCTCGATTGACGCAATCATCGGCGAGCCAGCCAAGCGCGCCAACCTCCAGGTGTGGGAATCACTCAAGACCTCGAAGCTGGCGGCGCTCGGCTGGACGGCGATGCGCGTCTGGCTCGGCGTAATGTGGATCCAGGCCGGATCGGCCAAGCTGTGGGGCGCCGAGGCCGCGGCGTTCATACACAACAACGGGGCTGGCGTGGCCGGGTTCGCCGCGCACGGCACCCCGGCGTACTCCTGGTGGGGCTCGTTCCTGCACGGGTTCGTGGTCCCGAACGCCGGCGCGCTCGGCGTCCTCATCGCGGTGGCCGAGTTCTCGATCGGCGTCGCCCTGGTGGCCGGACTGTTCACCCGGCTCGCCGCCCTCGGCAGCCTGGCCCTGCTGTTCACCTACGTGATGTCCGGCACCGCCAGCGTCTGCGCCTTCTACGCCCTGTTCGCCATCGTGATCCTGGTCATGTGGCGGACCTCCAGCTGGATCGGGATCGACGGCCTCATCTCCGGCTACCGGCAGCGCCACCCGAACCTGTTCACCGCCCGCAGCCTGCATCTTCCCTGGGCGCGGGGCGCGGCCGGGACCGCAGCCGCTCACCCGGCCGCCTGAACCGGCGGACGGTCCGCGCAAGCGATCCGTTTCCTCGGCCCGCCCCGCCGGCGCGGCCCGCACCCAGCGGGCCGCGCCGGTTTCGTGCGCGACGGGGAGGGGGGAAGGGGGCCCCTCCCCGCCGCGGTCCGGTGGGGGCTAGGAGTAGATGAGGATCTCCGACGCCTGGGCGCCGTTCTGGACGCTGTTGGCGGTGTAGTTGAGTTCCACGTACTGGTCACTGGTGCCCGCGGGCAGCTGGATGGTGACCGTGTTGCCGGTGGAGGGGTTCCAGGTGTAGGTGGCGGACGCCACGATGGTGGAGAACGACGTGCCGTTGGTCGAGCCGAGGACGGACAGGGTCTGGGTCCGGGTGTTCCACGCGCTGGAGGGCGGCAGGTCGATGGTGATGGAGCCGAGGGTCTGCACCGACTGGAGGTTGACGGTGATGGTGCTGGGCCAGACGCCGTCGTCGGCTTCCCAGTAGGTGCTGGTGTTGCCGTCGACGGCGTTGGCGGGGACGTAGTTCTGGGTGTAGCTGGACGCGGTGACGGAGGCGTTGAGCGCCAGGTCGGTGGTGGCGCTGGTGCCGGTGCCGGTCAGGGCGATCGTGAGCGGGCTGCTGGGGGCGCTGGAGGCGACCGACAGCGTGCCGTTGGCGGCGCCGGCGGCGGTGGGGGCGAAGGTGACGCTGACGGTGCAGGAGGCGCCCGCGGCGATGGAGCCGCCGCAGGTGCTGGTCTCGCTGAACGGGGCGCTGGCGGTGACCGACGAGACCGACGCGGCGG
>Ga0302325_10011550_pt1 | contig 19019 bp, 18 predicted proteins | sample Palsa_T0_2_FD_201948 | JGI IMG/M metagenome (GOLD analysis project Ga0302325, IMG submission 201948) | Peat permafrost microbial communities from Stordalen Mire near Abisko, Sweden - Palsa_T0_2 | ecosystem: Environmental > Terrestrial > Soil > Palsa > Peat permafrost | place: Sweden: Abisko...
CGCCCACGCACCATTCGTGGGTAAATTTTCCGGGCATGTGGCTGGGCGGAACGGATTTCGATCGCAGCCCCGGCCAGGTATCCGAGTTTGGTCCCAGCAACTTCGGCGGATCGATCAATTTGCTGTCCAAGGAAATCCAGCCGGACATGGATGTCCGCGGAACCATCTCCTACGGATCGTGGGATACGCGTTTGCTGAGTCTGGATTTCGATTCCGGGCGATTCGGCGCCGGCGACAAAAACAGCCTGTTCCTCAACGTTCACCAAATGGAGTCGGACGGATACCAGACCTTCAACTATCAGAAGCGCGACGCGGGCCAAGGCAAATATCAATACAGGCTTTCCGACAGAACCAGCTTTTACGCATACGGCAGCGAGGTCGATATCTGGACCAACACCCCCAACACCACCAATCCCACGTCCGCACAGGTCGCCCAGTTCGGAGATAACTTCCTGCTCGAAAGCAACCCGGGCACGCCCACTGCCCCGAACCCTCTTTACTACGGTTATAACTATTACCATGTGCAGACCGATTTCGAGTACGCCGGCATCACCAGCGATTTGGGAGGCGGATGGCGGCTCGACGACAAGGCATATACCACGCGCTATTGGAACAAGCAGAATTACCAGAACGGCGCGACCGTCAGCCTCACCGCCGCCAAGCCCAGCGGCGTCGACAAGCTCAATGGATACCGGCATGCCGGCGACACTCTCACTGTGAGCAAGGAAACCAAATGGGGCACCTTCCGCACCGGAACTTGGTACGACTGGGCCTACACCGACCGTTATCAGATTCCGGAAAATATTGTTACCCGCGTGGACACGCCGTTCGGCAACTTCCACGAGCACTATATTACGGAGACGGTCCAGCCATTCGCCGAATACGAATGGCATGTGGCCCCGAAACTGGTGATTACGGCGGGCGTCAAAGACGCCGCATACAAGATGGACTTGAATCAATACCAGGACAACGGCAAGACCGTCGGCTGCCTGGGCGGCGTGTTGACATCCCAGCCGGTCACATCGATTCCCTTCTGCGTCGGCGGAGTGCAATTCGTAACCCACCGCATTACCTACAACAACGTGCTGCCGAACCTCACCGCCCGTTATCGTTTGCAGAGTCACTGGTCGGCGTATGCTCAGTGGGCCGAGGGCAGCCAGGTTCCGCCCAGCGCCGTATTCGATGTGACCGGCGGCACGGTGCTCAGCCCGCCGAAATCTACCGTGGCGAAGACGTATCAGGTGGGCTCGGTGCTGAAGTTCAACCGCTTTACCCTCGATGCCGACGCCTACTACGTCCATTTCCAGAACGGCTATGATTCGTATATCGATCCCACCGACAATGAGCCGGTGTATGTCGCGACCGGCCCTTCCAACACGAAGGGCGTTGAGGCCGAAAGCAGCATCGCCATCATGCATGGATTGAGTCTTTACGTCAACGGTTCGCTGGGTTCGGCGAAATACGCCGGGGGTCCGAATTACCCGAACGGAGGCGAGTGGGTAGCCAACACGCCGAAAAACATAGAAGCGGCCACTCTGCTCTATCAACACGCCAACTGGGACATCGGTCTGATCGAGAAGCGGGTCGGCACATACTACAACGACAACGCCACGCTGACCTACAACATCAACGGGATCAAGATTCCCTATCCAGTGGACCAGGCCATTACGATCAACCCGTTTAGTCTCACAAACTTCTTTTTCAATTACACGATCAAGAATGCTTCCTGGCTGCGGGGAAGCAAGATCGGCTTTTCCGCCAACAACCTTTTCGACAGCCATAACATTGTCGGAATCACGCCGTTCACCGCCCCGACGACAACCGTGGCCTATGCGCCGAATCCGGGCGACCAGCTCAATCTGCTGCCCGGACGCAGCGTCATGGTGACGTTGACAGTCGGTTGGGCTCCGAGACGATAGGCGATCCGATCAATCGTGGCGTAACGCCACCAGGGGATGCACGAGACTGGCGCGGCGCGCCGGAAGGTAACTGGCCGCCAGCGTGACCAGGACGACCAATGCCGCGGAGATGGCCAGCGTAGGTGGATCAATCGGTTGGATTTCGAACAGCAGCGTTCGCAGTAGCCGCGTAGCGCCGAGGGAGAGAGCGATTCCCATGGCGACGCCGATCCCGGCCAGCTGCAGGCCCTGCAGCAACACACCGCCCCGGATCGATTGACTGGGCGCGCCGAGCGCCATGCGAATGCCAATCTCCGCCGTGCGGCGCGATACGGCATAGGAAATCACGCCATAGAGGCCGAGCGTCACGAAGAGCACCGCCATCGCCGCGCAGGCCACGGCCATTATAGTATAGAAGCGCTGGGCATCGAGCGTGCCGCGCAGGCGCGCGCCCATGGTGCTGAGGCTCCTCAATGGTACATCGGGAGCGGCCAATGCAATGCGGCGGCGAAGTTCCGGGATTACGGATTCGGGCGGCGCGCTGGTACGCGCCACTACTCCGCCGTAGGCCAGCGCAAATTGGCCGTATGGGACATAGATGGTCGCCACCGGCTTGGCATTGAGCCCGCGATCGTGGATGTCGCGGATAATCCCAACGATCTCGCGGGCATTGGAGCCGTCCCACATGGCAACGATGGTTTTGCCGAGCGCAGCGCCACCGGGAAAATATTGATGCGCCAGAGTCTCATTGACAATGGCAACGCGCGGAGCCCCGGAGGTATCCGACCGGCTGAAATCGCGGCCGCGCGAGAAGGCGATGCCGGCGGTTGGGAAATAGTCTTCGCTGGTGACTTGAAAATTACACATTGGACGCTGGGCGGCAATGGACCCCGGGATCGAGAATGGCATGAAGACGCCGGCTCGCGTTTCGGGTGGAGGGTTGGTAATCCATCCCGCCGATCGCACGCCGGGCGTGCTGCGCGTGGCTTCCAGAATTCGCTGGTAAAGAAGCGGCGCTTCCTTGGGATGGCCGCTCGGGAATGCCAACTCGAATGCCAAGGTACTTTCTACACGGAATCCGGGGTTGACGGAGCTGAGGCGATACAGGCTGTGGACAAGTAATCCGGCCGCCGCGAGCAGGCCGACGCCCAGCGCGATTTGGGTTACCATCAAAGCTCGTTGAAAATGAAGCACAGCGCGGCTGGCGGAGGATCTCGTGGCCGCAATCAGCGTATCGGTCCGGCCGCTGCGATGTACCGCGGGGAGGATCCCGGCGAGAATCGCGGTCGCGGCGCAGGCCAGGAACGCGAACCCCAGCACGGTCCAATCGATCTCCACACGTCCCGAAAGCGGAAGATGGGCCGGCGAAACGCTCACTAGCGTATCGAGAGCGAAACGCGCCAGCAGGACGCCCAGGGCGCCGGCGACGAACGTGAGGCAGGCGCTTTCAGTGAGCATTTGCCGGATCAGCCGCCAGGCGCTGGCGCCCACGGCTTTCCGCACCGCCATTTCCCGCCCGCGCTCGGCGGCCCGTGAAAACAGCAGATTCATGATGTTGCTGCACGCGATCAGCAGCAGCACGACGGAAATGCCTAGCGTGAGCAGAAGGGCCGGGCGAACTGCCTTAGTGGTCTCGGAATCGAGCGCGGAAAGTTGAACCGACAGGCCGCGCATTTTGGGGTCAACTGCCGCCATGCGCGTCGTGATGGTTTTGAGTTCTGTATCAGCCGAAGCGAGGGGCGTGCGCGGTTTCAATCGTCCGAAGGCGAACCACTGAGTGGAGTGGCGCCCCAGGAATCCGCAATGTTGGCGACCGGATAGATGATGTCCGGTTCTTCGGCGAAGTAAGACGCGTCGGATCGCGGGAATTGGAACGAGGCGGGTAGGACGCCAACCACTGTACTCGCCGCGCCATCCATGATCACGGTCCGGCCGAGTATTTGCCGGTCGCTGTGGAAGGCTTCCGTCCATAGGCGATGACTGATGATCACCGAATTGTCATGCAGTTTGCTGCCGCTGCCGGCAAAATTGCGGCCCAATTCGGGGCGGACGCCGAGCGTGTCAAGAAACTCCGGATCGGCCCCAATGGCGACCAGGAACATCGCTTGCCCGCCGACATTCACCGGCACGGCGCTGAAGACGAAGCTGCCGATTGACTCCAGGGACTGCGAGTCGGCGCGCCAGCGCTCCACCTCGTTGAGCGAAACCGTCGCGAAGGTGCGGCTCACGCCTTCGCGCTGGTAGAGCGTCGAAACGGCGACCAATCGCGAAGGCTCTCGATAAGGAAGCGGCCGGATCAGAACGGCATTGACCACGCTGAATATCGCAGTGGTCGCGCCGATCCCGAGCGCGAGGACGAGTATCGCGACCAAAGTGAATGCCGGACTCTTTCGCAGGGTACGTATGGAGTATCGGATGTCCATCGAGAGTTGGTTCATGATCCCCCTTTATCATAGGTTGGACTTCGACTCGACGCCAAAAGTTAGGCCGCGGGCGGCGCCAAATTTGTTAGTGGGAAAAACTTGTAAAATAAATAAAGGAAGTGTCCCGGGCCTTGCCGAAAGGTGTGGAATCATCCAACGGCAACGGCGGTGCACACTTTTTTATCGATGCGAGTTCCTCTGCTTACGCTCGCCGCGGTGTTGGCTCTACACGCAGCCGATGAACGTCAACTCGCCTTGTTGCTTCAGGCGCAGACCGACTTCAACCGCGTGCAAGCAGCGGCTATGCCGCAATTGCAGGACACGGAGGCCTGCATTCAATCCCAAGCCTCGGTCTTGCCGGTGTCCGCTCCGGATGAGCGGCCACTCATCCTCTTTCGCAAAGGGTATTGCGCGCTGGCGGGCGCGGCCATAGGGCAGGATCCCGTGCAGTTTGGGCTTGCCGCGGCATCGTTTGACCAAGCCGTTGAGGCTTGGCCCGCCCGGGCGGTTGCCGCGTCCAAGCAGAAACTGGCCCCGCCGCCGGTTCCTTCGGCATTGCTTGTGTTCGAAGTTTTATCCCATATGGAGCGGAACCCGGCGGAGCTGCCAACGGATGCGGAGGAAGCACAACTGGCGGCAGCCGTGGACCATCCCGCATGCGCATCCGTCGTACTCAAGCCTGATTCCTGCCAGGGCGCTATCCAACTGGGCAACCTCTGGCTAGGCTGGATCGCCTGGCGCCGCGGGGATTCCATTACCGCCGCGCGCCTGTTCTCGAGCGGCCCGATCTCAGGCTGGCCTCACTGGATGGAAGGTCAACAGGCGTTTCGCGCCGGCGATTACAAAGTAGCCGCGGCGCGATACGGAGAGGCCTTCGATCTGTGGCGTGAGCCAGCGCGCCAGGTGGTTCAGCTATTGAATCCGCTCCCCGATACAGCCCCGATGCTCACCGAATTCGGTGAGGCTCAGTTGCTCGCCGGCAACGCGCCCGCGGCTCTCGCCACCTTGGACGCCGCGGTGAAGGCTGATTCCGCCAGCGCCCGCGCAATTTATCTGCGAGGCCGCGCCCGGGAAGCCGCCGGTCAGGCGGACGCCGCGATGGGCGATTATAATCTCGCCAGCCGCACCGCTTTCGCCGCGGCTGCCGGCCGGTCGTCCGGCGAGGCGCATCTCTACCGGGGAATCCTGCTCTACCGCAGCAAGGATTGGCCGCGCGCCGAAGACGAGTTCGCAGACGCTCTCAATTTTGATATCCCAGCCGCCATGAAATCCGACGCAACCGCCTGGCGCCATCTCGCGGCCGTAGCCAGCGGATCTTGCGGCGCATCGCGCGCATACCTGGAGCAGTCGTTGGCTGCGGTTTCCCCCGATTTTCCCAAGGACGACGCCCGATCGGCTTTGGCTGCTTGCGGGGCCGCCGGAAGCGCCGGATCTCCGCTTGCATGGAGCGTCTTGAAATAGACTCGAACCGCGGGCGCTGTGTGTTACAGTGCTGGATAATATGGCTTCCCGAAGCGTCAATAAAGTCATTCTGCTTGGAAATCTGGGCAAAGATGCCGAGACCAAGTTTACGCCGAGCGGCATCTCGGTTTCTAAGTTCTCACTCGCAACTACCCGCCGGTCTAAGGATTCGCAAACCGGCGAATGGAAGGACATCACGGATTGGCACAATATCGTGATGTGGAAAACGGAAAATATAGCCAACTACCTGCTCAAGGGCAAGAAGATCTACCTTGAAGGCCGAATTGAGACCCGCAGCTATGAGGACAAGGAAGGCCAGAAGAAGTATTTCACCGAAGTGATCTGCGAAGCCATGAATGTTGTGCTCCTCGGAGGAGGGCCGGGAGACCGCAGCGATTCCTTCCCGGATTCATCGGGCGACTTCGAACGTCCGGTTTCCATGCCGCGCTCGGCGCAACGCCCCCAACCGGTGGCAGCGCCGGCGGCGCCTGCCGAAGATTTCAACCAGGGCATCACCGACGACGACGTTCCGTTCTAAGGCCTAAACCGCATTCGCGGCTATTCGTGGGCAGGAAGAAGCATCGAAACCCGGATTGGGCTGATTCCGCGCAATCAAGCCAGGCGCATTTCCGGCAAGGCGACACTTGCGACTTCGGGAATGCAGGCGAGCTCCTGGGCCACATATTCGGTCGCGGCCCGGAGATTGCGCTGTCGGCGCAGCAGGATTGCATTCTGGTCTTCCGTTTCCCCATGTTCGGTTCGGCGGCGCAACCGCTCAAGAAAGAGATCCCGCGTTTCGCCAAATTCCGGCGCGGCCGCATCGCATGAATGCAACGGCGTGAATTTGGCCGTCTGGATAACGGACCTTTCCCGGCTCAAGGAGTTGCAAAGGGCCAGGGGCGAGCTCTGAACAACCTGATGGCCGTGACGGAAATCGGCGTGGCGCACTTCAACGTGGATGTGCATCTTCTCGATCCGTGCACAGACCGGTATCGCGGGAGGTTATGCGACTAAGTCGAATGCCCGAAGGCGCGAAAAGACGTTCAACCGGCTCAAATTCTGGGACACTCCCAAAGAGGTTTTGTTCCAGCGCGACCTTGCGCCCGACTACCAGCCGCCGGGGGAACGGCTCGATAGTCTGATTATCGATCACATCACGGACGACCGCGACGCTCCGTTTTAGGCCCCCTGGGGTGGCGGGGGCTCGTCCTTATGCTGCGAGTCCGGTTTGGCCTTGCTGGCGCGCCGGGGCTCGGGCTTACTGGGTTTCTGAACCCGCTCCGGTGGCCGTCCCCGCCTGCGCCCTCCGTTTTGCAGACGTTCCAGGCTCGCGATTGCGACGTTCAGGTTATCCAACTCCGCGTGGAGATTAGCCAACACTTTCGCCAGATCCATCGCTTGTCCTCTCGTCGTGAGAACACCCACTTACTCCGCTAAAAACAATGGGGGAGCGGCATATTGCCACTCCCCCAAAGCGGACCCGTTCTTTGTACTCTCGCCGCTTAGACCGGCAACTGTTGGAGCAAGGAATCTTCGGCAAACTCGGACGGATCCGTAAAGGTCTGCAGCGAGTCGAGCGATTCCAATACGCGTTCCAGCAGGCTATCGGTTTGCGTCACCGTGGTTTTCAATGTGTCGATGGACCGCGCCTGTGAAGTCAGGCGGTCATCCAGCGAGGCCATGGTCTTTGACAGCAATTGCTCCATGGCCGAGACAATTTGCGAAGTCGAAGGCACATCGGCCAATTTACTCGCGTGCTCGTCCAGCCGCAGTTCAATTTGCGCGAAGCGGCCCGTGCTCGCGGCCTCCTGCGTGGCCAACTTAGCTTCAAGACTCGCCAAAGCGCGCTTGAGCTCCTGAGATACGGCAGGATCAGCGCCGCCGCGCTCGCGGCGTCCGCCGCCCGTAAGCACTCCGGCGGCTACGCCAGCCAGGAACGCTGCAACTCCGGGAATAATACCAATAGTTCGTGACATCCGTAATTCCAGGTATACCTTGTTTGATAAGCCATTGCAAGCCTTCGCCTTAGTAATGAACGTACTAGATGCGTACCAGATTTCCCTTTCTTGTGGATTCCTTCGGGATATACTGGCATTCTACTGATAACGATGGTGAGTAAACAGGAGATATCTGGTTGAGTGAATCATCACAATCCGAGACCCCTTCGGCACAGCCCTATTTACTGGGCTGCGACCATCAGGGCCGGGTCGTTTGGATGAGCCGGCATGCGCAGGCCGAATTAGGTAGACCGGAAGATCTGCCGGCCGAATTCGCCGTCCGGATGCGCGCCGGCTCAGCCTACCGGGTTTGGCCGGTGCTCACGCTGCCCCATACTCTCCTGATTGGGGCCCAAGTGGAGCGGCAACCGGAAAGGGACGGGGTCCGCATTGAGGACGGGATTCTCCGCCACCATCTACGCCTTGAGCGCGCGGAACGAAAGCTTTCGGCTAGGGTGAAAAGCCGGCCCATCGCGAATGGGGGCAAGATTGCCCGGCAAATGGAACTGGAACGCCAGCGGCTCGGACGCGAATTACATACCGGCGTGGGCCAAATGCTGGCGGCGATCCGGCTGCAACTCGAAGTAGTCGCCTCGCAGATCTCCGATCCCGCGGAGGCCGCGCAACGGGCGCTTGAGGCGATTGGGCGGCTAGCCGGCGAGGCTCTGGAACAAGTACGAGGCATTTCCCGCCGCTTGCATCCTCTGGAATGGCAGCGCTTCACGCTGGAAGAGGCTCTCACTCAATTGTGGCATGCTAGCGGCATTCCGGAGCGGTTCGAAGCCCGGTTGAGCATCCAGCAGCTGCCGCACGAACCCGCGCATGAGATCAAAGTACTCTTTTACCGGGTTGCCCAAGAAGGTTTGGCCAACATCGCGCGGCACTCCCGCGCCTCGCAAGTGGAAATGATCTTAGAAGCGTCGGCGGAAACTATCTCCTTAACCATCCACGACAATGGCCGCGGCTTCGACTGGCCGGCCATGGCTGCCGCGCCGGCAAATATCGAATCCGGCATTGGCCTTCGATCGATTCGCGAAGAGGCCGCCGACTCGGGCGCAAAACTGGATATAAAAAGCGGGCCCGATGGCACTACACTGAATGTACGGGCGCGCTTCGCGCCACGCGAATAAGGGACCCCATGGCAGAATCGCTGGGCATCACGGCAGTATTGGCGGACGACCATGCCATTGTGCGCGAAGGCTTTGCCGCGCTCTGCGCCGTCAACGGCATGACGATTCTCGGCCAGGCATCGGACGGTCCATCCGCGCTCGAGATGATCCTGAACCTGAAGCCCGATTTCGCGATTCTCGATCTGCACATGCCGGGAATGACGGGCGCGGAAGTTATCCGGCGCCTGCGAGCGGCCGGAATTACGGCTAAACTGATGATCCTCTCCATTAGCCGCGAAGATTCCACGGTGATGGAGGCGCTGCGCGCCGGGGCAGATGCCTATCTCTTGAAAGACGGACCGGCACGGCATCTGCTCGATGCCATCCATTTTGTGCAGGAAGGCGGGGTCTATGTCTCGCCGCTACTGAAAGGGGCCGGTTTGTTCACGCGCGCCGAAAAAGCCCCCGCCGACAATCCGATGGCGCTTCTGAGCCCGCGTGAGGCGGAAGTATTCTCTTATCTGGTGAATGGGCTTCGCGCCAAGGACATAGCGGAGTTGCTCGATATCAGCCCCAAGACGGTAGATACATATCGTGCCAGTCTTATGCGCAAGCTGAACGTGCATGACTTGGTGGGATTGGTCAAGTTCGCTATCGAGCGGAACTTAACGAGCACCTAGGCGGCGCGCTAAATTCGATGCACTCCGCTCTTCGGGGCGCGTTGCTCCGTTGATAATCCTGCAAGGACCGAATCAAGTCTTCTACCGCGGCTTTGCGCTCATACAAGCGTTCCAGGGCGCGGGCGCGGATGAAATCGCTGGAGATCAGGCGGATACGCTCGGCTGAGGAAGGAGTGGGAAACAGGATGATCGGCATCATATATCAGTTTTTTCCTAGTAATAGTGTCAGGTATTTCCTGATTACCTTAGGTTAATCAGAATCCCGGCCCTCGTCAAGAGAAATCTTAAAGCACTCCAAGATTTTTCCTAGTTTTTATTGAAGGTAACCTCAGAAGAACTGATCCGCGTCCTCGCCGAAGGCGCGATCGATCGATCCCAGCAGTGCGCGCCCTCCGTGGTAATCCTTTGGAGGACCAGGACCAGCGGCTCGCAACCTCTGGGGGACTGGGACCAGCGGCTGGCAACCTCCGGGCCTTTAGCCCTCAGCGGGCCGGCGACGGCTTTCTGAGTGCCCGAGGGCCGAACCTACGCCGCCAGGCCCCGCCGCACCGCACCGCGCGCAACCCAAATCCGGTGCGATCCCCCCTTTTATTTCCCCGCCGCCCGTCACAGCATCTACACTTTAATTGGCAAGGCGTGCAGGCGCCTGCCACGTTTATGGAAGTTCTCGAATTCTCCGGCATCGTTTTCGGAATCTCCGCCGCCGCCGGCTTTCTGGGCGCGTTGACGGGCCTGGGCGGCGGCGTGGTGGTGACGCCCGTGCTCACGCTGCTTCTGGGCGTCGATCTGCATTATGCCATGGGCGCATCCCTGGTTTCCGTAATCGCGACCTCGTCGGGCGCAGCCTCCGCCTATGTCAAAGAGGGATTCTCCAATGTGCGCGCCGGCATGTTTCTCGAGATTGCCACCACCCTGGGCGCAGTCGCCGGAGCGCACCTCACTTCGGTGATCCCGGCTTCCGGCCTGGCCATCGTCTTCGGCGCAGTGCTGCTCTATTCCGCCTGGCACTCCATCGCGGCGCCTAGGGAAAAGACCGATTCTCCGCCCGACACGCTGGCGGTGCGCCTGAAGCTCGATGGAAGCTATCCCGGGCCGCAAGGGAAGCTGCAATACCATGTGCAGCGGGTCAAGGCCGGATTCAGCCTTATGTTCGGCGCGGGCGTGCTCTCGGGTCTGCTCGGCATCGGCTCCGGCGCAGTGAAGGTGATCGCCATGGATCAGATCATGCGCTTTCCATTCAAGGTGTCCACCACCACCAGCAACTTCATGATCGGCGTTACGGCTGCGGCCAGCGCGGGCATCTATCTGAGCCGCGGCTATATTGACCCCAGGCTGGCCATGCCGGTGATGCTCGGCGTGCTGGCGGGGTCGCTGGCGGGAGCGCGGCAATTGATCGGGGCCGGCGTTCGCCCCTTGCGCATGGTTTTCGCGGGCGTCATCGGCTTGCTCGCCGTCGAGATGATATACAGCGGCGTCACGGGGCAAATGGGATGACCGACCAGCGGATGGACGCGATTATCGCGAAGCTCCTGCGCACCGGCGTGGCATCGGCCGCCGCCGCAGTGCTGGCAGGCGGCATTGCCTATGTGGCATCGTCCGGCCGCACCGTACCCGACTTCCGGAGCTTCCACCCCGAGATGCGCGGGCTCGGCGGCCTGTGGAGCCTGGGTTGGCCGGAAGCGCTGATCGAGATCGGGCTGCTGGCGCTGATCGCAACCCCCGTGGCGCGGGTCGTCTTCTGTTTGGCCGCATTTGTGCTGGAACGCGACCGCATGTATGTGGGTTTTACCTTGGCGGTACTGGCGGTGCTGCTTTACAGCATTTGCACAGCGCTCTGGTAACGCCGTTACTGCGGCTTCGCCACGACTTGCAGATTGTCCACCACGCGCACCACCTTGGGTACGTTCTGAGCGATAGTCTCGGCCTTGGCCTTCGTCCCCGCGCTATCCACCGCTCCCGATAAAGTCACCACTCCGTTGGTGGAGTTCACGGAGACGTTCGGCAAAGTGGAAAGACCAATATCGGAAGCGAGTTTCTCTCTCACCTTGGCAGTGATTTCCACATCGCTGACCTGAGCCTCCGGGGTCTCGTTCGTGCGGCAACCGCCGAGCAGAGCGCAAATCAGAGTAACCGCGAACAGGAGATACTTCATATCCCATCAAATCCTCGCGGTATGCCATGCACGTTTCAGACCACCGGGTTTTCCAGTACCCCGACGTCCTGAATTTCCACTTGCACCAGGTCCCCCGGCGACATTTTGCGCGTGCTGCCCGGAGTGCCCGTGTAAATCACATCGCCCGGCATCAGCGTTACCCAGCCGCTGATCCAGCTCACGATGGCGGCGCAATCGAAGATCAGATCAGACGTGCGCTGTTGCTGTACCACCTCTCCGTTCAGGCGCGTGGTCAGCAGCAGATCGCCATAATCGATGCCCGCCGCGATCACGGGTCCGAAAGGCGCAAATGTATCCGAGCCTTTAGCGCGCCACCATTGCAGATCCTTGCCCGCGCCGTGCTGCCAGTTGCGCTCGCTGACATCGTTGCCGCAGGTGACGCCGAAGATGGCCCCGCGCGCTTCGTCCACGCTGACGTTTTTCACCTGCTTGCCCACCACCGCCACCAACTCGCCTTCGTAATGCAGATCGGTGGCATCCGGTGGAATCGCGATGGGTCCGCCCGGGTCTTGCACTGCGCTCAAGGGCTTGTAGAAGATCTCGGGCCGCGAAGGCTGCGGCCGGCCTCCCAGATGGCTTTTGTAGTTCAGGCCAACGCAGAGAATCTTGGTAGGCTGGCACGGATGGAGCAGCTTCACCTCCGATAGCTCGCGGGTGGCGCCGGTTTCCGTGTGTTCGCCGAAGAGATCGCCTTCCATCTCGCGGATGGTATGTCCGTCCAGAATGCCGTAGCCGGAAGTGGGGCCGGTAAGATAGCGAATATATTTGGTCACGATTGGTTATTGTACCGTTGCCGTGGGAGTCCCGCTTGAGATAAAGTCTTGACAAGGATGACGCGCAGCAGCACTTTAACATCGGTAGTACTCGACGTTGCCGAGGAGCCCCAGGAGATCGCCACTCCCGAACCCGAAACTCCGTTCCGCATCCTGGTAGCGGGCGATTTCAGCGGCGGCGCGGGAAGCTACCGGCGTCCCATCGAGATCGACCGCGACAATTTCGACGAAGTCATGGCGCGCGTCGCTCCCGAACTGCGCCTGCCGTTCGGCAGCGGCGAAGTGTTCCTGGCCTTCCGCGAGATCGACGATTTCCATCCCGACCGGCTCTTCGAAAATCTTGCCCCGTTCCAAGCCCTGCGCGATCTGCGCGCCCGCATCGAAGACGGTTCGGCATTGCCGCGCGCCAACTCTAAGGCCGCGGCCCCGCCGCCCACCAGCGGCGCCGACCTTCTGGCGCAAATGATGGGGGAACCGCCGTCCGCCCCCGCGGTCCCGAAACGGAGCGACTGGGACCAAATGCTGCACGAGCTGGTGGGCCCGTACGGCGTGCCGGGAGACGATCCGCGCAAAGCGGAAATGATCGCCCAGACCGATCGCGCCATCGCCGGCGAGATGCGCGCGGTTCTGCATCATGCCCGATTTCAATCGCTCGAAGCCGTGTGGCGTGGTCTCTACTTCCTGACGCGCCGCCTCGAAACCGGCGAAAATCTGCGCGTCTTCTTATTGGACCTGCCCCAAGCCGAGCTCAACGCCGCCGGATTGCGCCGCGCCGCCGGCGACGAGCAGTGGGGCCTGTTCGCCGGCCTCTACTACTTCAACCCGGCGGACGAAGACGCGCTGAAAGAGATCTCTTTTGTGGCGCGAATCGCCGGCGCCCCCTTGATAGCCGGCCTGGCGCCGGATGTGGTGGGGTTGACGGATGCGTTCGGTGAACTTCGCCAATCCGCTTACGCGCGCTGGATCGGTCTGGCGATGCCGCGCTTTCTTTTGCGATTGCCTTACGGAAAGAACGCGTCGGAGGTCGAATCGTTCGCCTTCGAAGAGATGCCGGCGCCCGGGCATGAGGATTATCTCTGGGGACATCCCGCCATCGCGTGCGCTTATTTACTGGGCGAAGCTTTCTCGCGCTTCGGTTGGCAGATGCGGCCCGGCGCCGTGCGCGAGATCGACGGCCTTCCCGCGCACACCTACCGCCAAGACGGCGAAACCGAATTGAAACCCTGCGCCGAAGTGCTGCTCACCGAAGACGCGGCTGAAATACTGCTCGACCGTGGATTCATGCCGCTGGCATCGATCAAGGGTACGGACCGCGTGCGGCTGGTCCGTTTTCAATCGGTGGCCGAGCCCACCGCCCCGCTAGCCGGCCGCTGGAGCTAGCCTTTGTAGCGCCGGCACGTCCTTGCTCTTCTGTGGATTTGTGCGTGGTCATGCCTGCCAGCGGCCGCACGCGAGCGCGGTCGCCATAGCCTTTTGGGGGCGGCAAAACAGCGTCAGTGACAGACAGGGCGGCGGCCAACTTAGCTAAAGTGCCCTTACCCCACCGGCGGAGAGTCACGGCAGAAAGAGGCCCATGAACGCGGGCCCGTCGGCGTGAACGGGGGCATGGAAGGGTGAAGCCACTATTTGCGACGCTTGGCGCAACGTTCCTTGTTCAGCCGCCAAGAAATAACGTCGGGGCGCCACGCTGGTGGGAATAGGCGCAATCTCAAAGATATGGCGAAGACAACTTCCTCCGCCGCGCCTACAACTCGCATCGAAGGCGGCGCCGCGAAACCTGTGGCGCCCGGCTTCCACTCCACTGATTTCACAACCGGGGCCTCAGCGGGTAGCCCTCTAGCTCGTGGCCGAGCTTTCACGTGCTTCTGAGCATTCGCGACCTGATGGCATATTTGCCAGTCCAAACCGGGGGCGAGTATCGCTCCGACTCGCAGATCGGAATCAGAGGTCAGAAACAAGCACGACATCGCGGACATTGGTGAGGCGCACTCGGGGCGGGGTGAGATCGATGTCCCGATAGGGCGAAGTCTGTAACGCCGCGAGCACCACCGCACCGGTTGCCGTCGCCGGCGCGGTGGCGGCGGTCCGTTCGTCGAGCGCGTCAAGCGCCTTTTCGATTAGCTCGTCCGCGTCATGGAAATGGCCGCTCTGAATTTGCGCCTGCACACGCCGCGCCAGTTCGGGCTTATGGATTTCGAGGTTCATTGGCTTCCCCGTTCTGGTTTAAGGTTACCCTGACTGCTGGCTTTACGCCACTTTAGCGGCTTTGTCACCGCGTGCCACCCGGCCTGGGTATTGCGTTTGTGAAGCGTCGCACTGCTGGTAACGAGAAAGTTTTGCCGGCCGAGCTACCACGGCGGCCAGCCTAAATCACCGCGGCGTAATTAACCCGCCCAGCTTATCCTGCTCCCCGCCCGACGCTCGCGGAAACCGCGTGGAATAAGCCTCGGGATACTTAATTCCCGAGCCGGTGTTGTAGATTACAATCCGATCCGAAGCCTTCAGAAATCCTGAAGCCAACAGCTTCTCGAGCGCCGCTACGCAGGCTGCGCCCTCGGGAGCCGCGTAGATGCCTTCGTCTGAGGCCATTTGGATTCCGGCGTCCAGCATCTCATCGTCGCTCACCGCGATCGCCGTACCGCCCGATGCGCGCACCGCATCGAGCACCAGAAAATCGCCCAACGCCTTGGGCACGCGCAGCCCGCTGGCGATGGTATGCGCATTCTCGAAGAAGCGGCTGCGCGGCTCGCCCTCGTCGAAAGCGCGGATAATCGGCGCGCACCCTTCCGCCTGCACCGCCACCATTTTGGGACGCCGGCCGCCAATCCAGCCCAGCTTCTCCATTTCCTCGAAGGCTTTCCACATGCCGATCAGCCCCACGCCGCCGCCGGTCGGGTAAAAGATGGCATCGGGCAGTTCCCAATCCATCTGCTCGGCCACTTCATAGCCCATGGTTTTCTTGCCTTCGATGCGGTAAGGCTCCTTGAGCGTGCTGACGTCGAACCAGCCTTCCTTGGGCCCGCGTTCGGCGACAATCTTGCCGCAGTCGCTGATCAACCCGTCCACCAGGGTCACGTTCGCGCCATAGGCTTTGCATTCCAGATAATTCGCCTGGGGCACGTCGCGCGGCATGAAAATGTGCGACTCAATCCCGGCCGCGGCCGCATAGGCGGCAAGCGCGCTGGCCGCGTTTCCAGCCGACGGTATAGCCACCTTGCGCACGCCCAACTCGTTGCACATCGAGATGGCGCAGGAGAGGCCGCGCGCCTTGAAGCTTCCCGTGGGGTTCAGCCCTTCGTCCTTCACCCAGAGCGATTCGGCGCCCAACCGTGCACCCAGCCGCCTGGTGCGGATGAGCGGCGTCCAGCCTTCGCCCAGCGAGACAATAGCTTGATCGGCTGGAGGCAGAACCGGCGCGTACCGCCACATGCTCGAAACGCCGTTCGCCACGTCGCGGCGGCGCCAGCGTGTGCGGATGAAGTCGAGGTCGTAGCGGACCAGCAACGGCCCGCCGCAACTGCAAAGATTCTGAACGGTCCCCGCTTCAAACCGCTGCTTGCACAAACTGCATTCCAGATGCGTAGCTTTCGACATGGAAATACGAGTCTAGCATCGGGCAAGTGGCGCGGGGCCATGCCCTGCGCCACTGCGCGCGCATCGGCAATGTTGTCGCCGGTTCTTGGTGTTTCGGTATATACTGGTCGAAATAGCGGCGAGACCCGTCGCCCGTCACGTTACGGTCACGCCCTCCTGTCAGGCGTCTCATCCAAAACCAGAAGCTTTCTTATGCGTATTGCGATCGGAATTTATCTGGCGCTGGCTATCCCGGCCATGGCTCAGCCCGCGGCCAAGCCGGAAGGAACCAAGAAAGACGCCAAGCGGCCTGCGGCGGCGCCGGTGGTCAGAGGCGGCGTGAAAACTCCTGGCGTGCAGATTCCCTTTGCTTCCTTGAAGGCCGAAGCTGAACTGCCGGTCGCTCCACCCTGGGCCTTCGCCACCGATACTCTGTTGGTTCCCAACCCGGCCGCGGGTACGCTGGTCCGCCTGGATTCCAAGACTAATAAACTGGGTGACGCCATCGCCGATTTGACCAAGCCCTGCGGCGGCGCCGCCAACGGCTTCGGCAGCTTGTGGATTCCCAGCTGCGATACGCAGACGCTGGCGCGCGTCGATCCGAAAACTTCGAAAATCACCGCTAGAGTGGTCTCCGGAGTGGGTAGCACGGCGCCCGAAGTGGCCGCGACCGCCGACAGCATCTGGCTGCTCGGCGACGACAAAACCACGCTGATGCGCATCGACCCTGACAAGAACCGAGTGGTCTCCGAGTTGCGCCTGGAAAGCGGTTGCAACACGCTTACTTTCGGCGAGACTGCGCTGTGGCTCACCTGTCCGGCTGAAAACCGCGTGCTCCGCGTCAACCCCGAAACCAACTTGGTAGAGAAGCGCATTGAGGTTTCGGCAGCGCCGCACGCGTTGGCGATGGGCGAAAATTCCATCTGGGTGCTGTGTTTGAAAGACGGCAAGGTGGAACAGATCGACTCTAAGACGAATAAGGTCTCAAAAACCATCGACCTGGAGGTTCCCGGCGCAACCGAGGGCGGCATCGCTTTTTCGGCGGGTACGATTTGGGTTACGCTGACCGGCTTTCCGCTGACGCGGATCGATTCCGCCACCGGAAAAGTGATGCAACAGTTCTGGGGAGCGGGCGGCGGCGCCATTCAGTATGCGTTCAACGCCCTCTGGCTCACCAACCTGCATGAGGGAACGCTCTGGCGCATCGACCCGAGACGCGTGATTGCGACGCTGGCGGAGTAAGCGGCTAATCGAAAGCGAGAGTATGAGACGAATGACAATCTGGTCCGTGGCTTGCCCGGCGCTTGCAGCTTGTCTGAGCGCTTTGTTGCCGGCGGTGATTTACGCTCAGGATCCGCCGCCCGCGGCGCCAGCCGCTCCGAAGAAAGGCCGGGCGCCGCGCCCGCCCAAGCCCGGAGTCTCCACCCCCGGCGTCAAGCGCGAAATGGCCGCCATCACGCCGGACGCAGTCTTTCCCATCGAGGGAACGCCCGACTGGCAGGTGATCACGGACGAGGCCGTTTGGGTTTCGAATGCCCCCAAGAACACTATCCACCGGCTCGATGTCAAGACCAATCAGGTGGATGCGTCCATCACCGTAGGCCGCAGGCCTTGCTCGGGACTCGCGGCCGGATTCGGCAGCATTTGGGTTCCTAGTTGCGGTGACAAGACAGTTTCGCGCGTGGATATCAAGACCAACCAAGTTACCGCAACCATCGCGGCGGCTCCCGCGGTAAGTGAAGGCGGCATCGCAGCCAGTCCGGAGGCGGTGTGGATCGTCACCGACGCCAAAGGCGTCTTATCGCGCATCGATCCGGCGAGCGACAAAGTAGCCGCGGAAGTGGAAGTGCCGGCGAATTCGGCGGGCGTCACTTACGGCGAAGGCGCGGTGTGGGTCACTACGCCGGATAAGAATCTGTTGACCGGCGTCGATCCCAAGACAAACCGCGTAATCTTCACCGTGGAAGTGGGGCCGCAGCCACGCTTTGTGACGACCGGCGCGGGGTCGGTCTGGACGCTGAATCAGGGCGACGGCACGGTATCGCGCGTGGACGCGAAAACAGGCAAGCTCGTGACGAACATTGAAGCGGGCATCCCCGGGAGCGGCGGCGAACTCGCATTCGGCAACGGCCATGTTTGGGCCACGGCAGTTCAGATTCCAATCTCGGAAATCGACCCGGCGGTCAACCAGGTTGTCAGACAGTGGACAGGCGCCGGTGGAGACTCCATCCGGGTGGGTCAGGGCTCGGTGTGGCTTTCCAACCTGCGCGAGCAGAATCTCTGGAGAATCGGCCTGAGCGGACTTAAGTAGCCGCCTATTTAAGCGCCGCTACCTGTGGCAGGTTCGAAGTATTCCAACCTCCTCCCAGCGCTTTGATCAACAAAATATCCGCTTCGAGGCGCCGCCGCATGATATCGATGTCGTTACGCGCGTTCTGCAGCGCAGCGGTTTGCCAGGTGACCACTTGAAGATAGGTGTCCACTCCGCCTTCGTAGCGCGTTTCGAAGAGCTCAAGCGATCGATCGGCGGACTCCGTAGCTGCGTGCTGCTGTTGGGCTTCGGTCTCCAATTCGCGCAATGCGGCCAGGTTATCCTCAACTTCCTGGAACGCGGTGAGGGCGGACTGCCTATAGGCGGCAACGGTAGCGTCATAGGCGTCAACCGCGATTTCCGAGTTAGCTTTCCGAAGACCGTGGTCAAACAGAGTTTGTGAAAGCGCGGGACCCACCGCCCAGATACGGCTCGGCCATGTGAGCCAGTTCAGCGGCGACGTACCCGCAAAACCGGCTACAGCCGAGAGACTCACCGTGGGATAGAATGCCGCTTGCGCGATTCCAATCTGCTCATTGGCCGCGGCCATGCGCCGCTCTTCCGCGGCGATATCCGGCCTCCGTTCCAACAGTTGCGAGGGCAGCGCGCCGGGAACCACCG
>Ga0302325_10011552_pt1 | contig 19017 bp, 20 predicted proteins | sample Palsa_T0_2_FD_201948 | JGI IMG/M metagenome (GOLD analysis project Ga0302325, IMG submission 201948) | Peat permafrost microbial communities from Stordalen Mire near Abisko, Sweden - Palsa_T0_2 | ecosystem: Environmental > Terrestrial > Soil > Palsa > Peat permafrost | place: Sweden: Abisko...
CGTCCGGGGACGCCGAGGCCGAATCCGGAACTCCCGCTCGCTTTCAGTTTTCGTGGCCACGGCCTAACAACTCTGCCATGGCGGCTTGCGAATCACCCACCATGGCCATGCCTACGCTCTTGAGAAATCGGTCATAGCGGGCTTTGCCGCGGGCGACGGCCTGGTCGTGCACATCCCTCGGCGGTTCTGGAACACAGGTCAAGAACGTCTTCGCCAGTACGTCCACGAACGCGAACAACGCCTGCTGTCCTATCCGCAGATTGCGAATTTCTCGGGCCATGCGATCCAGACTCGCAGCGATTCGCTGTTCCGCGGCATCGACGCCGCTTTCACGGCCCGCAAGCTCCCGCTCAATCGCCGCTCGTATGAAGGCGCTGCTGCACGAGAATCCGCCCTGCTTCGTTGCCGCCTCGATCCGTTTGTTAAGCTCTGCGTCATAGCGCAGCCCGCGTGTGACAACCTTCTGTTTGCGTACCATAGGCTCCTACTCTGTAGGTGATTGGATGGCCAGTATGTGACACCAGAATCGTCGTGCACAAACGTGCACAAAACGAGCAAAACTGTGCACGCTGGAACTTACTCTAGATCCAGCTCTTATGGCCCAATCCGCAGTCAAATGTGTTGCATTTCCTTTATGTTCCACTACCGGACTTTAGCTGCCCGCTGACTGCCCTCGCTCCCCTCCATGGTTTCAAACTGTTGCAGACTGTTGCCGGGCGCCCGCAAGTCGACCGCTTGTTACAGATCGTGCCAAATGTGTTTCGGACGGTTGCAGCCAAAAATACTTCGCTGTTTCTGTCTCGAAACCTCTCTGCCAAGGCATACAGATTGAGGGCGTCATTTGACGATGACCGCGAACCTGGTTTCGCCATCCAGAAAGAGAACCAAATCCGATCTCGTCCATCTACGCGCGCTTCCGAGTGTTGAGCCGGCAACCAGCACCGGCCGGGTGGCGTGGATCTGGCCCGAGATCCAGGCCGCGCTGGGTACCGGAAAGAAGCTGAGGGAGGTGTGGGATGCTGCCCGCGCCGATGGCTTCGACATTCCATATCCTCAATTCCGGGTCTACGTGTCCCGCTTGCGGAACAGGTTGCTGAATCATCGGCCAGAACCCGCACCACAGCCGTGCGCGGCAGACAGGTCAGCCGCCACGTCGCCTTCCGCATCCCCGCCGGCAAGCGATCCGTTCCGAAACCTCCGCGAGCAGCGGGAGAAAAAGCGGTCAACCGGATTCGACTATGATCCCTTCTCAATTCAAAAGGAGCTTATCGACTAGGAGAACCCCATGGCAACAACAGAAATCGGAAAGCCGAGATCCAATCAGGTGCATTTAATCCTACAGGGCAAAGGTGGCGTGGGAAAGAGTCTGGTTTCCGCCATTCTCGGCCAGTACTTCCATGCCCGGAAGGGCACTCTTCATTGCTTTGATACCGATCCGGTCAACGCCACTTTCGCCCAATATCAGGCGCTTGCCGCCGAACACATCAACGTTTTGCGTCGTGGTGCAATCCACGATAAACGATTCGACGAGTTGATTGAGAAGATTTGCCAGGTTGACGGTATCTGTATCGTGGATACCGGAGCCACAACGTTTGTCCCTCTATGGAACTACATCCTCGAAAACGAGATCCTGTGCTTCCTCGCCGCCCGGTCACGACGGGTCTTCGTCCATTCGGTTGTCGCGGGCGGCCAGGCAATGAGCGATACGTTGAATGGTCTGGAGCGGCTGGCCGAAACGACGGCCGAGAAGAATGTGATTGTATGGCTGAACGAGTTTTTCGGTGAAGTCTCAAAAGACGGGAAACCATTCGAGCAGTTCCGCGTGGCCGAAGAGCAGGCTCACAAGCTTCTCGGCACAGTCGTTATTCGAGAGCGCAATCCCAACACTTATGGTGACGATATGCGCCTAATGCTGGCTAGGCGCCTGACATTCCAGGAGGCCATCCGGCTCGGTGAGTTTTCGCTCGTATCGAAGCAGCGTCTGGAGATCATCCAGCGCGAGCTGTTCGAGCAACTCGATCGAATTGAGATGGAGTGAGCGATGGCGGCGGCGAAACCAATGACTTTCGACGTGCAACGCCTCATTGACGAGGTGGCCGCGCGGCATCGTCTCCTGCTCAAGCCGGACGACGCAGCCTTCGCCATCGTGACCATGAATCGCCTGGTGCTGGAGGATTCGCTCGAAGCCATCCATTCCCAAATTCATCAGGACCTTGCATTGTTTGAGGCCGCGGCGAAGAAGATGCAAACCCGTGCGGGAATTATGCTTGCAGCGGAGGTCCGCGAGTCCGCCGTCGGAATTCGACAGGAGCTTGCGCGAGATGTTCAGGACGCCCGGCTGCAAGTATCAAGAATCGTTCAACAGGTCGAGGCGGCATATCACCAGCACATGTCGGCGCAGAACCTTGCAATCGCCATCCTTGCCGCGGTCCTGCTGTTCTCTGGCGGAGTCTGGGCGGGACGGATCAGCGCGCTGTGGTGGCCGTAATAGGAAATGGGAATTTCCATGGGCACTGAACCCTTGGTTGAAGAATGAGCTTTTCCCGAAAAACGGCGATCCAACACGTGCCGCCCCAGACGGCGTTCTAATCTCGGTCGCCAAGCCGCTATCTATTTGGATGTCAGTGTGCGGATTCCCGCGGGCGGCGAACTGGGTAACGGGATGCGCAGTGATGCGGGAGAGGACTCTGGGTGCGGACAGTCAGAACGGGTCACCTGCAACTTCAGCGAGTAGCTCGGCGTAAACAGAGAAGATATGCGCGCTCGTTCTGTGACATATGCCACACGCGGGTCATCTCGCTCATGGATTAGCGACCAGGCAGCACCAAGTGCCTCGCTCGTCGAGAGGCCCAGCCTGTCACAGCCACGACACTTGGCGGCCTACTGAGTGTAGGCGCTATCTCGATTCAGGAACAGCGTCTTGGGGAATTAAGTGGCTAAATCGACCCTTTCCTTTCAAGAGCAGAACTCCGGGCTCGAAGCGAAGCTGCGCTCGATCACACGGGGCGGACACGCCGTCACGGCACTGCCTGCCGAAATCCCTGCGACGGTTCAGGAAGTTGTGGCTGCAAGAAACTCCAGGTGCTCGGGCGAGGGGGGTCGAACCCAGAAGGGGCAATGATCGTGGTAAGTCTGCTGGTTGAGAACACGACCTTCGAAAAGCACTACCGCATCGGCGATCTTTCTCGCCTGTGGGGCTTAGGCAGAGAGACGGTGCGCAAGCTCGTCAAAGACGATCCTGGCGTAATCAAGATTCGGATGGGGCGGAAGAGGGTGCACACCATCTACAGCGTCCCTGAATCGGCCGCGCACCGGATACACACGCGCCTCCTTAACCCCGGTCAATTGCGCCAGCCCGAATCGCTACCAGCTTTGGCCTTGGCTTATCGTCAAACGCATCCTTGAGAATCTTCGTCAGACGGGCCTGTCTTTCGGGCACCCACCGCGAATAGTGCTCTCGCACGGTCTTTTCGTCGTCGCCGAGAAGATCCGCCACATCCGCCACGGGGACGCCGCGCTGCAGAAGAATTCGCGCGAAGGTGTGGCGGAACCGGTGCGGTGTCGGCGTTTCGTCGAACTTGCCAGCCAACTCAAACACCTTGCCGATTTTTCGGCGCCACATGTCGGTCACGGTTTCGAGCTTGTCTGACTGACCCACTACAAACGGACGTGCGCCGCAACGCTTTGCGCGGTCATTTAGACGGTCGCGCAGCCAGTCGGGGATGAAGGCGAAAACCTCGCCGCCGTTCTTCTTGGCCCGGAGGAAAACCTCGTTGCCCTTGAGGCGGTCCATGTGAAACAAGCCGACATCGGATATGCGAAGACCGGTATACACCATCACCCAAATGAAGTCTTTCAGATCCTCGCCCGAATAGACCTGTCCCTGTTCAAGTCCGTTAGACCATTTGACGGTGCCGAGCTGGTCGCAGGCATCAATGATGCGCTGCAATTCCTCGTCGGTGTAGGGCGCTTTGTTAGCAACACGATTCGCGCCCATCGGCGGCTTGATATCGGGACTGACCGGGTTCCTCGACAACCATTCCCGGTTCATGCAGAACCGAAAGAAAGCGCGCAGCGTGCCAAGACGTTTGCCCTTGGCGCGCGCACCGAGATTCCAGCCCGAATAGAAAATGTCGATATCGGCAGATGTGAATTGATCCAGCATCACATAGCCGCGCTTTTCCGAAAAATCGGTTAGCTGCTTGGAGAATGTCCGATACTTGCGCAATGTGGCCGCGGCGATCTTCGCGCCTTGCCGGTTAGTCAGGAAAACCTTGACCGCGTCGGCGATGGTGATGCGCGGGGGCCTCGCAGGTTCATCTGGGACCGGTGCGGCTGGCGGAGGTACGCCACCCCATGCCCCGGCCTGTTCCCATGCCTCCGCAATGGCCTTAGCGGCGTCCCATTCCCATTGTCCTGTGCTTTGTCGGCGGGAGCGGCCAGCGAGCGTTCCAGAAGCAAATATGGGGCAGGCGCAACGCTTCCAACCCTTCTTGCGTTCATCGAATTCGCCGGAGTGAAACTCCTCCGGATGACCGGCTTTGCAATCACGGCGGTGGCGGCGATAGAGGCTGAGCGCCATGTCTACATTCTACGACAGATTGTCCGATATTGCCCGAGGAATTTCGGTTTTGGCTGGAAGTTATTGATAACAAACTGGCGGTGAGGGTGGGATTCGAACCCACGGAACCCGCAAAGGTTCAACGGTTTTCGAGACCGCCCGATTCAACCGCTCTCGCACCTCACCGTTCCCTCCAATCTACCTGATTTCTCCTGCGCCGCGCAATCCCAGGTCCCGCCCACCCCTCGCCTCGGGCCGCGAGGCCGCCAAAACCTCCCGCCGCGGTCTCCCGAATTGGCTTCGTTCGTCGCATGGTCTCCACGCCCCTGCCCGATCCCAGCCAAGGCACGCTAAATCCATTTATTTGCAATAGCTTATGGGAATTTCAGCCAAGCGTACCAGTTCGTTCGTACACGGCCCCACGCACAACGCCGTTGCACAAACATGCATCATCCCGCACAAAACAGTCTCGGATGGCAATCTGGTGGCAGCCAGCATCTCGCCCCACCCGGCGTATGATACGCTAATCGGCACCACGTTATAGAGGAGCCTTTCCGATGATCGTCGGCGTTCCCAAAGAAGTCAAAGATCATGAGACGCGCGTTGGCCTTGTGCCCAGCGGCGCCACCGCCCTGCGCGAGGCGGGCCACGAGGTTCTCGTACAATCCACCGCGGGCGATGGCAGCGTGCTCCCCGACCACGAGTACGCCGCGGCGGGCGCCACCATTCTGCCCACCGCGGCTGAAGTCTGGCGGCGCGCCGAGCTCATCGTGAAGGTCAAAGAGCCGCAGCCCCAGGAATACGCGCACCTCCGCCCCGGCCTGATCCTGTTCACCTATCTGCACCTCGCCCCTCTGCCCGATCTGACCAATCGCATGCTGGAAGCCAAGGTAAGCGGCGTGGCCTACGAAACCATCCACGATACCGATGGCTCTCTGCCCCTGCTCACGCCTATGAGCGAAGTGGCCGGCCGCATGGCCGTTCAGGTAGGCGCGCAATATCTGGAAGCGCCCAACGGCGGGCGCGGTGTGCTGTTGGGCGGCGTGCCCGGCGTGGCCCCCGCCAACTGCGTCATCATCGGTGGCGGAGTGGTCGGCACCAACGCCGCCAAAATCGCCCTGGGCATGGGCGCGCACGTCGCCATCATCGACCGCAACCTGAACCGCCTGCGCCAGCTCGACGATATCTTCGGCCCCCGCATCGTGACCCTGGCCTCCAATGCCTGGACCATCGGCGAAACGCTGCGCACGGCGGACCTGGTGGTCGGCGCGGTGCTCATCCCCGGCGCCTCCGCGCCCAAGCTGGTGCGCCGCTCCATGATTGCCAACATGAAGCGCGGCGCCGTAGTGGTGGACGTGGCCATCGACCAGGGCGGCTGCTTTGAAACCTCGCACGCCACCACCCACACCGAGCCCATCTACTTTGTCGATGGCGTGCTGCACTATTGCGTCTCGAACATGCCCGCGGCGGTGCCGCATACTTCCACTTTCGCCCTCACCAACGCCACCTTCCCGTATCTTCTGGAGCTGGCCAACAAGGGCCTGGAGCGCGCCTGCACCCAGCACCCCGGCCTGCGCGAGGGCGTTAACACCTATGACGGATACATCACGTATGCCGGCGTGGCGCAATCGCAAGGCCGCGAGTACCGCGAATTCTCGGGTGTAATATAGAAGAAGTGAACCCATGCCAGCCAGCGCGCAGCAAACCGAGTTTGTTCCCCAGCCTCTTACCGCGTTGACGGAAGAAGAGAAGCTATTTCAGACCACCGTGCGCCAGTTCGCGCGCGAGCAAATCGGCCCTTACGTCCGCGAAATGGACGAGGCCGGCGTCTTCAAAAAGGACATCATCCGCCAGTTCTTCGAGCTCGGCCTGATGGGCATCGAGATCCCCGAAGAGTACGGCGGCAGCGGCGGCAGCTTTTTCCAATGCATCCTCGCGGTAGAGGAATTGTCCGCCGTGGACCCATCGGCCGGCGTCATCGCCGACGTGCAGAATACCATTGTCAACAACGCCATCCTGCGCTGGGCCAATACCGCACAGAAGAAGAAGTACCTGCCACGCCTAGCCACCGATACGGTGTCCTCCTACGCCCTTTCCGAAGCCGGATCGGGCTCCGATGCCTTCGCCCTGGCCACCCGCGCCGTGGACGCCGGCGATCATTTCTTGCTCACCGGGCGCAAGCTCTGGATCACCAACGCCGCCGAAGCGGGCCTGTTCCTGCTATTCGCCAATGCGAACCCGGATGCGGGCTATCGCGGCATCACCGCGTTTCTGATCGAGCGCGGGTTCCCCGGTTTCCAGGTCGGCAAGAAAGAGGACAAACTCGGCATTCGCGCGTCTTCCACCTGCGAGCTGATTCTCGACAACTGCCGCGTGCCGAAGCAAAACGTGATCGGCGATGTGGGCAAGGGCTACAAGATCGCCATCGAGACTTTGAACGAAGGCCGCATCGCCATCGGCTCGCAGATGATCGGCCTCGCGCGCGGCGCGCTGGAGCACGCCGTCGCCTACGCCCGCGAGCGCAAACAGTTCGGCCGCACGATCGGCGAGTTTCAAGGCGTGCAATTCCAGCTTGCGGTGATGGCCACCGAAGTGGAGGCCGCCCGCCTGCTGGTGTATAACGCCGCACGTTTGCGGGATGCCGGAATGCCTTTCCAGACCGAAGCCGCCATGGCCAAATACTACAGTTCCGAGATCGCCGAGAGGGTGGCTTCCAAGGCGATCGAAGTACACGGCGGCGTGGGCATTACTAAAGATTACCCGGTGGAAAAGCTTTATCGGGACGCCAAAGTCGGCAGGATTTACGAGGGGACCAGCAACATCCAGTTGATGACCATCGCCAAGAAGCTGCTGGGCAAGTAAAGAAACCCCCCGGTATTAACCAGCGTCCTTTTGAGGAGGGGAAGATGCATAGACTCGCCCAAATCGCATTCGTCTCAGCGTTGTGTCTGCCCGGTTGGGCGGACGATCCGAACAAACCGCCAGTCACTCCGGCCGCTGCCACAACCGCTGCGCCGGATGTGAATCCGGATGAAATCATTCGCAAGTTCGCCGCCAAGGAAAAGGAGTTCGCCGAGGCGCGCGATAACTATACCTACCGGCAGACCGCCAAAATCCAGGAACTGGACGACGACGGTACTCCTGGCGGCAAGTGGGAGATCGTCGAGGACATCCTCTTTACGCCGGAAGGCAAGCGCATCGAGCACGTGGTGCGCGCGCCCGTTTCCACGCTCCAGAACCTCCTTCTGACGCCCGAAGACATGGAAGACCTGCGCAATACGCAGCCTTTCGTCTTGACCTCCGACCAGGTTCCGCAGTACGACATTCGTTACCTGGGCAAACAAAATGCCGATGAAATCGCCTGCTACGTGTTCTCCGTCAAGCCCAAGAAGCTGATTCCCGGCAAGCGCTTTTTCGAGGGGCAGATCTGGGTCGACGACCGCGACTTTCAGATTGTGAAGACCTACGGCAAGGCCGTTGGCTACCAAAAGAAGAGCGACGATCAGCAATTTCCTAAGTTCGAGACTCTCCGCGAGCAGATCGATGGTAAGTACTGGTTCCCCACTTACACCCACGCCGACGATACCCTGCACTTCAAGGATCACCCGCAAAAAATCCGCATGCTGGTGACTTACAAGGATTACAAGAAGTTCGAAGGCAAATCCACCATCCACTTCGGCGATGTGGTGGAAGATAAGCCGAAGGATCAACCAAAACCCGATCCCAAGAAGTAAAGTGCTTTTCTGGGGCGGGCAATTGTGCCCGCAGCCGGCTCTGGCCGCCTAAAAGGCGGCTGCGGCCATGATTGGCCGCCCCACAATAACGCATCTGTCCCGCCATGCTACCATCCTGAAGATGGCCAAAATCACTCCTCTCAGCAATGGGCCCCTCCGCATCGAAGGGGAATTTACAATCCACGATCAGTCCGGCGCGGAATTCGGCCTGGCGGGCCGCACTGTAATCTCGCTGTGCCGTTGCGGGCAATCGGCCAATAAGCCGTTTTGCGATGGCTCCCATAACCGCGTCGGCTTCCAGGATACGTGCGTCGCCCGCGAACTGCCGCCCCCCAAACCGAAGTTGTAAGATGAGGGCATGCGTATCCTCCTGTTTGCTTTGCTGACATGCGGCGCATTCGGGCAGACGCCCCAGTTCCCGCCCGACATTGTTTCCCCGGAAGTATTGGCCCGCCGCGACCCGCTGAAGGTCGATGCCAACCACTACCGCCTCGACTTCGAGAACGAGCGCGTGCGCGTCATCCGCCTTACATTAAAAGCGGACGAGGCCGTGCCCATGCATGACGACGTGGATGCCATGGCTGTGTGCATCCAGGAATGCCACCTGCGCTTCACCGAACCCGCCGGCCGGATTCAGGATGTTCACATGGAAACCGGCGAGACCCGCTGGCTTTGGGGCGACACACACTCCGCCAAAAACCTGAACACGCAGCCCATGGAAATGGTCTTCATCGAGATGAAGGCCGCGAATAAAGGTCGATAATCCGCTCGATGGCGCGGCGGCAAACCGCGCAGAAGCCGACCTCGTCGCGCGTGAACATGATGCAATCCGGTTGCGGACGGTAGTAGCCGCGGCCCTCGTACATGGCTCCCTCAAACGCGCCCACCGCGTGCCCATATTGTCCCGCCCCGAGCAGCGCCGTGTCTTTCTCCCGCTCTTCGCGAAACAGCGCCTCCATTTCCTGTTCGGGCCGGTGCTCGGCGCGGATCTGCCGGCGGCGCGCCTGAATCTGCTTCTGCAAAGATTCAAACGCTTCTTTGGGCCAGGGCGTCGGCAGCGGCGTGCCCGCCGCGGTCGGACCGCTCCATTTCGCCGCGTGCGGATCGGCTGTGACGTTCGGCTCCCACGGCTCCGGCCGCTCGGTGGCCGTTTCATACGCCACGTCCGACGTGTAATATTCATCGGCCAGTCCAGCAAAATGATGGCCGAATTCGTGGACGAACACATACGGCGTGAACGCGTTGTCCGCGGCCACCGTGGCAAACAGGTTGAAGATTCCGCCACCGCCGTACTTACGGTCGTTCACTACGATTTCGATGAACTCATAGGGCGCCGCCGAAGCCGCCTCCCGCAGGCGCTTGTTGTCGAACGTCAGCACGTAGCGCTCCGACCCGAATGCGTCGTAACTGGCGCGCAGCGGCGACCTCCGATAGACGCTGTCCGATGGCCGCGAGACGCCGCTCTCCTCCGCTGGCGTATCCACCGCCCACACGTTGAAGTCGCTGCGGCGTTCTTTGAAGGGCGATGCGGCGAACAGCGTGTCGGCCAGGCGCCGCGCATCTGCGTGCCACTTTTCCATTTCCGCCGCAGTGTAGCCATCGCCCATCAGCAGCAGGTCCACCTTGTCGCGCGGCTCGCCGTTCTGCATCACCGCCCAGACTCTTACGTTGGCCGGTGGTCCGGAGCGGTCGATCGCCGGGTCCTTCGGGTCCACCGCGATCGACCACATCTCCCGGAATGCATTCCGCGCATCGCGCCGCTTTACCACCACCTGCACGGGGGCTGTGGGGGCCGGAAAGCGCAGCGATTCATGAAACTGCCGCCGTACTTCTTTCGCCTCCGGCGTCTCTTGCCACTCGCCAAAAATGCTGGCGAACCCCCGCGAATAGAGCACCCGGTTGGTCCGGCTATCCAGCACTTCGAAGTAATACTTGCCCAGGTTGGTATCGTCGATGGCGCGGTCCAACCGCCCCGGCCACGGCCCTTCCAGCACCAGGCCATCCAGTGAGAGCTGTTCTTCCGTGGCCGTGCCGCCATGGAAACAATCCAGCCGCATGGTGCGCGGGTCGGCCGCCGGCAAAGTCGATAGCGCCATCAGAAACAAGAGTGGAAATCGCAAACCTCACCTACTGTAACGCATTACGAGGTCGGCTCTGGAGTTCCATCTTGGCCAGGTGGGTTTGGTGCGGCAAATAGTGGGGCAGGCCCTTGGCCTGCGGCGGCCTCCCAGGCCGCCATCTTCTCTCCTGCAGATCTCGATTTCAGGGCGAGAAGCGGGTCCAGGGGACCCGACCCAGAGGGTCCCCCGGCCGAGGGCCCGCCGCACTATCTAAACAGAATCGCTTCTGTGGCATTGGCCCTCTCAGCCGAGATGCGACAATCAAACGATGCACCGCCAACACCTGGTAGCCGTGGCCCGCGGTGACGCCCCGGCCGACCGGCTCATCCGCGGCGCGCGCGTGGTGAACGTCTACTCCGGCGAGATCCTGGAAGCCAACGTGGCGCTGGCGGGCGGCCGCATCGCCTACGTGGGTCCGCGCCAGCCTTCCGCCCGCGAAATTCTGGATGCCGCGGGCCTGTATCTCGCCCCCGGCTGGATCGAGCCGCACGGCCACCCCTGGCTGCTCTACAACCCGGTCAGCATGATCCAGGCCATCCTCCCCGGCGGCACCACCTTGGTTTTCAACGACGACCTTTTCTTCTATCTGCAGGCCGGCCCGGAAGGCTTCCTGCGCTTGCTCGACGCCCTGCGCGGGTTGCCCGTCCGCTACCGCTGGCTCGTCCGGCTGCTATCGCAATCGCAGTGGAGCGGCGAGGCCGATGTCTTCGCCCTCGATAAACTGCGTCCCTTGCTAGAACGTCCGGAGGTCGCCGGTACCGCGGAACTGACCCGTTGGCCGGAGGTGCTGCGCGGCAACTCCTGCGTGCTCGATGGTATCGCGCATGCCCGCGCGCTCGGCAAGCGCGCCGACGGTCACACCGCCGGCGCCTCCTACGAGAAGCTGAACGCCATTGCCGCCGCGGGCATCTCCGCGTGCCATGAAGCCATCACTGCGCGGGAAGCGATGGATCGCCTGCGCATCGGCCTCTGGACCATGTTGCGCCACAGTTCCCTCCGCCCCGACATGTCGGAGTTGGCGCGCGCCATCACCGAAATGGGCGCGGACACCCGCCGGCTCATGCTCACCGTGGATGGTCCCGCCCCCGGCTTCATCGCCCACGGTGGCTTCATCGATGAGGCCCTGCGCCGCATCGTAGCCGCGGGCGTGCCCCCGGTGACCGCCATCCAAATGGCCACCATCAATCCCGCCACCTACTACCACATGGATGAAGAAGTCGGAGGCATCGCGCCCGGCCGGCTCGCGGACCTCGTGCTGCTGCCGGATCTGGAGTCGTTTCGCCCGGTATGTGTGATCGCCAATGGCGTGGACGTATTCCAGGCAGGCAGTTTGTCGATCGATCTGCCCAATCTCGACTGGGACGATCTTGGCATGCGCCCGCATTTCGCCGCCAGCGCGTTCCCGTGGTGGCAGCCGGATGGCGATTTGCCGGTGATCGACTTCGTGAGCAACGTGATCACCCGCGCCGGCGGTTTCCAGCCGTGGCAGGCCGGCGCCGTGCCGGAGGGCTTGGTGCTGGCGGTTCTGCTGGATCGCGAAGGCCGCTGGGCCGCGCGCTCCTGGCTGCGCGGCTTCGCTTCGGCCCTGGACGCTATGGCAACCACCTACAACACCACCACGCATCTGCTAGCGATCGGACGCGATTTGCCGGCCATGCGCCGGGCCGTCGAAACCGTCACCCACTTAGGCGGCGGTATCGTCACCGCCGACGGCTGGCAATTCCCCCTCCCCATCGCGGGCATGATGTCGCCCGCGTCCTTCGCCGAAACCGTGCGCGCGCAGACCGATCTGGAGCAGCGCATGCGCGCCGCCGGCTTCCCCTTCGCCGATGTGCTGTACGCGCTGTTGTTCCTGACTTGCGATTTTCTACCCGGCTGGCGTCTGACTCCGCGCGGAGTGATCGATGTAAAGACTGGAGAGGTGGTCGCGTAGCGTGGGGCAGGCCCGTGGCCTGCGCGGGTCCCCTGGACCCGCATGTCGCCCGGAAATTGAGTTCTGCATAAGATGAAGATGGCGGCCTGGGAGGCCGCCGCAGGCCGAGGGCCTGCCCCACTATTTATGCAGGCCGCCGTGTGGTACCTCTGTGACTTTGCGCCGTCACCGCAAAGGTGATATTTTAAGCGGAGCTATGAAGCACTCGTCTCTACTGGTACTAATCGCCGCGCTGCCGCTGGCCGCGCAAACCGCCCGCATGGCCCATCCCACGATCGTCATCCCGCCCCAGTCCTCGGCTCTGGGCAAACCCACCGGCATCTTTCCCGGGAAAATGCAGATCGCCTACGGTTTCAGCCAGGTTGCCAATCAGGGGCAGGGCCAGATAATCGGCATCGTGGACGCCTTCGACGATCCGAATATTGAATCCGACCTGGGAACCTTCACCACGGAATTCAGCCTGCGGGCCTGCACCACCGCCAACGGCTGCTTCACCAAAATCTACGCCACCGGAACGCAGCCGAAGAAAAACTCGAATTGGGCCTCGGAGATGTCTCTCGACGTGGAATGGTCGCACGCCATCGCTCCGCAGGCCAAGATTATTCTGGTGGAGGCCTCCGGACAAACCACGGCGGAACTCTATCAGGCGGTGGATGTGGCCGTGCAAAACGGCGCTACAGTGGTCTCCATGAGTTGGGGCTTCGACGAGTATAGCGGCGAAACCAACGACGATTCGCATTTCAACGTGCCGGGTGTGACCTTCGTGGCCGCCTCGGGCGACAGCGGTCATCAGTCCATTTATCCGGCGGCGTCGCCCTACGTGGTGGCAGTCGGCGGCACGGAGTTGACCATCAGTTCGACGGGCGCGTGGGAGAGCGAAACGGCCTGGAGCGGCAGCGGCGGAGGAACCAGCGCCTACGAACCGGAGCCATCCTATCAGGCCAGCGCGCAGAATACCGGTTTCCGTGGCATCCCCGACGTGTCGTACGACGCGGATCCCAAAACGGGCGTGCCAGTTTATGATTCGGTGGGCATCTACGGACTGCTGGGTTGGGTGGAAGTCGGTGGCACCAGCATGGCTGCGCCGGAATGGGCGGCGCTGTTCGCCATCGCCAACTCCATGCGCGCGGCCGCCAGCAAAAGCCCCCTCAACCAGGTGCAGTTCGATCTATATCCCGCCGCCGCGGATTTCCACGACATCGTGAGCGGAACCAACGGCTCTTGCGGCGCACAATGTACCGCCGGGCCTGGCTATGACTTCGTCACCGGCATCGGCTCTCCCGTGGCCAACCTGTTGATTCCGGTCCTGGTCGCCGCCCCGTAGGGCACGCGCTTCATCGCAGCAGCACCTTCAGGACGCCTTTCTGTGCGGCGCGCTCGAAGGCGCGCGGCGCTTCGTCGAGCGGCACCTGCTCCGAGATCATTTCCGCGACCGGGATCAGGTTGCGCTTAAGCAGATCGAGCGCCGGTTCGAAGCGCCCGCAGCGCGAGCCGACCAGCGTGATTTCGTTGACGATTACGGGTGCGGTGTCCACGTCCACCGTTCCGTGCATGGTGGATTTCAGGATCACGGTGCCGCGCGGGCGAGTCATCCGCACGGCCTGGCGGAGACCTTCCGGCGAACCGGTGGCGTCCACTACCCAGTCATAGGCCATGTCCGGGAGCGTGCCGTGCGCCGTCTCAGTGGCGACGCCGGCGCGATGCGCAATGGCGAGTTTCTCCGGGTGCCGGCCAAATTGGTGAACACGGTGGCCGTAGGCGTTCAGCACCAGCGCGATGAGCAACCCGAGCTTGCCGTCGCCCAGCACGGCGATTTCGGCGCTGCACGGCAGCGATACCTGGTCGAGGATCTCGCACGCGGCAGCCAGCGGTTCCACAAAGACGGCGCGTTCGGTGGGAAGCGTGTCGGGCACGGCGTGCAGATTGCGCTCCGGCAGCGTGAGATACTCGCGAAACGCGCCGGGATGCCGCACGATGCCGAGCACGGTGCGTCCAGGGCAATGACGGCCGAGGCCGCGGCGGCACCAGTCGCACCCGCCGCAAGCCAGGTTGATCTCACCCACTACGCGCCGGCCGACCCAATCGGGCGAATCCGCCTCGATCACTTCGCCGACGAACTCATGGCCGGGCGTGCCGGAGAAGCCGTAGTAGCCGCGCTGCAATTCGATGTCCGTATTGCAGATGCCGCCGCAGAGCAGGCGGATGAGGGCGAACCCCGCGGGCCTGTCGGGGCGGGGTTCGTCGCGGACTTCGACGCGTCCGTCTTCGAGGTGTACGGCCAGCATGAAGGTGGGCGATCTCCTGAGTGAACTAACCGCTAGTCGGGACTGCCGAACCGCCGGGCGGGGATTCCGCTCTCGTCCACCAGCTTCTTGCGGACATAGACAAGGAACGGCAAGGCCCTTCGATACAGACCGTAGATTTCCGCAGAGGTCTTCTCGACCGGGAATGCGCCGAAGTTAAGATGAGCCAGTTTGTTTCTTGTCTCGCCCAACTCCATGAATGCAGCGATGGCTTCCGTCACTTCTCTGTCGCTTTTCAACTGTTCGCGGCAGTGCTTCGAGAACGCCTCCCCAAATAAAGAGAAGAACACATTTGCGTTGCGGTCCTTCCAATTAAAGTATGTGTGGAATTGGCGCTCAATGGCCTTGTTTTTGACCAGCCCGATTACAGCGGCATTGGCATTCGAGGCTCGCGACACGAAGGCCTCGATTATCGACCTGATCTCGGCTTCGAAATAGCTTGCCGCAGACATCACGAGAACCTTCTTCAGCTTGCTGTCGAGGTCCGAATACATCGAAATCTCGTTCGCCTCCATCAAGTGAGTCAGGACGGAAGTGTTATCCTCGTAAAGGCTGTCAATAATTGTGGCGTCCATGACTTACTGAAGGAGTGCTTCCGCCCTTTCGAGCCGTTTGAGCACGTTGCCCTTCCCCGCGGTCCTGGACTGGCTGGCATCGACGAACGCGCTATCCTCCTTGAGAGTGAAGATCGCCACAGGGTCGACGGGCGCTTTGAGGACCGTCTTGTCTTCGAGCGCGGACTTGCACACCGCAGCGAAAACCGCGTCATAAATCGAAATAGTAAAGGCGCCCATTTTGCCGTAGAATGCCTTTGGCGGCAATTCTTTACAGGCTTCCAAGAACGACATAAAGAGAGCCTCCAGATAGCTGACCGATTCTGATGGGAGCTTCTGGAGCTTTCGGGACGAGTCATTGAGGAAACGGGTCATCGAAGGCCGATACTCCCGCCCGTACATCAGCAGGGCAAAGCCTCGCAGGATCGTCTCGATATCCTTCATGTGCAGGTCGGGATCGTCAAGCCCAATGATCTTCCGCCAACGTGCGTCAGCGTTAATGCGAGCCAGCATCGTGTAGAATTCGGAATGATACAGGCTGGCACGAATCTCCTGAGGTCCGAGATTTATGCCGCCTGAATTTAGCCGATTGAAGATTTCGTAAATCGAGCTGTCATCTTCGGCCGGGCGGTTCTGCTTGATAATCACGTTCCTAATGGTACGCAAATCGAATTGGCTCTTGAGCTCACCTAGGCGGGAATAGTTAAGGCCATGAAGCGGATTCGGCGTTCGGTCGTTTAGTTTGAGGTTGAAATCACAAAAGTATTCGTTATCGTGCACGATTGAGTCCGGTAGGCTGCCAAGCTCATCGAAGATCCTCCGAAGATCAACCCGCTTGTGTTTTCGTGGAAACCTGCGTTTGATAAAGTAATAAATCGACATTAACCGTTGCTGCCCGTCAATCACGAGAAACCTGTTACGCGATTCCTCGAAAAGAAAGATCTGAGGGATCGGGAGACCAATGATGATTGACTCGATCAATTTGGAGGCCCGCTTGATATCCCACACATAATTGCGCTGGAATACAGGAATCTTGACGTTCCCAGACTCGAGGAACGACATGATCGTGCTGATGTTAAAATCATTGGGGTTCGAGCTGATATCATATTCCCTTATCACCGCCGATTCGTCGTCCTCTTCGGCAGTTGCAGGGTCGTCCCACCACTCGACTGGAGTTATCGCCTTCGGCACTCCATTTTTCGCGCGCTGAACCTTTCTTGTGTAAACGATGCCCATAATTGCAGCAACCTTCCCGTCGGCAACTTTTTGCTTCTGGCCGTACCATCGACCGAGCTTTTCGAGCAGGGGTCTCGTGGATGGCTAGTACACGTCTCAACCTGAAGTTTGGTTCGCGAGTTTTCAGCCGCCGACCATCCTAGTATAACCTCGGGCGTGCGACCCAGGTCCGCCGCTATAATTAAAGCTGCATGCCCGCTGAATTAGTCTGCTTCGAAGAGCGCTGCCGCGCGCGCTTTGCGATCGACGACGTCATCTACAACTGCCCGCGATGCGGTGGGCTGCTGGAGGTGGCCTATCCGCCGCCCGCGGCTGCGCACGCCGAGTTGAGACGCATCTGGCGGGAACGTCGCACATCGAATGCGCCTCTCGATCAGAGCGGTGTGTGGCGTTATCGCGAGATCATCCCATTTCTCGAAGCGTTCGATGCGGTGGTCAGCTTGCGCGAGGGCAACACGCCGCTGCTCGGCGCGCCGCGCGCCGCGGAGTACGGCGGCCTGGACGCGCTCACCTTCAAGCATCAGGGTTTCAATCCGACGGGATCGTTCAAAGACAACGGCATGACCTGCGGCGTAGCACAAGCGATACGGCTGGGGATCGAGCGGGTGGCCTGTGTTTCGACGGGAAACACTTCCGCCTCCATGGCCGCATACGCCAGCGCGGCGGGCCTCGATCCGATCGTTTTCATCCCACACGGCAACATCTCCTACGGCAAGCTGGCGCAGGCGCTGGAATACGGCGCCAAAACTCTGCAAGTGGAGGCCAACTTCGATCAGATCCTGGCGCTGGTGCGCACGCTCGCCGAACGGCTGGGCATCTACCTGCTCAATTCCATCAATCCCTTTCGCATTGAAGGCCAGAAGACCATCATCGTCGAGATGCTCGACCAGCGCGACTGGAATCCGCCGGATTGGATCGTGCTGCCGGGCGGCAATCTGGGCAACACGGTGGCCTTCGGCAAGGCGCTGCGCGAATTGCGCGCGCTGGGCTTCATCGCCAGAATGCCGCGGCTGGCGGTGATCCAAGCGGAGGGCGCTGCACCGTTTTACGATCTGATGCGCGCGCCCGCGGAGGGCTTCCGCGCCGTGAGCCATCCGGAAACCTTGGCGACCGCGATAAAGATTGGCGATCCGGTATCGTGGCCCAAGGCTTTGCGCGAAGTGGCTTGCTCCGGCGGCGTGGTGGAGAAGGTGAGCGAACAGGAAATCGCGGACGCCAAGGCGGTGATCGGGCGGTGCGGCATCGGCTGCGAGCCGGCCTCCGCTGCGACCCTGGCGGGCATTCGTAAGCTGACAGCGTCGGGCGCGATGGCCTCGCACGCGGACGTAGTCGCTGTTCTGACAGGAAATCTGTTGAAGGATCCCGACTATATCTACCGCTATCACACCGGGAAGCTGGAAGCACCGGATGGAACCACGATCCGGCCCCAGTTCGGCAACCAGCCCACGGTAGTGCCGAACGACGCCGACAGGATCGCCGCAGTATTGCAACGTTCCAGCTAAGTACACCGTTTCAGAAGTGGGGCAGCCGGGCGGCCTGGGAGGCCGCCGCGGCGCGGGGCGCTGCCCCACAAATACGCCATTCGAATATGCGAGGCCATACCCCAAATGGGGGGTATTGTGTCCGCATGGTATAGTACTTCTGGCAGAGAAACCAATAATGGCTGTAGAAAACGTTCCCCCACGTGAAGCCAAATCGGTTCACAAGCAACTTGCCGAGCTATACGACAAGCGGTCGGCGATCGACCAACTAATCCGATGCCTGGAAGGCTATGCGGCGGTCTGCCAGGCTAAGGGCGCGAGGCGCGAGCGACTGAAAAACGCCTGATTCTTTCAGCTAGCGCAGCATACGTCATCGCACCCGGATGATAAAGGCGTACTACCCCGGTGCCGTCGAGCAACACCAAGGTGGGCGTCGTGCTGCAGCCGTACCGCTGGAAGTTTTGGGCACTGAGAGGGACCGGCGTATTTCCCAGTACGGCATAGTACTGCCGCCGCACCTGCTCGATATATCGCATCTCCACATCGGGAGCGGCCTCCCCGGCTGCCGTATAACCATATAGCTGTGTGGGCGCAACCAGCACCAGACCTTTCGGGCCGAATTCCTGCATCACGTGCGCCAGTATGGGCGCTTCCGCTTTACAATCGACGCACCAGTGGGCCCAGAAAAAGAGCAGCACCGGGTGGCCTTTCAGCGACGCAAGAGGCGGCGGCTGCGCTCCCAGCCAGTGGCTGGCGTCGAGTGCCGGCGCGGGTTTCCCCTCCAGGGTCAGCAGGTTGATGTTCTTCTGAATGCGGGGCGCGATGGGCGTGTCGTGCCAAGCCGCCAGTTCCGTTTTGAGATACGCAATGGCTTCCGTCCGCTCACCACGCGCGGCCAGCACCTGCGCATGCACCTCGATGGCGGCGCCGATGGCGGTGCCAAGCGGGGCCGGCGCCGGGCCGCCGCGTTTGAGCATCTCCATCGACAGGTTCCGTGTCTCGGTGGCGTAGCCGTCGGCGCGGTCGAATTGTCCGGCATCCAGCGTGCCGCGCGCCAGCCAGGACAGGGCTTCCAGCATTGCGGGCGTGACACCC